>FSWT01000015.1_pt1 | contig 10852 bp, 5 predicted proteins | sample 1638051 | NCBI WGS metagenome assembly FSWT01 (sample SAMEA3914788, study PRJEB12502) | metagenome | biome: forest; material: soil | place: Canada | collected 2011-07-03 | depth 0.1 m
GCGCCCCACTGATAGCGGTAGCCGATCGCCACCTTGCCTTCGTTATAGTCGGTCTTGAACTTGTAGGAGCCTGAGATGAAGGCCGAGGAATGGCCGTCCTTCGAGTAGAGATCCAGGCTGCCGCCGACCTCGCCGAACACGCCGGAGAAGTTGTCGTTCACACCGACCGCCGGGGTCCCGGCCAGGGCCGAGATCAAGCTGACCTTGTTGTCGCCCTCGAATTCATCCCAGACGCGGCCATCGACCGCGCCCTTGAGCAGATAGCTGTCGTTGGAGACCAGCGGCGCCGAGATCCGGCCGCCGAGGGCGCCGCGGAAGCTGTCCTCATTGCCGTAGTGCACCACCGTGCCGGCGACATTGATGTTGCCGATGTCGCTGGTGGCGTAGGCCACCGTGCCGATCGGCTCCAGGGTGGCGACGCCGATCGGGATGCGATAGCCGGCATCGACCTGGCCGCCATAGGTGTCGACCGAGGTCGAGCCCGAGCCGCCGAAGGCGCTGGCCCGAAGGGTGAGGAAGTCGCCCTTGAACTGGCCGTCGACGAAGAACTGATCCTGGATATAGGTGGCGTAGACGGAAGCGGTGCCGCCGTCATAGCTCTGATCGGCCAGGCCCAGATGGCTGCCGAAATCGACCTGCGAGTTCAGATAGCCGCCGGCGACGCCGATCAGGCCGACGCCGGAGCCGAGGTGGGCCGCGCCGTCGATGCCGCCGACCACGCCATAGGTGTCCTGGCGATAGTCGAGGTCGAAGGTGAAGCCGGCCGGCGGGTCGATCTTGTCGGTGCGGCCCGTCCAGTCGCCGACCGCCTTGATCCAGACGCCCGGCGTGAACCCGCCCAGCGAGCCGGGCGCCAGCAGCGCCGAGTCGCGCAGGTCGGCCTGACGATCCTGCCAAGGCCCGTCGGCGTACCAGATGTCCTGCGCCGCCGTCGCCACGATCGGGGCTTCGAAGCCGCCCGGACCGGCTGAGGAGACCAGGGCCTCGTTACCGCCGACGTTGTCGAGGGTGTAGAGCCACAGGCCCTTGACCAGGCCGGCGGCGTTTGGCCCGAAGGTCGCATAGCCGGTCGAGCCCGGGTTGAGGCTGAAGGCGGCGTTGTTGTCGCCGGCGCCGGCGGTGCGCACCAGGACGATGCCGCCGGAGGAGACCGGCACATATTGCGCCACGCCGCCGGCGTCGGTGACCTTGATGCTGTTGGTCCCGGCGGTCGAGGCCACGGTCAGGGTGCTGGCGAGCGAGTTGCCGGCCCCGGCCAGGTTGGCCTTGGTGGCGATCTCCCCGCCGGCCACGCCGGTGAAGGCTGCGCCGGTCGCAACGATCGCGTCGGAGCCCACCGCCCCGGTCGAAAGGTCGACCAGCCCGGAATTGCTGAAGGCGATCGCCGGGCCGGTCAGGGTCAGGGTCGAAGCCGCCCCGTCCGAGCCGACGCGGAGAACGCCGCCGTTGCTGAGGCTGTTGGCGGTCGTATTGCCGAACACCAGGTTGGTCGCGCCGATCGTGTTGAGGACGCCAGTCCCCACGGTGGTGACCGTGTCGGACGCCACGGTGGCGTTGCCGGCCCCGAGCGCGCCGTTGCCGAGCAGGTCCGTGCCGCTGGTGGTCCAGACCCCGCCGCCCAGCACGTTCACCGCCGTATTGGTGATGTTGGCCGGGATGGTCGCATTGCCCGCCGAGCCGTTGCCGACCATGGCGGAGAAGTCGACATCGCCGACCAGCACGCCGGCGTCGTTCACCGCCACCGAGCCGAAGGTGGTGTTGCCGGTGAAGGGCAGCGCCTTGATGGCGAGGCCCGTCGGCGAGGCGTTGTCGGCCTCGACGGTCGCGCCGGCGCCGATGCCGACCGTGGTGGTGGTGTTGGCCGTGGCGTTGGTGAACTCGATCACCGGCACGGCGATATTGGCCACCACCTGGCCGAGGCCGCTGGTCGTCCCGCCATTGATGGCGATGGTGGTGTTGCCGCCGCTCAGCGTGCGGATGGCGATGCCGGTGGTGCTGTCGACATTGGCGGCCGTACTGACGCTGACGCCGCCGGAGCCACCGGCCTCTATGCCGGTGCCGCCGGTGACCTTGACGGACGTCGTCGCCATCGACACAGCGGCGTTGCCGCCGGCGGCGTAGACGCCAACGGTGCCGATGGCGCCGGCGCTGGCATTGCCGTTCACGATGACGCCGGTCCCGGTGACATTGCCGGCGGTCGCGTTACCGAACGTCACCGAGACATTGCCGCCCTGGCTCTCGGCGGCGACGCCGATCAGCGTGCCGTTGCCATTGAGCGTGATCGATTCCGCCGCCCCGCCGGTTACGGTCGCCGCGGCGTTACCCTGGCTGCTGGCGGAGACGCCGACCGCCGGAGCGTTGTCGGTCGCGTTGCCGACCGTGATGGTGTTGCTGGCGCCCAGGGTCACGCTCGCCAGCTGGGTTCCGCTGGTGTCGGCGGTCTCGGCCCCGACCCCGGTCGCCACGCCGCCGCCCAGCGTACCGACGCTGATGGTGCGACCGGCATTGGTGACCACGGTGGCCGAGCCGGCCGAGTGGTCCTCCGCAAGGACGCCGATGTTCTCGGCCGAGCCGCCTTCGACGGAGATCGTCCCGCCGGACGCGCCGGTCATGATGACCTTGGCCGAGCTGCCGCTGGCATTGCTCTCGGTCAGCGCGGCCAGGCCGATGCCGGAGCCGGTCGCCGTGTCGGTGACATTGCCGGGATCGGTGACGTTGATCGCGGCGGTCTGGTTGCCGGTGGCGAACAGGTTCGTGGCCGTCACGGCCTCGCCGCCGACAGCGGTGACCGAGAAGGGGGTGACGGTGGTGGTGTTGCCGGCGCCCGGCGTCGTCACATTGCCGAGATTGACCACCACGGCGCCCGGTCCGTTTCCGAGCGCGACGATGCCGGAGCCGCCCGAAGTCGCCGAGCCCGCCCTGATCGCGCCGCCGACGCTGACCGTGACATTGCCCGTGCTGGTCGCGTCGATGGCGGTGAAGTTGGTGCTGGTGACATTGCCCAGGTCGGCGACGCTGGTCGAGGCATTGCCCTGGGCGTGGACGCCATAGCCGCCGGTGACCGTGATCGGGGTCGTGCCGATGGTGACGGAGGCGTTGCCGCCGGTGATGGCGTAGACGCCGGCCACCGCGGTCAGGTTGGCGCCGCCGGCGGTCACGGTGATGCCCGAGCCGGTGAAGCAGCCGACGGTCGCATTGCCGAGGACCAGCGCGCCGGTCTGGTTGCCGATGCTGATCGCGACATTGCCGGTGGTGCTGTTGCCCTCGACGCCGGCCAACAGCGTATTGCCGCTGACGCTGATGGCATCGCCGTTGCCGATGATCACATTGGCCGTGCCGGCGCCGTTGGCTAACCCGAACACACCGACCGAATTGGTGGTGACGTTGCCGTTGCCGACGGTGACGATATTGCTGTCGCCGAGCGTGACCACGGCCGGGCCGCCGGTGCTGTTGGCCTCGATGCCGGTCACATGCGCCGCGCCGTTGATCGTGACGACGTTGCTCGAGCCGGCCGCCGCGGTGGCGCCGCCTGAGCCGCCCTCGGCGTAGACGGCCGATGAATAGGTCGTCGCCGCCGCACCGACGGTGACGGTGTTGTTGTTGGCGATGACGCTGGACGCGGTGTTGCCGATGCTGTCGACGCCGGCCTCCTGCGTGCCGCCCAACACGGTGTCGACCAGGACGGTGAGCCCGTTATTGGTCGTCACCGAGCCCGTGCCGCCGCCGTTGGCTTCGGCCAGGACCCCGACGCCCGAGCCACCGCCCTGGACGGTGACGTTGCCGCCCGCCGCGCCGGTCATCAGCACCGTGGCGGTGCTGCCGGCGCCGCTGGAGAGGGTCTCGACGCCGATGCCGATCCCGCCGGCGCCGGCGAGGATGGTGACATTGCCGGGCGCGGTGACGTTGACGACGGCGGTCTGGTTGCCGGTCAGGTCGGTGTTTTCGGCGACGACCCCGTCCCCTGCGAAGATGCTTTCGACGGAATAGGGCGTAGCGCCGCCGCCCAGGTTGACTGCGGCCGTGCCGTTGCCGGTCGCCTTGTCGAGAACACCGGTTCCACCGACGACGATGGCGCCGTTCAGGTTGACGGTGTTGGCGCCGTTGACCGTGGTCGTGCTGACGGCGGTATTTCCCCCGATAACTTCGCCATTGACGGTGTAGTTGATGGCGCCGGCGCCGCTGGCCGTGAGGTTCGCCCCGGTTTCGCCGCTCACCGTTCCGCCGGTGACGGCGGTTATTGTGCCGTTGACCGTGTTCGCAACGATGCCGTCGCCGGTCTGGCCGCTCACGTTCGCGACCGTATTGATGTTGATCGTGCCGGCGCCGGTGGTGTTGGCGACGATGCCGGACAGATTGCCGGAGATGGTCTCACCGGCAATCGAGAGATTTCCGGAGGAGACGACGATGTCGCCGCCGGAACTGTTGATGGTCACGGCGTTGGAGGGCGTCGTGACGACGATGTTCTGGCCGGCGACCGTCGAGTTGCCCAGCACCAACGTCAGGTTGGCCGCCGTCGCGCCGCCCGAGTCATTGAGCAGGACTCCGCCGCCGGCGATGTTTCCGGGGCCGTTGAGGTCGACCGTCAGGTTTCCGCCGGTGGTGGTCTCGGTATAGCCGATGCCGGTGGGAAAGCTGCCGACGCAGGTCTCGGTAGCGGGCCCGACATTCACCGTCGCCGGCGGCGCCCCCGGTGTCGTCGTGCATTGGGCCAGCGCCGCGCCGGGCGTCAGGACGACGGCGCCGACGAGGCCGCCGAGTCCGGCCAGCGCCGAGGTTGCAAACATGCTGCCAGCCAGCAGCGACGCGCGGCCGCGCGTGAAAACACTCTTCGACATGAAAATTGAGCCCCCTCAAAGCGCACTACTGTAACGCCAGACTCACAGTCGTAATCGGCGAGTGTAATCTGTCAACGTGCAACCAGATTATTTCTGCCCGGCAACAAAAAGTCGGGATGAAGGATCGAGGCTTCCCTCGCGCCGGAGCTCCACAGGACCCATGCAGACGCGGCGGGGCAGGCGATGGACGCCCGGCCCGCGCCTAGAAGAACACGTACGACCGAACCACCACATTCTTGCGGCAGCGGGCGTCGGCAGGGGCGGTGGGGTCGACGCAGGCGGTGTGGAAGGACCAGCGGGATACCGAGCCGTCGGTCTGCGAGTCATAGCATTTCAGCATCGAGACCTCGGTCGAGGTCTGCTGCGGGATCCAGTACCACTCATGGTCGGGGCGATAGGTGAAGCGCGTGGTCTCGCCAACCCGGTCGTCATAGATGCGATAGTTGGTGATGTAGGGCTGGTCGGCGAACGAGGGCCAGGCGCAGAGCACGAACGGGTACTGCTCGACGGTCTCCATCGGCTTGGCCAGGTTGATCGACATGAAGCGGCGAGACATCTTCGCGTCCGCCTCTTCGTCCGTGTAATGAACTTCGCGGCCGAAATTGCGCAGGTTGCGGGTGAGCAGTTCGCGACAGCGCACCCGGCCCGAGTTGTCGTTCAGGTCGTTGTGCACCAGATTGGCGTAACCGCCGTTCACGCCAGGGTTTTTGGCGTCCTGATTCTCGGTGCGATCACCCTGATAGTCCTTGTCGAAGACGTCGTGGTTATAGACCAGGGCGTCGGTGGCGCCGGGGAAGAAGTCGAGCAGCAGCTTTTCGATCTCGGGATAGAAGACCCGCTCCACCTCGGCGGAGTCGTAGAAGTTTGAACACTTCGATTCCAGGTGCGCCAGCGAGACCCCGAGCCGGTCCATGCTCTCGGGGCTCTCGGGCGAAAGGCCGGGATAGTATTCGCCGATGCGCCGGGCATCGCGCAGCACCTGCGGGAAATAGAGGTCGCGGCGGCGGGTTTGCTTCTCGTGGCTGCGCAGCAACTCGGCGATGTCGGCGCGGGCGGGGTCTTTCCAGAGGGCGTTGGACGACACCACCGAATAGGTCGACCGCTCATCGACCGTATAGGGCAGCGGCAGGGCGACGCCGCCGTCCGGCGCGGTCAGCCCCTGGGCGCGGATATAGTCCAGGCATTCGGCATAGCTGCGGAAGCCAGGGCCCCATTTCGTCTGGATCGGCCCGGGCGGCGCGTTTTCGATGGTCGCGGAGACGCGCCGGCTATCGGGCGACGCCGCCTCGGCGATGGCGTCCTTCAGCGCCTCGGCCGTCCCGGCGTCACCGCCCTGATCGAACGACATGTAGGAGAGGCCGCCATTGGCCGCGATCGGCGCCGGCTGGCCTTTCGTGCGCTGCAGGGGCGGCACATAGGCGGAGGACTGGTTGCTGGTCTCAGCCGGGCTGTTGCTCTCGGCGATCTCGATCTGGCCCATGAGGAGGCTCCACGATAAGGCTGAAGAACGATAATCCTATCCGGCGGCTAGGATCAGCCAGTTTTGCTGCAACGCCGATCAGCCCGGCTGATGCGCCGCTCAGGCGGGGCTGAGCTCCAGGCTCGGATAGTCGGTGTAGCCCTCGGCGCCGCCTGAATAGAAGGTCTCCGCGCGCCAGGGATTGAGCCCGGCGCCAACTCGCAGCCGCTCGGGCAGGTCGGGGTTGGCGAGGAAGAGCTTGCCGAAGGCGACGGCGTCGGCCGTCCCGTCCGCCAGCGCCGCCGTGGCGCTCGCCGCGTCGAAGCCTTCGTTGACCATATAGACGCCGCCGAACGCCGCCTTCAGCTGCGATCCGATGCTGTCGGCCGCGAGGTGCTCGCGGGCGCAGAGGAAGGCCAGGCCCCGCTCGCGCGCCGCCTTGGCGACATAGGTGAAGGTTCCCAGCAAATCGCTGTCGCCCATGTCGTGCGCGTCTCCGCGCGGGGCGATGTGCAGGCCGACCCGGCCGGCGCCGAACACCGACACTGAGGCGTCGACCGCCTCCAGCATCAGTCGGGCGCGGTTCTCCAGCGCCCCGCCATAGGCGTCGTCGCGATGATTGCTGCCGTCCTGCAGGAACTGGTCGAGCAGATAGCCGTTGGCGCCGTGCAACTCGACCCCGTCGAAGCCGGCGCGCTGGGCGTTCACCGCAGCGATCCGATAGGCCTCGATCACATCGGCAATCTCGGACAGCGACAGGGCCCGCGGGACTGGGTACGGCCGCTTCGGCCGCAAAAGGCTGACATCGCCCTTGGCGGCGATGGCGCTGGCCGACACCGGGGGCTGGCCGTCCAGGAAGACCGGATCGGAAATGCGGCCCACATGCCAGAGCTGGGCGAAGATCAGGCCGCCGGCGCGGTGCACCGCGTCCGTGGTTAGCCGCCAGCCGTCAACCTGCGCCTCCGACCACAGACCCGGCGTATCGGCATAGCCGACGCCCATCGAGGTCACCGACGTGGCCTCGCTGATGATCAGGCCGGCCGACGCCCGCTGGGCGTAGTATTCGGCGACCAGCGGCCCGGGCGTCCGCGTCTCGCCGCTGCGCGAGCGGGTCAGCGGCGCCATGACGATGCGGTTGGGCAGGGTGATGTCGCCGAGACGGAGCGGATCGAACAGCGTGGGCATGGATTTAAGGGTCCTGGTTGAACGCGCCTAAGGTTGGGCGGCGCCGGGTCAATCGCGAGCCGAGAAATCCTGCGCCCGCCGACAGATTTTGGGCGCCCAGGCCCTATCTGACAATGCCTGGCCAGGGGCCTATGATGTGCTGGCGGCAAGCGGAGGTTGGCATGGACGAGACGCCCCGGACCATCGACGAGATCGCCAGCTACCATGCCCACATCTATTTCGACCCGGAGACGCGCGGCGTGGCTGAGCAGCTTCGCGAGCAGATCGGCGAGCGGTTCATGGTCCGCCTGGGCCGCTGGCACGAGGTCAGGGTCGGCCCGCACGACAAAGCCATGTACCAGGTCGCCTTCGAGACCGGGGTCTTCGCGACGCTGGCGCCGTTCCTGATGCTGAACCACGGCGGCTTGAGCATCCTGATTCATCCGAACACCACCAACCCGCGGCGCGACCACCTGCGCGACGCGCTCTGGATCGGCCCCCCGCTCGCTATCCACGGCGAGGTCCTGCCGGAGAAGAGCGCCGCCGACGAGGCGGGCGAGCCGAACACGCTTCCGACGCTCGCGGCCTGAGTCCACAGCGGCGCGTCCTCGCAAGCGCCCTCAAGGCGCGTTCAGAAAATCTGCCGCGACATAATCATACTCGCCGAATAGGTATTCGACAGCGGCTTTCCTCCCCTTGCCGTGCTTCGAGCGCGGGCCGGCGTCGGTCGCCGCCCGCGCTCTTTTTCTTAAAGCCGCCAGGGCGGCGAAACGAAGAAAGCCTTGAAAACCTAAAGGCTGGCGCAAGATTTCTCGCGCCGCGGAACCCGCGCGTCCGCCCTAGCATCCAGCCTGCCGATCCCGGGTTCGGCCGCCGGGAGTTTTCAGTTGATGTCCTTCATCGCCTCCATCAACCCGCTCTATAGCGTTTCAGGGTTTGTGGTCGGCGCCCTGGTCGGGCTGACCGGGGTCGGCGGCGGCTCGCTGATGACGCCGCTGCTGGTGCTGGTCTTCGGCATCCACGCCACCACCGCCGTCGGCACCGACCTGCTCTACGCCGCCGCGACCAAGACCGTCGGCACGGCGGTGCACGGCGTCAGCGGCACGGTGGACTGGGGCATTGTCGGGCGGCTGGCGGCGGGAAGCGTGCCGGCGACCATCCTGACCCTTCTGCTGCTATCGCGCTTCGAGAAGGCGACCGGCGCGTCCAACCATGTCATCACCGTCGTGCTGGGCCTGGCCATGATCGCAACCGCGGTGGCGATCCTGTTCCGCCGCTTCATCCTGGACTTCTTCAAGAGCCGGGTCGGCGAGATGAGCCCACGGCGTACCACGATCCTCACCATGGTCCTCGGCGCGGCGCTCGGCATCCTGGTCTCGCTGTCGTCGGTCGGCGCCGGCGCCATCGGCGTCACCGTCCTTTTGATCCTCTATCCCAACCTACCGGCTGGAAGGCTCGTTGGATCCGACATCGCCCACGCCGTGCCGCTGACCTTGATCGCCGGCTTCGGCCATTGGCTGATCGGATCGGTCGACCTGCATCTTCTGCTGTCGCTGCTGGTCGGCTCGATACCGGGCATCATCATCGGCAGCCTGATTTCGTCCCGCGTTCCCGATCGGGTGCTGCGGCCTATCCTGGCCTCGGCCATGGCCCTGGTGGGTGGCAAGCTTGTATTCTGAGGCGCCCTCGGTCGAGCCCGACTATCCGAATCTGGACAGGATTGTCGCCGAACTCCGCGAGCTGCGGTTCTCATCGCACCGGACCCGCTACCAGGATCGGCCGCCGCCAGAACTGCCTTCGCGCAAGGCGATCATCGAGGTGCTCGACGGGGTGATCGGGGCGCTGTTTCCCCGGCATTTCGGCCCCGCCGGCCTGCCGGAGAAGGATCGCGACGCCTATGTGGCCCGCACGCTCGCGGCCAGCCTGCGCACGCTCGAGCGGCAGGTGCGCCGGGAGCTGCAGCTGGCCGTAGACGATGCCGCAGCCGGCGACCAGGACGATGCGGCCAAGGCACGCCGGATCGCCGCGGGCTTCGCCGACGGCCTGCCCGAGATCCGCGCCATGCTGGAGAGCGACATCATGGCCGCCTTCCGGGGCGACCCGGCCGCCAAGAGCCTCGACGAAGTGATGAGCTGCTATCCCGGCGTCACCGCCATCATCCGCCATCGCCTGGCGCACCGGCTCTATCGCCTTGGCGCGCCGATGTTGGGCCGGATCATCTCCGAGGTGGCCCATTCGGCCACCGGCATCGACATCCATCCGGGCGCCGAGATCGGCGAGGGCGTCTTCATCGATCACGGCACCGGGGTGGTCATCGGCGAGACGGCGATCGTCGGCCGCCGCGTGCGGCTCTACCAGGCGGTCACCCTGGGGGCCAAGCGGTTCGAGGTCGACGAGGACGGCGCCCTGGTGAAGAACTACCCGCGCCATCCGATCATCGAGGACGACGTGGTGATCTATGCCGGCGCGACCATTCTGGGCCGGATCACCATCGGCAAGGGCTCGATCATCGCCGGCAATGTGTGGCTGACCCACAGTGTGCCGCCCGGCAGCGAGATCACCCAGGCCCGGCACCGGGGCGACGGTTCGGGCGACGGCGGCGACATCTAGCGGCCCCGGTTTTCGCGGGCCCCGACAGGAGACGGATCGATGGAGTATCGGCAATTGGGCGCTTCGGGCCTGATGGTCCCGGCGTTGAGTTTCGGCACCGGCACCTTCGCCAGCGGCGCCGGCATCGGGTTCGCCGCCGTGCATGGCGAGGAGGCGCGGCGGATGGTCGACCTCTGCCTCGACGCCGGCGTCAACATGTTCGACAGCGCCGACATCTATTCGCGCGGCTCGTCCGAGAGCGTGCTCGGCGAGGCGATCAAGGGCCGGCGCGACAAGGTGCTGATCTCGACCAAGGGCACCTTCCGCAACGGCCGCGATCCGAACGATGTCGGCTCGTCGCGCTTCCACCTGCTGCGGACGGTGGACGAGGCGCTGAAACGTCTGGGGACGGACTATATCGACGTCTACCAGCTGCACGGTTTCGACGCCAAGACGCCGGTCGAGGAGACGCTGTCGACGCTCGACGACCTCGTGCGGGCCGGCAAGATCCGCTACGTCGGCGTCTCCAACTTCTCCGGCTGGCACCTGATGAAGTCGCTGGCGGCAGCCAAGCAGTACGGCTATCCGCGCTATGTGGTGAACCAGACCTACTATTCCCTGGTCGGGCGCGACTATGAGTGGGAGCTGATGCCGCTGGGCCTTGACCAGGGCGTCGGCGCGGCGGTCTGGAGCCCGCTGGGCTGGGGCCGGCTGACCGGCAAGATCCGCCGCGGCCAGCCCTTGCCGGAGGTGAGCCGGCTGCCCGCCACCGCCGCCTTCGGGCCGCCGGTGGAGGACGAATACC
>FSWT01000469.1_pt1 | contig 10815 bp, 13 predicted proteins | sample 1638051 | NCBI WGS metagenome assembly FSWT01 (sample SAMEA3914788, study PRJEB12502) | metagenome | biome: forest; material: soil | place: Canada | collected 2011-07-03 | depth 0.1 m
CCTCGGCGCCGAAGGCTTCGCCCGCGAGGTCGATGAGGAGTGGGAGAAGAGCGACAAGGCCAAGGTCGACCTGCCCGACACCGAGCTGGCCCGCATCCGCGCCGCCTTTTCGCCGCTCAACTTCGCGACCCTGCCGGCGACCTCGGCGGCGTTCGAGGCGGCCAAGAAGGACCCGGCCTTCGCCCGCTTCGCGCGCAACAACGTCAAGCCGCACAAGGTGCCTGGCTACGCCATCGTCGACATCAGCCTGAAGAAGCCCGGTGAGACGCCGGGCGACTGCTCGGTCGAACAGATGCAGGCCGTGGCCGACCTGGCCGAGCGCTATTCGATGGACGAGGCGCGGGTTCACTACGAACAGGATCTGATCCTGCCGCACGTGAAGCTGGACGACGTCCCGGCGGTGTGGAAGGCGCTCGGCGCGGTCGAACTGGACACGCCGAACCGTGGCCTGATCACCGACATCATCGCTTGCCCGGGCCTGGACTACTGCGCCCTGGCCAATGCCCGCGCCATCCCGATCGCCCAGGCCATCGCCAAGAAGTTCGCCGATCCGGCCCTCGCCGAACGCGTCGGCGAGCTGGGCATCAAGATCAGCGGCTGCATCAACGCCTGCGGCCACCACCATGTCGGCGCCATCGGCATACTGGGCGTCGATAAGAAGGGTGAGGAATTCTACCAGCTCACGCTGGGCGGCTCGGCCGAGGCGAACGCCACCCTTGGCCAATCCCTCGGCCCGGCCCTGCCGGCCGACCGGGTGCCGCAGGCCGTCGACCATCTGGTCGAGGTCTACCTGCGCGAGCGCAAGGGCGATGAGCGCTTCCTCGACACCTTCCGCCGCACCGGCCTCGCGCCCTTCAAGGAGGCCGTCTATGCCGACGCTCATTAGGTGGACCGGGCAGAACGCGGTCGAGGCGGAGGACCCGTTCACCACCGTCGATAACGAGGAATCGATTCCGCGCGGCGACGTGATCGTCTCGCTGCAGCGCTTCCAATCGGAAGGTCGGCGTTTGCTCGACGAAGGCCGTAAGGTCGGTGTCCGCATTGAGCCGAACGAGGCGGTTGAGGAGCTGGGTGACGACCTGAAGCGGCTATCGGTCGTGGCCCTGGCCTTCCCGAACTTTCTGCAAGGCCAAGCCTATTCCTCGGCCGCCATCCTGCGCGAGCGCGGGTTTACGGGCGAGGTGAGGGCGGTCGGCAACGTCTTGCGCGAGCAGGCCCGGTTCATGGTCCGCGCCGGCATGGATGCTTTCGAACCCGCTGACGGCTCGACGCCGGCGGAATGGAGCCACGTGGTCGGGCGTTTCCGCCACGTCTATCAGCGCGCCGCCGATGGCCGTGAGCCGGCCTTCGTCGAGCGGGAGGCCAAGCATGGCGTATGACAGCGACGACGCGGCCAATCTGGTCGCCAGGCTGAATCTCGAACTGCGCGATGCGGAGCCGCAGGCGATCCTGCGCGCGGCGATCGAGCTTTTCGGCGACAAGGTGGCCCTGGTCTCGTCCTTTGGCTCGGAATCGGCGGTGCTTCTGCACATGGCGGCGCAGATCAAGCCGGACATCCCGGTCCTCTTCCTCGACACCGGCATGCTGTTCGGCCAGACCCTGGACTATCGCAAGTCGCTGGTCGCCAAGCTCGGCCTGACCGATGTGCGCGACCTGCGCCCGCAGTTCCAGGACCTGGCCATTCATGACCCTGCCGGAGACCTGTGGAAGACCAGCACCGACGCCTGCTGCAATATCCGAAAAGTTCTGCCGCTCGACCGCGCGCTGGACGGCTTCGACGGCTGGATCACCGGCCGCAAGCGCTTCCAGGGCGGCGACCGGATGCGCCTGCAGGTCGTCGAGCAGGGCGAAAGCCAGATCAAATTCAATCCCCTGGCCAACTGGACCAAGGAGCAGCTCGACGCCTACGCCGCCGAGCATGACCTGCCGCCGCACCCGCTGGTGGCCTTCGGCTACCCCTCGATTGGCTGCTGGCCTTGCACGGCGCCGGTGGAGGAGGGGGGCGACACCCGCGCCGGCCGGTGGGCGGGTTCGGACAAGACCGAATGCGGTATCCATCTTGACCGCGCCACGCCGGCGACCGAAGTGGGCGGCGATATCTAAGCCGTCTCTACGCTGAAAGTTTGGAAGAGTTGATGCAAGACGCCACCGCCGCCGCGCCGGCCAAGGCCCGCGGGGCCTTCTACGTCGAACGCGTGACCAGGCTGCACCACTGGACGCCGTCGCTGTTCACCCTGCAGACCACCCGCGACCCTGGCCTGCGCTTTCTCAGCGGCCAGTTCGTCATGCTGGGCCTGGAGATCGACGGCAAGCCGCTGCTGCGCGCCTATTCGATCGCCTCGGCCCACTATGCCGACGAACTCGAATTCTATTCGATTAAGGTGCCGGACGGTCCGCTGACCTCGCACCTGATGAAGATCCGCGAGGGCGACGAGATTCTGGTCGGCAAGAAGCCGACTGGCACGCTGATCCTCGATGGGCTGAAGCCGGGCCGCAATCTCTACCTGTTGGGCACCGGCACGGGCCTGGCGCCCTTTCTCAGCCTGGTGCGCGACCCCGAGGTCTATGAGCGGTTCGACCATGTGATCGTCACCCACACGGTGCGCGAGGTCGCCGACCTGAACTATCGTGAAATGCTATCCGACGGACTGCCGAACGATGCGGATCTCGGCGAACTGGTGTCGCCGAAGCTGATCTACTATCCGACGGTGACCCGCGAGCCCTTCGTCAACCAAGGGCGGATCACCGACCTGATCCAGTCGGGCCGGCTATTCGCCGATATCGGACTGCCGGAACTCGATCCTGAGCGCGATCGGCTGATGCTTTGCGGGGGCCCATCCGTCCTCGCCGACCTCAAGGCCCTGCTCATTGCTCGCGGTTTCGATGAGGGCTCCGTCGCCAACCCCGGCGACTTTGTGCTCGAGCGCGCCTTCGTCGAGACCTGAAAGCGCCGGCGCCGGGCTCGTCGCCGCAATCGTCGTCGCCGCCGCGCCGCCGTCGATCGGCGGGCATCCCCTGAACTCGCCGACCCTGGTCACGGTGAGCGTTTTCAGATTGAGCGCCTGAGCCGCCCGCATCGACTCCGCGCCGTGGCCGGTGAAGAGGTCGATCCGCGCGCCGCGGATCGCGCCGCCGGTGTCGGAGGCGTACCAGTAGCCGTCATGGACGCCGCCGCCGGGCAGCAGCATGCCGACGGTCTCCTTGATGAACAGGATGGCGCCGCGTGTGATCAGGGCCCGGTCGATCGCCACCGTGCGCATGGGCGAAACCTTGCAACCCAGGGAGTCGCGGGAACTCATCCCGCCGCCGCCGTGGTAGAGCGTGGCCTTAAGACCCCAGGCGGTGGCGTTTTCGAGCGCCGACTCGTTGGTTCCGGCGATGATGTCGCCGATGGGGTCGTAGGCTTGAGCACAAGCCGCTGACGCTGCAGCGGTAAGCGTAAGCGTGGCGAGGCATGCCAGGATGCGCCTCATCAGCGTTCCCCCGTCCGTTTCTCGTCTCGATGAGCGCTGAGTCCTACAGGCCTAACTTTGGCGGTCAACCCTTCATGTCCAATTGTAACAATTGGCGTGAGCGCCGATCGGCTCTATGCGGTGGCGCGCAAGGAGGCGGCGATGGGCTTGCGAATCTACGGCGACTCGATCTCGGGAAACTGCCTGAAAGTCAAATGGACAGCAGACCTTATGGGTCTTTCCTACGATTGGATCGAGACCAGCGTGCTGACGGGCCAGACGCGATCAGCGGCTTTCCTGGCGCTCAATCCGGCCGGCCAGGTGCCCGCGGTGGTTTTCCCCGACGACCGCGTGCTTGCCCAATCCAACGCCATTATTCTGCACATTGCAGCGCATTCGCCGCTGATTCCGGCTGATTCGTTCCGACGCGCGAAAATGTTCGAATGGCTGTTTTGGGAGCAGTACAGCCACGAGCCCTACATCGCCGTGGCGCGGTTCCAGATGCGCTATCTGGGCAAGTCCAAAGACGCGCTGGACCCGAAACTCGTCGAACGCGGCCTCGCCGCGCTGCAGCGGCTGGAAGACGCGCTGACCGACAGCGATTTCCTGGTCGGAGACGAGGTCAGTCTCGCGGACGTCGCCTTGGTCGCCTATACCCGCTGGGCCGACGAGGGCGGTTTCGATCTCTCCGGATTTCCGGCCGTGCGAGGCTGGATCGGGCGCGTCGAGACGGCGTTGAACATCACCGAACCGAGTGCCGAATGACGCGTCATCACCTGTTTGCTTCCGTTGCCGCCGCGGTCTGCACGCTGGCGACAATGGTTCCGATCTCGCGCGCGCTCGCCTGGGGGGCGACCGGCCACCGGTTGATCGGGGAGGCGGCGGCCGCAGCGCTGCCGCCGCAGCTGCCGGCCTTCCTGCGCACGCCGCGAGCGATCGAGGACCTCGGCGAACTGGCGCGCGAGCCCGACCGCTCGAAGGGCGCCGGCAAGACCCACGACAGCACCCGCGATCCGGGTCATTTCGTCGACATCGATGACAGCGGCAAGGTGCTGGGCGGTCCGTCGCTGAACGCCTTGCCGCTGACGCGCTCGGACTACGATGCGGCGCTCCGGGCGGTGGGTTCGGACAGCTTCCACGCCGGCTATCTGCCCTATTCGATCATCGACGGTTGGCAGCAGCTCGCTCAGGACTTCGCCTATTGGCGGGTGCTGACCGCGGCCATTCCGCGTGAGCATGACCCGGTCCGCAAGGCCTGGCTGCAGCACGACCTGGCCCGTCGCGAGCAGTTGATCCTGTCGGACCTCGGCGACTGGTCGCACTATGTCGGCGACGGCAGCCAACCGCTGCACGTCTCAGTCCACTACAACGGCTGGGGCGACTATCCGAACCCGCACGGTTACACCAGGGAGCGGGTTCACGTGCCCTATGAGGGCGATTTCGTGCGCCGTGTCGTCACGCTGGAGGCGGTGAGCGCGGCCATGACGCCCCTGAAGGCGTGCGCGGCGATCGAGACCTGCACGGCGGACTATCTGGCGCGGACGGCGGCCAGCGTCGTTCCTTTCTACGAAATGCAGAAGGCGGGCGGGCTGAACGGCCCCAACCCGTCGGGACGCGCCTTTACCGTCGAGCGCGTGGCGGCGGGCGCCTCGGAGCTGCGCGACCTGACCGTGGCGGCGTGGCAGGCCAGCGCCAAGGGGGCGATCGGATATCCGGCGCTTAGCGTCGACCAGATCATCAATGGCGGCCTCGACCCCTACGACGCCCTGTACGGTGGGGACTAGATGGCCGCGTCCTCTCTCCGCTTCGGCGAGGCCATGCCGGGCCTGGACTATCGCGAGCGGCCATCGGCCTACGGGCTGCTCGAGAACGATGGCCGTCTGGCCCTGGTCTATGTGAGCCTGCCTGACAGGGCGCCGTTCTACGACCTTCCCGGCGGCGGCGTCGAAGAGGGCGAGAGCGAAGCCCAGGCCCTGATCCGCGAATTCGGCGAGGAGACGGGCCTGGTCGTCGTTGCTGGGGATCTGATTACGAGAGCCGAGCAGTACATGATCAGCGCCCACGACGAGCCCTTCCTGAGCCAGGGCGGGTTTTTCGAGGCTGAACTGATGACCCAGCGCCCGGAGCTGAAGATCGAGGACGAGCATGTGCTGATCTGGCTCGACCCCAACGAAGCCTTGCTACGCCTCAGGCACGACAGCCATGCCTGGGCGGTGAGCGCTTGGCTGCGCGCGCGAATTCCGCTGCGCTAAGGGCCTAGCGGCCCCTGAGATCGGCGAGGGCCGGGCCGATCAGGCTCCAGGGTTCGATTAAATAGCGCGCGAACAGCCGCGACGGCTCGGCCGCGAAACGGAACAGCCACTCGACGCCCAGCCGGCCGCTCCAGCGTGGCGGAGTCGGCGTCACGCCCGCCTCGTAGTCGAAGGCCGCGCCGACCGTGAAAATGACGCAAGGCGGCAAGGCGCCGCGATAGCGCGCCACCCAGCGCTCCTGGCGCGGCATGCCCATGCCGACGAAGAGCACGTCCGGGCGCCAGTCGCGGATGGTTTCGACCACCGCGGCGGCTTCACTCGGACTATCGAGGTCGAAATAGCCATGTTGCACGCCGATCTCGACGCCGGGCCAGTTTTGCCTGAGCGCATCGGCCGCCCGATCGGCCACGCCCGGGGCGCCGCCGAGCTGGAAGACACGCCAACGTCCAGCCTGGGCGGCGCGCCAGAAGTCGTCTCGCCAATCCAGATAGGTTGCGCGGTGCTCGACCCCGACGGGATGACCCAGCCGGCGGCCCCAGGCGATCAGCGGCCGCGAATCGATCTCGATCAGATCGGCCATGCCATAGAAGTCGGCCATCTCGGGCTCGCGCCTCAGCCAATAGAGGCTGTGCAGATTGTGGTTGGCGACGACGCCGCCGGTCCCCGCGCGAATTCGCGCGCCGGTGAAGGCGATCACCGCAGCCGGCGTGACCAGGTCCACCTCGCCGCCCAGCAGGCGGATGCGGGCAGGCTGGTCATTCTCGGCCGGATGGGTGGAGCGGACGGTCATGGCGACGCAAAGACATCGCAGAACCGGCTTAAGCGACGACTAACCGTGCAACGGCAGCGCTTGAGAGCGGTTGCTCTTCGCTCGCAATTGCGATCTTTATCGAGTCCGGCCATTGCAAAGGTGCAAACTAGCGTCAGAAGCCCATGGATAGCCCCGCCGAATTTCAGGTCAGGCAGGACAACGGCACGGAAACCGCTTCGCTGAGCGGTGACTGGACGGCCGTCAACATGGGCGACGCCGGCGTGCGGCTGAAGAACGCCTTGCTCGACAGCCGGCAGGCCAAGCTCGATCTCAGTCACATCGGCCGCTGCGACACCGCCGGCGCCTTCGCCATCCTGCGCGCGTCGGAGGGCCGCGTCGCGCCGGAGGCGATCACCGCTCCGCTGGGCACCGGCCGGCTGATCGACCTTGTCCGGCACGCGCTGAAGGCCGATCCGGTGCCGCATACTCCGGCCCGGCCGTTTTACGATCTCCTGACCCGGCTTGGCCGCGGCCTCTTCCATGTGGCCAACGAAGCCTATGAGACCATGGCCTTTGTCGGCCATCTGCTCATCTCGGTCGCTCGTCTCGCGGTGCATCCAAGCCGCATGCGCTGGGCGCCGGTGTTCAACGTCGCCGAGCGGGCGGGGCTGGACGCCATCCCGATCATCATCATCACCACCTTTTTCATCGGCGCGGTGGTCGGCTTTCTCGGCGCCAACGCCCTGGCGGCGTTCGGCGCCCAGGTCTTCGCCGTCGACCTGATCGGCGTCGGGGTGCTGCGCGAGTTCGGCATCGTCATCACCGCCGTGCTGCTGGCCGGCCGCTCGGCCTCGAGCTTTGCGGCCGAGATCGGCTCGATGAAGATGAATCAGGAAATCGACGCCATGCGCACCATGGGGGTCGATCCGTTCGAGGCGCTGGTTCTGCCGCGCTTCATCGGGCTTTTGATGATGATTCCGATCCTGACCTTCATGTCGGATCTGGCTGGGCTGTCCGGCGGTCTGGTGGTCAGCTGGACGTCCCTCAACATCAGCCCGACCTTCTTCATTCAGCGCCTGCTCGACAATGTCGGCGTCAACCAGTTCTGGCTTGGCATGGCCAAGGGGCCCGTCATGGCCCTGGTCATCGCCGGCATCGGATGTCGCCAGGGCATGGAGGTCGGCGGCGACGTCGAATCCCTGGGCCGGCGGGTCACGGCGGCGGTGGTGCACGCCATCTTCTCAATCATCATGCTCGATGCCGTGTTCGCGCTCTTCTACATGAAGCTGAATCTATGACCGATCAGCCTCATCACGAGCACCATGGGCCATTCTCGCACCTGCCGCACTTCACCCATAGTCGGCCGGTGGGAGACGACCTCGACGAGGCGGCGCCGCCGATCGAGGTCATCGACCTGGTGTCGCGCTACGGCGACCACCTGATCCACGACGGGCTGAACCTGCGCGTGCGGCGCGGCGAAGTGCTGGGCGTGGTGGGCGGGTCCGGCGCCGGCAAGACTGTGCTGCTCAACACTCTGATCGGGCTGAAGGTGCCCGACGGCGGGGTGGTGAAGATCTTCGGCCAGGACCTGGACCGCGCCTCGACCGCCAAGTGGGACGCCATTGAGCGCAGCTGGGGCGTGCTGTTCCAGCAGGGGGCGCTGTTCTCCAACCTGACGGTGAAGGAGAACGTCGCGGCGCCGATGCAGGAGCACACCGATCTGCCGCCGAAGATGATATCGGACCTGGCCGAGCTGAAGATCGCCCTGGCCGGCCTGCCGTCGCTGGCCGGCGCGCTGAAGCCGGCGGAGCTGTCGGGCGGGATGATCAAGCGGGCCGCCCTGGCGCGGGCGCTGGCGCTCGATCCCCAGCTGCTGTTCCTCGACGAGCCGACCTCCGGCCTCGACCCGATATCGGCTGCGGCGTTCGACGAACTGATCGCCGATCTGTCCGCCAGCCTTCACCTGACGGTATTCATGATCACACACGATCTCGACAGCCTGCACGCCATCTGCGACCGCGTCGCGGTGATCGCCGACAAGAAGGTCATCGCGGTCGATACGATCGCCAATTTGCAAAAGCTCGATCATCCCTGGATTAAAGAGTATTTCCTGGGACCCAGGGGACGGGCGACCGAAGACGCTTATCCGGTCAAGGAGCGGGGGTGATGGAAAGAAACGCCAACTATGCGCTGGTGGGTTTCGCTTCGCTTGTGCTGTTCTTCGGGCTGATCGTCTTCGTGGTCTGGTTCGCCCGGGTGTCCTTCTCCCAGCAATACGACATCTACGACGTCCTCTTCACCGGGCCGGTGAACGGGCTTTCGCAGGGCGGGGAGGTGCACTTCAACGGCATCAAGGTCGGCGAGATCAGCCAGATCGCGCTCGACAAGGACGACCCCAAGAATGTCGTGGCCCGCGTACGGGTCACCTCTGACGTGCCGATTCGCGCCGACAGCCTGGCGAGCATCGAACCGCAGGGCATTACCGGCGTCAGCTTCATTCAGATCACGCCCGGAACAACCGGCCAGCCCCTGCTCAAGAAGGTCGCGCGCACCGGCAAGTACCCGATCCTGCATAGCCAGGCGAGCGCCCTATCCAGCCTGTTGCAGGGCGGCGGCACCGTTCTGGTTTCCGTCCAGGAGGCATTGCACCGGGTCAACGAGGTGCTGTCGGACGACAACATCAAGAAGATTTCGGGCACGCTGGACGACATCAACGCGATCACCGCCGAGGCTCGCAAGCGCAAGCAGCTGTTCGCCGACGCCGACCAGGCGCTGAAGAACTTCGACACCACCGCCAGCAGCATCACGCGGCTGAGCGACAACGCCAATGGCCTGCTCAATGGCGATGGCAAGCGGGCCATTCATAACGCCGCTGACGCCGCCGTCGAAATCAAGGAGGCCGCGGCCTCCGGGAAGGTCCTGATCCAGAAGCTGCAGGGCCCGACGGTCGATTTCGCCAACAACGGTCTGCCGCAGCTCACCTCGGCTATCGGGACGTTGCAGAAGACCGCGGAGACGCTCAATCGCCTGGGGACCGAGATCGAAGAGAGCCCGCAGTCGCTGATATCCAAGCCGCCCGCCAAGGAAGTGGAGGTGAAACCGTGACCTCGTTTCGCACGGCGCTCTGCGCCGCCCTGCTGCTTGGCCTGAGCGGATGCATCAGCCTGTTCCCGAAGCTGCCGCCGGCGCAGCTCTATGAGTTCGGCGTCACCTCGGCGCCGGCCCAGCCATCCGGCGGCCCGGGCTTCAACGTCCTGCACCTTACGACCAGCTTTACGCTTCCGGCCGAAGGCGATCGCATCCTGACCACCACTGGAACCGAGGCGGCCTATATCGCCGGGTCTCGCTGGGTGTCGCCGGCCTCGATCATGTTCGATCAGGCGGAGCAGCAGGCGTTCGACCAGTCCGGCGGGGCCGCGCGGCTGCTTCATCGCGGCGACCCGGCACTGGCTCCCGTCGGCCTGACCCTGGACGTACAGAGCTTCGAGGCCCGCTACGGCGACCCCAAGGCTCCGCCGACCATCGTGGTCACGGTGCATGCCATGCTGACCAGCGCCGCCGACCGCAGGGTCCTTGGCGACCAGACCTTCGTCAGCCGCCAGCCGGCGTCCGACAACCGCGTCAGCGCCATTGTCGACGCCTTCAACGCGGCGACCACCGACGTCTTGAACCAGATCGTCGGCTGGACCAACCAGCGGGCCGCCGGCGCTTAAGAGGCCTTCAGACCGCCTTTTTGAAGATGGTCAGTCCGAGCGCCACCAGGACGATGAAGATGGCGATCGCGATGAAGGCGAGAATCTTGGCGATCGCGAACGAGGCGCCGGCGATGCCGGTAAAGCCGAGGATGGCGGCGACGATGCCGATCGCGAGGAAAATAAGAGCCCATTTGATCACGGCGTGATCTCCCAAAGCCTGCGGCCAGCGCCGCTTGTTTGAGAAAACGTCCGTTTGCCGGCGTCGTTCCGGATGAGGCCTAGCCCAGGGCCGCGGCGGCTTTGGCCAGCGCCGTGATCGCCGCCCAATCGCCGGCCGCGATGGCGCTGGCAGGCGCGACCCACGCGCCGCCGACGCAGAGCACGTTCGGCAGGTCGAGCCAGGTCGGCGCGGTGGCCGCGCTCACACCGCCGGTCGGGCAGAACCGGCATTGGGCGAAGGGGCCGTAGAGCGCTTTGAGCGCGCTTGGACCGCCCGAGGTCTCGGCGGGAAAGAATTTGAAATGGTCCAGGCCGGCGTCCAGGCCGCGCATGATTTCGCCGGCGGTCACGACGCCTGGCAGGAACGGCAGTTTCGACGACCGCGCCGCCTCGACCAGCGGGTCGGTGAGGCCAGGACTGACGATGAACCGCGCCCCGGCCCGCGC
>FSWT01000110.1_pt1 | contig 10800 bp, 10 predicted proteins | sample 1638051 | NCBI WGS metagenome assembly FSWT01 (sample SAMEA3914788, study PRJEB12502) | metagenome | biome: forest; material: soil | place: Canada | collected 2011-07-03 | depth 0.1 m
GTGATCTTGGCCTTGGGGTGCGCCTCGCGGATGCGCTTCATGGCCGCGAGCGACATGACGAAGGCGCTCAGGGCGCTGAGCTGGATCACCAGCACCTTCTTTATCTCGCGCGTCTTCTGGTTCGCCATCAGCTCGACCCCACGATGCGAGCATAGAGGTTCAAGGTCGCCTCGCACATGGCGTCCACCGAATAGAGTTGGCGGGCCCGTGTGGCGGCCGCTTCGCCCATTTTCGCCCGCTTCGCCGGCGATAGCGCGATCGCCTTGGCCAGGGCTGCGGCCCACGCCGTCTCGCTTCCGGGGGTAATCAGCCAGCCGGTTTCGCCATCGGCCACCGTCTCGCGCGCGGCGCCCTGATCGGCGGCCAGGACGGGACGGCCCATCGCCTGCGGTTCGACGGCGGTGCGGCCGAATGGCTCCGGCAGCAGCGATGGCGTCAGGGCGTAGTCGGCGATCAGGTAGGCCGCCGGCATGTCGTCGCAATGGCCGACCAGCCGAACAGACTCCTCCAGCCCGGCGGCGCCGATCGCGGTCTCCAGCTCGGCGCGATAGTCATTCCGGCCCTGGTCGTCTCCGACAAGCAGGATTAGCGGCGCCGGCCCGCCATTCATCTTCAGTCGCGCCGCCGCGTCGACGATCAGCCGCTGCCCCTTCCAGCGGGTCAATCGGCCCGCCAGCACGAACTTCACCCGCTCATCGGCAGGATCGATCCCCCAGCGTTCGCGCAGGGCGCCGATCCGCTGCGGCGTCACCTTGGCCGGATCGAACCAGTCGAGATCGACGCCACGATTGATGGCGACCACGGTGTCCGGGGCGAGGCCATGTTCGGCGATGATCCGCTCGCGGGTATAGGCCGAATTGGCGATGGTCAGCGGTCCACGGGTCATCACGCTGTTGTACCAGCGCTTCAATGACCCTTTGGCGGCATAGACCCCGTGATAGGTGGCCAGGAAAGGGACCCCGGTCGCACGAGAGGCCATCAAGGCGCTGATGGCCGGCGCGCGGGACCGAGCGTGGATAAGGCTGACCTTTTCCCGTCGCACCAGATTGGTCAGGCGGACGCCATTGCGGACGATGGTCAGCGGGTTCTTGGACTGCATGGGCAGCGGGATCAGGATTGCGCCGCTCGCCTCGAGCCGCGCCGCCATCCGCCCGCCCCGCGACGCCACCAGCGCCCGGCCGCCGGCTCGCACCACGGCCCTGGCGATATCCAGGGTCGTCTGCTCGGCGCCCCCGGTTTCCAGTTCTGGGACGACCTGCAATAGGGTGAAGTGGGGCGGCAGCGTGCTCACGGATGTTCTGCATAGCCTGTTCGCGCGACAGGTAAACACGCCGCGGTCTCGGCATGAACTGGGTATTGTCAGGAATGGATGAAAGCTCGGGCCTGCTGGATCGCGACGGGGAGAAAATCGCCTGGCGCGCCGTGGCCGGCGAGGGGCCGACGGTGGTCTGGCTGGGCGGATTTCGCTCCGACATGACCGGAACCAAGGCGCAGGCTTTGGCGGAGTGGGCCCTGGCCAAGCGGCGGGCTTATCTCCGGTTCGATTATTTCGCCCATGGCGCTTCGTCCGGCGATTTCCTGCAAGGGACGGTCACCCGATGGCGGGCCGATGTGCTGGCGATGCTCGACCAGTTGACCGAAGGGCCGCTGATCCTGGTCGGCTCCTCCATGGGCGGCTGGCTCGCCTGCCTGGCCGCCCTCGCCAGGGCCGGTCGGATCGCCGGCCTTGTCCTGATCGCCCCGGCCGCGGACTTTACCGAGCGACTGATCTGGTCCGGCATGGACGCCGAGGCCCGCCGGGCGGTGGAGGAGAACGGTGTATGGTTCAGGCCGTCCGCCTATGGCGATCCCTATCCCATCAGCAAGGCTCTGATCGAGGACGGACGGCGCTGGTCGATCCTTCCCGGGCCGGTCGGGATCACCGCGCCTGTGCGTATCTTGCAGGGCGGGGATGATCCCGACGTGCCCTGGCGCCACGCCCTGGCCCTGGCCGAGGCGATCGAGTCCAAGGATCTGGTCTTCACCCTGATCCGCGATGGCTACCATCGCCTCTCGCGGCCTGCGGACATCAAACGACTGATCGCGGCGGTGCAAGAGGTCGCATGAGCAGGTCCTCGATCCGCAAACGTCTGCTAGCCTGGTACGACGCCAACGCCCGGGATCTGCCCTGGCGGATCGGGCCCGCGGATCATGCGCGCGGCGTCCGCGCCGATCCCTATGCGGTCTGGTTGTCGGAGGTCATGCTGCAACAGACCACCGTGCCGCACGCCACGCCTTACTTTTTGAAATTCTTACAGCGCTGGCCGACCGTGTCGGATCTCGGCGCCGCGCCGGACGCCGAGGTCATGGCCGCCTGGGCCGGGCTCGGCTATTACGCCCGCGCGCGCAATCTGCTGGCCTGCGCCCACGCCGTGGCCGGTGAGCATGGTGGCGTATTCCCAGACACCGAAGAGGGTCTGCGCGCGCTTCCGGGCATCGGCGCCTACACGGCGGCGGCCGTGGCGGCCATCGCCTTCGACCGGCCCGCCAATGTGGTCGACGGCAATGTCGAACGGGTGATGGCCCGGCTCCACGCGGTCGAGGCGCCGCTGCCCGACTCAAAACCAGAGCTGAAAGCCCTGGCGGAGGCTCTGGTCTCGGACAATCGGCCTGGCGATTGGGCGCAGGCGCTGATGGACCTCGGCGCTACGGTCTGCCGGCCTAAGGCGCCGCTGTGCGATCGTTGTCCGCTGTCCGCCGACTGCAAAGCCTTCGCCGGCGGCGCCCCGGAAACCTATCCGCGCAAGACCCGCAAGGCCGATCGTCCGAGGCGCTATGGCGTCGCCTACCTGTTGATACAGGGTCGCGACATCGCCCTGGTCCAACGGCCGCCCAAGGGGTTGCTCGGCGGCATGCTGGGGCTGCCCACCAGCGAATGGCGCGACGAGGCGCTGTCCGACCTCGAAGCTTTGGCGGCCGCGCCGGCGAGTGGCGACTGGCGCCATGTCGGCGCCATCGAGCACGTCTTCACCCACTTCGCCCTGACGCTTGAGGTGTTGCGCAGCGATGGCGGCCAAGGCTTCGACGGCGCGATCTGGACGCCGGCCAGTGGCCTCGGCGCTTTGCCCAGCGTGTTCCTGAAAGCGGCGCGCGCCGGTCTGGATCGGCTGGTCTGACTATTCCGCGGCGGTGGCGGCGGCCTCGAAGGGAGCAGGCCTGACCTGTCCCGGCTCCAGCCCCGCGCGGACCTTGGCCCGCAGGACGTCGATGGGCGTCAGCCCCCGGTCGGTCTTGAAGTGCCAATAGGTCCAGCCATTGCAGGCGGGTTGGGACTGAACCATGGCGCCGATCTTGTGGATCGAGCCGGAGAGCTCGCCCACCACAATACTGCCATCGGCGCGCACCCGCGCCACATGCTGGCCCTTGGGGCAGTAGAGCTTGTCGCCGGGCCGCAGCAGGCCCGCTTCGACCACCTGGCCAAAGGGGATGCGCGGTTCGCTGCGCTTGGAGCCCATCACGTCCAGATCTTCCGGCGAGACCGGGATCACCTTGGCGATGCGGTCCTTGGCCAGGGCGACATAGTCCGGCTCGCGTTCCAGGCCGATGAACCGCCGGCCCAGTCGCTTGGCCGCCGCGCCGGTGGTGCCGACGCCGAAGAAGGGGTCGAGGATCAGGTCGCCCGGCTTGGACGAGGAGAGGATCACCCGGTGTAGCAGGGCTTCCGGCTTCTGGGTCGGATGCGCCTTCAGGCCGGCCGCGTCCTTGATCCGCTCTTCGCCGGTGCACAGCGCCAAGGTCCAGTCCGAGCGCATCTGCAGCTCGTCATTGGCCATCTTCATGGCGTCGTAGTTGAAGGTATAGCGTTTGGCGCCCTGGCCCTTGGCGGCCCAGATCAGGGTCTCATGGGCGTTGGTGAACCGGGTGCCCTTGAAGTTGGGCATGGGGTTGGACTTGCGCCAGATCACATCGTTCAGGATCCAAAAGCCCAGGTCCTGTAGCGTCGATCCTACGCGGAAGATGTTGTGATAGCTGCCGATCACCCACAGCGAGCCGTTGTCCTTCAGAACCCGGCGGCACTCCGTCAGCCAGTCGCGGGTGAAGGCGTCATAGGCGGCGAAGGAGGCGAACTGGTCCCAATGGTCGTCGACGGCGTCGACCTTGGAATTGTCAGGCCTGAGCAGGTCGCCGCCCAGCTGAAGATTGTAGGGCGGATCGGCGAACACCAGGTCGACGCTGCGGTCCGGCAAGGCCCGCAGAGCCTCGATGCAATCGCCTTCGATGATGGTTTCCGGCCCGAAGGTCATCCGCCGCGCGCCCCGCTCTCGTGAATCCGCACGCTTGGACCAACAGGGTTAAGGGTCGGTTTCGCATCGTGGTTAAGCAGGGGTAAACGGGGTGGCTGGGCGTCTGTGAAGGCGGGCTGTAGAGACAGGCATGGCTCACGCAAATCCGCCGCATACAGGGACGCCGCTGGCGGAAATACCGATCTCGGTGGAACTGGCGCGTGGCCTCCTGGCGCGGCAGCATCCGGACCTGGCGGATCTGACGATCACGCTCCTGGCGGAGGGCTGGGACAACGCGGTGTTTCGGCTGGGCGGGGAATTGACGCTCCGTCTGCCGCGCCGCGCCGTAGGCGCGGACCTGATCCGGCATGAGCAGCGCTGGCTGCCACTTCTCAAGGGCCGGCTGCCACTGGCCATCCCTGCGCCGGTTCGCATCGGCATCGCCCAGGATGGCTATCCCTGGCCTTGGAGCGTTACGCCGTGGTTCGGGGGCGAGACGGCCGATCTTGCGCTTCCCAATGACGATCAGGGCCAAGTGCTCGGCGATTTCTTTCGCGCGCTCCATAAGCCCGCCCCGGACGATGCGCCGCGCAACCAGGGTCGCGGCGTCCCGCTCACCAGCCGGCTGCCGGCCTATGCCGCTCGCATCAAAAACCTCGCCGACAAGGGCGTCGCCCTGGACCCGGCTGTGCTCGACATCTGGGCCGACGCCCTCGCCGCGCCAAACGATGCGGCGCCGACGTGGATTCAGGGCGATCCTCATCCGCGCAACGTCATCGTCCGGGATGGGTGTCTCGCGGCGGTCATCGACTGGGGCGATGTGGGGCAGGGCGACCGGGCATCGGACCTCGCGGCGGTCTGGATGGTCCTGCCGTCCGCCCGCGCGCGCCAGCTGGCGATGGAGTCCTGTGGCGAGGTTACCGAGGCGACTTGGCGGCGGGCGAGGGGCTGGGCGGTGCACTATGGCGTCATGTTGCTGGACGCCGGCCTGACCGACGATCCGCGCATGGCGGCGATTGCGCGGTCCACCTTCGCGCGCCTGATCGAGGATCGCGCCGCCTAGGCGCCGCCGGACAACCCCTGCCGGGCCTTGTCGAGTTCCTCGGCGTAGCGGCGCAGGGCGAAGCCTTCGGTGAGCAGGCCCAGCAGCTTGCGCGATTCCAGGTCCTCCACCACCGCCAGCGCCTCGCTCTCGGTGCGTTCGAACACCTTCATCGCCTCGCGGATGTTCATCGCCGGCGTGAGCGGGGTGTCGCCCCAGTGGGCGATGTCGGCGGCGGTGCGCTTGGCGTCCTCGTCCGGCGCATCCTCCACCGAGGCATAGGCCTCCGTCATCATGGCGACGCCCAGGTATCGGTTGTCCTCGTCGACCACCACCACGCGCGGGGTCGAACCCAGAGGGTTGCGGCGGCGCAGTTCGGCCAGGGTGGCGTCGCCCTGAATGGTGGCCGGGTCTTTGCGCATCATCCGGCCCACGGTCAGGCTGCGCATCCAGCCCACGTCGATAGCGCTGCGGATGGTCTCGCCGCGCAGGTGCAGCCGCCAGGTGGAGAAGGAATAGCCGAAGGTCTCGCGCACCATCAGGCTGGACACCACGCAGGCCGCCAGCACGACGGTGGTCACGCCGAAGTCGCCGGTGGTCTCCAGGACCAGAAAGCCCATGGTCAGCGGCCCGCCGACCACGGCGACCGCCAGGGCGCTCATGCCAGCCAGGATGCACAGGGTGGGGTCGATAGTCAGTTGGGGCGCCAGGACAATGGCGGCGGCGGCGAACAGCTTGCCGATCAGGGCGCCGAGGAAGAGGGAGGCGAAGAAGAGGCCGCCGCGAAAGCCCGAGCCCAGGGTGACCACCGCCGCCAGACTCTTCAGGCCGATCAGGGCGACGAGCACCACGATGGTCAGATGGGCTGGAATATCGATGCGCAGGGCGCCGTGGCCGGCCGCCAGCACCTGGGGCGTGATCAGGGCCAGGCCCATCATGACGACGCCGGCGATCGCGGGACGCACCGGCTTGGGCAGCTTGGCCCAGTCGAACCCCTTCTCGGCGAAATAGACCGACCGCATGACCCCGATGCCGAACAGGGCGCACAGGACGCCGATCATCAGTGTCGAGGGATAGGCGGCGAAATTGAGTTTGGCCGCCGCGGGTATGGTGATGACGTAACTGACGGCGCGCAGGGCCCGCGTGGTCAGCACGCCCGCGACGCTGGCGGCCAGGATCGGCGCGACATTGCCGACGGTATAGGTCCCGACGATCAGCTCGAAGGCGTAGAAGGCGCCAGTCAGCGGCGCGCCGAACGCCGCTCCGATCGCGCCGCCCGCGCCGCAGCCGACCAGCACCCGCAGGTCGTTGCGCCGAAGGCGAAGGCCTATCCCCAGCTTTGAGGCGAGACCCGCGCCCATCTGGGCATAGCCGGCCTCCAGCCCCACCGAGGCCCCGAAGCCATTGGAGATCAGGGTCTGGGCTGTCACCCAGACGCTGTCGCGCAAGGACATGCGCCCGCCATGCAGGGCGTTAGCCTCGATCGGGTCGACCGGAACGGTGGGCCTGCGCCGGCTCCAGATCACCCCGGCGACGCCGAGGATCACGCCGCCGGCGATCGGGACCCAGTAGCCGCGAGGGAGTTCGGCGACGCCGCTCAGCCGCTCGCCCCGCACGCCGAACAGCCCGTCGTGCAGCATGCTCGATATGGTGCCGATCAGGGCGACCGACAGTCCAGAGCCAATGCCGACCAGGGCGCCGAGGGCGACCATCGCTACTTCGCGTCCGCGCACCAGGCTGCGGAGCAGCCGGAACGGATCGCGCAAGGTAGGCTTGGCCGGGACCGCCGGCGTTTCGGCGGCGGCGCTCACAATGCGTCCTTTGGGGCGTCCTTTGGAGCGTCCTTTGGAGCCGCGCTAGTCCTCAAGCCCGTCTCCTGCGTCCAATCTCCCGCCCTCCAGCACCAGGCGCACCGGCGCCCAGCTCAGGCGGTGGATGGGGCAGGGGCCCAGGCGACCGAGCGCTTCGACGTGGGTAGGCGCGTGATAGCCCTTGTGTGCGGCGAAGCCGTAGCCGGGATAGAGCTGGTCCATCTCCTGCATCAGCCGGTCGCGGCCGGTCTTCGCCAGGATGGAGGCGGCGGCGATGGAGGCCGAGATGCCGTCGCCGCCGACGACCGTCTTGATCGGGCAGGGCAGGGCGAAGCGATAGTTGCCGTCGACCAGGGCGAAGGCCGCGGCGACCTGCAGCCCCTCCACCGCGCGGCGCATGGCCAGGCCGGTGGCGTGCAGGATGTTCAGTTCGGCGATCTCCTCGACGCTGGCGGAGGCGACGCACCAGGCCAGGGCGAGATCCTTGATCTCGGCCTCCAGCCGGTCCCGCGCCTTGGTGCTGAGCTTCTTGGAATCGTCCAGGCCCCGGGGCAGGCAATTGGGATCGAGGATCACCGCCGCCGCGTAGACCGGCCCAGCCCAGGGACCGCGCCCGGCTTCATCGACCCCGCAGACGGGGCCTTGGCAGGCCGCTTCGAGCATCAGATCGGGCATCTTAAGGCCGCCTCATCGCCCGGACGGGCTCGTGGCGGAAGCAGTCGGTGGTGTGGTCGTTGACCATGCCGACGGCCTGCATGAAGGCATAGACGATCACCGGGCCGACGAATTTGAAGCCCCTGGCCTTCAGCGCCTTGGCCATCTCCACCGCTTCCGGGGTCTGTGCGGGCACGTCGCCGAAGCCGGCCCAGCGGTTCTGGGTCGGCGCGCCGCCGACGAAGTCCCAAAGGAATTTCGAGAAGTCTTCGCCACGATCGCGCATGTCCAGATAAATGCGCGCGCCGGCGATAGTGGCGTCGATCTTGGCGTTGGAGCGCACGATGCCGGCGTCGGCCATCAGCCGCGCGCGATCGGCCTCGCCATAGCGCGCCACGATCTCCGGATCGAAGTTATCGAAAGCCGCGCGGAAGGCGTCGCGTTTGCGCAGAATGGTGATCCAGGCCAGCCCGGCCTGAAATCCGTCCAGGACAAGCTTCTCCCACAGGGTGCGCGGATCGTACTCCGGCACGCCCCATTCGGTGTCGTGATAGGCTTCATAGAGCGGATCGCCCGCCATACCCCGCCATGGGCATCGATTCGGATGGCTCGACATGGCGCGCACACTAACCCCAGCGGCGGCCGCAAGGGTAGGGGCGAGAACCGGCCATTGGTCGCACGCGCGAAGTGTGGCGTGAAAATGGCGTGATTATTCCGATCAGCCAGAAATCGCGCTGCTGTGTAACGCGTGAATGATCTAGCAAAAATATAGCATAAATATATCAGAGATTGGGCCTGAGTTTTCCATCAATTTGGCCAAATTTATATTGAAGTTGTGAGTCGATGCCTCGGGTGGGTTCCGCCGAAAAGGCGTCGATACCTGGTGTATGATATATCATTATATCGGCTTTCATGAATGATGGTGGTCCTTCCCAAGGCTTTTGTGATCAGCTTGACGGAGGCGAAGCAGCGTCGGGCGTGCGTCACCGCGCGCCTTAAGCAGGCGGGGATCGCATTCGAATTCTTCGAGGCCGTTGATGGCCGGCGTTTCGACGTGGAAAGCCAGTCCATCTATGACGGACCGCGCCGGCGCGCGCTTTACGGCCATGACATGCTGGGCGCCGAGATCGGCTGTCTTTTGTCCCATAAGGCGATCTTCGAGACGGTGGTGCGAAACCGCCAGGGGCCGACCCTCGTGTTCGAGGACGACATCGCGCTTCATCCCTATTTCGGGCGGGCGCTCGATCTGCTGATGGCAAATCAGGAGCAATGGGAGCTCGTGCGGTTTCTCGGCGCGCCCAAGATCATGCGCCAGCGTCAGCGTCCGTTGCTTGATCTTGGAAACGGGTTCTGGATGACTCGGTTGATGACCCAGCCCGGCGGCGCGGCGGCCTATCTCATCAGCGAAACCGGCGCGGCCAAGTTGCTGAAACATCTGGACAAGACGCCGTTTCCCATCGACGCCCTGATGGGGCGGCCGTGGCTGACCGGGGTCGACAATCTGATGGTCAGGCCCGGTCTTGCTGACCAGGACGCGGCCCTGGGGTCGGACATCGGCGAGGCCCGTTTCGTCTCTCATCGCGAGATCGCCCGTAACGCCGGGCCAGGCCGCAAAGCCACCATCGCCTTGAGGCGTCTGGCCGACAATGTCGGCACGCGCGGCGTCTATTGGGGCTCGGCCCCCGTCGACTACCTCAGGCGGCTCGGTACCAGTTGACGCCCTTGTCGTCGCGCTCGACCACAGCGCGGCCGCGTTCGACCAGGCAGTTCAGATGGGCGAGACTTTCGCCCGTGGCCATGCCCAGCAGTTCCGGCACGATCTTGCGCGCGAACAGGGCGCCGAAGACATCCACCGACCGTTTGGGTTCGGCCAGGCTCTTGGTCAGCCGTTCCAGTCCCCGCTCATGTCCCTGGATCAGATGGTCGAGCCGGGCGTACAGGCCGATGAAAGGGTCATTGTGCGCCGGCAGCACCAGCACGTCGTCGGGCACCAGCGTCTTGATCCGCGCCAGCGAAGTCAGCCAGTCGTTCAGCGGATCGCCATCGGGCTCGGTGGGGAAGACCGAGACGTTGGAGGAAATCTTCGGCAGCACCTGATCGCCGGAGATCAACAGCTTCAGGTCCGGGCAATAGAGGCAGGCGTGTTCCGGCGAATGGCCCGCGCCCACCACGATGCGCCAGACGTGGTCGCCGATAACGATCTCATCGCCGTGCTCTATGCGCCGATAGGCGTCGGGGAGCTGGTAGATGGCCTTGCCGAAGCCGCCGAAGCGGGCCTTGTAGTCCTCCAGGGCGTCGTCATGCCAACCGGCGGCGCGATAGAAGTCGATGGCGTCCGCGGGCGCCTCGCGGCCGGTGTCGGCCACCAGCATGCGGCACTGCAGATATTCCAGCCGGGTCATCCACAGGCGGCACTTGAACTTGCGGGTGATCCAGCCGGCCAGGCCGATGTGATCGGGATGCAGGTGCGTCACGAACAGCCGGGTGATCGGCGCGCCGCCCAGCGCGCCCGCGAACACCTTTCGCCAGGCTTGCGAGGTCTGGTCGGTCTGCATGCCGGTGTCGACGAGCGCCCAGCCATCGCCATCGCGGATGGCCCAGACGTTGATGAAGGCCAGCGATCCGCCAAGCGGCATGCGCATCCAAAGAACGCCCGGCGCGACTTCGACGGCCTCGCCGAACTCAGGGCCGTGCTCCAGCGGATAGACCAGGGTCGGCCGGCGCTCGACCGCCGGGCTGTCCTGCGTTCCATCCGCCATGTCGCCCTCCAGATCGCCGTGTCCTGACCCCGGCCTAGCCTCGGCCATGGCCCTCGTCCAGCCCGATCGCCGAACACCTGCTGAAGGGACGTGATCTTGACCGTCTCGCCGCGCACGCGTTTAAGCTCACCAACGACGTGAGAGGAACTCCAGGAGAGTGCTGATATGAAAGTCCCCGGGCTAGGCTTTGCGGCCGCCCTATTCTTGGTCGCGCTTGCCCCAACGGCGGCGTTCGCGATTCAGGACACAACGCCGTCGGCTCACGCCAACAC
>FSWT01000405.1_pt1 | contig 10786 bp, 11 predicted proteins | sample 1638051 | NCBI WGS metagenome assembly FSWT01 (sample SAMEA3914788, study PRJEB12502) | metagenome | biome: forest; material: soil | place: Canada | collected 2011-07-03 | depth 0.1 m
CTCCAGCTTCACCTTCGGCAGCAGCTTCACCTCGTATTCCGCCCCACGATAGATCTCGGTCTTGCCCTTCTGTCGGCCATAGCCGCGCACCTCGGTGACGGTCAGTCCCGAGGCGCCGGCCTCGGTGACAGCCTCGAGCACGGCGTCCAGGCGGCTCGGCTTGACGACGGCGGTGATCATTTTCATCGAATTCAAGCCTCCTTGCGCTGATATCAGACCCAATTGCGGTCCAGGCTAGGGCTTCGACTCAGTCGCTCCAAGCCTTCATCGCCGTTTCGCGGCCGATCGCGTGCGAATTCGGCGCCTTTCGCGCCGGCTGCGGGGCCAAAACCCCCGGCACGAAGACCCTGGCGGGTGCGCGGCGGCCCTTCGGCTTGACGGCGAAGGTCTGTTTCACCGCCTCCAGCATGATCAGGCCGGAAAAGGCCGGCCATAGCCGCTGGCCCGCCTGTTCGAACCCGTCGGCCCAGCCGGCGGTCCATTGCAGCGGCGGCGCGAACAGAGCCCGCGACCAGGCGACCGGCTCCAGCTGGGCGTCGCGGACCAGCTGTTCCAGCTGGCTGCGGGTGAACGGCGCACCGTGGCCAAGCGGCGTCGACTCGGCGTTGCACCAGACGCCGCGGCGATTGGCCGCCGCCACGATTACCCGTCCGGCCGGCGCCAGCACCCGCCAGACCTCGCGCATCAGCCCCAAGGGGCTCTCGGCCTCCTCCAGGGCGTGGATGACCAGGATGCGGTCGAACAGGGCGTTGGGGAAGGGCAGGGCGCCTTCCTCGACCAGGCAGGACAGCACGGCCTCCGGGTCGGGCCAGACCTCGACGCCTTGCGCCGCCGGCATGGCCGCCACCGTCCGCCGCGCGGGCCCACGAAACAGCTCCAGATAGGGGGTGGCGTAGCCCAGGCCCATCACGTCGAGCGCGCCGGCGTCGCCCCAGGCCTCGACCAGCTTGCGCCCGACAACGCTCCGCGCCGCCTGGCCGAGGCGGGTCGAATAGAAGTCACGAAGTTCGAGAACGTCTCGGCGCATGGGCTCGGAATGACTATGTTCGACTGGGCGACCGGGTCTCGGCCGTCTAAGAGGACCGGGAAGGAGTTAGAGATGCCGCTGACCGTCCGCCAGTTTCCCTGCCTTTCCGATAATTACGGGTTTCTCGCCCGCGACGAGGCCAGCGGCAAGGTCGCCTGCATCGATACGCCCGAGGCGGCGGCCATCCTGCGCGAGCTCGATGTGCTGGGCTGGAAGCTCGATCTTATCCTCAACACCCACTGGCATGCCGACCATGCCGGCGGCAACGCCGAGATCAAGGCCGCCACCGGCGCGACCATCGTCGCCCCGCCGGAGGTGGAGCGCATCTCGCCGATCGACCGCAAGGTGGCTCACGGCGACGTGGTCGAGCTGGGCGACACGAAGTTCCAGGTGATCGACACCGGCGGCCACACGCTCGGCCACATCACCTATTTCGACGCCGACGATCAGATCGCCTTCGTCGGCGACACCCTGTTCGCGCTCGGCTGCGGGCGGTTGTTCGAGGGCACGCCCGAGCAGATGTGGACCAGCCTCTCGCGCCTGGCCGCCCTGCCGGGCGAGACGGCGGTCTATTGCGCGCACGAATACACCGCCTCCAACGCCCGCTTCGCCCTCTCCATCGACGACGATCCGGTGCTGAAGGCGCGCGCCGCCGAGGTCTTCGCCGCCCGTGAGCGGGGCGAGCCGACCGTGCCGACCACCATTGCCCGCGAGATCGCCACCAACCCCTTCCTGAAGGCCGGCGGCGCCAGACGCTTCGGCGAGGTGCGCGCCGCCAAGGACGCCTTCCGCGGTTGACGCGCCGCCGCTCCCGGGTTCAATTCGCCCATGGGGATGGGGTCCCCCTTTAACCGCCGCAGAGGCTGATGACTCCTACCGTGCACCGCGCGGTGGGAGTGCGCCTGGAGCCCAGGCAAGGCGGCGTCGCTCCTTCCACGCACCTGGTTTGGCTCCGCGTGTTTGCGCGTTGATGGAGGGTTGAGGCGAATGACCGAACGGGGAACTCCGCGGGGGCCGGGACTGTGATCACCTATCTATGGATCGCGCTCGGCAGCGCGCTGGGCGGCGTGGCGCGCTATGGCGCCTCCAGCCTGATCGCCGGCTGGTTCGGCCAGACCTTTCCCTGGGGCACGCTCTTGGTGAACATCTCCGGCTCCTTCGTCATCGGCTTCTTCGCCAGCCTGACCGGGCCGGACGGCCGGGTGATGGTCGCGCCGGACATGCGCCAGTTCTTCATGGTCGGCATCTGCGGCGGCTACACCACCTTCTCCTCCTTCTCCCTGCAGACCCTGAACCTGGTTCAGCAGGGCGAGATGCTGCAGGCCGGCGCCAATATCGGCGCCTCGGTGGTGCTGTGCCTGGCCGCGGTCTGGCTGGGCTATGCCGCCGCCCAGGCCGTGAACGTCATGAAAGGGAGCTGATCATGCAGGCGCCACAACAGGCCATGCTGCTGCGGATCTATACCGAGGAGGGCAAGCGCAACGGCGACGGGCCGCTCTACGAGCATATCGTGCTGAAGGCGCGGACGGCGGGCCTGGCCGGAGCCACCGTGTTGCGCGGGCCGATGGGCTACGGCCAGACGGCGGTGCTGCACACCGCCAAGATCCTCGATCTCTCGGCCAAGCTGCCGCTGGTGATCGAGATCGTCGACGCCGAGGACAAGCTCAGGGCCTTCCTTGGCCAGCTGGAGGGCATAGGCGACCTTGGCCTGGTGACGCTCGAAAAGGTCGAGGTGGTCCACTACGGCGCCAAGCGCTAAGGCCGGGCGACCCAGACCCACCCGGTCCACGGTTCATCGGCGCCATCACCTCGGGATCGGCGTGCATCGCGGCGAATGCGTCCCTGCCGCTGTCCAGCCAGGCGCGCAACCGAAGTCGCGGTGTGGTGACGGTGAACATCGGCTGCTCGGTCATTCCGCCGGTTCGTGGGCGTGCGCCGAGGCGTGGACGATTTCGTGCCAGATTTCGCGGAACAGCGGACTGTCGCGCAAAAGCCCGCGCAGGCTGCCGCGCGCGGCGACGCGCCCCTGATCGAGCAGCAGGATCTCATGCGCGTGCCGATAAGCCTCCAGCCGGTGCGAGACGGCGAGGCAGGTGTGTTCGCCGCCGGACTCGAAGAGCCGCTTCCAGAAGGTGTGTTCGGTCCGAACGTCGAGGGCGCTGGAGGCGTCATCGAACACCAGCAGTTCCGGCGTGCGGGCGAACATCCGCGCCGCCGCCGCCCGCTGCACCTGGCCGCCGGAGAGGGTGACGCCGCGGGTGCCGACCTTGGTATCCAGGCCTTCGCCGAGCCGTTCGACATCCTCTTCCAGCACGGCGAGCTGCACGGCCTGGTCAAGCCCGCCGTCTGGCGCCTCCAGCCCCATCAGGATGTTGTCGCTGAGGCTCTCGGTGAACAGGCGCGGCGTCTGGGCGGTGTAGGCTGAGCGCGGCGGCGTCATGAAGGTGGCCGGATCGTCCACCGGCGTCCCGTTCCAGACGATCTCGCCGGCCTCGATCGGGAGAAGGCCGACCACCGCCTTGAGCAGGGTCGACTTGCCCGACCCCACACGGCCGGTGACGATGGTGACCTGGCCGCGGCGAAGCGTGAAGTCGATGTCGTGCACGCCAAGTCCCGAGGTCGGGTGCAGGCTGGTCAGGCCGCGCACCTCCAGCGTCTCCAGCCTGGGCGCACCCTCGACCACGCGAGGCGCGGTCGGGGCGCCAGCGGTGATCACCGCGTCCGGCGCATCGCCCAAGAGGGTGCTGATGCGCATGAAGGCGACGTCCGCCGTCCGTTTGCGGGCCAACAGGCGGCCCAGCCAGCGCGGGGCGGAGGTCGCGGCCCCGACATAGGCGGCGAACAGGGTGAAGTCGCCGACCGTGAAACGCCCGTCCCGCATGGCGCTTGCCGCCAGCAACAGGACGAGGCCCAGGGCCAGGTTGGAGGTGCCGACCCCGAAGGTGTCCAGAAGGGTGACATAGATGCGGTAGCGCACGGCCGTGCGCCGGCGCACGTCGTTCAGCTGCTCCAGCCGGCCAAGCACGCGGGGCTCGGCCGCGGCGACGCGGATCGCCTGCACGGCGGTGAACATCTCGCCGACGAAGGAGGTGACCCGGGCCTCGGCCTCGCGCGCCACGCGGCTGTACTTGTGAATGCCGGCCGTGATGCGCTGGGTGATCACCACCACCAGCAGCATGGGCGCGATCACCGCAACCGTGACCAGGGAATCGATCCGCCACATGATGATCAGGGCCAGCACGGCGAACAGCGCCTGGCCGAAGGTGTCGGCCCAGCCCTCCATGAAGCTCAGGGTCTCGTTGACGTCGTCGCGGAAGCGGCTCAGCGCCTCGCCGGCGGTGCCTTTCGGCCGGCGCGGCCCGCGCGCGAACATCAGCCAGCCGAGCAGGTTGGTGCGCACCATCACCCGCGACAGGGTAGTGAAGGACTGGAAGATCCAGACCGCGAAATAATAGGCGACCAGCGGCGCGATCTGGGCGGCGAACCAGAGGCCGATCAGGCTCCAGACGTTCAACCCGGCGGGATGGTGGCCGGTCAGGGTGTCGAAGATGCGCCGCTGGATCAGGCCGGGCGCCAGCGGCAGGGCGTAGAAGACCCCGTAGAGGCTCATGCCGAGCAGAAAGAGGCCCGGCCGCGTCATGGCGATCCGCCAGGTCTGGCGGAAGGCGACCTGGCGCGGTGGCGGCAGGGGCGCCGGCGCGAGTTCGGAGGGGGCGGCAGTGAACAAACTCACGCTAAAGCCTCCTCGACGCCGCTGCGCAGCAGGTTGGCGAAGACCGAGTCCGGGTCGGCCTCCAGCGCCGCGCGCGGGCCGGTCTCCAGCACATGGCCGCTGTCGAGAATGGCGATCCTGTCGGCCCGACCGACGGTGGAGAGCTTGTGGGCGATGATGATGGCGGTGCGCCGCGTCCCGCCGGCCGCCCCGCCGAGCAGCTTGTCCAGCGCCCGCTCGATCAGCCGGTCGGACGCCGGGTCGAGCCGCGAAGAGGCCTCGTCCAGCACCACCAGGCCGGGGTCCTTCAGGAAGACCCGCGCGAAGGCCAAGAGCTGCGCCTCGCCGGCCGAAAGGCCGCCGCCGGCCACCAGCACGGTCTGCAGCCCTTGCGGCTGGCGCGCCAGCCAGTCGCCGAGGCCGAGATCGGTCAGCACCTCGACGATACGGGCGTCGTCGATGGTCGGATCGAACAGGGTGGCGTTGTCGCGCACCGAGGCGTCGAACAGCTGCACCTCCTGCGTCACCAGGCCGATGCGGCCGCGCAGCTCGGCCAGGGTCGCGCCGCGAATGTCCTCGCCGTCCAGGGTGATGCGTCCGCCCACCGGATCGTAGAGGCGGAACAGCAGGCGGGTCAGCGTGGTCTTGCCGCTGCCGGTGCGGCCGAGCAGGCCCAGCACCGCGCCGGGCTCCAGCGCGATAGAGATGTCGCCCAGCACCGGTGCGTCGGCGCGATAGGCGAAGCTGACCGCCTCGAACCCGACCCGGGGCGCGGTCCGCCGCGCGGCGAGCCAGTTCAGGCCGGGTCCGTCGGACAGCTCCGGCCCGATGGCCAACAGCGAGCGGATGCGCGTCAGGCTGGCCGAGGCGGTCTGGTACTGCTGCAGCTGGGTGCCGATCAGCACGATCGGCTGGGCCATCATCCCGGCGTACTGCATGAACATGAAGACCGCGCCGATGGTCACTGCCCCGATCAGGTAGAGGTGCGCGCCGACCGCCAGGGCCGCGGCGAAGCCCAGCGAAAAGAGGCCGCTGGCGATCAGGAAGATCCACTGGCCGCGTCGGGTCGCGGCGATGTTGGCCGAGGCCAGCTCGCGGTTCAGTTCGGCAAAGCGCCGCATCACGTGCCGGCCGCCGCCATTGGCGCGGATATCGTCAATGCCGGCGATGCGCTCCTCCAGGAAGGCCGAGAAGCCGGAAAAGGCGTCGCGCACCCGCTGCCACTGCTCGCGCGCCAGGTCGCGCATCTGGTGCATGACCACCCCGGCGACGATGGCCACGACACCCAGCGTCGCGCCGATGCGCACGTCCTCGACCAGCAGCACCGCCAGAATGCCGAGCAGCAAAAGCGCGCCGCCGAGGATTTGGATGACGAACTGCGAGAAGAAGTTGGCGAGGGCCGCCACGTCCCCGTCCACCCGCTCGATAATGTCGCCGGGCGAGGTCGAGGTGTGGAAGTGCATGTCGAGATAGAGACAGTGGGTGGCCAGGTCCTTGCGCAGCCGGTTGGTCGCCGCCCAGGCTAGCTGCTCGCTGAAATAGGTCGCGCCGATCTGCAGAAGCTGGGTCGCGATGGCCGCGGCGATGAAGGCGCCCGCCAGGATCAGCAGGAAGGACAGCGGGGCGTGCGCGCCGCCCTTCGCCGCGGTGTCGATGAAGCGGCGCACGATCAGCGGCGACAGAAGCTGCGTGCCGATGCCGAGGATCATGAACGCCGCCAGGGCCGCGATCCGCGCCCCCTCCGGCCGCAGATAGCGCGTCAGGACGCCGAGCGTCGATGTCGACACCGCCGCCGCCGGAGCACTGGGTTGCGCCCCTTCCAAACTGTCGTCGCGCGCCTGAATCGGCTCCGCCCCTAAGGTTCGCGCCTTTGCGGCGCGGCGTTCGGCCCCGCGAGGCCGACGCTGATTTTTCAATTGAGTCGGTCAGACTAGACCGAAGTCGCCAAGAAGTCAGTCCTGGCTGAGCTTGTTTCCGCTCAACGCGACGCGGCGACCAGCAGGAAGATCGGCCGGTCCAGCGCCTCGGCCGCTTCGGGCGTCGCCGCGATCTGTTCGCGGCTCGGCGCCCATTCCTCGACATGGGCGACCTTGAGCCCGGCCCGGATCATCAGGTTGAGCGTGGTCCCGAGCGTGCGGTGATATTTGACGACGCCCTTGGCCAGCCAGTCCGTGGTGCGCCGCCCCTCGCGACTGTAGTCGTCCAGCGGCCAGATCTTTCGGCCGTCCTCCAGCGTGATCCAGTGGGGGTCGGACGGCGCCATGTAGATCGGATGCTCGATCGAAAAGACCAGCGCGCCGCCGGGGACGATGGCCCGATGCACCGTCTCGAAAAGCCGACCCAGGTCCTCGGCATAGTGCAGCGCCAGCGCGCTGTGCACGAGGTCGAACGCGGCCTCGGGCAGGCCGAGCGCGTCGAGATCGCCGCGCTCGTAGCATACGGCGTCGTCGGAGGTCTCGGCCCTGGCGCGCGCCAGCATCTTCTCGGACACGTCGATCCCAAGCACCGAGGCCGCGCCGGCCTCGCGCGCCCAGCGGCTGAACCAACCGAAGCCGCAGCCGAGGTCGGCGACGCGCAGCCCGCGCATCGGCGGCAGCATAGCGCGCAGCGCCGGCCACTCCGCCGCCCCGTCCAGGCCTTGCAGCGAGCGCCGGAACTGGCTGTAGGCGGCGAAGAATTGCGGATCGTCATAGATGTTCTGGGCCATGGAGGGCTGAGTTTCAGCCGGCCGGCCGCGCCGGGCAAGCCTCGCCGCCGTTCGGGAGCGGTGTTAGGATCGGGTCTCGCCGCTAGGAGGCCCGCATGCCCACCGAATCCCTCAATCTCGCCGAGATCGACGAGCGCCTGTCGGTCGTCCGCGACAACCTGCGCGATCTGGTCGAGCAGGCCGCCGCCTATTCCGGCGCGGCGGACGAGGACCTGATGAGCTCACGGATCGCCGAACAGGAGGACAAGCTCGAGGAACTGACCAAGCAACGTGAGGCGCTGCTCAGCGGCCAGGCTGACGCGGGATAGACCACGACGGCGGGGCGTCGGCGCCCCGCTCCATCGCCGTCAGGGCCATCAGCCGCTTTACCAGCCGGTCGGCGATGTCCGGGCCGGCCGGGGTTCCGAATAGGGCGCGGGCATAGAGCGGGGCCAGCAGGCCGTCGGTGACGTCGAACGCCTCCGGCGTCGCCTCGCCACGCAGGCGGCCGCGCTCGATCAGCGTCTGGATCTGTTGCAAGCGGGGCGTGAGCGCGCCCGCGCGGCGTATCCGGTCGGCGTCGGTCGCGGGCGCGGCGGCGACGAGGACCCGGAAGAAGGCCGATCCCTCGCGACTGCGCAGGCTCGCGGCGATGCGCCGCGCCCATTCCCGAAGGTCGCCTTCCAGCGAGCCGGTGTCCGGCAATGGCCAATCGGTCATCAACTGCTCGACCGCGGCCTCCATCAATAAGGTCCGCACGTCGCCCCAGCGACGGTAGAGGCTGGTGGCCGCGACGCCGGCGCGCGCGGCGATGTCGGTCATGGCGATCTCGCCCGGCTCGCGTTCGGCCAGCAGCGCCGCGGCGGCCTCGAACGCGGCCGCCCGGGTTCGCGCCGTCCTCCCGCCGGGCCTGGATGTCGTCATGTGTCGCTCCTTAATGCAATTTAATTTGCATTAGTGGTCCCGACGGTGCAAGAGCGTTCCCAACATCGAAACCCGCATGGACGAGGAAAGCCATGGACCGCAGAACCCTTTTCGCGCTAGGCCCGGCCCTGGCGCTCGCCGCCGGCGCCGCGGCCGCCCAGACCCCACCCGCCAAGCCAGGGGGCGCCATGCCAAAGACCCCGCTCTTCGAAGACGACGTCCAGTTCTGGTACGAGACCCAGCGCATGTTCGGCGCGGACGAATATGGCGGCGCCTCGTTCGGCGAGGTGCTGGCGACCTCGGCCCTGATCAAGGCCGGCGACTACGACAGCTGGTACGACGCCTGGAACGCGATCGCCGACCGCATCGCCGCGGAGGGCGACAGTCAGCTCGCCAAGGGCCATGCGATCAGCGCCCGCGACTCCTACCTGCGCGCCTCCAACTATTACCGCTGCTCGGAATTCTTCCTGCACGCCACCCCGAAGGACCTGCGCGTCGCCCGCGCCTACAAGCGCGCGGTGGAGACCTACAAGGCCTGCGCCAAACTGTTCGACCCGCCGATCGAGCCGGTCGAGATCCCCTACGAGCACACCACCCTGCCGGGCTATCTGCATCGCGTCGACGGCTCAGCCCGGCCCCGGCCGCTGCTCATCATGCACTCTGGCTTCGACGGCTCGGCCGAGGAGATGCACGTCTCCGGCGCCCGCGCGGCGGTGGAGCGCGGCTATAATGTGCTGGTCTTCGACGGCCCCGGTCAGTTCGGCCCGGTCCACCGCGAGGGCCTCACCTTCCGCCCCGACTGGGAGAAGGTGGTGAGTCCGGTGGTCGACTTCGCTCTGGCGCAAAAGGGCGTCGATCCCAAGCGCATCGCCTTGCTGGGCGCCAGCATGGGCGGTGAACTCGCCCCGCGCGCCGCGGCGTTCGAGCCGCGGCTGGCGGCCCTGATCGCCAATGATGGCCTCTACGACTATGCCGCGCCCTATCTGGCCGCCGTGCCGCCGGCCCAGCGCGACGCCTTCCTGGCCATGATCAAGGCGCCGCCGGGGCCCTCGCCGCTGGACGGGATGCTGACCGGCCTGATGGCCTCGTCGCCGACCGTGCGCTGGTCGTTCATCCACGGCATGTATTCGTTCGGGGCCGCGACGCCGCGCGCCTACCTGGCCGATGTCCTGGCCTATAATCTGCGCGACGGAGTGGCCGAGAAGATCAGTTGCCCGACCCTGGTCTGCGACGCCGAGGGCGACCTTTTCTTCAAGGGCCAGCCGCAGGCGCTGTTCGATCACCTGACCTGCAAGAAGACCTTGATCAGGTTCACCGACGCCGAGGGCGCCGGGGCGCATTGCGAGGTCGGCGCCGGCCGCCTGGCCTTCGCCCGCATGTTCGACTGGCTGGACGAGACCCTGGCCTAGCGGGCGCGCCTGGGAGCGAGCGTGACCTCGGTCTCGAGGCGTTCCTTGAAGACGCCGGACGGGTTGAGGTCGAGCAGCGCCTTCGACAGCGCCGCCTCGAACGCCTCGGCGGCCTCGCCGAACAGCGGCCTTGCCGAGCTTGAGATCGAATAGACGCAGCCGATGATCGAGGCCACGTCGCGGGTGATCGTGCTCGGGAACTCGCGATAGCTGAGCTGAGAGAAGTGTTCCGATCTCAACAGGGCCGGCTCGTTGGTCGGCTCCCGCGGGTTGGATTTCGGGTGCCGGGTCCGGTGGCCGAGAAAGCGGGCGATCGCCGCTTCGGCCGCCGGCTCCCAGCTCTCCTGCGGGCGGCGCTTGCCGGGGTTCACCAGCGCCAGTCCGCCGCCATCGGCGATCAGGACACCCAGCTTGGCCAGCACCGCGTCGCGGTCCAACCAGTGAAAGGCCTGGCCGATGGTGACGGCCTGGAACGGCCCAGCCTCAGGCGAAACCTCTTCGGCGCTCGCGTTTAGCCACTGGATGTTGGTCCGGCCGCTCTCGGCGTCCAGGCGCCGGCCCTCGGCGATCATTCCCGCGTCCGGATCGACGGCGACCACCTCGGCGATGCGGCGGGAAAGCGGAATGGCGATCGTGCCCGGACCGCAGCCCAGGTCCAGCACGCGCGAGCCGGCTCCAAGGCCATAGGCCTCGATGACGCAATCGAGCGCCGCCGGTGCATAGGGCGCGCGGAACCGGTCATAGTACGGAGCCGTGCCGGCGAAGGGCGAGGCGTCTTCAGGGGCTGGCATGGCGAGCAGGGACCATGAAACCCCGGGCCGGGCAAGCGCGTGCGGCGAACCTGTCCGTTCTTTCACTTGCCTATCGCGCGCGGACAGTCCGTGATCGCGCCTAGGGGATTGAATGGATCGGGAGAGCCCAGTGACTGACGACGCGCGGCCGGCCGCCAACGGCCGACTGAAGCTCTCGACCCTCCTGACCTTTTCCCTGGTCACCCTGCCCGGAAGCGCGCTCGGCATCGCGACCTC
>FSWT01000249.1_pt1 | contig 10670 bp, 9 predicted proteins | sample 1638051 | NCBI WGS metagenome assembly FSWT01 (sample SAMEA3914788, study PRJEB12502) | metagenome | biome: forest; material: soil | place: Canada | collected 2011-07-03 | depth 0.1 m
CGCGCACAATCCCCACGGCGGCGCGGCCCTGGCCGAGGCGGCCGGCAAGCTGGCCGCCCGCGATGGCCGGCCGGTCACCCTGATCGTCGGCATGTTCGGCCGCAAGGACGCGCCGAACTTCTTCCCGCATTTTACCGCGCTCGGGCCCCGGGTCTTCACCACCCTCTTTCAGTCGCCAAGCGCCGCGCCGGCGGAACTCCTGGAAGAGGCGGCCACGGCGGCGGGCCTCCGCGCCACGGCCGCGGATGGAGTCGAGACCGCCCTGGACCTCGCCCTCGCCGAACCGGGGCCCGCGCCGCATGTCATCGTCTGCGGCGGCCTGCACTTCGTCGGTGACGTTCTGGCGATGACGCCCGAGACTTGGCCGACCTAGGCCGGTTGCTCGACCTTCGGGACCGCCATGCCGCGTTGAACGGCCGGCCGCTCGCCGACCGTCGCCAGCCAGGCCTCAATCGCAGGATTTTCGCCCCAGGCGCCCGGCGCGGCGCGCTTCAGCATGGTCGAGGCGGCGAGCGTCCAGGCGTAGCAGGCGATGTCGGCGATCGAATAATCCTCGCCGGCGAGGTAGGGAAAGTGGCTCAGGCGCTTCTCCATCACCCCGAACAGGCGGGCGGATTCGGTGGTGAAGCGTTCGATGGCTTCCGGCGACTTTTCCTTCGAGCGCACGGCGAAAAAGCCCAACTGGCCCAGCATCGGGCCGAGGCCGCCCATCTGCCAGAAGGTCCATTCCAGCGCCTTGTAGCGGGCGTGGCCGGACGGGGCCAAAAGCTTGCCGGTCTTCTCGGCCAGATAGGTCAGGATGGCGCCGCTCTCGAACACCGCCAGCGGACCGCCCTCGGCGGCATGGTCGATGATGCCGGGGATCTTGTTGTTGGGCGAAACGCGCAGGAATTCGTCTTCGAACTGCTCGTCCTTGCCGATATTCACCGGCCGAACCTCGTAGGGCAGGCCGACCTCCTCCAGCATGATCGAGGCCTTGCGGCCATTCGGCGTCGTCCAGGTGTAGAGGGTGATCATCATCGGCTCCCGTTGCGCCTTAAGGCAATTGGGTTTGCAGAGCTTCCATTCCAAGGGCGGTCCTTGGGATCGGCGCGTGCTGAGGCTAGTCTGGCCGGATGATCGATCCCCAGGACCTTGCGACCCGCGCCATTGACGAACTTGGCCGGCTGATCGCCTTCGACACCACCTCGCGCGATTCCAACCTCGACCTGATCGGCCATGTGGAGGCGCTGCTCGGCGACCTCGGCGTGGCCTCGCGGCGGGTCTCCAACGCCGATGGCTCCAAGGCCAACCTGCTGGCCTCGATCGGGCCTGAGGCGGAAGGCGGCGTCGTGCTGTCTGGCCATACCGACGTGGTTCCGGTCGACGGCCAGGCCTGGACCTCCGATCCCTTCACCCTGGCGCGGCGCGGCGAGCGGCTCTACGGGCGTGGAACCTGCGACATGAAAGGGTTCCTGGCCCTGGCCCTGGCGGCCGCGCCGCAGTTCGCCGCGGCGCCCCTGCAGCGGCCGGTGCACCTGGCCTTTTCCTATGACGAGGAGATCGGCTGCCTGGGCGCGCCGAGCCTGATCCGGGAGATCGCCGCGAGCGTACCCAGGCCCGCCGCCATTATCGTCGGGGAGCCGACCGATATGGTGGCGGTCTCCGGCCACAAGGGCATCACCACCTTCAAGGTGACGGTGCTGGGCCACGAGGCCCATTCCAGCCTGACCCATCTGGGCGTCTCGGCCAATGCCGGGGCGATCCGGCTGATGGCCTCGCTGATGGCCCTGGCCGAGCGGTTGGAACGCGAGGCCGACGCCGCCTCGCCCTTCCTGCCCAAGGGCGCGACCTTGACCGTCGGGGTGATCAATGGCGGCACGGCGCTGAACATCCTGGCGCGCCGGTGCGTGTTTGGGTTCGACCTGCGCACCCCGCCTGGCCTCGATCCCCGCGCGATCCTGGCCGGCTTCTTCGTGGAGGCGGAGGCGCTGGACGCCGAGATGAAGGCGCGGTTCGCCGACGCCGGGGTGACGGTGGAACAACGCTCCAACGTCCCGGCCCTTGCCCCGGAGCCGAGCGGCGCGGCCGAAGCCTTCGCGCGGCGGCTGGCGGGCGACAACGGGCCGGCGCGGGCGGTCTCCTATGCGGCGGAGGCCGGCCAGTTCCAGCAGGCCGGGTATTCGGTGGTGATCTGCGGGCCCGGCTCGATCGACCAGGCGCACCAGCCGGACGAATATGTCGAGATCGCTCAGATGGAGCGCGGCGCGGCCTTCATGGCGCGGCTGCTCGAGGCGCTGACAATTTAAGACTTGTCCCAGAGGGAGAGGTTTTTAAGCGCCCAGGCGGCGGCGTCGCGGACGACGTCTGAAGCGTCGTCCAGCTGGGCTCGCGCCGCCTTGGCCAAGGCGGGGTTGCCGGAATTGCCGATGGCGTACAGGACATTGCGCACGAAGCGGTCGCGGCCGATGCGCTTGACCGGGCTTTTGGAAAAGAGGGCGCGGAAGGCCGCATCGTCGAGCGCGGCGAGGTCGGCCAGGGGTGGACTGACCAGGGCTTCGCGGGCGGCCAGCCTGGCCTCGTGCGAGACCTGGGCGAACTTGTTCCAGGGGCAGACGGCCAGACAGTCGTCGCAGCCATAGATACGGTTGCCGAGCGCGGCGCGGAATTCCTCGGGAACCGGCCCGGCGTGCTCGATGGTCAGGTAGGAGATGCAGCGCCGCGCATCGAGCTGGTAGGGCGCCGGAAAGGCCCCGGTCGGGCAGATGTCCAGGCAGGCCTGGCACTGGCCGCAGTGATCGGTCTCGGGCGCGTCCGGGGTCAGGGCCAGGTCGGTCAGCACCACGCCCAGGAAGAGCCAGGAGCCGAACTCGCGTGAGACCAGGTTGGTATGCTTGCCCTGCCAGCCCAAACCGGCCGCGCCCGCCAGCGGCTTTTCCATCAGCGGCGCGGTGTCGACGAACACCTTGACCTGGCACGGCTGCGCGGCCGCCAGCCACCGCGCCAGAGCCTTCAGCCGGCTCTTGATCAGCTCATGATAGTCGTCGCCCTGGGCGTAGACCGAGATGGCGCCCCTGTCGCGCCGCTCCAGGGCCGCCAGCGGGTCGGTGTCCGGTCCGTAGTTGACGCCGAGCACGATGGCCGAACGGGCGTCCGGCCACATGGCGCGCGGGTGGGTGCGCCGCTCGGCGGTGGTTTCCATCCAGCCCATCTCGCCGTGGCGATCGAGGGCGATGAATTCCTGTAAGTGAGCCGCGGCCGGCCACGGCGCCTCGACCCCGGTCAGGCCGCAGGCGTCGAAGCCGAGTTCCCTTGCCGTGTCGCGAATCCGCGCTTCGATCGCCTCAGAAGTCGAGGTCGTCATAATGCGCCGCCGGCATCAGGCCGGGCCAGCGGTCGGCCAGCAGCGGCCGAAAACACGGCCTGGATTTCAGCTTCATATACCAGGTGCGTACGCCTCGATATTCGCCCCAGGGAATATCGCCGAAATAGTCGATCACCGACAGGTGCGCCGCCGCCGCGAAGTCGGCCAGGCTGAGCCGGCGGCCGTTCAGCCAGTCGCGATCTTCGAGCAGGCGCTCGACATAGGCCATGTGGGTCTTCAGGGCGTCGCGGCCGGCGCGCAGGTTGGCGTGGTCGGGCGCGCCCATGCCCAAAAGCCGCTTCTCCATCTTTTCGTGCAGAAGCAAGCCGTTGACTTCATTATCGAACTTGCGGTCGAACCATTGCAGTAGCCGCCGCGTCTCGGCCCGTTCGGCGGCGTCGCGGCCGAGCAGGCCGGGCTCGGGTTCGCTCTCCTCGATGTGCTCGAGGATGGCGCGGCTCTCGCAAAGGATCACCTTCTGGCCGTCGCGGACCTCGACCAGCACAGGAGTCAGCCCCGACGGGTTCAAGAGTTGGAAGTCGCTGCGGCGCTCCCAATAGCGTTCCTGCACCTCGGAAAAGGCCAGCCGCTTTTCGCCCAGCGCCAGCCGCACCTGGCGCGAGGCCGGGTCGAGCGGGAAGTGGTGCACGGTGCGTTCGACGGTCATGGTCCGGTTCAGCTAGCGCGGGCGTCTTAAGGTCTCGTTTACCGAACGGCCGATTTCGGGCCGGACTCATGCACTTCGGGAAAGGAGCCGCCGTGCGGCTCGGCCGCCCCGCGCGGATCGGGATGCACGATGATGTCGGCGCTTGGATAGGCTTTCAACACCCGTCGCTCCGCCGCCACCATCACCTGGTGCGCTTCGACCAGGCTGAGCGTCGGGTCAAGCTCGGCGTGCATCTGAATGTGGATGTAGGGGCCGGAGGCGCGGGTGCGCAGCTGGTGCACGTCGCGCACCCGAGGGTCGTCGGTCATCAGCGCCACGATCCGTGAGCGGGCCTCGTCGGGCAGTTCGTGGTCCATCAGTTCGAACGAGGCCTGGCGGAAGACGCCGATCGCGCCCCAGACCAGCCAGCCGGTGACGATCAGGCCGGCGATGGCGTCCGGGATCGGGCCGCCGACCACCGCGCTGGCGCCGATCCCGGCCAGGGCGACCAGGTTGGAGCCGAAATCGACCACATAGTGGGCCCGGTCGCCGTGCACGGCCACCGAGCGGGTTCGCTTCAGCACCTGGGTCTGGGCGAAGACCAGCCCCGCGGTCATGACCAGGGACAGGCCCATCACCGCCATGCCCCAGGCCTCGGCCGTGATCGGCTTGGGGTGGATCAGGCGAACCACCGCCTCCTGGCCGACCAGGGCGGCCGTGGCGAAGACTAGCCCGGCCTGAGTCAGGCTGGCGAACGCCTCGGCCTTGCCGTGGCCATAGCGATGCTCGGGGTCCGGCGGGCTGGCCGCATAGCGGACGGCGAAATAGGTGACCAGGGCGGCCAGGACGTCCAACCCGGAGTCCGCCAATGAGGCCAGCAGAGCGACCGAGCCAGAGGCGCGCCAGGCCGCGAGCTTGGCCAGGGTCAGGATCAGGGCCACGGCCACCGACAGCCGGGTGATCCTCCGGGTCATGAGCGCCGTCTCGGCCAGGCCGGGCGCCGGGCTTGCCGCCGCCACCGTCATTCGGCGTCGAACTCCGAGACCAGGTGGCCCGGCTCGACCTCCTCCAGCCGCGGAATATAGATGCCCGCCACCGGATCGACGGTCAGCTTGGACGGCATGAAGCGCAGCGCGCTCAAGGGGTCGAGCGGGCTGGGGGCCTCGCCGACCAGCCGCACGCGCGTGCGGCTGCGCTCGCGCACGGGATCGGGGATCGGCACGGCCGACAACAGCCCCTTGGTATAGGGGTGGCGCGGATGGGCGTAGAGCTGCTCGCGCGAGGCCTGCTCCATCACCCGGCCCATATAGAGCACCATCACCCGGTGGCTGATCTCGCGCACCACGGCCAGGTCGTGGCTGATGAACAGCATGGCCATGCCCAGCCGCCTCTGCAGCCCGATCAGCAGGTCGATGATCTGGGCGCGGATCGAGACGTCCAGCGCCGACACCGCCTCGTCGCAGATCACCAGCCGGGGCTTCAGGATCATGGCGCGGCCGATGCCGACGCGCTGGTTCTGGCCGCCGGAAAGCTCGTGCGGATAGCGGTTGATCAGGTCCTGGTTCAATTCGACCTGGTCCAGCATGGCGCGCACCGCGATCTCGCGCTCGGCGCGGGTCATGGAGGGGCGAAAGGCGCGTAACGGCTCGGCGATGGAATCGCCAACGGTCATGCGTGGATCGAGGCTGGCCAGCGGGTCCTGGAAGACGATCTGCAGGTCTTTGCGCGCCTCGCGCATGGCCTTCTGGTCGGCGCTGGTGATGTCGCGGCCGATGAGGGTCACGGCGCCGCCGGTCGGCGGGATGAGGTTCAGCACGGCCCGCGCCAGGGTCGACTTGCCGGAGCCGCTCTCGCCGACGATCCCCAGCGTCTCGCCCTGGCGCAAGCTGAAGCTCACCCCGTCGACGGCGCGCAGCCGCTTGGTTTCGGCGAACAGGCCCTGGCGGATCGGGAACCAGACCTTGACGTCCTTGGCCTCGACCACGACCTCGGCATCCGCCGCGACCGGATCGGGCATCGGCCGCCCGCCGCGGTCGTCGCGGTCCAGACGCGGAATGGCGGCGAGCAAAGCGCGCGTGTAGTCGGTCTCCGGATGGGTGAAGAGGTGCTCGGCCTCGCCCTCCTCGACATAGGCGCCATCCTTCATCACCGCGACCCGGTCGGCCAGCCGCGCGATCACCCCCATGTCGTGGGTGATCAGCACCATGGCGGTGTGGGTCTCGGCCTTCAGTTCGGCCATCAGGTCGAGGATCTCCGCCTGCACGGTCACGTCCAGGGCCGTGGTCGGCTCGTCGGCGATCAGGAGCTCCGGCGCGCAGGCCATGGCCGCTGCGATCATCACCCGCTGGCGCATGCCGCCGGAAAGCTCATGCGGGTACTGCTTCAGCCGCCGCGTGGCTTCCGGAATGCGCACCCGTTCCAGCCAACGTTTGGCCTCGGCCAGCGCCTTGTCGTGGCTCATGTCGAGGTGCGCCCGTAGCGGCTCGGCGATCTGCTCGCCGATGCTCACGTGCGGGGTCAGCGCCGTCAGCGGATCCTGGAAGATCATGGTCATCTTCGAGCCGCGCAGCCTGTTCAACGCCGAACGCTTCAGGCCCAGCAGCTCCTGGCCGTGCAGCCGGATCGAGCCGGTCGCGCGGCCGTTCTGCGCCAGAAGGCCCATGGCGGCCATGAAGGTCTGGCTTTTTCCAGAGCCGCTCTCACCGACCACCCCAAGGCACTCGCCGCGCGCCACGGCCAGGCTGATCCCGCGCACGGCCTGGATCAGCCCATCATGAGTTTCGAACGCGATTCGAAGCTGGTCGATCGCGAGGACGGGCGTGGCGGTCAAGGCGGTGTCCGGGAAGGGGCGGCGAAGGTCCGCACCCTAGCCCGCGTTGGCGAGCGAGCCAATTGCTGGCCGTCAGACGCCGCGCGCAACCCTTCCCCCTCGATGGGGGAAGGCTTTTTTACCTTGAGGTCGCGGTAGCTGCCTTCGACCGCGCTGGGCAGATTCGGCGCGATCGCCCACTATCGCGCCCGTGACCATCCGCTCCTTCCAATTCACCGGCCATGACGGCGCGGACCTCGCGGGGTTTGAGCTCGGCGAGGGCCGGCCGGTGATCCTGCTGCACGGCTTTCTCTCCAGCGCTGAGCGCAACTGGTTGGCGCCGGGCATCGCCGCCGGCCTGGTCGAGGCTGGGTTTCGGGTCATCGCCCCCGATTGTCGCGGCCACGGCCGCTCGGCCGCACCGACCGACCTCGCTGCATGGCCGCCGGACGTGATGGCGACGGACGTTGAGGCGCTGATCGCCCAGCTCGGCCTCGCCGACTACGATCTCGCCGGCTATTCCATGGGCGGCCGCACGGCGGCGCGGGTAATGGTGCGCGGCGCGCGGCCGCGCCGCTGCGTGCTCGGCGGCATGGGCGACTTCGGGATCATGCAGGCCGGCCCGCGCGCCGAGGCCTTCGACGACGCCATCCGCAACGGCGAGGCCGCCGCCGACCCGGCCATGGGCAAGGCGATCGGCCGCATGATCGCCGCCCAGGGCCTTAAGCCTGAAGCCATGCTCGGCGTGCTGGCCGCCTTCGCCCCGACGACGCGGGAAGAGCTCGCCGGCGTGCCCACACCGACCCTCGCCATCCTCGGCGAGAACGACCACGACAATGGTTCGGTGGATGCGCTCGCGGCCATCATGCCGGCCTGCACGCCGCTGCGCCTGCCCGGCGACCACGGCGGCGTCGTGGCGACCCCCGCCTTCCGCGAGGCGCTTATCGGGTTCCTGGGCTGACGCCTGACGCGGGCTCAGCCAGGTCGCGGTATCGTTCGACCACCCAGTCAACAAAGACCCGCAGGCGCGGCGAGAGTTGGCGGGTCTGGGAATAGAGGATGTAGACGGGCAAGGGCGTCGGCGGAAAGTCCACCAGCACCTCGACAAGCGCGCCGGTCGCGAGCTCGGTTTCCACGCGATAGCGCGGAACCTGGATCAGCCCCAGACCCGTGCACGCCGCGGCGACATTGGTCTCGGGACCCGTCACCGTAATCAGGGTCGTCAGGTTCAGTTCGCGGAGGCCTGCTCCGTCACGGAAGACCAATGGCGTGATCTCGTTGGTCTGTTGCGAGATCAGCCCCACCATCTTGTGGCCATCGAGACCGTCCGGGGTCGCGGGAGCGCCGAACCGGCTGAGGTAGGCGGGGCTCGCGAAGGTGCCGCGGTCCAGCAACGCCAGGCGCCGCTGGATAAGCGGACTGTCGGCCAAGTCGCCGGTGCGCAGGATGCAGTCGAAGCCCTCGCGGATCATGTCCAGCGGCTGGTGCGCCTCGGCGATATGCAGGCGGATACCGGGATAGTCGGCCAGGAAATCCGGCAGGCCCGGCAACAGGAAATGCCGCGCCTGAGTCCCGTGGACATCGACGCGGATCAGACCCGACGGCTTGGCGCCGGCGAAGGCCCCCTCCGCCTCTTCCAGGTCGGCGATCAGGTTGACGCATCGCTGGTAGTAGGCCTCGCCGTCGAGGGTCGGGCTGACCTGGCGGGTGGTCCGCTGCAAGAGCCGCACGCCCAGCCGCGCCTCCAGCGCCTTGACGGCGTCGGTCACCGACGATCGGGGCAGGCCGAGGTCCTCAGCCGCCTGGGTGAAGCTGCGCCGCTCCACGATGCGGGTGAAGACCCGCATGGCGTCGAACCGGTCCATTATCCGCTTTCCCGAATAGTGACCTTGGACTGTGGGAGATTATCCGCGTCCGGGAAAGGGAGAAGCTGCCATGCCAAGCACCCTAATGTGCGGGCGTCGCCACACTGGCGTGGGTGAAGCCGGCGATGGCGGCGTCGTCGACCGCCGTGGGGCCGGGCAGGCCGTGGATGATCAGGTTGGGGCTGACGGTCTGGGCGGCGATGGCGAAGGCCTTCAGCCGGGCGGGAGCGTCGCCTTGGCTCAACCCCAGCAGCGGCGCCTCGACCGCGACGCCGCGCAGGCCGCAAGCCTTGACCGCGGCCAGGGCCGGCTTGCTGGGCCTGACGCGCCCGACCACCCCGGCGCAGAGCGAGCGCACCAGGCCGACCGTTTCGATCAGCCGGCTGGGCGGCACGCCGGCGTCCAGGTTGCAGATCTCGATCAGCATGCAGGCGCGCATCGCCTCACGCACCGACTGGGTGAGCTTCAGAAGCTTGAGCCGGGCGTGTTGCGTCGCCAGAGAGGAGAAGCTGACCGGCACGTGCAGGGTCAGCGGCCCGCCCTGGTCCGCGGACTCCTCCAATAGCGTCGAGGCATAGGCGAAGGTGGCGACATCGACGGCCTCCAGTTCGCCCGCATCGGCGCCCAGCGGCACGCCGGAGCGCTCGATCAGGAAGGACATGATCAGCCCCCGGCGCAGGTTCCACACCGGCTCGACCGTCAGGCGGATGTCGAACGGCTCGCGCTTGGGCAGGGCGAGCTCGACCACGCTGGTGCGGCCGGCGAGCGGCGGGCGCCAGGCGGGGGTGGGCTTTTCGCTGAGGTCCTCGGCGCCCGACGCCGGCCGGCCGGCGGCGCGGGCGCGGGCCATGCGCGCCAGGTCGATCGGCGTGGAGACGATGGCGCCGTCGGTCAGGTCGGTGACCACGCTGACCGCGATGTCACCAGAGCGGATTTCGCCGAGAAAGAACTTCAGCACCTCCTGCAGGATGCTGAGGCAGAGCGCCTGGGCGGCGAAGCCGGGGGTCGAGGGTACGGCGATCAGATAGCTGACATCGTCGATGCGCACGGCGATGTCGCCGGGGCCGAGCTTGCGCTGGAACTCCTGCTCGACATGCTCCCAGACCCGGCCTTTCTTGGCCGCCCAGCGGTCGCCGAGCTGGCGACGGATCGAATCCAGCCCGATCATGTTGACCGCGCCGGTCGTCAGCACGCCCGAGGCGCGGATGCGGTCCAGCGTCTCGCGCGCGCTGACCGTGGCGATCCGGTCGATGCGGTCGGCCGCGGCGGTTTGCGCGGCGGCCTCGGCCAGGCTGGGGGCGGTGGCGGACATGGCCCCGGATTATCGGCCCCGCCGCCTTAGTCGGAGCTTAACGCTGAGGCAATTGGTCGCTACCCCCGCGTCGCCTCGAACGCCTCTGCGGTGCGGATCAGGGTGTCGACGTCGGAGCGGCTGGGCGCCCAGTGCAGCAGGCGTCTGGCGCGGGACGGGTCGGCGACCAGGCAGGGTGGATCGCCGGCGCGGCGCGGCCCCATCTCGGCGGGAATGGGGTGGCCAAGCACCCGCTCGGCGGCGGCGACGATCTGCTTGACCGAAAGCCCCTCGCCGGAGCCCAGGTTCATCGGCTGGCTCTCGCCGCCCTGGCTGAGGAATTTCAGCGCCGCGACATGGGCGTCGGCCAGGTCGGCGACATGCACGTAGTCGCGCACTACCGACCCGTCCGGGGTGGGATAGTCAGAGCCGAACAGCTTCACAGGCCGCCCGGCGCGCACGGCCTTCAGCACATTGGGGATTAGATGGGTCTCCGGCTCATGCCGCTCGCCGATCTCGCCCGCCTCGTCGGCGCCGGCGGCGTTGAAATAGCGCAACGCGCACCAGGAAAGCCCCTGGGCCTGGCCGATGAAGCGCAGCGCCCCCTCGATCACCCGCTTGGTCTCGCCATAGGGGTTGATGGGGTTCAGCGGCGCATCTTCGGGGATCGGATCGCCGGACGCCTCGCCATAGACCGCGGCGCTGGAGGAAAAGAC
>FSWT01000500.1_pt1 | contig 10582 bp, 9 predicted proteins | sample 1638051 | NCBI WGS metagenome assembly FSWT01 (sample SAMEA3914788, study PRJEB12502) | metagenome | biome: forest; material: soil | place: Canada | collected 2011-07-03 | depth 0.1 m
GTCTTCGTAGGTGGCGACGCGGGCGTCGTCGGTGAGGTTGATCGACTGGCGGCCGACGCCGCGGATATAGGCGTGGACGTCGCCGGGGTCATAGACGAAGCCCGGCGCGAAGTTGGTCACTTCCTGCACGGTCGAGATGCCGATCCGGTCGCGCGAGGCGCCGGTGAACACCGAGACGGCGACCGGCACCTTCTGCAGGCGGGTCTGGCGGTGTTCGGCGGTCACGATCACGTCGCCGCCGGCGACCGTGTCGGGTGCGGCCGCCGGGGCCGCGGGAGCCGCCGTCTGCGCCAAGGCGGGCGCGCCGATTGCGGATAACGCGACGACGGAAGCGCCCATAACGAGCACGCTCCGCAAATGCGAAGTGTTGGCCATACGATATTTCCTCCCCTGCCTGCGGGCTCCCTTTGGAGGGGGATTGTCCCGCGGCTTGTTGCCCTACCGGCGCCCGAACAACGCCGTTTGTGATCTTGCGCGCTGCCCGGAACCCCTGACAAACGCTGGGTTGAGCCTTCATTACAGTCTCGTAAGTGTCAATCGACCAACGTTATGTGAACGTTGATTACATACGATTTTTACCGCTTATGTGACTTTGTTGCATGTTGCCCACAGTCGCCTGACTCGCGCGTCGCGAGAGGCCGCGGCGCGCGGCAAAGCCTTACCGCGGTTGGGTTTGGATCGATTTCCCCTCCCGAGCGTTGCCTTAAGCAACCGATCTCAGGGGATTTGCCGTGGGCGAAAACGTCGCGGACGCCGGCCGGATAAAGCCCTCGGCGCCCGATCAGCCGCCGGCCAAGGCCGGTCCGCTCGCCTTTCTGCAGGTCTTCGGGCCAGGCCTGATCACCGGGGCCTCAGACGACGATCCCAGCGGCATCGCCACCTATTCCCAGGCCGGCGCCCAGTACGGGTACGGACTGGAATGGACACTGTTGTTCAGTTGGCCGCTGATGTGCGCCATCCAGGAGATCTGCGCCCGAATCGGGCGGGTGAGCGGCCGTGGCATCGCCGGCAATCTGAAGCGCGCCTATCCCCGCAGCGTCGTCTTCAGCCTGGTTGGCCTTTTGCTGGTCGCCAATACCATCAATCTCGGCGCCGACCTGGGCGCCATGGGCGCGGCGCTCAAGCTGCTGACCGGCGGACCTCTTTGGCTGCTGATCGCGGCCTTCGCGGTGCTGTCGGTGCTGCTCGAGATCTTCGTCCGCTACAAGCGCTACGCCGCCATCCTGAAATGGCTGGCCCTTTCCCTGCTCGCCTACGTGGCCGTGGCCTTCGCGGTCAAAGCGCCCTGGAACGTGGTGGCCTGGAACCTTGTCGCGCCCAACATGGCCTTCGACGTGGGTACGCTCACCGTGGTGGTCGCGGTGCTGGGCACCACCATCAGCCCCTATCTCTTCTTCTGGCAGGCCAGCGAGGAGGCCGAGGAGGTCGAGGACGATCCGGCCGCCCAGGCGTTGCGCCGCTCGCCCGACCAGGCGCCGGCGGCGTTCAAGCGCATCCGCATCGATACCTATTTCGGCATGGCGCTGTCCAACACCGTCGCCCTCTTCATCATGATCGCCACCGCCGCGACCCTGCACGCCCATGGCGTGACCAACATCCAGACCTCGTCGCAGGCCGCCGAGGCGTTGAAGCCCATCGCCGGGCCCTTCGTCTTCCTGATCTTCGCGCTGGGCATCGTCGGCACCGGCCTTTTGACCGTGCCGGTGCTGGCCGGATCGGGCGCCTATGCGCTTGGCGAGGTGCTGGGCTGGAAGACCGGGCTGGACCGCACCTGGAGCCAGGCCAAACCCTTCTACCTGGTCATCGCCATCGGCACCTTGGTCGGCGCCCTGATCAACTTCTCGGGGCTCGATCCGATCAAGGCGCTGTTCTGGAGCGCGGTGATCAACGGCGTGGTCGCCGTGCCGGTCATGGTGATGGTCATGCTGATCGCCAGCGGCCGGAAGATCATGGGCGACTTCATCCTGCCGCCGGCGCTGAAGGTCGTCGGCTGGATCGCCACCGCGGTCATGGGCGCCGCCGCCGTCGGCATGTTCGTCACCATGGCCATGGGCGGGGCAGGCTGAAAGCCCCGTCATGGCCCGACAGCCGGGAATCTCGGCGCGGCCGCCAGATCCGATCCGAGGACCCTAGCCGGATTTCTGGTCCTTGACCCCGCTCGTCGTTGGGGAGGCGAGGGCGGCGACCGGGCGCTGGTGTCTCAGGCTGCGGCCTTCAAAGATCGCCCCCGGCTCGATGATGAGCTGCTCGTGCGAGACATCGCCCTCCACGTTGCAGCCGGCGAGCAGCTTTACCGATTTTGCGGATATTGAGCCGAGGACGCGGCCGCGCACCTCCACGGACTCGGCCTTGGTCGCGCCCTCGACCTTGCCGACCTCGCCCACGGACAAAATCGTGACGCTGATGTCGCCGTGGACGATGCCGTCGACCTGCAGCTGGCAGTCGCCGCTCACAGCGCCGTCGACCGTCGTCCCCTCCGCAATGAGCGAAGCCGTTGTTCCGGGCATTGAGCACCTCCTGGTTGACCCATGTGCAAGCGCCCCCTGCGCCGACTACGCTAGATGATGGATGTCGGCGGGTCCACGCCGTCGCGCCGGATTGATGGGTTTGAGCCCCTCATTTCGCAGATGCGAAAGGACGCCCGGCGCGTTACTCCTGTCCGCGGCCCTTCAGCACCCATAAATGAGTCCGCCGATGGACAAGACGGCCCAGCGTCCCGAACGCGCCTCTCCGGTCGGTGACCGGGCCAGCCGCGCGCTGGTGCGGCTGCTTGGCCGGCTGCTCGGCGACGTCATCCGCGAACAGCACGGCCAGGCCGTCTTCGACCGCATCGAGGAGATCCGCTCCCGCTCGGTCGAGGAGCATCGCAGCGGCGAATCCGACGCCGGTCTGCGCGAGATGTTGATGGGCCTTTCGCTCGCCGACACCCTCTTCCTGATCCGCGGTTTCGCGCTCTTCTCGCAACTGGTGAACATCGGCGACGATCATCTGGTGCGCCGCCAGGCCCTGGCCGAGCCCAGCCCGCTGGAGCGGGTGCGCGAGAGCCTGGACCTGACCTCGGAGAAGACCCGCGCCTTCCTGAAGGACGCGGTGCTGGCGCCGGTGATCACCGCCCACCCGACCGAGGTGCGCCGCACCAGCATTCTCGATCGCGAGACCGCCATCACCGCCCTGCTCGAGGCCGCCGATCGCGGCGAGCCGAAGGATGAGGTCGAGGCGGCGATCAAGCGCGAGATCCGCATCCTGTGGCAAACCCGCATGCTGCGGTCGATCCGCATCAATGTCAGTGACGAGATCGACAACGCCGTGGCGATCTTCGCCGGGACCTTCCTGCCCGAGGTCCCGGCCCTGAAGCGGCGGCTGGCCAAGCTTACGGGCGTGGAGTCCGGCGCCTGCATGCAGGTCGGCTCCTGGGTCGGCGGCGACCGCGATGGCAACCCCTTCGTCGGCGCCCAGACCCTGGAATACGCGCTCACCCGCCAGGGCGAGGCGGCCATCGACTGGTATCTTCAGCAGGTCCACGCCCTGGGCGGCGAGCTGTCGCTGGCCGACGAGTTCACCGGCGTCAGCGACGCGCTGACCGCGCTCGCCGCCGCCAGCGGCGACACCAACGCCCAGCGCGAGGACGAGCCCTATCGCCGCGCCCTGGTGGGCTGCTACGCCCGCCTCGCGGCCACCCGCACCGCCATCCTTGGCCAGGGCCCGGTAAGGCCTCCACGCGTCGCCCTGGGGCCCTACGAGACGCCGGCGGCGCTCGCTGCCGACCTCGACATCGTCGCCGATTCGTTGAAGGCCAACGGCGCGGCCGACATCGCCGACGGCCGCCTGTTCGACGTGCGCGAGGCGATCGAGGCCTTCGGCTTCCACCTGGCGGTGATGGACCTGCGCCAGAACTCCGACGTCCACGAACGCGTGGTCGCCGAGCTGCTCGCCAAGTCGGATGTCGTCCAGGACTATGCCGCCTTGAGCGAAGCCAAGCGCATCGGGCTGCTCTGCGCCGAGCTCTCCAGCCCGCGCCTGCTGCGCTCGCCCTATCGCGACTATTCGGCCGAGACGACCAGCGAGCTCGGCGTGGTCGACGCCGCCGCACGGCTGCGCGGCCGCTTCGGGCCAGGCTCGATCGCCAACTATGTGATCTCCAAGGCGACCAGCCCCTCGGACATGCTGGAGGTGGCCATCCTGCTCAAGGAGGCCGGCCTCTTTGTGCCCGGCGAGGCGCCTGCGAGCGCGTTGCGTATCGTGCCGCTGTTCGAGACCATCGAGGATCTGCGCGCCAGCGACGCGACCATGACGGCCTGGTTCGACCTGCCCCTCGCCAAGGCCATCATCGCCGGTCAGGGCAATCTGCAAGAGGTGATGATCGGCTATTCCGATAGCAACAAGGACGGCGGCTACGTCACCTCCAACTGGGAGACCCGCTCGGCGATCGGGCGGCTGGTGGCGCTGGGCGAGGCCCGCGGCGTCGACCTGCGCTTCTTCCATGGCCGCGGCGGCGCGGTGGGACGCGGCGGCGGCTCGACCTTCGAGGCCATCCAGGCCTTCCCCGAGGGCGCCGTCGCGCGCGGCATCCGCATCACCGAGCAGGGCGAGGTGGTGGCCAGCAAGTACGGCCATCCGCTCGGCGGGCTGATCAGCCTGGAGACCATCGCCGCCGCCACCCTGCTGGCCGGGCTGGACCACGCTCCCGACGCCGCCGACGACGAATTCGCCGAGGCGCTGGCGGCGATGAGCGTTGCAGCGCGAGCGGCATACCAGGGTCTCGTTTATGAGACCCCTGGCTTTGAGACCTATTTCCGCCAGTCGACCCCGGTCAGCGAGATCGCCGATCTGAAGATCGGCTCGCGCCCTGCCTCGCGCACGGCGTCCAGCCGCATCGCCGACCTGCGCGCCATTCCGTGGGTGTTTTCCTGGTCGCAATCGCGCGTCATGCTGCCCGGCTGGTACGGTTTCGGCGCGGCGGCGACCAGCGGCGAACTGGCCCGCTATGGCGGACTGGAGGGCTTGAAGCGGCTCCACGCTGCCTCGCCGTTCTTTCGCGCCACCGTCGCCAACATGGAGATGGTGCTGGCCAAGTCGAACCTTGGCATCGCCCATCGCTATGCCGGCCTGGTCGAGGACCGCGCGCTGGCCGGGTCGGTGTTCGCGCGGCTGGAGGCCGAATGGACCGCCTGCCGCGACGCGGTGCTGGCCATCACCGGCCAGTCGGAGCTGCTTGAGCACGATGAGCGCCTGGCCCAGTCGATTCGCCTGAGGCTTCCCTACATCGACCCCTTGAACGTGCTGCAGGTCGAACTCCTCCGACGCCATCGCGCCGGCGAGGCGGACGAGGACGTGCGGCGGGGAATCCATATGTCGATCAACGGCGTCTCCGCCGGCCTGCGCAACAGCGGCTAAAGGGCCGTCAGGCCGACGGGGCGGGACGGCGGCGGCGAACCGGCGCCTCGGCCGCCGCCGGCGATGGCTGGGCGGCGTTCTGATCGAGATAGGGGCCGAACTCGCGCGGATGGACGAACTCGGCGCGGTACCAGGGCTTGGTCTTCGGGTTGAAGATATCCTTCAGCCATTCCATCACCCGCCGCACCCGCGCCGAATGGGCGGTGTCGCGGTGTTGCACCATCCACAGGCGAATGGTCGGATAGTTGAACCGGTCGATCATCACCAGCGACGGATCCAGCGCCAGGATCGCCGTCGGCATGGGGCCAAGGCCCACCCCGTTGCGCACGGCGGAAAAGGAGACGGCGCTGGAATTCGTCTCCACCCGCTTGGTGACCAGGTCGAGAATGCCCTGCAGCTGCGGCTTCCAGTTCTCCGGGTGGTGCGCCTGGCCGACATGGTGAACGTAAGGATGCGCCAGCACCTCGGCCGGCGATGTCGGCACGCCGTAGAGTTCCAGATATTCCTGCGAGGCGAACAGGGCGTAGTGGAAGTGGGCCAGGGGCGTGGCGACCGCGTCCGGATGCTTCGGCTCCTGGAAGGTCAGGGCGAGGTCGGCGTCGCCGGCCATCGGCCGGTCGGGCCATAGGTCGCAGTCCACCGCCAGGTCGATCTTCGGATTGGCGCGCACGAACTCGGCCATGAATGGGGGCAGGAAAATGCCCGCGACTCCATCCGGCGCCGAGATCTTCACCCGGCCTTCCGGGGCCTTCTCGCTGTTAACGATCTCCCGCTCGAGCTGTTCGGCGACCCGCTCCATGGAGAGCGCGCGGTCGTAAGCCAGCACGCCGGCCTCGGTCAGCGTCACCCCGTGCGGTCCGCGGGTGAACAGCTTGGCGGCCAGCCGTTCCTCCAGCCGCTCCACCGTCCGCGTCACCGTCGTCAGGCCAAGACCCAGATTGCGCGCCGCGGCCCCGAAACTGCCCAGCTCGGCGACCGCCCAGAACACCCTAAGGTCCGACCAGTCGGCCTTGCGCTTCACGACCTCAGCCATCGGCTGACGACCTCTCAAAATCGGAGGACCCCGTTGCAATCTTCGCGGGTCCCTCGGGCTGAGGACAAGTTCTACGAATAAAGGCGTTCTTGCAAGCCAAGGCGACCGTTATGCCTAATAATAGCGCGCTTCTCACCCCGCTGCCATCGGACTGCACACAGGCGGTCCGCGCCGCGCTCGCCGAGTGCGATATTTCACCCGCGCGGCCACGCGAAGTGGCTGAGGCCCGCGCCCTGGCCGTGCGCCTGATCGGCGGCGACATGGCGACCACCGAGACCATCGCCCGCGTCCACGAGCGCAGCGGCGCCGGCCTCTTCGTCATCCGCGAGAACGGCGCCCTCGCCGGCCTCCTCGCCTTCCTGATGCTCAGCGACCACGGCCGCACGGCGCTTCTGAAAGGCGTCCTCGACACCCTTGCCCCCGCGCCGGACCACGTGATCGAGGCCGGCGAAGAGGCGGCAGGCGTCTATAGCTGGGCGATCGCCGCGGCTAATCACGGCGTCGCCCAGAGCCTGGTGCGTGGCCATGAGCGCGTGCGCCACGTCGCGGCGCCGCACCTGCCCTTCTACCTGCGGCCGGTGACGCCCCAGGGACGCCGGCTGGCGGTGGTGCGGCTGGGCTTCAAGCCGCTGCCGGGCCGCAGGAACGGTCTGTTCTGGTCCGAGCCCAAGGAGCAATCCCTGCTGGAGGTCGCCGCATGAACGCGCCGCTCCGCAATGTCGTCGCCGAGGGCGCCGCGCGCATCTCTCAAGCCGGGCTGCATGTCGACGTGGCCCGCTCGCTCGATGATATGGCGCAGGTCATGGCCGTCCGCGCCCTGGTCTATATCGGCGAACAGGCCTGCCCCTATGACGAGGAATACGACGGCAACGACTTCGCCGGCGCCACCCACCTCATCCTGCGCGCCGGGCCTGAGCCGATCGGGGTGGTGCGGATGCGCTGGTTCGCCGGGTTCGCCAAGCTGGAGCGGCTCGCCATCCGCAAGGAATACCGCGGCGGCGGCGGCCTGATGATGCTGGCCCGCGCGGCCTTCGACCTGGCCAGGCGCAAGGGCTACCGCACCCTGATGGGCCACGCCCAGCATCGGCTGACCCCCTTCTGGAAGCGCCATTTCGGCGGCTGGGTGCGCCCCGGCCGCGCCGCCTTCGCCTTCTCCGATTACGACTATGTCGAGATGGAGTTCGCGCTCGATCCTCCCACCGACGCCATCACCATCGACGCCGACCCCTTCGTCCTGCTCCGCCCGGAAGGCGCGTGGGATCGTCCGGGCGTGCTCGATCGCTCGGTCACCTGTCCCCCCGAACCAGCTAGCGTGTAAAAAATCATGTTTCATATCCGACCCGGCCAGGCGCAGCCCGCGCGTCATCTGGTCTGTCTCGACCTTGTCCAAAGCCCTGAGCCGCCGACGCCGGAGGCGCAGCTGCGCATCGACCGCTGCCGGCGCCTGCTGACCTATGCCCGCAACGCCGAATGGGCGATGAGCCATGTCTATCCGCATACCGCCGGGCGCTCGACCCGGCCCCTGCCGGGGCTGGAGCCGCTGCCTAGCGAGCCGGTCTATTATCGCACCGGCGCCTCGGCCTTCTCCAACAAGGTTTTCCGCCGCACGCTGAAGGAAGAACCCGATCTGGAGCTGGTGATTCTCGCCCTGTCGCTGTCCTCGACATCGCTTGGCACGGCGCTCTCCGCCTATGATCATGACATCCCCGTGACCCTGATCGAGGACACCCTGCGCCCCGACGCGGCCAACGCCTCGGGCCTGGAAGCGATCGAGACCGTCACCCGCGCCCTGGTCGCCCCCTTCGTGCAGATTCGCCGCGTCGACGACCTGATCGACCAGCGGCGCGGTTTGCGGCTCGTGGAAGTGTGATGCAGCGACCCGTTGCGAAGCCGAGCGGCGCCGCATAGGGTTGAGTCTGACGCTTCGGCGTTGGCGTTCTGTGTTCACTCACGAGGGAGGGGTCCATGACCGCGACGCCAGATCCGATCGACATTGACGTCGGCGCCCGTATCCGCGCCCGACGGGTTTTCCTGGGCCTCAGCCAGACCAAGCTGGCCAACGCCCTGGGGCTGACCTTCCAGCAGGTTCAGAAGTACGAACGCGGCGACAATCGCGTCTCGGCCTCGACCCTGGTCCGGGTCGCCCAGGCCCTGGACACCTCCGTCGCCGCCCTGGTCGGCGAGGATGGGGCGCGGTCGGAGCGGCCGATGTTCCGCCACTTGGCCATGCCGGGCGCCTTCGAGCTTTTGGACTCGTTTGCGAAAATCGGCGACCCCGAGGTTCGCCGCGCGGTGCTGCGCCTGGCCAAGAGTCTGGCCAAGGCCTCGGAACGCTCCAACGCCGCCTAGGCTAGGCTTGCCGAACAGGGCCGCTGGGCTTCAATAGGGGCCATGAGCCCGTCCCAAAATCCCGAATCCACGGCAGTCGCCCGGCCGAAGAACGCCGTCGTCATTCTACTCGACAGCCTCAATCGCCACATGCTGGGCGCCTATGACGGCCGCGAGTTCGCCACCCCTAATCTTGACCGGCTGGCCCAGCGCTCAGTGCGCTTCACCCGCCACTTCACCGGCTCCCTGCCCTGCATGCCGGCGCGCCACGACATCCTTTGCGGCGCGCTCGATTTCCTCTGGAAGCCCTGGGGCTCGATCGAACTCTGGGAGGACGCCATCAGCTGCCAGTTGCACGCCGCCGGCGTCACCAGCCAGCTGATCTCCGACCACCCGCACCTGTTCGAGGCCGGCGGCGAGAACTATCACGTCGACTTCACCGCCTGGGACTATCTGCGCGGCCACGAGGGCGATCCCTGGAAGACCCAGCCTGATCCGAGCTGGGCGGGCTCGCCCAAGTTCTTCCCGCGCGAGATGCCTTACGACAATTCACGCGGCTGGTTTCGCGGCGAGGCGGACTTTCCGGGGCCGCGCACCATGCAGGCGGCGGCCAGGTGGCTGGACGACAACGCCGGCAAGCACGATCGCTTCTTTCTGTTCGTCGACGAGTTCGACCCGCACGAGCCCTTCGACACGCCTGAGCCCTACCTCAGCATGTACGACGCCGACTGGGAGGGCCCGCACCCGATCTGGCCGCCCTATATCGACGGCGGGGTGCGCAAGGGCGTCCTCAGCGAACGTCAGGCCAGACAGGTGCGCGCGCTCTACGGCGGCAAGCTGACCATGATCGACCACTGGCTCGGCAAGGTGCTCGACCGGCTGGACGCGCACAATCTGTGGGACGACACCCTGGTCGTTCTGTGTACGGACCACGGTCACTATCTCGGCGAGAAGGATATCTGGGGCAAGCCGGCCGTACCGATTTACGAGCCGCTCGGCCACATCCCGCTGATGATCTCCGCGCCCGGTATCGCGGCCGGGACCTGCGAGGCGCTGACCACCAGCGTCGATATCTTCGCCACCCTGACCGACCTGTTCGGCGTCACCGGCGCGGTTCGCCAGCGCACCCACGGCGTTTCGCTGCTGCCGTTGCTCAGCGGCGAGAAAACCATGGTGCGCGACTGGCTGCTGACCGGCGTCTGGGGCCGCGAGGTGCATCTGATCGACGGCAAGTACAAATACGCCCGCGCTCCGGCCGCCGCGAACGGCCCGCTGGACATGTATTCGAACCGCTGGTCGACCATGCCGACCCACCTTCTGACCCGCGGCCAGGAGCTTCCCTATCCCGACCAGCGCGCCAGGCTCGACCACATGCCCGGCAGCGGCATTCCGGTCATCCACCAGCAATGGGATGCGAGCGATCCCTTGCCGTTCTGGGCCGGCCGCCGCTTTTCCGGCAACCACCTCTATGACCTGGAAGACGACCCGGAGGAGACCCGCAACCTGGCCGGCTCGCCCGTCGAGACCGAATACCGGGACGCCCTGCGCGCGGCGCTGGACGGCCTCGAAGCGCCTCAGGGGCAGTTGGTGAGATTGGGGTTGGACTAGGCCGGGGCCAGAACCACTCGGAACCCTTCCCCTCGAGGGCGAGGGCTTTTAGAACACCACCACGCTGCGGATGCTTTCGCCGCTGTGCATCAGGTCGAAAGCTTCGTTGATGCGCTCCAGCGGCAGGGTGTGGGTGATCATCGGGTCGATCTCGATCTTGCCGCCCATGTACCAGTCGACGATCTTCGGAACGTCGGTGCGCCCGCGGGCGCCGCCGAA
>FSWT01000157.1_pt1 | contig 10479 bp, 9 predicted proteins | sample 1638051 | NCBI WGS metagenome assembly FSWT01 (sample SAMEA3914788, study PRJEB12502) | metagenome | biome: forest; material: soil | place: Canada | collected 2011-07-03 | depth 0.1 m
ATCCCTACGGGATGTTCTTCGGCGAGATGACCGCCTCGGCCCTGGTCAAGATCGACCTGGAGGGCAACATCATCCAGGAGACGCCCTACATGGTCAATCCGGCGGGCTTCACCATCCACTCGGCGATCCACGCCGCGCGGGACGACGCCCAGTTCGTGATGCACCTGCACACCGACCACGGCGTGGCGGTGTCGGCGCAGACCCATGGCCTTCTGCCGATCAGCCAACACGCCCTGATCGTGCTGCCCCGGCTGGCCTATCACGACTATGAGGGCATCGCCCTGAACCTGGAGGAGCGGGAACGGATTGTCGCCGACATGGGCGACAAGGACATGATCCTGCTGCGCAACCACGGCACCCTGGCGGTGGGGCCCAGCGCCGCCGACTGCTGGAACGCCATGCACTTCCTCGAGCGGGCCTGCAGCATCCAGATCAACGCCCTGTCCGGCGGTCGCGAGCACATCCTGATCGCGCCGGACGCCGCCCAGGCCGAGGTGCGCAGCCAGGTCTCCGGCCGCCCCAATGTTCCGCGCCGCACGGAGGGCGAGACCCTGCGCGGCGCCCTGATCTGGCCAGGCAGCCTGCGCCGCCTGGACCGCGAACTGCCCGGCTACGACGCGTAGGAGATCGCTTCGTAGTCTTTATCGTCATGGCCGCCCTTGTGGCGGCCACCCATTCTTCCGTGCGACGAACGGATACCTTTGAGCCCAGTCGATCGATGGATCCCCGCCACGAGGGTGGGGAAGACGATCAATTTTGACTATAATCTCAATCTACGGCAGCGGGCTGGTCGCCACCTTCAGGTAGGCGATCACGTCCGCGCGGTCCTTCGGGTCCTTCAGGCCCGGGAAGGACATCCGCGTGCCGGGGACCATGGCCTGCGGGCCGGAAATCCAGGTGTCGATGCTGGCCGCGTCCCAGGTCCCGCCAACGGCCTTGAACGGGTCCGAATAGTCGAAGCCCGCCAATGACGCCCGCTTGCGGCCGAAAATCCCATAGAGGTTGGGGCCGGTCATGTTCGGCCCGCCTTGGGTCACCGTGTGGCAGGCCGCGCAGGGGGTGAACTTGGCCTTGCCGGCTTCCGGATCGCCGGCGTTGTAGGGAGCGGGCAGGGCAGCCACCAAGGTCTTGGCCTGCTCGGGCGTGGCCACCGCCGGCGCCGAGGCCGGCTCGGTGGGCGCCGCGGCCTGATCGGACGCCGAGGATGTCTTCTGGCCGCAGGCCACAAGCAAGGCCGCGCCGGCGAACAGCATCAGAAGGGCGGGGGCTTTGGTCATCGCTCTAGACTCCAGGCGGGTTGGTCGGGCGGAAGCTAGCGCAGTCGCGCGCTGTTGCAACGCTTGGCGCGCCTCAATCGTCTCCGCCCGGCCGCCCGCGCAGCGCCTTGACGCCGCCGCGCCGGGTCTTGGAGTCCAGCCGCCTCAGCTTCGAGGCCTTGGTCGGCCTGGTCGGGCGCCGGGGCTTGGGCCTGTGCGTGGCTTTGAGGATCAGCTCCACCAGCCGCTCGCGCACCTCCTGGCGGTTCATCTCCTGCGACCGGCTGCCTTGCGAGAACAGCACCAGCACCCCGTCCAGGGTCAGCCGGCTGCCCGCAAGCCGCTCCAGCCTTGCCTTCACATCCTCGGGGAGGCTCGGCGAACCGCGCACGTCGAACCGCAGCTCCACCGCGCTGCTGGTCTTGTTGACGTGCTGCCCGCCAGGGCCGGAGGCCTTGACGAAGCGCTCGACGATTTCGTCCTCGCCGATGGCCAGGGATGGGGTGATCTCGATCATGGCGGACGGCCGCGGGCGGCGGCGTCATCCGCCGCGAACGCCGCTAGGGGGCGAGATGCACCTGGCGGGTTTCGCCCGGTTGGACCGAGACCCGCTGCAGGATGACAAAATCGTCCGGGACGGCGCCCGGGGGCAGCCGGCGCACGTGGGCGATCAGGAAGTAGAGACCCGGTTGAACATCGTTGAAGACGAAGTCGCCATGCTCGCTGCAGGCTGCCGAATTCAGCGGCTGGGCGCCGGCTTCCAGCCCGGCGGATCTGGCCTTGACCACCTCGACCGACTGGATCGCGTGGGAGGCCGATCCGTAGAGGGCCAGCATGCGCGCCTGGGTCTTGGCGGTATCGGCCATGAGGGCGACCGACAGGCCGGCGCAGGAGACATTGCGGCCAGCGTTGGTCACATAGGCGGCGCTGCCCTCGATCACGGCCGCCGACGGCGCTGGCGGCGGCGGGGGCGCGACCTCCTGGACGGTGGAGCAGGCGCTCAAGGCCAGGGCGGCGGCCAATAGGATCAGATGACGCTTCATTGGCGATACTCCCGTTCCCGCCAAGATAGCGGCGGCCGGGGCAAGCGTCACCTGAAAGCGTAGGTGAAAGACGAGGTCGCCAAGACGGAGCCGCTATCCCGGGCCGGTCGCGCCGGCGGCCTGGGCGGCGTTGGCGGCGAAATGGGCCCCCGTCTCTCCCGCCCGGCCAGGCTTGATGGCGGCCGCGGCCGCGGCGTCGTCGCGGGCGATGTCGAGGCGAGGGAACAACAGCTCCGCCACCCGGTAGGCTTCCTCCAGGTGCGGGTAGCCGGACATGATGAAGGTCTCGACGCCCAGCGCCCGGTACTCGCGCATCCGGGCGGCGACGTTTTCGGCGGACCCGACCAGGGCCGTTCCGGCGCCGCCACGAACCAGGCCGACGCCGGCCCAGACGTTGGGATAGACCATCAGCTGGTCGCGCCGCCCGCCGTGCAGGGCGCTCATTCGCTGTTGCCCGACCGATTCCGATTTCGCCAGATTGGCCTGGGCCTTGGCGATCACATCATCGCTCAGCCGGCTGATCAGCCGGTCCGCCTCGGCCCAGGCCGCGTCTTCGGTCTCGCGGACGATGACGTGGAAGCGGATGCCGAAGCGCACGGTGCGGCCCCGCAGCTCGGCCGCGGCGCGGACGGCGGCGATCTTCTCGGCCACCGCCGCGGGCGGCTCGCCCCAGGTCAGTTGGTAGTCGATATGATCGGCTGTGACCTCGTTCGCCGCCGCCGACGACCCGCCCAGATAGAGCGGCGGGCCGCCTTCTCGCACAGGCGGGAACAGCAGTTCGCCCTTTTTCAGCTGGATATGTTTGCCGTCGAAATCGACCTTCTCGCCGGCCATCAGCCTGCGCCAGACGGTCAGGTATTCGTCGGCCAGGGCGTAGCGGTCGTCGTGAGTGAGGAATACGCCGTCGGCGGCAAGCTCATCGGCGCTGCCGCCCGCCACCACATTCACCAGCAACCGGCCGCCGCTGACGCGGTCCAATGTGGCGGCCTGTCGCGCGGCGAACAGCGGAGAGGTCACACCCGGCCGCACGGCGACCAGGAACTTCAGCCGGCGGGTAAGGGGGGCGAGCGCGCTGGCCAGCACCCAGGAATCCTCGCACGTCCTGCCGGTCGGGATCAGCACGCCTTCGAAGCCGAGCCGGTCGGCCGCCTGTCCGACTTGAGACAGATAGTCGAAGTCCGTGGAGCGGGCGCCTTCTTCGGAGCCCAGCCAGCGGCCGTCGCCGTGGGCCGGAATGAACCAGAAGGGGCGGATGGCGTCGTCAGCGGTGCTCATGACGCCATCAAGCCGGACCTTGGCGGCGGCTTCAATTGAGTTCTTCTAAAGTCGGCCCCGTCTAACCTGAGTTTCGCCGGCGCCTCAGGCGATCCGGCGCCCGTCCACGGCGGCCAGGCGAAGATGCGGTTGCGCCACGCCCTGCACGCCGACCGTGCGGATGGTCTTCAGCGACAGGGCCTTGATCGGCTGGCCCATCAGCATCGCGACCGGCGAGGTCGGCTGATAAAATCCCATCACCCGATCGACTTCGCCGGACGGCGCGGCCAGCGGGGTCAGCATGATCTCGAGTTCCATCACCGCGCCAAGCTCGGTGCGGGCCTCGGCGACGATCACGACCGGATCGGGTTTACGACGCGCCAATTCGAGAGCGAGTTGCACCTGAGTCCTGTCCTGGACGGACCACAGACTCATCAAATCCTCGTCTCTCAGGTCTCTTCCGTGCAAATCTGCGATAATCCGCCAGCCAGACGAAAATGATATTGGCCCGCGCCCCTACGTCCCAGCATGAAGACTTGGGGCAAAAGGTGAGCAAATTCAGTTGGATTGATCGACGAACGCATCGCGACAGCCGCCGCGCCCTTAACGCCTCGCCAATAGTCTATCAACTGTTCCGTATTTGAATGGAACATCGAAGCCGCCTTTCACGGTCAATTCCGACCGCATGGGGCTTGCAGAGAGAATTGGACCAGTCGGCGAATGTCCCAAGTCGGGACAGGGGTGGGGGTGAAACCTCGTCCCGCGCGGGTCCTACGAGGAGATCCGCCGATGCAGGCGCCGTTGAAGATGTTTCTGACCGTGCTGGGGGCGATCGCCGCCTTCTTTGTGGTGTTGGCGATTGCGGGCGAGGCCACGGCGGCCGGATGCGGCTGCACGCCGCCGCCGACCTGTTGCGCGCCGCCCACGCCGCCGACGCCCCCAACGACGCCCTGCTGCCAGCCGCCGGGCCACACCGTCACCATTCCCGGCGTCAACGTCTATGTCGGCGCGACCATCGTGGTGAACGCCAATGTTTCGGCCGAGGCCTCGGCGCAGGGTTCGGCCAGCGGCTCGGGTCAGTCCACTGTCGTGCTGAATAGCGGCGGCGGGGGTGGAGGCGGCGGGTTCAGCCCGGGAAACACAGGCCTGATCCAGAACCTCGCCGTGGTCGGCGACACCGGCCAGCTCAACCGCGAAAGCTACGAAGCCAGCCGCACCGTGACCAAGAAGGTGGTGATCCAGGCTGTCTGCATCGACGACAAGGACGTGCCCCATCCCGCCTCGCAGGTGACGCCGGACAAGGACATCGAGGATTCCTACGACAACGAACTCTATCGCTGCATCGCCGGCACCCACATGCAGTACACCCTGGCGGCCTACGAAGGTCAGATCGACTTCAGCCACGGCCAGACCATCTCGTGCGCCAAGAACGAGGCCCTCTATCATGCGCCCGGCGGCCACGTTGAATGCCGGCTGCAAAAGCCGGCGCGCGATTGCAACGAACGCTCGCTGCTGCGCCGGTTCGGCGCGGGGGTGAAGATCCTGGTGATGATCACCACCGAGAAATACTCCGCCTACCGCGAGCAGCAGACCGAAAGCTCCAGTGTGATGAGCGGCGGGTCGATCAGTCTCGACGGCGGCGTCGGCGGGGTGACGTTCTAGAGATCCATTAGCCGGCGGATCATTGGTGCAGGTCTGCGTAGCGGTGAGGCCCCCCTCAGTCCCTTCGGGACAGCTCCCCCATCGGGGGAGCAATTAGAAGCCTAGGCGCTGCAGCTTCAATTCCTCCCCCGATGGGGGAGGGGGACCGCGAAGCGGTGGAGGGGGCCTAGCCGCTACGCCGGCGCGAGCCCAGGGACACTTCCGTCCACTGCGCGGAACTGCCGCATGGGATGTTTTCTCGTAGTTCATAACCTGTGCGGGAGGATGCCTTCGTCCGCTGTCGGACGAAGGCCCTCCGAAATACCTTAAGGTCCCGGCCCCCCGCCGGGACCTTTTTTATGATCGCCTTTTGGGGTCGATCAGCGTGCGCCCGCGGGTTTGACTTCCAGCTTCCAGGCGCGGTCGTCGCGCAGGTAGGTCTGGGCGGCCTTTTCGATATCTTCGGCGGTCACGCGCTGCACCTGGGGCTCCGAGGTGCGGATGGCGGCGATCTCTCGCGGATCCTTCTGCGCGCCGGCCAGGGCGTTCAGCCAATAGGCGTTGGTGTGCCGCCGCTTATCCAGGTCGTCGAAGGCCGGCAGCTTGGCCCGCTCCAGCTCGTCCGGCGTCACCGGCTTGGCCCGCAGGTCGGCGGTGATCTGGGCCACGTCGGCGAAGAAGCCGTCCAGCTTGGCCGGCGGCAGCTCCACCTGGGCGGTGAGATAGCCATAGTGCGGGAAGGCGGTGGAGGCCGTGGCGCCCGCGGACGGCGAATAGGTCACGCTCTCCGCCTTGCGCAGCTGTTCGGTGAGTCGCAACTGCAGCACCGCGCCGAGCAGGCTGATGGTGCGGGCTCGCTGGGTGTCGGACAGGAAGTCCTCCGTCGGCCAGGCCACGATGCCGATGGCCTGATCGGCGCGGCCCTTGTGCGTCAGCACGATCGGCGTGGCCGTGGGGCCGGGGAAGGCGATCGCCCGGGCGGCTGGGTCGGGCGCCGCCGGCTCGGGCCGCGATGGCAGGGCGCCGAAGGTTTCGGCGACCGCATCGATGGCCTTTTCCACCGTGGTGTCGCCGACAATGACGATCTCGATGGGGCCGTCGGCCAGCGACGGCGCGAAATCGGCCTTGAACTGGGCGGGAGACTGGGCGGCGATCTGGGCGGCGTCGGGGATGGCCCAGCGCGAATCGCCGGAATGCAGCAGCTGGCCGAGATGGCGATTCATCACCCCTTCGGGCGTCGCCTCCATCTGGGTCAGGATGGTTGGCGCGGCGGCGCGCATCCGCGCGAAGGCCTCCGGTCGCCAGCCCGGGTCGGACGTCGACGCGGCGAGCAGCTGCAGCTGGGTTTCCAAATCCTCGGGCCGGGTCGCGCCGCTGAAGACGAAGGCGTCGTCCGTCACGGTGAACTCACGGCCGACGATCTTCGAGCGCAGCACCTGATCGGTGTCCTCGGTGCTGATCTTGCCCAGGCCGGCCTCGGGCATGGCCGCGCTGGCCGCCCAGGCGGTGGTGACATGATCGGTGGGCTGGCCCAGATGGCCGCCGCCAACCCGCGCCTGGACCAGGATCTGATTGGTGGTGAACTTGGTCGGCTTGACCGTCAGCCGCACCCCGTTGGCGAACCGCACGAAGACGGTGTCGAGGTCCTCAAGGTCCTTGCGCTCGGCCACCACGCCGGGCGTCCCGAAGCTGTCATAGGGCCAGGACAACACCGCATTGATCTTCGGCGCGCCGACCGGCTGGGCGGCGATCTGGGCGAAGGCGGCCTGGACCGCGTCTTCACCGCCCTCGATCGGGGCCGGCGTCGTCACCGTGACCAGCGGCCCGGAACCCGCGAAAGCTTGCTTGATCGCCGCGTTCACCTCGGCCGGGGTCAGGCCTTTGACGTCCTCGTCGAACAGGGCGAGGTCCTCGGACGGGCTGGTCTCCACCTCGGGGGTCGAGAGGGTGCCGGAGATATCCTCGGCGATGGCGGGCGTGTTGCGGGTGCCGTCGCCATCGGCGGCCTCCTTGCGCTGGGCGTGCAGCGAATCGACCTCGTTGGCGATTTCCTCGGCCGATACCCCGTATTGGGCCAGCCGCCGCGCCTCCTGATCGACGGCGGCCAGCGCCGACTTCCAGTCGCCCGGATGGGCGGTCGCCTGGATCATCGAGACCTCGGCGGAATGGAACATGTCCGCGCGATAGGAGGCGGCGCTGGTGAAGGGCGGATCGTCGGCTCGCACCAGCCGGTCAAGCCGGCGGTTCAGAATGGAAAAGACGATCTGGTCGATCACCTCGCGGCGGCGGCGCGCCTTGCTGTCCGGCGAGCGGTCGGGCAGGGCGATCCAGGACAGCTGTACGTCCTCGGCCGCGCCCGGCTCGACGATCAGGTTGGTGGTGACGCCCCGGCGCAGCGGCGAGCCCAGGTCCGGATCGGGACCAGCGGGGCCCTTGGGCGCCCAGTCGCCGAATTTGGCCTTGATCTTGGCTTCCATGGCGGCCGGGTCGAAGTCGCCCACCGCGATCACCACCGCATCGTCCGGACGGTAGTATTTGCGGTAGAAGTCGTCGATCAGCGCATGGTCGGCGCCCTGGATCACATCCACCTTGCCGATCGGAAAGCGTCGGACGGCCAGCTGGTCCTGCAGCTGGAACTGCATGTTCTGCTTCAGAACGCGATAGCCGGGGGTGTCGCGCAGCCGTTCCTCGGAGAGCACCACGCCGCGCTCCTTGTCGATCGCCGCGGCCTCGATGGTCAGTTCGCTGCCCACCTCGCGCAGCAACATCAGGCTGGTGTCGATCGTATCGTCGTCGGACTTGGGCAGGTCGAGCTTGTATTCGGTTTCGTCCCAGGAGGTTGAGGCGTTGGTGTCGGCGCCGAAGGCCAGGCCGTGCCGCTCCAGGATCTTGATCATCTCGCCGTTGGGCACATGGGTCGAGCCATCGAAGGCCATATGTTCCAGAAAGTGGGCCAGGCCCTGCTGGGCGTCGGTCTCCTCCAGCGAGCCCGCGCCGATTCGCAGCCGCAGCGACGACTGTCCTGGCGGGGTGGCGTTGTGCATCACGACATAGCGCAGGCCGTTGGGCAGGGTCCCGAACCGCATGGCCGGGTCCGGCGGCAGGTCCGTCGCATAGGCCTGGGGCCAGACCTTCTCGGACGGCCCCTTGGGCAGGGGGCCCAGCGTCGCCGTCTTTCCGCCTGTTGGAGAAAGGCTCGGAACCGACAGATGCGGGACGCCCAGTCCATGACCGCCCGAGTTGGCGCAGCCCGCCAGGCCAAGGCCGCAACTCGCCAGAAGCGCCAGACGGAAAGGACGAAACATGCGGGGACCTCAACTAACGCGCGCGGACAGGGCGCGACCATCGCCGCCGGCTAAGACCAGGGCAAGGCGGAATTGCGGACGGGTTTCGCCACATTGCCGCCGCGGCGCCGCGTCGCTGTCGGCAAAACAGACTGGACAGACGCCCGGCGCGATCCACCATCAGCCCCGCTGAGTGGAGGTGATTCGATGCTGTCAGCCGTGGCGATGGCCTTTTCATTGGCCTTCCTGAACCCCGCGAACATCAAGCTGCCGCCGATGCCGCAGGTGAAGTCTCCCTTCGTCAGCCAGCCGAAGCAGGTGGACAGCTGGTCGGTGCGCAAGGCCGACTGGACCGTCAACATCCGCCGCGACAACTTCACCAAGACCACCACCTGCTCGCTGAGAACCCACACGGTGGAGGTCCGCGACGCCCTGGTGATCTTCTATCTCGGGACCTCGGTGGACACCGACGAAGCCTATTTCCGCCTCGACAACGGCCCCGCGCGCAGCGTCGGCGAGGCCGCGCGGCAGGACGAGAAGCTAGGCTATTTTTCCGGACGCGGGCCGATCGACAATCCCTCGGGCGGCGAGGTGGCCTTGCCGCGCGATTATCTGGGCGGCGCCAGGACGGTGACCATCCGAGCGACGCCGCACTCGAAGCCCCGCCTGTTCGACCTCAGCCAGCTGCCCACCGCCCTGGCGGCGGCGAAAGCCGGCGGTTGTCCGGCGGAGCAGCTCTAGTCTGGTTTTAGTGGCTCGGCTTGCTCACGTAAAAGGTCGCCGTATTGCCGACCGCTGACGCCGTGCCGGTCACGGACCGATTCGAGGCGGCGAGGTCGATGCTGGAGGTGGCGCTGACGCCGCCGGTGTTGATCTGGGTGTTGCTCACCGAAATCACCCCGCCACAATCAGAACAGGCGTAGCCGGTCGCGGCGTTGCCCATGGCCGTGGCGGAACTCGCCGCGTCATAACCGTTGTTGCCGGTGAAGCTGGAGGTCGCCACCACCCCGCCGGAATTGTTCTGGGTGTTGTCCACACCGGTATAGGGGCCGGCATTGGCCGCCAGCAACGAGTTTCCGACCGCATAGGCGCTGGCCTGGGCCGCACCGAACTCATAGCTCGACAGTTGGGTCTCGGCCTGGGTGTAGGCGGTGTTGGTCTGGTTATCGACCACGTTCAGCGAGCCGCCATCGTTGCTGATGGTGATGTTGTTGTCGCTGGCCGTCGACGCGGCCTGCGGCGTCTGGGCATTGCCGAAATAGGCGTATTCCCCCGCCTGGGTGCGGGTCCCGGTATCGGTCTGGGTGGCGTTGATGGTCTGGCTCGCGCCGCCGGAGCCCGATCCGGTCAGATTGTTCGACACCGCCGAGGCGCTGAAGGCGGCCGTGCCGGGGGTGTAGGTCAGGGTCCCGCCATCCTCGGCGTCGGTGATCGCCGCGCTGGATTGGTGGGTGGTTACGGTCACCGGCGACGAATCGGTCGCATAGCCCTGCGAATTGGCGATCGCCTGCGTGCCTGTGGAGATCGAGCCAGCCTGGGTCTGGGCGCCGCCCGCGCTCACCGAATTGGTCGCCAGCACATTCACCGCGCCCACGGTCTGGGTCAGGGTTCCGGTCACCGCCCCGCCGCCGGTTACGGTGTCGACGTCGGAGGTGTTGCCGGTCGAGGCGGTATTGAGCGTCGCCGAGCCCGTATAGGTGACGACGTTGAGCTGGCTGGAGGTGGTGACGTTGCCGGTCAGCGACTGGCTGGAGGTCACCGCAAGCGTGCCGTTGGTCACCGCGCCGCTAAGCGCATTGCCGGTCGCATCGGTGACGCCGGTGGTCGCTCCGGAGACGTCCACTACGTTCAGCGTTTGGCTGGAGGTGACCGCCGAAGGCTGCGACTGGCTGTTGTCGACGACGCTCTGACTAGTAGCGACCCCGGCCAGAAGCATCGGCATCGCCAGGATGCTCCCAGCGAGAAGTCTCCGCGCGCGTTTGTCCATTGTTATGGTCCAGG
>FSWT01000451.1_pt1 | contig 10476 bp, 10 predicted proteins | sample 1638051 | NCBI WGS metagenome assembly FSWT01 (sample SAMEA3914788, study PRJEB12502) | metagenome | biome: forest; material: soil | place: Canada | collected 2011-07-03 | depth 0.1 m
ATCGCCGACCTGGCCAAGATGCCCCACCTGCTGATCGCCGGCACCACCGGCTCGGGCAAGTCGGTGGGGGTCAACGCCATGATCCTCTCCATCCTCTACCGCCTGCCGCCCGAGCAGTGCCGATTCATCATGATCGACCCGAAGATGCTGGAACTGTCGGTCTATGACGGCATCCCGCACCTGCTGGCGCCCGTGGTCACCGACCCGAAGAAGGCGGTGGTGGCGCTGAAGTGGACGGTCAAGGAGATGGAGGACCGCTACCGTCGCATGTCCAAGATCGGCGTGCGCAACGTCGCTGGCTATAACGAGCGCGCCCTGGAGGCCCTGGCCAAGGGCGAGCACTTTGTGCGCACCGTCCAGACCGGTTTCGATGAGCAGAACCGCCCGGTCTACGAGGAGGAGAAGCTCCGGCCAGAACCCATGCCCTATCTGGTGGTGGTCATCGACGAGGTGGCCGACCTGATGCTGGTGGCCGGCAAGGACATCGAGGGCGCCGTGCAGCGCCTGGCCCAGATGGCGCGGGCGGCGGGCATCCACCTGATCATGGCCACCCAGCGGCCGTCCGTCGACGTGATCACCGGCACCATCAAGGCCAACTTCCCGACCCGGATCAGCTTCCAGGTCACCTCCAAGATCGACAGCCGCACCATCATGGGCGAGCAGGGCGCCGAACAGCTGCTGGGGCAGGGCGACATGCTCTACATGGCCGGCGGCGGCCGCGTGACCCGCCTGCACGGCCCCTTCGTCTCCGACGGCGAGGTCGAGGCCGTGGCCCGCTACCTGCGCGGCCAGGGCGAACCGCAGTATCTGGAGGACGTTACCTCGGTCCTGGAAAGCGAAGACCTGGACGGCGGCGGCGGCGATGAGGGCGGTTCGGGCGACGACCTCTACGACCGCGCCGTGGCCGTGGTCACCCGCGACCGCAAGGCCTCGACCAGCTACATCCAGCGCCGCCTGCAGATCGGCTACAACCGCGCCGCCTCGCTGATGGAGAAGATGGAGCAGGAGGGCGTCGTCGGCCCGGCCAACCACGCCGGCAAGCGCGACATCCTGGCCGGCCCGCCGCCAAGCTAGGCGCCGGCCAAGCTTGCGCCGTCGCCCGATGCGCGCGAACAAGACCCAGGGACGCGCAAAGGACCGACGCCTTGATCTCTCACGCAAAGCTTCGTGGGCCGCTCGCCGCCCTCACCCTGGCGATCGGCGCGCTGGCCCCACTCGCCGCCCATCCGCAGCCGCAAGGCCCGGCGCCAGCCAGCGGCCTTAGCCCCGACGACCAAGCCCTGGTCGCCCAGGCCTCGGCCTATCTCGACGGTTTCAACGAGCTGAAGGGGCGCTTCACCCAGACCGATTCCCGCGGCGCGGTGACCAGCGGCGAGCTCTATCTGAAGCGCCCCGGCTATGCCCGCTTCGCCTACGATCCACCGTCGAGCCTTCTGGTGGTCGCCGACGGCCACAATGTCTCGATCACCGATCCCAGGCTGAAGACCAACGACCGCTACCCCTTGAGCGTCACGCCGCTCTCCCTGGTGCTGTCCAAACATATTCACCTGGACAAGGGCGTCCTGGTCAGCCGCGTCACCCACCTGACCGACGGCTTCGCCATTACCGCCCAGGACGCCGGCCATCGCGCCCAGGGCCAGGTGATCCTGACCTTCCGCGACCATCCCCTGCGCCTGACCGCCTGGGACATGACCGACGCCCAGGGCCAGACGACGCGGATTCGCTTGAGTTCGCTGGCGCCGACCTCCGGCCTGCCGCAATCGCTGTTCACCCCCCCGAGCTATTACGACCGCGCGCCGGTCGGCCCGGCGGCCGGAAATTGAGACATTTTCGTCACAATCAAGCTTAGAGATTCATCGCGCTTGACTTTTCCTCAGCGAGTGGCAATTTTGGCACGCATGAGGGTGGTGGCGTGACTTCCGCCGCCCTGGTCCCCGCCGGACCCAATCCCCTCCCGGTGGCGGCATGAGAGACGACTTTAACGCCCAGGCTCAGTCCTGGGCGTTTTCTTTGCTTTAAAAGCGCTTTAGCAGGATGCCATGCGCCTTCGCCTCGCCACCTGGAACATCAACTCGGTGCGGCTGCGCGTCGACCAGGTGGCGCGCTTCGTCGCCGAACAGGCGCCGGACGTACTGTGCCTGCAGGAGATCAAGTGCCAGGAGGGCGAGTTTCCGCGCGAGGCCTTTGTGGAGATGGGCCTGCCGCATCTGGCGATCAGCGGCCAGAAGGGCTGGCATGGCGTCGCCATCGCTTCGCGCCTTCCGTTCGAGCCGGGTCCGAAGCTTGAGGTCTGCCGTGAGGGCCACGCGCGCTGCGTCTCGGTAATGGTGGAGGGCGTCGAGGTGCAGAACTTCTACATCCCGGCCGGCGGCGACACCCCCGACCGGACCGTCAACGCCAAGTTCGACCACAAGCTCGACTTCTATGAGCGGCTCACCCGCATCGCCGCGGCGCGAGACCCCAAGGCGCCGCTGATCCTCGCCGGCGACATGAACGTGGCGCCGAGCGAAAACGACGTCTGGAGCCACCGGCAAATGCTGAAAGTGGTCAGCCATACCCCGATCGAGGTCGAGGCCATGACCGCGCTGAAGGATGCCGGCGGCTATATCGACCTGGTGCGCGAGGCCTATCCCGAGCCGCAAAAGCTGTTCTCCTGGTGGAGCTACCGCGCCCAGGACTTTCGCGCCTCCAACCGCGGCCTTCGGCTCGACCACATCTGGGCCAGTCCGGGCCTGCGTGAGGCGGCAGCGGCCGCGGGACCCGGCGCGGCGGTCGTCCACGACACCGTCCGCGAGTGGGAAAAGCCCAGCGACCACGTCCCGGTCACGGCCGACCTGGTGATCTAGAGGCCCGCCATGGCGCAGCCGGACCAAGCCACCGTGGTGGTGATCGGGTGCGGAGCCATCGGCCTGCCGCTCGCGGTCGCCCTGGCCCACGCCGGCCTTCCAGTCCTCGGGATCGACACCGACGCGGCAAAGTTGGCTGAACTCGAGGCCGGCCGCACCGACCTGGCCGAGCCCGGCCTCGCCGAGGCCCTGCGCGAAGGCTTGCAGCGCGGCCAGATCGCCTTTGCCGGATCGCTGGACGGCGCCGGGCATGGGCGAACCTATATCGTCGCCACGCCGACGCCCGTCCTGGCCGATGGCGACTTCGACAGGGCGCCGCTGGACGCCGCGATGGCCACTATCGCCGCGGTCGCGCGGCCGGAGGATCTGGTCTGCCTCCGCTCGACCGTGCCGATCGGCGCGACGCGGGCGCTGGCGGCCGCCTTTTCCCTGCCAGGTGTTCGCTTCGCCGCCTGCCCGGATCGCTGCATCGCCGGAAACGCTTATGTCGAACAGTTCGATGTTCCGCACATTGTCGGAGGCCTCGATGAAGAGGCCGGCGCACGGGCGGAAGCGCTCTTCGCCGGTCTGGGCGCCGTCGTGCGGACCCCGGACCCGGAGACCGCCGAGGCGATCAAGCTGTTCGCCAATGTGCAGCGGGATGTGAGCTTCGCCCTCGCCAATCAGTTCGCCCTGATCTGCGAAGCGACAGGCGTCGACATCGCCGCCGTGCGAGGCGCTGGCGCCGCCGGCTTTCCGCGGTTCTCGCTCGCTCGGCCGGGACCTGTCGGCGGCCCCTGCCTGACCAAGGACCTTGGCCTGTTGCTCACCTCGGCCGGGGTGGCGGGCATCGACACACGGTTGCTGAGCGCCGCCCGCACTCTGAACGCAAGCCTGGCCGATCGGGTCGCTGGCGCGATCGAGGCCGAACTCGGAACGCGGCCGAACGCGGCGGTGGCCATACTGGGGCTGGCGTTCAAGGGAAGGCCGCCGACGCGGGACCGACGTGGCGCCTTCGCCGGCGCCTTGAGCCAGCGGCTTGGCGACCGGCTGCCCGGTCTCGCCCTGCGGCATTGGGATCCGGTGACCGACCCGCGGGCCGGACGCAGCGTCGCGGTGCGGGACGCGGAGATCATCGTGCTCGCCAATGACCATCCCGATCTGGCGGTCGATCTGGGCGGCGAGCTATCCCCCGACGCCGTTGTGTTCGACCTTACCGGCCTCGTCGACGGCGCCCCTGACTTCGCAGTGCGGCGCTTCGGCAACGGCGCGCGGCGCGGCGGGGCCTAGCCGGCGGTCTCGACGATGAATCGCTCGAGTAGGGGATTGAACCGTTGCGGCGCCTCCCAGAACGGCGCGTGGCCGAGGCCGTCCAGGCTGTGCACGCGGCCGTCCCACAGGTTGGCGTAGGCGACCGTCGCAAAATAGTCGGCGTTGATGAAAGCGTCCTTGGCGCCGTTGACGATGGCCAGCGGGACCCGGGCGGTTTCCACGATGCGCCGCTGGTCGTCAGATGCGGCGGCGAAGACGGTCGAACGCGCGATGTTGTGCGTCCGCCGCGCCGCCTCCAGCATGAACGGCTCGAACGGCGCGCCGGTGCCCGCAGTGGCGCGAGCATAGTCCTCGGCATCGCCTTCGCCCCAGCGGTCGGATCCCGCCAGCGCCATATGAGCATTCTGCCGGAAGGCCTGTGCGAAGCCTTCCGCGCTGCCGTCGATCGGTGGCGTGCCGCTGATCATCACCCCGGTCAGGCCGGGCAAGCGGGAAATCATGTTCAGCGCCACATGACCGCCGAGCGACCATCCGAAAACCGTGGCGCGTGTGACCCCCAGCCTCGCCAGCACCTCGACGGCGGTGTCTGCGTAACCGTTCAGCGTGTAGGCCACAGCGGGATCGCGAGCGTCGCTCGATGCACCATGCCCCGGCAGGTCGATGGCGATCAGCCGCAACCGGCCGGCCAGCGGGCTCTCGAACTGTCGGCGAAAAATCTCTTTGCAGGAGGAATTGCCATGGACCATCAGCACGGCCGGCCCGGCACCCTCGGTATCCAACACGGAAATGTCGGCGAAGGCCGTCTGCAGGATGCTTGTGCCCATGGGCAATCTTTTCAGCAGGAGTTGATCGTGGGATGGCGGGGCGCCAACAGCACTTAGCGAACTTCAGCGTCCCAGGCCTCGCCGACCGGAGACGTCGGACCAACGTCTGCGGCAACCTGCACTGTGCCGCCTAGCGTGCGTCGGAGCGTGGCGAGTAAACCGTGCGCCTTTCCGTCATCCTTAGACGCGCGGTCCAGGGGGGGCGACTTAGCCGGTTTGGGTTCAGTCATGCGCGACCTTCGGCTTCATCTAGGGCGACAGCCGGTAGCCGCCGGTTTCGGTCAGCAACAACTTGGCGCTCTGGGCGTCCGGCTCGATCTTCTGGCGCAGGCGATAGACGTGGGTCTCCAGCGTGTGGGTGGTGACCCCGGCGTTATAGCCCCAGACCTCGGCCAAGAGCTCCTCGCGCGACACCGGTTTTTCGCCGGCGCGGTAGAGGTATTTCAGGATGCTGGTTTCCTTCTCGGTCAGCCGGATCTTGCGCGCCTTTTCGTCGACCAGGATCTTGGCCGCCGGGCGGAACTCATAGGGGCCGATGCGGAAGACCGCGTCCTCCGATTGCTCGTGGCTGCGCAGCTGGGCGCGAACGTGAGCGAGCAAGACGCCGATGCGAAAAGGCTTGGTGACATAGGCGTTGGCGCCGGCTTCGAGCCCCTCGATGGTGTCGGCGTCGCTGGCCGCCGCCGTCAGCATGATCACCGGCGCGCCCACCCCCGCCGCCTTCAGCCGCCGGCAGACCTCGCGCCCATCCAGATCCGGCAGGTTGACGTCGAGCACGATCAGGTCGGGCTTGACCGCCTGAGCCGCGGTCAGGCCCTCTTCGCCGGCCCCGGCCTCGGTGACATCGAACTCCTCGCGCAATTGCTCGGCCAGGTCGCCGCGCAGCTCGGGGTCGTCGTCGACGATGAGAATGGATTTACGCTGCGCCATACGCCGAACATGGCCCCGCGGCCCCTAAGCGTAAAGCACCGCTCATACGGAAACCTTTGGCCGCGCGCCGAACAGGGCCTGGCCGACCCGCACCGAGGTGGCGCCAAAGCGGATGGCCGTCTCGAAGTCGGCGCTCATGCCCATGGAGAGCTTGGTCAGGCCATTGCGCGCCGCGAGCTTGGCCAGGAGGGCGAAATGCATGGCCGGCTCCTCGTCGGCCGGCGGCACGCCCATCAGTCCCTCGATCTGAAGCCCGAACTCACCGCGGCAGGCGGCGACGAAGCCGTCGACCTCGCCGGGGACGACGCCGGCCTTCTGCGGCTCCTCGCCGGTATTGACCTCGACATAGAGCCGCGGCGCGGCGCCGCGCTTCTGGATCTCGTCAGCGAGGACGCGAGCGAGCTTCGGGCGATCCAAAGTCTCGATCACGTCGAACAGACCGAGCGCGTTGCGCACCTTGTTGGTCTGCAGCGGCCCGATCAGGCGCAGTTCCAGCCCCTCGCGGCGGCCGGTCCAGCGGCTTTGCGCCTCCTGCACCCGGTTTTCCCCGAAACGGCTTTGGCCGGCGGCCAGGATGGGCTCTATGTTTTCGAAGGCTTGCGTCTTGGTCACGGCGATCAGGGCGATGTCGGCCGGATCGCGGCCGGCGGCGCGCGCGGCTGCGGCCATGCGACCTAAGACGGCTTGCAAAGCGGACGATGGGACGAGGGCGGTCATTGGGGCAAGCGACTGTCACGGTCTTGGCGAGAGCGGCCGCGAAGCTAGGCCGCCAGGTCCGGCTGCGAAACCCCTCGCGGACAGCGATGCCGAGCCTCTTTTTCCTGACCGATCCACAGCGGACGCCCGACCCTATGCGAACGATGGCCCAGCTGCCGGCCGGCGCGGCCGTGATCTACCGCGCGTTCGGCGCCAAGGACGCCGAGGCCCAAGGCCGTGCGCTGCGCCAGTTGGCCAGGGCGCGGCGGCTGGTCTTCCTGGTCGGCGCCGACGCTGGACTCGCCGCTCGCCTTGGCGCGGACGGCGTACACCTGCCCGAACGACTAATGCATTTGGCGCCGCGCCTGCGCCAGGCCCACCCGAAATGGCTGATCACCGCGGCCGCCCACGGCCCGCGCGCCATCGCTGCGGCCGGACGGCTCAGGCTGAACGCCGCGCTGGTCTCGGCCGTCTTTACCTCGGAGAGCCCATCGGCGGGCGCTCCGTTGGGCGCGTTGCGGTTCGCTCGCCTCAACCGCACCGCTCGCCTGCCCATCATCGCGCTCGGCGGGATCAACGCGCGCACCGCCCCGCGGCTCGTCGATGCCGGCGCGGCGGGGCTGGCGGCGGTCGGCGGCCTGACGGACCGGCCGTGAACCCAGGCGCCCCGCCCGGCGTTTCGATCCGGCCATGTCGCCGCCCCGTACGCTCGACCAAGGACCAGCCCCGGTGACGACGCCGCTGATCCAAAGGCTGCACACCTGGACGCTAAACCACGCCAATCCCTTCCATTGGCGGGAGGCCGGGCTTTGCGTGCCGGCGCTGCCCCTGATCCTGATCGCCGGCGTTTTGCTGCATCAGCCGCTCTACGGCGCGGCGGCGGCCGGCGCGGCATTCGCGGTCGGATTCGGCGCCGCGCGCGACCTGCGCGGCTGGCGCTGGGCGGCGATGGGCGGCGCGGCGATCGGGGTCGCCCTGGCCACATTCGTCGGCTGCACGCTGGGCCAATGGCCGCCGGCGCTAATTGCCGTGGCCGCGCTCGCGGCAGCGGGTTGCGCCGCGTTCGCGCTGTTCGACGAGGACTTCTGGTGGGTGACGCTGCAGGCGCTCATCGCGCTCCTGATCGCCAGCTATTATCCGAGCCCGGCGCCGGCCGCTCTGGCGCGGGCCGGCGCGGTATTGGCCGGCGGTGTGACCCAGATGGTCGTCATCGTCCTCTTGGCGCATCTGTTCCCCACCGCCGGCGGCCGGCTGCCGCCTGGATCCGCGCAACCGAGACCGGAGCGCCGGGTTCTGATCGGCCACATCCTGCGCGCGGCGGTCTGCGTGGCGGCGGCGCTGACAGCGGCCCGCGCCCTCGGCCTCAGCAACGGCTATTGGGCGCCGATGACCGCCATGCTGGTGCTGAAGCCGGGCCTCAGCGACACGCAGGTCCGCGGCCTCTCCCGATTGGTCGGCACGCTGATCGGTTGCATCGCCGCCAGCGCCTTCGTCATCGCGACCCATGAGGCGCGGCCGGCTCTGCTCGCGGCCATGGCGGTGACGTCCGGCCTGGCCTATGCGCTGCAGAAGGCCCACTACGCCACCCTGACCTGCGTGATCACCGCGACCGTGGTGCTGCTGCTGACGCTGGGCGGCGGCAATGTGGTGATCAGCGCCGAGCACCGCCTGATCGCCACCGTGCTCGGCGGCGTCATCGCGATCGTGGCGGCGCGCATCGCCCCGCACCGGCCGCAAGCGCGCAGCGCCCCGGAAGACAGGGTGGGCGGCGCGGCCTAGACGCGTCTCAGGCTCAGAATTTCCAGTTGGTCTCGAACCGCACCCGAGGCGCCTGGGTCTGCGGCAAATTGGACCGGTCCGGCACGGCAGGGGCGTCGCCGAGCGAGACGGCGCCGCCGATCCGCAACGACGGCGTGATGCGATAGTAGGCGCCAGCCTGGACGTCGCGAGCCTGCATGTCGCGGCCCACGGGCTGAGTCATGTCCAGCTTCAGGATGATGCGGCCCTTTTTGTCCCCCACCAATTCAAGGCTGTGGTGGATGGGTTGCGGGCCCCACTGTCCCTCGTCGAGGGTGACGCCGGTCAGGTTGTCGGTGGCCATGACGGGCTGGCCGCGCACCGATTGCGCATGCACAGCGCTCGCCGCCCCCAGCAGGACGAGCGTCGCGGTCACCGCAGTGATAAGGCGAGCCCCAGTCATAGGTCGTAAATCAGCCTGAAATGCCCCGGTTCCGGCGTTAGATCAGATATCTAACACCGCAGCCTTAGCGGCCGATTAAAGCCTTGAAACATTCGCGGTCAATCCGTGACTGCTTTAAAGGCGTCCTTAGGTCGCGCTCTGTGGCTGGAAGGCCACGCGATTCCTGTTTGGCGTGTGAAGCTGCATGTTATAGAGCGGCCGGGGCGTCGAAGGCGAGGGGTGTTGTTAACGCGCCCGCCCGAGCGATTGGAGCGATAAAACGATGGTGTCGATGCGTAAGATCTCCGTGATCGCCTTGGCGACGACTGGCGCCCTGGCCCTGACGGCTTGCGCCCACGGCGGTGGCAGCGCTCAGGCCTATCAGACGCCCGGCTTCCATCCCTTCGGCGGCGGCCGTCCGAAACCCGGCCCCGTCGCCCCGATCGGGGTTAACGGCTATCTGTGGCGCGCCTCGCTGGACACGCTGGCCTTCATGCCGCTGGCCTCGGCCGATCCGTACGGCGGCGTCATCCTGACCGACTGGTACACCAATCCGGAAAAGCCGGACGAACGCTTCAAATGCACGGTCTATATCCTGGACACGCGCCTGCGCGCCGACGGGTTGAACGTTACGGTGTTCAAGCAGGTGCGCGACGCCTCGGGCGCCTGGGTGGATTCGCCCGCCTCCGACCAGACCTCGACCGACATCGAAAACGCGATCCTTACCCGCGCCCGCCAGCTCAGGCTGTCGAACGTCAACGGGTAGAGCCGGCCGGAGATGGCCCGCTACAATCCGAAGGAAGCCGAGCCGAAATGGCAGGCGGTCTGGGCGGCCGCCGATGTCTTTCACGCGCTTGAGCCGAGCGAAGCCGCCGGCCGACCGAAATTCTACGAGCTGGAGATGTTCCCCTATCCGTCGGGGTCGCTGCACATGGGCCATGTGCGCAACTATGCGATGGGCGACGTCGTGGCGCGGTTCAAGCGCGCTCGCGGCTACAATGTGCTGCATCCCATGGGCTGGGACGGCTTCGGCCTGCCGGCGGAAAACGCCGCCATGGAACGCGGCGTCGATCCCGCCGCCTGGACCTACGCCAATATCGACGCCATGCGCGTCGAGCTCAAACGGCTTGGGTTGAGCATCGACTGGAGCCGCGAGTTCGCGACCTGCGATCCGGCCTATTACGGCAAGCAACAGGCCTGGTTTCTTGACCTGATGGCGAAGGGCCTGGCCTATCGGCGCGAGAGCCTGGTCAACTGGGACCCGGTCGACATGACCGTTCTGGCCAATGAGCAGGTGGTCGACGGCCTGGGCTGGCGCTCGGGCGCTCCGGTCGAGAAGCGCACGCTGAACCAGTGGTTCCTGCGCATCACCGACTATGCCGACGCCCTGCTGGATGGCCTGAAGACCCTGGATCGCTGGCCGGACAAGGTGCGGCTGATGCAGGAGAACTGGATCGGCCGCTCCAAGGGCCTGCGCCTGGAATTCGCTTTCGCCGGCGAGGGCCCGAAAGGCTTTGACGGCGTCGCGGTCTACACCACCCGGCCGGACACGCTTTATGGCGCGAGCTTCGTCGCCGTCGCGGCCGAGCATCCGCTGGCCGCCGCCGTCGCCGCTAACAATGCCGAAGCGGCGGCCTTTATCGCCGAGTGCCGGCGGGGCGGCGTCTCCGAGGCGGACATCGAGACCGCCGAAAAGCGCGGCTACGATACAGGCCTGACGGTCGCGCATCCGTTCGAGCCAGGCCAGACC
>FSWT01000385.1_pt1 | contig 10362 bp, 7 predicted proteins | sample 1638051 | NCBI WGS metagenome assembly FSWT01 (sample SAMEA3914788, study PRJEB12502) | metagenome | biome: forest; material: soil | place: Canada | collected 2011-07-03 | depth 0.1 m
ACCCGTACGTCGATGTCGGGGTTCTTGGCCAGGGCGATCAGGAAGTTGCCGATCCGGTCCGACTCCTTGCCGCCGCCGCCAGGCTGGGGATGGAACAGGGTGTTGGCCTCGAACGCCCAGTTGAGCAGGTGCACGCAGTGTTTGGCGCGGCTCATCGCCTCCATGGCGGCGTCGAAATAGGCCTGCATGTCGATCAGCAAGGCCGCGCGCCCGGCCTTGGCCGTCCGCCAGCACGTGCGTCCTTCCTGCAGCAGCACGACGGGCCCTCGCGTGGCTAAGCTCGTTCAATGCCTGGACGCTCGCGGCGTTCCTTCAAAGATCAGAAAAGGCCGTGCAGATGGCCGAGCCCGATCCGGAAGCCGTGAACGCCGAGCGCGATCACCATAGCCGCCACGACGATCAAGCCATAGCCGGCCAGCACCAGAAGCCCGTCGCGGCGTGTCAGCCCGAGCGCAAAGACGCCCATGGCGACGCTCGGCACCAGGTTGGCGAACGGGATGGGCAGCACAAGGACCAGGGCGATGAGGGTGCAGGCGGCGCCGACCAGGCGAGCGCCGATTGATCCGGTCAGGAAGGTCAGGCGCGGATGCACCAGCTTCTCGAACTTCTCCAGCGGCGGCAGCACCCGGTGCAGCAGCTTGACCAGGTCCTTTCGTTTCACCGTCCGTTGCGACAGGAATTTGGGCATCCAAAGTTCGCGGCGGCCGAGCACGATCTGCGGCGCGACCATCAGAAGCGGCAGGGCCAGGACCATGGAGACGCCCGGCGGCATGGGAACCATGACCGGCAGGGTCAGCGCGAAGAGGACCGGACCCGGCCCGTCGGCGTCCTCCAGCCGCTCCATCAGCTCGCCGACGCTCAGCTCCGCCTTGCGCATGCGCAACAGCGGTTTGAGGCTCGCCACCAGGGATCCGCCCCCGCTCGCCGGTTTCGCCGCCCGCGCCATTAGGGGCTAACGGACATGCGACGCGATCGTTCAGGCCTCACGGCCAAGGCCTCTATCTGGCCCGCTCCATCAGCGCCATGGCGCCGTGGGGCGCGCGTACCTTGCCCTCGTGGATGATGAAGGCGAAGACGTCGCGCGGCTTGCCATCGGGCTTGTGGGCCGGGTCGGCGGCCTGCAGGTCGGCGGGCCGGCCGCCTTCGGCCCATTCGACCAGCCGCCCGGCCCATAGGTCCAGCTCCTCGCCGGTATAGGCGGTCTCGACATTGTCGGAACCGGTCTGCAACCTGGCGTAGACAAAGTCGCCGGTGATGTCGGCCAGGGCGGGATAGGCGTGGTGGTCGGCGAACACCACCGGCACCTTGTGCTTGCGCAACAGGGCGGCGAAGGCCGGGGTGCAGAAGCTGTCGTTACGCACCTCGACGCAGTGGCGCAGGGTCAGGCCGTCGAGCGTCTTGGGCAGAAGCTCAAGAAAGGCCTCGAAGTCCGGCGCGTCGAACTTCTTGGTTGGGGCGAATTGCCACAGGATCGGCCCCAGCTTATCGCCCAGCTCGCTCAGTCCGTCGAAGAAACGGTTTATCGAGTCACCGGCCTCGGCGAGAATCCGGCGGTTGGTGGTGAAGCGAGAACCCTTCAAGGTGAAGACGAAGCCATCCGGGGTCTCATTGGCCCATTTGCGATAAGTCGCCGGTTTCTGTGAGCTGTAATAGGTCGAGTTGATCTCGATGGCGCTCAGCTTGCGGCTCATATAGCTGAGCTCATCCTTCTGGGTCAGGTCGTCTGGATAGAAGACTCCACGCCATGGCGGGAAGGTCCAACCGCCCACGCCGATACGGATCTGGCCGCGCTTTTCCATGTTGCCGGTTCACCTTCGTCGTCCCGGAGGCTAAAATAGCAGTGATTTCTCGATCAGAAGGGCGTGGTCGCATAGACACGACGTAAATAATTTCGCGCCTAACTGGTCGGATGACTTATTCTTAACGGGTAAATTGACTTCGACCCGGCTACCCAGCGGCGACGCGGGGGCTTGGGCGACGATGTGGGCCGAGCCGCCGCGGCGGCCCCTTTTTCGGAATTGACGAGCCTTTCGATGCGCCATCGCCTCACACCGCTCATGCTCCTGCCGCTGCTAGCGGGCTGTGCGCTCGGGCCGACCGTGCCCAAGCCGGACACCCATACGCCGGTGGCCTTCGAAGCCCCGACCGATGTCACCCAGCCGGGCGTGCCGCTGGACCATTGGTGGACCGCCTATAACGATCCGCAGTTGGAGCGCCTGATCGCCCAGGCCCTGACCACCGCGCCCGACGCTCGCACCGCCTATGAGAAGCTGCAGGATGCCCGCGCCGTTCGCGCCGGCGCCCTCGACTCGTACAACCCGCAGGGCGCGCTGCAGGGCTCGGCCACCGACACCTACACCAACGTCATCCAGGGACCGGCGCCGATCGTTCTTCCCATTGCCGGCTTTCCGCCCATCTCCTTCACCAACGCCGGCAACACCCAGGACTATGGCGTCAATTTCAATGTGAGCTGGGAGATCGACATCTTCGGCCGCAAGCGCGCCGCGCGCGGCAAGGCCAATGCCGATCTGGCCGCCGCCCGGCTCGACGACGAGGCGACGATCACCGAGCTCGAGGCCAGCGTCGCCGACCAGCTGTTCCAGGCCCGCGGTCTGGCAATCCAGCTCGACGATGCGCGCGAGGCCAACAAGATCGACGAGCAACTCGCCGACATCGCCCGCAAGAAGGCCGATCACGGCCTCGGCTCCAGCGCCGACGCCGACCAGGCCGCGGCCACGGCCGCCCAGAGCGCCGCCGAGGCCGTCGACCTGGAAGGCCAGCTTCACGCCGCGCGCCGCACCCTGCTGGTGCTGGTCGGCAAGGGCGTCGATCCGCTGGCGACCTTGCCCGCCGACGCCCAGGCCGGCACGCCGCCGCCCATCCCGGTGACCGTGCCCAGCGACCTTCTGGCGCGTCGCCCGGATGTGCGCGAGGCGGCGCAGCTGATTCGTTCGGCCAACGGCCAATTGAAGCTCGATGAACTGGCGCTCTTTCCCAAATTCACCCTGACGCCAGGCGTCGGCCTGACCTCAGAGCCGTTGTTCGGCGCCTCGCTGACCGACGATGTCTGGTCGATCGGTGTCGGTATGGTGCAGCCGATCCTGGATATGCCGAGGCTGAAGACGGTGATCCGTTCGCGCGGCGCCCAAGCCGATGAGGCGGTGATCGCCTACGAAAAGGCGGTGCAGACGGCCTATGGCGAATCGGAGAACGCTCTGGTTCAGCTTTCCGCTGACGAGGCGCGGGTTCGCATGCTGACCACCGGCGAGGCCCAGGCGCGCTCGGCCTATGACGCGGCCCGCAAGCGCTATGCCTATGGAATCGACGATTTGACTTCGACCCTGTCCGCCGAGCGAACCTGGCGGACGACGCGCACGGCGTTGACCGCCGCCGAGGTCCAGGCGCTGAGGCGCTCGGTGACGGCCTTCAAGGCCCTTGGCGGCGGCTGGACGCCGGGACCCGTGCCGGAGCAACAGGCCGCACGATGAGGACTTCGCCTATGCGGATATCGGGGGCGCTTGCGCTGATCATGGCGCTCGCGCTCGCGGCCTGTTCGAAGCCACCCGCGCCGTCCGGTCCTCCGGGCGGCGTACGGACCGTGCGTGTGGCCACCATTCAACAAAGGCCGCTGACCGGCGGCCTCGAGACCTCCGGTCTTTTGATCTCGCGCGAGGAGGCGGCGGTGAACGCCGAACAGCTGCTCGGCGGCTATCGTGTCCTGAAGGTCTTCGTCGAGGCCGACGCCAATGTGCGCCAGGGCCAGCCGCTGGCTCAGCTCGACGACACCCTGCTGCGCGCGCAGATCGCCCAGCAGCAGGCCCAGGTCGACGTGCAGAAGGTCGCCGCCGAACAGGCCGACCAGCAGGCCAAGGACGTCGAAGGCCTGGACAAGCAGGGCATCATTTCGACCGAGCAGATCGATCAGCGCCGCTTCCAGGCCAAGAGCGCCCATGCCGGGCTCGACGCTCAGCTCGCGGCCCTGCACGACCTGCAAACCCGCCAGCAGCGCATGATCATCCGCGCGCCGGTTGCGGGCCTGGTCCTGACCCGCAACGTCCGGCCCGGCGACATCGCCAGCGTCGGCGGCACGACCCCGATGTTCACCATGGCCCGCGATGGCCTTGTCGAGCTGGAAGCCCAGGTCGCCGAGGGCGACATGGCCGGCATCCACGTTGGTGACGCCGTGGCGGTGAAGCTGCCCGACGGCTCGTCGGTCACCGGCTCGGTGCGGCTGATCGAGCCCAGCATCGATCCGCAGACCAAGCTGGGCAAGGTCCACATCCAACTGCCGGTGAATTCCAACCTGCGCCCGGGCGGCTTCGGCCGGGCCAGCTTCACCGGCATGACCCGCGAGGTTACGGCCGCGCCGGAGACCGCCATTCGCTATGACGCCGACGGCGCCTCGGTCATGGTGGTCGGCGCGGACAACCGCGTGCAGCAGGCCCCGGTCAAGACGGGCGCCCACGAAGGCGGCTATGTCGAACTGATCTCCGGGCCGGCCTTGGGGTCGCGCGTCCTGCTCGGCTCCTCGGCCTTCGTGCTGCCAGGTGATACGGTCAACCCGATTGCCGACACCACTCTGACGGCGGCGCGCTGATGGCCGAACTCAGGCTCTCAACCTGGGGCATCAAGAACCCGATTCCCGTGGCGTTGCTGTTCATCGCCGCGGTGATCGGTGGGACCGTCGCGTACAATTTCCTGCCGATCAAGCGCTTCCCGAACGTCGTCTTCCCGTCGGTGCTGGTGGTCGTCACCGACAACGGCGCGGCGCCGGCCGAGATCAAGACCCAGATCACCCGCCCGATCGAGGACGCCATGGCCGGCATCGCCGGCGTGCGCGACATGCAGTCGGAAGTCAGCCAGGGCGTCTCGACCACCCAGGTCGAGTTCGAGCTCGGCGAGGATCTGCAGAAGGTCACCGACGAGGTGCGCCAGCGGGTCGACCAGACGCGCGCCAACCTGCCGCGCGAGATCGATCCGCCGCAGGTGGAACGGCTGGAAATCGATTCCAGCCCCATCCTGACCTATGCCGTCGCCTCGTCGACCATGTCGTCCAGCGAGCTTTCCTGGTTCGTCGACGACACCATCTCGCGCTCGCTTCAGGACGAAAAGGGCGTCGCCCAGGTTTCCCGCGTCGGCGGGGTCGACCGCGAGATCAACGTCCTGGTCGACCCGGACCGGATGGCCGCCCAAGGCCTGACCGCCTCGGCGCTGAACACCGCGCTGGGCGCCTTCAATACCGACATACCGGGCGGCCGGGTCAATGTCGGCGGCCGCGAGCAGACCGTGCGGGTGCTCGGCTCCGCGCCGACGGTTCAGCAGCTGCGCAACCTGACCATCCCGACCGCCGGCGGCCGCTATGTGAAGCTGTCTGACATCGCCGACGTCGGCGACGGCGCCGGAGAGCCGCGCGGCTTCGCCCGCCTCGACAACCGGCCGGTGGTCGGCTTCCAGGTGCTGAAGACCAACGACGCCAGCGAGGTGCAGGTCGAGGACGCCGTCAAGGCCAACATCGCCAATCTGCGCAAGACCTATCCGGACGTCCAGTTCACCCCGATCTTCTCCACTGTCGACGCCACCCGCGACAGCTACGCGGCGACCTTGCGCACCATGTTCGAAGGCATGCTGCTGGCCTCGCTGGTGGTCTTCCTTTTCCTGCGCGACTGGCGCTCGACCGCGATCGTGGCCATCGCCATGCCGGTGTCGCTGATCCCGACCTTCCTGTTCATGGCCTTCTTCCATTTCAGCCTGAACATCGTGACCCTGCTCGCCCTGACGCTGGTCATCGGCATCCTGGTCGACGACGCCATCGTCGAGATCGAAAACATCCAGAAGCGGGTGCAGGCGGGCGCGCGGCCCTATCGCGCCTCGATGGAGGGGGCCGACCAGATCGGCCTGGCCGTCGTCGCCACCACCGCCTCCATCGTGGTGGTGTTCGCGCCGGTCTCCTTCATGGGTTCGATCCCTGGCCAGTTCTTCAAGGAATTCGGCATCACCGTGGTCATCTCGGTGCTGTTCTCGCTCCTGGTGGCGCGGCTGCTGACGCCGCTGATGGCGGCCTATTTCCTGAAGGCCAATGTCGAGCCGCATCCGCGCGGGGAGCTCAGGCCCTTCTACCGCCGCAGCCTGGAATGGGCACTGTCCCACCGCTGGATCATGTTCTTCGTCGGCACGGGCGTGGTGGTGGTGACCATGGGGGTCTTGATGTTCGGCCTGCCCACTGGCGTGCAGCCGCCGGGCAACGACGACTACACCTTCATCGGCATTCAAGGCCCGCCCGGCGCCACCCTCGCCGACATGCAGCGGATCACCGAGGAGACCACCGATCTGATCCACCAGAAGATCCCCGAGGCGACCAAGATCTTCGCCCAGGTGGGTTCGGTGGCCGGGGAGGGCTTCGGCGGCGGCAATACCGGCTCGCTTTCCCAGGGCACCGTCACCGTGGTGCTGAACGACAAGCGCACTCGCACCGTCACCCAGATCCAGGACGCCATCCGCCCCTATCTGAACAGCATCCCCGACGCCCGCGTCTCCATCCAGGGCGGCGGCTTCGGCGCGGCCGAGTTGCAGGTGGTGCTGACCGGCGAGGACGAGGCGGTGCTGAACAGGGCCGGCGAGGATCTCGAGCGCCAGATGCGCACCTTGAAAGGCGTCGCCGATCCCAGACCCTCGGCGCCGCCCATCGGCCCGGAAATCGCCATCCGGCCCAAGCCCGACCAGGCCTCCCGCCTCGGCGTGACAGTGGAATCGATCGCCAGCATCGCCCGGGTGGCTACCCTCGGCGATATCGACGCCAACGTGCCCAAGCTCACCTCGGGCGAGCGCCGGGTGCCGATCCGTGTGCGGCTGCCGGCCCAGGCCCGCTCGAACATCGACATGATCCGCGCCCTGCAGGTGCCGACGGCGAACGGCGGCACCACGCCGCTCTCGTCGGTGGCCGATGTCGACTTCCAGGCCGGCCCGGCGGTGATCCAGCGCTACGATCGCCGCGACATGCTGGCGGTCGACGCCGACCTGACCAACAACACCCAGATCGGCCAGGGCCTGCACGAGGTGCACAACCTGCCGATCATGAAACACCTGCCGCCGGGGATCCAGGAAGCCGCGGTCGGTCAGACCCAGCAGATCCAGGAGCTGTTCGGCGCCCTGGGCCTGGCCTTCTTCACCGGCACGGCGATGATCTATGGCGTGCTGGTGCTGCTGTTCCGCAGCTTCTTCAAGCCGCTGATCATCATCTCGGCCCTGCCGCTAGCCATATTCGGCGCGGCGATCGCGCTCTTCCTGACCCGCGAGTCCCTGTCGATTCCGTCGCTGATCGGCGTGCTGATGCTGCTCGGCATCGCGGCCAAGAACTCGATCCTGCTGGTGGAGTATGCCATCGAGCGCGAGCGCGAGGGCATGCCCCAGCGCCAAGCCCTGATGGAGGCCTGCCGCGAGCGGGCCCGGCCGATCATCATGACCAGCCTGGCCATGATCGCCGGCATGATCCCGACCGCCTTCGCGCTCGGCAAGGGCTCGGAGTTCCGCCAGCCCATGGCCATAGCCGTGATCGGCGGGCTGATCACTTCGACCATCCTGGCCCTGGTCATGGTGCCGGTGATCTACGAGATCATCGAGGACATCGAGCACTGGCTGACGCCCAAGCTGGCCCGGTTCGTCACGCCGCGCGATGCGCCGCCGCCGACGGAAATCACCGAGGTCGCCCCGGGCGCCGCCGCCGAATAGCCTTCCCATCGGCCCGGTTCCGTGGCGGAATGGGGGTCGCTGCCATTTCACTTGAACATTTCATCCCGACCGGACGCGTCAGACGCCCGCGGGGCTTTTGGGAGACGAGACGATGACCGACGTCCAGGACGCGGTGCGCGAGCTTGAGCGCACTCAGGTCGTGCAGACCACCAACGGCCCGGTGCGGGGCTATTCCGAAGACGGGCTGCAGGTGTTCAAGGGCCTGCGCTATGGCGTGGCGCCGATCGGTGCTCTGCGCTTTCAGCCGCCGGTGAGGCCGAAGGCCTGGACCGAGGTCGCCGAGGCCGTGAGCCTCGGCGCGCCGGCGATCCAGGGCGGCGTGCCGCCAGGAGAAAAGACCGGCGGACGCTCGAACGGCGATCCGGCCGCGCCCGGCCAGCCGGCCACCGACGAGGACTGCCTGTTCATCAATGTCTGGACCCAAGGCCTGACGGGCAAGCGGCCGGTCATGGTCTGGCTGCATGGCGGCGGCTTTTCCAACGGCTCCGGCGGGGCGGCCATGTACGACGGCGGCGCCCTGGCCCGGCGCGGCGACGTGGTGACGGTGACCGTCAACCATCGCCTGAACGTCTTCGGCTATCTGCACCTGGGCGAACTGGGCGGCCACAAGGCGTCGGGCCAGGCCGGCATGCTGGACATCATCCTGGTGCTGGAGTGGGTGCGCGACAATATCGCGGCCTTCGGCGGCGACCCGGCCAACGTGACCATCTTCGGCGAGAGCGGCGGCGGAGCCAAGGTCTCCATGCTGCAGGCCATGCCCGGCGCGCACGGCCTCTTCCACAAGGCGATCATCCAGAGCGGCCCTGGCCTGCGCGCCGTGAGCGCCGAGGCGGCGACCCGCAATGCCAAGGCGGTGCTGGACGCGCTGGGCGTCAAGCCGGGCGACCTCGGCAAGCTGGAGACGATCTCGGCCGCCGCCATCCAGGACGCGGCGGCGGGCGTGGCCGCCGGCAATCCGATGCAGGGCTTCAGCCCCTGCGTCGACGGCGAGGCCCTGCCGCGCGATCCCTTCCACCCCGATGCGCCGGCCATCTCGGCGAGCGTGCCGGTGATGATCGGCACCAACAAGGACGAGGCGACGCTCTTCATCCGCAGCCATCCGAAGTTCGGCGAGTTCACCGAGGAGGATCTGGACAAGCGCGCCAAAGACGCCGTCGGCGACAAGGCCGAGGCGCTGGTTGCGGCCCTGCGCAAGCTCTTCCCCGACTATTCGCCGACCCACCTGATCAGCGCCGTGCAGACGGCCCAGGGCATGTGGGGCGGCTCGGTGACCCTGGCCGAGCGCAAGGCCGCGCAGGGCGCCGGCCCGGTCTATATGTACATGCTGACCTGGGAGACGCCGGTCGGGCGCGGCGCGCTGAAATGCCCGCACGCGCTGGAGATTCCGCTGGTGTTCGACAATGTCGAGCGCGCCCGCGACTTCGTCGGCCGGGGCGACGACCCGCAGGTGCTGGCCGACCAGATGTCGGAGGCCTGGCTAGCCTTCGCCCGCACCGGCGATCCCAACACCGCCGCCCTGCCGGACTGGCCGGCGTACGAGACCGGCCGTCGCGCGACGATGATCTTCGATCTGGAAAGCCGCGTCGACGACGACCCGATGAGCGACGTGCGGAAGATTTTGCAGGCCTAGAACCCTCGCCTCTTGATCCTCCCACGGAGGGGGAGGATCAAAGGGTTCGCTCCCTTTTCTTGACAAAGATAGTTAGGAAACCTAACTACTCCGCATGACCACAGTCCTGCTTCGTCCGGCCGCGGAGGTATCCGCGCTTGCCGACTCGCTTCGTCCCGCCCTTTTGCGGATCAGCCGTCAGCTTCGTCGCGAGGCGCAACCTCTCGGACTGTCGCCCTTGGACGCCACGCTCTTAACCGCCGTCGCCAAGCGCGAGGGGGTCGGCGTTTCCGAACTGGCCGAGTTGGAACAGACCTCGCGGCCGACCATGAGCGCCCACGTCAAGCGGCTCGAAGCCGCCGGCTGGCTCAAGCGACTGCCGCCGCCCTCGGAGGACAAGCGCCGCTTCGGCCTGATGATCAGCGCCAGCGGCCGCAAGGCTCTGGACGCCGTGCGCCGCCGCCGCAACGATTGGCTGGAGGCGCGGCTGGCCGCGCTCGATCCCGCCGCTCGCGACGCGCTGGAACGCGCCGTCGTCCCGCTCACCCAAATCGCCGGAGAGCGGGCATGAGCAGCCAGGCCATCCCCGAAAAGCGCCGCATGCTCGAAGGCGCGCTGGCGCCGATGATCATCGGCTGCGCCCTCTTCATGCAGACGCTGGACTCGACCATCATCTCCAACGCGCTGCCGACCATGGCGCGCTCGCTGCACGAAGACCCGGTGACGCTGAACCTGGCGATCACCGCCTATCTGCTCAGCGCCGCGGTCTTCCTGCCGATCAGCGGCTGGGCCGCCGACCGCTTCGGCGCCAAGAACATTTTCCGCATCGCCATCCTGACCTTCGCCGCCAGTTCGCTGTTCTGCGGCCTGGCGCACAATCTGCCGGAGCTGGTGGCGGCGCGGATGGTCCAGGGCATGGGCGGGGCGATGATGGCCCCGGTCGGGCGCCTGGTGTTGCTCAAGTCGGTGCCCAAGTCCGACCTGGTGCGCGCCATGTCCTACCTGAC
>FSWT01000466.1_pt1 | contig 10318 bp, 8 predicted proteins | sample 1638051 | NCBI WGS metagenome assembly FSWT01 (sample SAMEA3914788, study PRJEB12502) | metagenome | biome: forest; material: soil | place: Canada | collected 2011-07-03 | depth 0.1 m
GCCCGCCGCTCCAGGTTCTGCGCCGTGACATATTCCAGCGCCTGCCAGCGGGTCAGAAGATTGCTGCGGTTGCCCACCAGGGCGTTGCCGGCCACCGCGCCGACCTTCGGGTCGACGAACCAGCGCGCCAGGCGGCCAATGGTGTTGGGCGGAAAGAGGGTGTCGGCGTCCAGGGCCACCACGATCTCGCCATGCACCTGATCGAGCCCTCGGTTCAGCGCCATGGCTTTGCCAGCATTAGGGAAACTGAGCAGCTTCACGCGCGGCTCGCCGGCGAACTGGGTGCGCACCACCTCGGCGGTGTGATCGGTCGAGCCGTCGTCGAGCACCAGGACCTCCAGCCGCGTCCAGTTGGATTCCAGGATGCGGCTGACCGAAGAGGCGATGACCTTCTCTTCGTTGAAACAGGGGATCAGCACGCTGACCAGCGGACCGGTCGCGGGGTCGAGGTCGGCCGGCCGGCGGCGGTCCTCCAGCCGGCGGTGATGAATCCCTAAGACGGCCAGAAAGATCAGCCGCAGCACCCCAAGCGCGATGGCGCTGATGAAGAGGGCGTTCAGCGCCACGTTGATCTCGCGGAAGATGTCAAAGCCCAGCCGGTCGAGCGTCAGCTCCAGCCAGTTGCGGTGGGTGGCCGGCATGGCCTGGTCGGGCGTCATGCCCATCAGCTGCGGCACGCTGACCAGCTTGTAGCCACGGGCGCGCAACTGATCGATCAGCGTGGGCAGGGCTTCGACAGTGTGCTCACGATTGCCGCCGGAATCGTGCAGCAGCACGATGGAGGAATGGCCGGTCTCGGGATCGTTGACCGCCAACTGGTTCAGGACGCTCGAGACGATCTCCGAGGTGGCCGGCCGCTTCCAGTCCCCCGGATCGATGCGCAGGCCGACGATCAGATAGCCGAGCTTCTGCGCCGTCACCAAGGGGTTCACCTCGGCCGGGGTGCTCGGCTCGGCGTCGCCGAAATAGGGGGGTCGGAAGAGGCGGAAATCGCGCCCGGTTATGACCTCGAACAATCGCTGATTGGCGTTCAGCTGCACGTCGACAAGGCTGGGCGGAATCTTCGAGATGTCGGGATGGGTATAGGTGTGGCTGCCCATCACCATGCCGTCGCGCATCTCGCGAGTGACCAGGCCCGGATGGGCCTGCATGTTCTCGCCGATCAGGAAGAAGGTCGCCGGGACCTGCTTGTCCTCTAGAATTTTCAGGATCTTCGGGGTCCAGTGCGAGTCCGGCCCGTCGTCGAAGGTCAGCGCCACCCAGCCGGGATGGGCGCCGTAGCGGTCGATGACATAGGAGGTCGGCAGCTGGTCATAGTGTTCGTCGGCGATCAGGCCGGTGTCGGGATCGAAGGTCAGGGTGCGCTTGCCGGGCGTGGGCGTCGCCGTGACCTTGAGGATTTCGCCGGTGCCGTTGAAATCGACCGAGCCGCCGGGGGCCAGGTTGATCAGTCCGGCGGCGGAAATCTGGCCATAGGGCTGATCGAACAGGGTCCAGACGCCCGGATCCTCCGAGCCTAGCCGCCACAGCCCGTAGCCGCGTACGTGCCAGGGATCGGTGACCTTGATCTGGTTGAAGGCGGTGGTGGCGTCGAGGAACCAGACGTCGTGCTTGGTCCCGTCGTCGTCGATATAGCCGTAGTGCGGGTTCAGCGCATTGTCGTCCATCTGGATATCGACATCGCTGTCTCGGGCGGTCTGGATCGCCTCGTGGAAGGTGACCGCATCGGCGCGGCCCTGGCCGGAGGCGTCGGGTTCGGTCCAGTCGTAGCCATAGGCCCCGAAGGCGACGATGGTGTGGTTCGGATCGAGCATCGAAAGGCGCGAGTTCAGGTACTTTTCGAACCAGTCCTCGCCGGCTGTCGGCCCCGCCTTGCCGGTCAGCCAGTGCTCGTCATAGGCCATCAGCATCAGGCTGTCGGAATTGGCCTGCAGCGCCTTCAGCGGCCAGTCGTCGTCGTCGAACGGCGCGGTGACCCAGACCTCGCGGCCCAGCGGCTTCAAGGCCGCGCGCGCCTTGGCCAGAAGCGCCGGATAGGCCTTCAGCGCGTTCGGCGACATGTTCTCCAGGTCGAAGACATAACCGGCATAGCCGTGCGCGTCGGCCTGCGCGACCAGGGTGGCGACCAGCTTGTCCTGCGCCGCCGGGTGCAGCAGCAGCCCATCGGCCATCGCGGTGTCGAACAGTTCCTGGTGGGCGTTGTAGATCACCGGCATCACTGCCGGCGGATGCGGCTGGGCGGCGATCAGGGCGACGGCCTGCGGGTCGTCGGCGATGTCGAGGCCGCCAGCGTCGTCCTTCAGCGCGAACCACTGCGGCGCGACCACGTCGAGCTGGTCGATATGCTGGGTCAGCGAGGCGCGCGAATCGGGGTCCCAGCTCACATAGAAGCCGACGGTCAGCGCCTTGAACCCATGATTGCCCCCCGGCGCGCGCGGCCGGCCGATATGGGTCCAGCCGGGCTTTCCCTTCAGCCGCTTGATGTTTTCGACGTGCAGGGCCTGGAACGATCGGGGATCGCGCAGCTGCACGTCAGGCAGGCGCGGCGCCAGCGCCAGGGTGATGAGGAAACCGGCGACGATGGCGGCCAGCAGCGAAAGCAAGGCCCCGCCAGCCTGACCCGCCCGCCGTGCGCGGCGTCCCGACGGGTCGTGGAAGACGAAGGGATCGTTGGACGGCGGATCCGGCGCGGGCGGCATGGCCTTGGTGTGCCGAACCGCGAGAGCCGAAGCAAGGCCCCGCTCTTGCGGTGGTTGCGCCGGCGCGCGACAAACACCGCGCCATGATCAATCGCCCGCGTCGCAGCGTCCTCTACATGCCCGCCTCGAACGCCCGCGCGATCGAAAAGGCGCGCACCCTGCCCTGCGACGCCATCATCCTCGACCTCGAGGACGCCGTCGCGCCCGAGGCCAAGCCGCAGGCGCGCGAGCAAGCGGCAGCGGCCATAGCCGGCGGCGGTTTTGGCGGCCGCGAGATGATCATCCGCTGCAACGGCCTGGACACGCCCTGGGGCGCCGAGGATTTGGCCGCGGCGGCGCACGCCGGCCCCGACGCCATCCTGGTCCCCAAGGTGAACGGGCCCGAGGATATCGCCACCTACGACGCCGCCATCGCCGCGGCGCCCCTCAAGACCGCGCTCTGGGCCATGATCGAGACCCCGGCCGCGGTCTTCGCCCTGGACGCCATCGGGCGCTCAGCCAGGACCAGCCGCCTCAGCCTGTTCGTGATCGGGCTCAACGACCTGGCCAAGGCCATGGGCGGGCGCCAGACGCCGGACCGCGCCCCGCATGTGCCGATCCTTAGCCTCGCGGTGGCGGCGGCGCGCGCACACGGCCTTTCCATCCTCGACAGCGTCACCAACGCCATCGACGACCAGCCCCTCTTGGAAGCCCATTGCCGCCAGGCCGCTGACATCGGCTTCGACGGCAAGAGCCTGATCCATCCGAACCAGATCGAGACCGCCAACCGGCTGTTCTCGCCCGATGTGGCCGAAGTGGCCTGGGCCAGGGCGGTGATCGCCGCCTACGCCCTGCCCGAGAACGCCGGCAAAGGCGCGCTGCAGATCGACGGGCGCCTCGCCGAGCGGCTGCACCTCGACCAAGCCGAACGGCTGATCGCGATCGACGCCGGCATCCAAGGATTGGCGAACGCATGAGCTGGCTGGCGATGATGGCGGCGGTGGTGGTCGGTCAGGCGCCGGCCGCGCCGCCCCTCACATCGGTCGCGCCGCCAGTTCAGGTCGCGCCCGTTCCGCCGACGCCAGCGGCCCAGCCCGCGTCGCCGCCGCCCGCATCGCCCGCACCCGCGGCGGCCTCGAGCGACGAAGACGGCCCGCCGGCCTCCAACGCCCAAGCCGGGGTTGGCGAATCCCAGATTCGCGCCAGCTTCCAGATGGCGGAGGCAACGCGCGGCGCACTGGACGGCCGCTGGCGGCTGGCCGGGGCCGACGGAGGGGCTCTCTATCTCTTCCAGTTCTCCGATTCCGGCGGCGCGCCCGACCCGCGCGCCACAACGCCCATGGCGCCCCAGGTCGAAGGCGCCTGGCAGGACCTGCGCCGCCCCAACGCCCTAAACGCCACCGGCATGTTCGAGACGGTCCGCCGCGATGGATCCCGGCTCTCCATCGTCCTCGACGAAGGCGACCCGCCGCGCACCGAAACCATCACGCTGCAGCCCGTGGGCTCAGCCTGGTCCGGCGAATTCGTCGACGGCGCGGCCCGTACCCCCGTAACCATGACCCGGCAATAGAGGCCGCACGAGCTCGATTTAAGAGAGGGCCTTTCGCGCGGCTTTGTGCGTGGTTTCGAGGGCGTCCGGTCCGTAGGCCACCGCTCCGCCCACGCCCCACACCGAGCCCGGCCAGGCGCGGTCGTCCGCGCGGCGCCCCACCACGTGGGCATGAAGCTGCGGGGTGATATTGCCGAGCAGGCCGACGTTCAGCTTCTCAATGGGCCGGCCCAGCACTTCGCCCATCGCCCGCACCGCCGCACCAGCCGCAGCGATCTCCTCCATCAGCCGGCCGCGATCCTCCAGCGACAGGTCGTCGATCTCGCGTGCGCCCGCCACGCGGGGAATCAGCACGATCCAGGGCCAGCGCGCGTCGGCCTGTAGCCGCGCCTCGCAAAGGCCGAGCGAGGCGAGCGCGATCGACGTGTCCACAAAAGCGGGCGAGAGAGTGAAATCGCTCAAATCGGGCTCCCGAGTTCCGCCCCCTCTTAACCCAAGGGCGCCGCATCTTTCATCATCCGAACGCTGGCCCATTGCCGCGACCGGGGCTTATGCGCTACGCCGCGCGCGCCTAGACCTTGGATGGAGCAGAACCATGGCTGAGAAGTCCCCGATCCGCGTCGCCGTCACCGGCGCCGCTGGCAATGTCAGCTACGCCCTGCTCTTCCGCATCGCCGCCGGCGAGATGTTCGGCCCCGACCAGCCGGTCATCCTGCAACTCCTGGAAATCCCGGTCGAAGGCCCGCAGAAGGCGCTGAAGGGCGTCGCCATGGAGCTGGACGACTGCGCCTTCCCGCTGTTGCGCGGCATGACCCTTTCCGACAACCCGGATGTGGCCTTCGGCGACGCCGACTGGTGCCTTCTGGTCGGCTCCAAGCCGCGCGGCCCGGGCATGGAACGCGCCGACCTTCTGAAGGACAACGGCAAGATCTTCATCGGCCAGGGCAAGTCGATCGACGCGGTCGCGGCCAAGACCGCCCGCGTCGCCGTGGTCGGCAACCCCTGCAACACCAACTGCATGATCGCCGCGGCCCAGGCCAAGCGGCTGTCGCCCGACCAGTTCACCGCCATGGTCCGCCTCGACCAGAACCGCGCCCAGACCCAGCTGGCGCAAAAGGCCGGCGTTCCGGTCAGCCAGGTCACCGACCTCTATATCTATGGCAACCACAGCCCGACCATGTTCGCCGACTTCACCCACGCCAAGATCGGCGGCAAGCCGGCCGCCGACGTGATCGGCGACGACGCCTGGCTGAAAAACGAGTTCCTGCCGACGGTCGGCAAGCGCGGCGGCGCTATCGTCGAGGCGCGCGGCGTCTCCTCCGCCGGCTCGGCGGCCAATGCGGTGCTGGACTATGTCCGCGACCTGACCATCCCCGGGACCGTGCACGCGGTGGCGGTCGCCAGCCACGGCGCCTACGGTTTCGACTCGAACATCTGGGCCGGCATGCCGGTTCGGACCACCGCGACCGGCTACGAGGCCATCACCAATCTCGACATGGACGATTTCGCCAAGAGCAAGATCGCCATCACCAATGCCGAGCTGGTCGGCGAACGCGACACGGTCAAGGAGATGCTGGGCGCCTGATCGCCCAAGCGAACGCAGCATGGCCGATGGCGCACCGACGCTTGAGACCCCACGGCTGATCCTGCGCCCGACCGCCGCCGAGGACTTCGAGGCCTGGGCGGCGCTGATGGCCGACGACGCCTCGCATTTCATCGGCGGCCCGCAGCCTCGATCCGTGGCTTGGCGCGGCTTCATCTCGGTCGCCGGGGCCTGGAGCATCCAGGGCTATTCTATGTTCTCGGTGATCGAGAAGGCGTCCGGGCTCTGGGTCGGCCGCGTCGGCCCGTGGGTCCCCGACGGCTGGCCGGGAACCGAGGTCGGCTGGGCGATCGCCAAGCCCGCCTATGGCAAGGGCTACGCCACCGAGGCGGCGACGGCCGCCATCGACTGGGCCTTTGAGGCCCTGGGCTGGACCGACGTCATCCACTGCATTGACCCGGAGAACATCGCCTCGCAAAGGGTCGCCGAGCGGCTGGGCTCGACCAATCGCGGGCGCGGCCGGATGCCGGAGCCGTACGAGGAGCATCCGGTCGACATCTGGGGCCAGACCCGCGATCAGTGGCTCGGCCGCCCGCGCTAGTCGTCGGAGCCTGGGAAGGCGAAGCTGACCGCCCGGCCGAGGGCCGCCCAGGGCGCGATGCCATGCCCCTGGTGCGGAAAAACCGCCAGGTCCGCCACCCGCGTTTCACCCTGGCCGTTCAGCGCCTTTAGCCGCCGGGCCAAGGCCGCGATGTCGTGCACCGTGCGCACGCCGAGATCGGTCAGCGTCTCGTCCGACGCCTTCAGGCCGATTTCATCGGGCAGGTTGACCGCCTCGCCTTCGTCCGCGCCCAGGGTCACCAGCACCCGCGGGCTCGCCTGGCCGGCGAGCACGGCGGCGGTGAAGGCCGCCTCGCCGTCCAGCACCGCCCCGTCGGCCCAGGTCACCGCCGGGCTGGAAGCGATATAGGAGCGGAAGGCGCCCGGATTGCGGAACAGGGCGCGCACGACCGCCAGCCCGCCGAGGGAATGGCCGAAAAGGGCGGTATTGGCCCTGTCGATGGGCGCGAGCGCGTCGACGCGCGGCTTGGCTTCCTCCTCGATCATGCGCAGGAAGCCGTCGAGGCCGCCGGTGGTCTCCTGCTCATAGGTCAGGACGCCCGGCGCGCTCCAGGCCGCCAGCGCCGCGTCCGAGGCCGGCAGGGTCAGGTCGCGCTGCCGCTCCAGCGTATAGGCGGCGATGGAGCGCGGCCCCATCAGCATCCATGCCGGCACAGGCTCGCGCGCCGCGAGCGCCGCGTCGATATAGGCGCGGTCCTCGGGATAGCCGATCCCGACCACCACCACGCCGGGCATCAGCACATTCAACCGCGAGGCTTCGACGGCGCTGGCGAAATAGGCATAGGATTCCAACACATAGAGGGCCGAATAGCCGCCCGGCGGCGGCGGCGCCCACGGCATGGCGATGCTCAAACTGTAGGCCCGGCCGGTGATCTTGGAGGTGAAGTCGATCCGCCTCGTGTTGGCGATGGCGACCTCGGCGCGCGGCGGCTTTGCCGTCTTGGCCTGCCACCAGGCATCGGTCGGAAAGGATGGGACGTGGGTTTGGATGAGGGGTGCGGTCATGGTTGCGGCTCCAGGAATATACATAATGCATTTTCTACACTCTGTATATTTTCTCAGCCCTGTCAACCGCGCTGTCTTCGGCGCCGCGCCCTAAGGCCCGCCGATGCGCCAGGGAATGGGCGTTTTCCCGGAACCGGGCGGGCGGTCGCTCAGGTCGGCCTCGATCGGCGCATCGGCGGCCTGGGCGGCGTGGACCATGGCCCAGTCGATCGCCGAGAGCTTTGCCTTCAGCCGGTTGATCCAGACGCCGCGCGGGACCGACCGCCAGGCGAGATAGACGAAGCGATCGCTCGCCGGCCCACTGGCGAAGCGGCCGCCGAACATCGGCCGCTCCGGATCGGCGCCCGGCTTCACGGTCAGGCTGAAGTCGAAAACGAACTCGCCGTTCGGGCCGCGCGCGGGAGCGATGAGCGCCTCCTTGGTGTCCTGCAGGCCGAAGACGAAGGCGTCGTTCTCGGGGTTGGTCGCCGGGAGGTCGTCGGCCCGGATCAGGCGGAAACGGACCTCGCTCGGCTTTTCGGTCATGGACGCCTCTAGGCCTTGGGGGCCGCGACCGGGTGCCGACGCGGCGGCATGAACCGGGCCCGCAGCACTTTGCGCACGGGGGCGTCGTAGAAGACGTCGAGCGCCCAGTTGAGCAGCACCAGGAAGGCCATGAACGCAGCGCCGAACGCCACGCCGCGCCAATCGCCGGGGATGCGCATCACCCGGTGCAGCTCCATCACCACCAAGTTCCCCAGCGGCTGGTGCACGATATAGATCCCGTAGGAGATGAGGCCGACGAAGCTGAACAGCCGACCGCTGAGCGCGTCCGGCTCGAACCGCGCCGCGGCGATGGCCAAAAGAGGCATGCCGGCCAGCACCATGCCGATCTCGTAAATCGGGATGAGCTTGGCCGACACTTGGATGGCCAGGGCCGCGCCCAGCACGATCACGCAGGCCCAGGCGGCGAGCGGCGACTTCACCTCCTTCTCGCCGAGCCAGCGATAGATCACCACGCCGGTGAAGAAGGAGAAACCGACCCGCGCCAGCGCCGCCCACTGGTCGGTCAGGTTATAGCCGACGTCGAGCGTGCCGTAGTGCAGCTCGGCGAACACGATCCCCGCCCCGCACACCGCCATGATGCCGATCACCACCCCGGTCTTCATCAGCCGGATGGCGCCGGCATAGACGAAGTTGGCGATCAGTTCGTAGAGCAGGGTCCAGATCGGCCCGTTCAGGGTGGTGCCGTTCGATTCCAGCCCTGGAAAGCGCGGGATCATCAGGAGCCCGAGCGCAACGCACTCGGCGATCTTGCCGGGGTTCCAAAACCCACGTGGATCGGCGGCCATCGAGACGACGGCCGTGACCACCCCCACCGCCAGCCCGACCAGATAGAGCGGATAGAGCCGGATGATCCGCGTCTTGACGAAATCGCCGAAGAAGCCGCCGCGGGCCAGGCGTTCGCCATAGGCATGGGCGACCACAAAGCCGCTGACCAGATAGAAGAGATCGACCGCCAGGAAGCTTTCCGGCACGCGAATGGGCCCGAACAGGGCCGGAACGTGCCGCATCACCACCAGAAAGGCGCCAACGCCCCTGAGGCCATCCAGAGTCTGGAATGAGCGACGCGCGGGCGCCTCGGCCATGACCTTCCCCCCTGACCAGCCCGAATCCCAAAAGGTCCGGCCGTTGGTCAACCCTAGCCTCGCCCGCGCCGGGCTCCTAGTGTCCGCAGCTTGACCGCTGAGCGGAGCCCATTCGCCCATGATCACCCGCACGATCTTCGACTTCGCGGCTCGCCAGCCGGACAAGACCGCGCTGGTCCACGACGGCCGGGTCTTTTCCTATGACGCCTTCGCGACTCGCATCGCCACGGCGCGTGGTTTCTTCGCCCGGATGGGCTGCCTTGGCCCCGGCGTCGCGGCCCTCGCCCTGACCAATATCCTGGACTTCTGGAGCTTCAGCCTGGCGCTGCGCAGCCTCGGCCTGACCACCGTGGCCGTGCCCTCGCCCCAGGGGCTCGGCGAGCTCGGCCTGCCCGACCTGCGCTTCGTGGTCGCCAGCGCGGCCGAAAGCTGGCCCGGCCTCGCCGAAGCCTGCGAGTCGCTCGGTGTCGGCTTGTTGTCGGTCGCTTCCCTGGACGGCGAAGCGCCGCTTGGTCTCGATGCCGACACCACCCACGGCGGCCACATCCTGCAGACCTCCGGCACCACCGGCGCGCACAAGAAGGTGCTGATCGACCCGTCGTTCGAAGAAGGCTTCATGCGCCATCGCCGCCAGGTGGCCGGCATCGGCCAGGACGCCGTGGTGGCCTGCTTCTCCTTCGGCGGCTGGAACGGAGCCGGCTACAAGAGCCCGGTCTCGACCTGGTTCGCTGGCGGCACGGTCACCATCGACCAGGGACCGAAGACCCACCTGTCGCTGTTCGAGCCCGGCGTCACACACGCCACCATTATCCCGGGCCTCCTGGCCGCCATGCTGGCCGAGCCCGAAGACGCCTTTCCGCGCCGCGAATCCTTGCGCCTTACGGTCACCAGCGGCACCGTCACCCAGCACCAGATCGACCAGACCAAGGCCCGCATCACCCCGCTGTTTTTCAACCGCGTCGGCGCCACCGAGGTCGGCTCCTTCGCCTCGACACGCCTGAACACCCCCGACGACCATCGCTGGCACCAGCTGGCGTCCGACGTCGAGATCGTCGACGAACACGACCAGCCCGTCCTGATCGGCGAGACCGGACGCGTCCGCGTCTCCACTGCCGGCGGCCCGACCGGCTATCTGCATGATCCGCAGACCACCCACGCCTTCTTCAAGGATGGCTACTTCTATCCGGGCGACCTCGCCGTCTTCCGCGCCGACGGCCGCATGGCGCTGCAGGGCCGCGTCACCGGGGTGATCAATGTGCAGGGGCAGAAAATCTCGCCCGAGCCGATCGAGGAC
>FSWT01000187.1_pt1 | contig 10315 bp, 8 predicted proteins | sample 1638051 | NCBI WGS metagenome assembly FSWT01 (sample SAMEA3914788, study PRJEB12502) | metagenome | biome: forest; material: soil | place: Canada | collected 2011-07-03 | depth 0.1 m
CCTGACCACCATGAGCCACGAGATTCGCACGCCCCTGAACGGCGTGCTGGGCATGGCTCAGGTCATGGCCGCGGCGGAGCTGTCGGACGTCCAGCGCGAACGACTGCGGGTGATCCGCGAGTCGGGCGAGTCCCTGCTGGCCATCCTCAACGACGTGCTGGACCTGTCCAAGATCGAGGCCGCGCGGCTTGAGCTGGAAGAAGCGCCTTTCAACATCGGCGAGCTGGCGCGCGGCGCCCATGCCGCCTTCAGCGGCGTGGCGAGCCAGAAGGGTCTGGCCTTCGACCTGACTATCGAAGAGGCGGCCCAAGGGACCTATCTGGGCGACTCCACGCGGGTGCGGCAGGTCCTGTACAATCTGGTCTCCAACGCCCTGAAGTTCACCGAGCATGGCGAGGTAAGGGTCGCCATCCGCGCCGCCGACGCCGGTCTGGTGCTGACAGTCTCCGACACCGGGATCGGTATCGCGCCGGAACGGCTTGGCCAGCTGTTCGAGAAGTTCGAACAGGCGGACGCCTCGGTGACGCGCCGGTTCGGCGGCACGGGCCTCGGCCTGGCGATCTGCCGCGAACTGGCCCAGCTGATGGGCGGTTCGGTCACCGTGGAGAGCCGCCAGGGCGAGGGCTCGACCTTTACCGCGACCCTGCCGCTGAGGCGCGACGCGGCGCTGCCCGGAATCCCGACCGAGCGCGACAGCGCCGACCAGGCCGGGGACCTGCCCACGCTGCGCGTGCTGGCGGCCGAGGACAATGCGATCAACCAGCTTGTCCTGCGCACCATGCTGCAGCAGGCCGGGGTCGATCCCACCATCGTCGCCGACGGCCGTCAGGCGATCGAAGCCTGGGAGCAGGCCGAGTGGGATGTCATTCTGATGGACATCCAGATGCCGGAGATGGACGGCCTGTCCGCGACGCGGGCGATCCGCGAGCGCGAGGGCCAGACCGGCCGCCGCCGCACCCCGATCATCGCCCTGACCGCCAACGCCATGGCCCATCACGTGAGCGAATACGCCGCCAACGACATGGACAGCTTCGTCGCCAAGCCGATCGAGGTCGGCCGCCTGTTCGCCGCCATGGACGCGGCGCTGAGCGAGGCCGGCGAGGACAAACAGGCGATGGCGGTTTAAGGGCGCGCCGCCCGAGCCCTTACGGTTGTTTCACTTGCCAGCCGTCGGCCATTGAGGCTCCTATCCGCTCGTCTTTGAGGGGAACGGCGCATGCTGGCGATCGACAAGCTGACTCATGTCTATCCGAACGGGGTCAAGGCGCTGGACGACGTATCGCTGACCATCCCGCGCGGCATGTATGGCCTGCTCGGCCCCAACGGCGCGGGCAAGTCGACCCTGATGCGGACCATCGCCACCCTGCAGGCGCCGACCTCGGGCACGATCACCTTCGACGGCATCGATGTGATCAAGGACCCCGAGGCGCTCCGCAAAACCCTGGGCTATCTGCCGCAGGACTTCGGCGTCTATCCGCGCGTCTCGGCCTTCGACATGCTGGATCACATGGCGGTGCTGAAGGGGATCGCCAACGCCAAAGCCCGCCGCGAGACCGTCGAGTATCTGCTCAATCAGACCAACCTGTGGGATGTGCGCAAGAAGGCGCTGGCCGGCTATTCCGGGGGCATGCGCCAGCGGTTCGGCATCGCCCAGGCGCTGATCGGCGATCCGTCGCTGATCATCGTCGACGAGCCCACTGCCGGCCTCGATCCGGAGGAGCGCAACCGCTTCCTGAACCTGCTGGCCGAGATCGGCGAGAACGTGGTGGTGATCCTGTCCACCCACATTGTCGAAGACGTGGCCGACCTGTGCCCGGCCATGGCGATCATCTCCGGCGGCCGCATCGTGCGCCAGGGCGGCCCGGTCGCCCTGATCGACGAGCTGAAGGGCCGGATCTGGGTCAAGACCATCGACAAGGGCGAGTTGGAAGCCTTCCGCGCTCAGCATCAGGTGATCTCCACCCGCCTGTTCACCGGCCGCACCGTGGTCCACGTGCTGGCCGACAACAACCCGGGCGAGGGCTTCACCCAGGTCAACGGCGGGCTCGAGGACGTCTATTTCTCGACCCTCACCGCCGCCCGCAAAGCCGCCTGACATGTTCTTCAAGATCGCGGGCTTCGAACTGCGTTACCAGCTGCGCCAGCCCATCTTCTGGGTCGGGCTGGTTCTGTTCGCCCTGTTGTCGTTCGGCTCGGTGGCCTCGGACAACATCCAGATCGGCTCGACCGACAACGTTCATAAGAACGCGGCCTATGTGATCTGTTTCACGACCCTGTTCATGGCCGTGCTCTACATGTTCGTCACCACGGCCCTGGTCGCCAATGTGATCACCCGGGACGACGAGAGCGGCTTCGGCTCGATCGTCCGCTCAACGCCGCTGCGCAAGGCCGACTATCTGTACGGGCGCTATCTGGGCGCGCTGATCGCCGCGGCCATCGGCCTGCTGGCCGTGCCGGCGGGGCTGATGCTGGGCGCGCTGGCGCCCTGGGTCGATCCCCAGACCCTCGGCCCCTTCACCTTCGCCCCCTACCTCTACGCCTATCTGGCGATCGCCCTGCCGATCCTGATCCTCACCTCCGCCCTCTTCTTCACCTTGACCACCGTGACGCGGTCGATGATGTGGACCTATGTCGGCCTGATCGCGCTGATGGTGCTGCGATCGGTGTTCGGCCTGGTGTTCAGCCGGCCGGGCATGGAGCATATCGCCGCCCTCTGGGAGCCCTTCGGCGCCGGCGCCTTCGGCGAGGCCACCCACTACTGGACCGCCAGCGAGCGCAACATCCTGGTCCCACAGGTCGCCGGCGACCTGCTCTGGAACAAGCTGATCTGGCTGGGCGTCGCTTTCGTGCTGCTGGCGCTCGCCTATCGCCTGTTCAACTTCCAGTCCGCCGACCTGTCCGGCCGCCGCGCCCGCAAGGCCGCCATCACGGCCGCTGACGCGATCGAAGCTTCCGCCGCGCCGCCGCCGCGCTCCGGCGCGCTCGCCAGGCCTAGCTTCGACCGCGCCACCACGCGCGCGCAGCTCTGGGCCCGGATCAAGCTGGACGCCGACCAGGTGTTCCGCAGCCCGGCCTATTTCGTCCTGCTGGCGCTGGCGGTTCTGCTGTCGTTGTTGAACCTGTGGCTCTCCACCGACATCAGCGCTTATGGCGGCAAGATCTATCCGGTGACGCGGGCCATGGTCGACGCCCTCGGCAACGTCTTCACCTTCTTCACCGCCGTCATCGCCATCTACTACGCCGGCGAACTGGTCTGGCGCGAACGCGAGCGGCGCACCCACGAGATCATCGACGCGACGCCGGTTCCGGACTGGATGTTCATCGCGCCGAAGACGGCGGCGATCGCCCTGGTCCTGGCCTCGACCATGGTCGCCGCCGTCATCGTCGCCATGCTGACCCAGCTGGTGCGCGGCTATAGCCAACTTGAGGTCGGCCACTATCTGCTCTGGTACGTGCTGCCCAACGCCATCGACATGACGATCCTGGCGGTGCTGGCGATCCTGATCCAGGCGCTGAGCCCCAACAAATACGTCGGCTGGGCGGTGATGGTGGTCTACCTGATCTCGACCCTAGTGATGTCCAACCTGGGCTTCGAGCACAATCTCTACCAGTACGGCGGCACGCCAAGCGTCCCGCTGTCCGACATGAACGGCCAGGGGACCTACTGGATCGGCGCCTACTGGTTCCGGCTCTATTGGGGCGCCTTCGCCCTCGCGCTTCTGGTCCTGACCTATGGCCTGTGGCGACGGGGAACCGAAGCGCGCCTGGCGCCGCGCCTGGCTCGGCTGCCGCACCGGCTGCGCGGCGCCGCCGGCGTGATCCTGGCGGCGGCCCTGGTGGTGTTCGCCGGCTCCGGCGCCTTCATCTTCTACAACACCAACATCCTGAATCCTTACCGGACCAAGCTCGGCGACGAGAAGTGGACGGCCGACTACGAGAAACACTTCCTCGCCTTCGAGAGTTTGCCGCAGCCAAAGATCGCCAAGGTCAATCTGAATATCCAGATCTTCCCAAAGGAGACCCGGGTCGAAACCAGCGGCGGGTATGTGATCCAGAACCGCACCGACAAGCCGATCGCAACCCTGCACCTGCGGTTTCCGCGCGACCTGATCGTGGACCAGTTGGACGTCCCCGGCGCGCATCTGCAGACCCAGTATCCGGGCTTCAACTACCGCATCTACGCCTTCGATACGCCGTTGCAGCCGGGCGAGACGCGGACCATGACCTTCGCCACCACCTACCGGCAGCAGGGCTTCCGCAACAGCGGCAACGTCCTCGACATCGTCGGCAACGGGACCTTCGTCAACGATACGGACCTGACGCCGACCATCGGCATGGACAAGCGCATGCTGCTGCAGGACCGCACCAAACGGCGCAAATACGGCCTGACGCCGGAACTGCGGATGCCCAAGCTGGGCCAGCCGGGCGCCGACCAGGTCAACTATATCCGCCACGATTCCGATTGGGTGACCTCGGACCTGACCGTCACCACCGACGCCGACCAGATTCCCGTCGCGCCGGGCTACAAGACCTCAGACGTGGTCAGCAAAGGCCGCCGGACGGTCCACTTCGTCGCCGACTCGCCGATCATGCACTTCTTCTCCGCCCAGTCGGCGCGGTATGCGGTCCAGACGGTCAATTACAAGGGCGTCGACATCAGCGTCTATTACGACCCCAAACATCCCTGGAACGTGCCGCAGATCCAGAAGGCGATGAAGGCCGGGCTCGACTATTACAACGCCAACTACAGCCCCTATCAGTTCCATCAGGTGCGGGTACTGGAGTTCCCGGCGCCGCAGGGCGCGTTCGCCCAGAGCTTCGCCAACACCATCCCCTGGTCGGAAGGCATCTTCTTCATCGCCGACAATCGCGATCCGAGCCGCGTCGACATGGTCACCTACGTCGGCGCGCACGAGCTGGGCCACCAATGGTGGGCGCACCAGGTGATCGGCGCCGACGAGCAGGGCTCGACGGTCCTGTCCGAGACCCTGGCGCAATATTCCGCCGGCATGGTGATGAAGCACATGTACGGCCCGGACATGATGCGGAAGTTCCTCAAGTTCGAACTCGACAGCTATCTGAAGGGCCGCGGCGGCGACGTGCTGGAGGAAGAACCGCTCGAGAAGGTCGAGAACCAGGCCTACATCCACTACCGCAAGGGCTCGCTGGTGATGTACCGGCTGCAGGACGAGATCGGGGAGGACGCCGTCAACCGCGCCCTGCGTCATCTGCTGCATGACTTCGCCTTCAAGGGCGCGCCCTACCCCACCTCGCTGGACCTGGTGAAGGACCTGCGCCAGGAGGCGCCGGCGGACAAGCAGCAGCTGATCACCGACCTGTTCGAGAAGATCACCCTCTACGACATCAAGACCACCAAGGCCGTCTCGAAGAAGCGCGCGGACGGCCGCTATGACCTGACCCTGACTCTGGACGCCAAGAAACTCTATGCCGATGGTTCGGGCAAGGAGACCGAGGCGCCGATGAACGAGACGGTGGACGTGGGCGCCTTCGACGTCGAACCGGCGCAAAAGGGCTTCTCATCCAAGAGCGTCATCGCCCTTGAGCGCATGCCGATCCATAGCGGAACCCAGACGGTGACGATGGTGGTCAGCCGCGCCCCCAAGGTGGCCGGCGCCGATCCCTACAACACCATGATCGTCCGCAATTCCGAGGCCAATGTGACCAAGGTCACCGCGGGGTGACGCCAGCTGCAGGCTCCAGGGCGTAGGGCGTCGGCTTGTTTTCGGCGATCCAACGCTTTTCAGCGTCAGAATCGGGCAGCGGCGGACGCAGCCCCTGGATGGTCCACAGGCTGAAGGGCGTCTCGTCGACATGCATCTCCCACCGCAGCCCTCGATCGGCAATGTAAGGGGCCAACAGCTGGGCGACCGCGGCCAGGAACCTGCCCTTGAGATCCTCGTCGTTGAAGGTTCGCGCGATATGGTCGACCCAGATCCGCACGAAGTCGTCGGCAGGCTCTCCACCGACATAGAATGATGTTTTGGGCACGGCCTGGAACACCACGCCGACGTAGAATTTCGGCAGCGTCCGGTAGATCTTTGTGATCTTGCCGGCGATCGCCTGCTTCTCATCAGCGGTGAAGGCGTCTTCGGGATGGTAGAACTTCCACAGCGGCATGGGCCGGTCTCCTTCTGATCGCTGTCGTCGGCGCTTCTCGCCGTGACATCAATAATGATGGTTATCATCATTGAGAGCCGCACAGCTGTCAATCTCGCATCGGCGTTTAGGCTGGACTGGACGAGCGGGGCTTAGCCGCCCGCGGGCTTCGGCAGCCCCGCGTCGGCGAGGCAACCCTCGAGACCGTCTTCCAGGATCTCGGCCGCCAGGGGATCGCTGTCCGGAACGCCTCTGGACAGCATCAAGGCGCCGACCATTTTGCACACCACATTCACGGCGCGCCGACGCGCGTCGTCATGGACGCCCTCCGCCTCCAGCCGTTCCGCCATCGAGGCGATCATGCCTTCGACGCCGTGTGAGAACTCTGCCTTGACGCCGTCGGACTGTCGCGCGACGTCCGCCCCAAGGGCGGCGGCGGGACACCCTTTCGCCAGCGCCTTGCGGCCCTTGCCGGAGAGGTATTTCGTGAGCAGGTCCGCCACATCCTCGGCCGCCTCCCGGTGATCCGCCATCGTCTCGAACGCTCGCCGGGTGGCCTCGGCGGCCAGGGCTTCTTTCGAACTGAAGTGGTTGTAGAAGCCCCCGTGGGTGAAGCCGGCCGCCTTCATGATGTCGGCGACGCCGACGCCGCCAAAGCCATGCTCACGCAACAGCTCCGAGGCGACGTTCACCACCCGCTCGCGGTTCTGACCTGCCTGTTCCTTGCTGATCTTCATTTGCTCGAGACGCCTTGGGGTGCGGTGCGCCCAATGCTTATACCCATCATCGTTGCGGATCGCGAGCGAGAACCGGCGCCGTCTAGCGACCGGCTGGCCTAGGCCGCCGCCATGGCCGCCGTGTGGTCCCAGGTGGTTTCCTTGAGGCTCGCCCGAGCGGTCACCCGTTCCAGCCAGGCGACCAGGTTGGCGTTGTTGGCCGTCAGCGGCGCCCATTCCGGCAGATCCACAAAGAAGTCGATCTGCGGCGCGACCAAGAGGTCGGCGAGGCTGATCTGGTCGCCAGCGAAATAGGGCTGATCGCCCAGCAGACGGTTGAGCTCATCGAACACCTGGTGCGCCCGCGGCATGGCCGCCGCGCAGATATCCTCATCCGGCGTCATGCCCAGAACCTTCGGCCCCACCACGCGCTGAAAGCCGATGGTGTTGGCGACGCCATTGAAGAAGTAGCAGTCGTTGATGTTCATCACCTGATCCATCCGCGCCGCCGCCTTCGGGTCGGTTGGGGTCAGGGCCGGCTCTGGCAAGACCCGATCGAGATAGCGCAGGATGGCCTGGGTCTCGTAGAGCATGAAGCCATCGTGCTCGAGCACCGGCACCTTGCCGAACCGGTGACGCTGGATATGCGGCTCCTGGCGGAACGTCCCCGGCGCGACCGCGACATAACGAAAGCCGGCGCCCTTCTCCTTCAGAGTCGCGAGCAAAGCGCGGCCGTAGGGACTGCCGGGAATGCTGTAGACCGTGAATTCAGACATGGACGACCCTCCGTTCAGCCCTGAGCGTCAGCATATTCGCCGAAGCTGGCGAGGATTCCAGGCCAGCCGTTGCGCAGCGACTCGGCGTGCGTCGCGGCGTCGGCGCCGTAGGCCTCCAGCTTACGATGCACCAGCGTCACCTTGGTGCGCCCCTCGCCGGCCGGCTCGAACGTCACTTCGACCTCCGTCACCAGGTCCGAATCGTAGGTCCAGCGGCTGCTGATCTGCCAAGTGAACACCAGCCGCGAGGGCGGCGCCCAGACCAGCACCTTGCCCCACAGGGTCACCGTTCCGTCCTGCGCCTGTTCGAACACGGCGCCGCCCTGTTTGGGCTCAAACTGGACCGTCGCAGCCGGACTTGCCCCAATGGTCATCATGGCCGGCCGCCACTTGCCGAAGTCCGCCGTGAACAGGGTAAAGGCCCGGGCCGGCGCGGCCTTCACCTCCACGCTATGAACGATAGGGGCGATGGTCATTCGGGGCTCTCCTCTTGCGCCTGTTCGTCGACGTACTGGGCGAAGGCGTCCAGCGCCGAAGCCCAGTGGGCGTCGAGCCAGTCGCGCATGGCGCCGATGCCGCGCGGATCGAGACGGTAGATGCGGCGGGCGCCGTCGGGGGTCTCGCTCACCAGCCCGGCCTCCTTCAGCACCTTCAGATGCTGGGAAACCGCCGGGCGGGTCACCGGCAGGTTCGCCGCCAGTTCGCCGACCGCGGCCGGGCCTTGAGCGAGTCGCTCGAAGATCGCCCGGCGGGTGGGTTCACCCAAGGCGCCAAAGGCGTCGATAGCGGCGGCGGATGCGTTAGCCATGACTAACGGTTAGTTTGGACGAACGGATGAGTCAAGCGGGTCACACCAGTCCTCATCCTGAGGCGACCGCGCAGCGGGCCTCGAAGGACGCAGCGGCGGCTGGTGTACGTCTTCGAGGCTCGGCCTTGCCTCGCACCTCAGGATGAGGAGATTTGAGAGGTACGCTGGACGGAGGGCCCTCAGGCCTTCGCCTTCACGAACTCCACATCGATCAGCAGCTGGATCGGGACCGCGAACATCGGCGGCAGGCCATAGTCCTGGGGATTGATCCAGCCCTCAGCATGCACGCCCAGGCGCGGCGCGCCGAAGCCGGAACCGGCGCCGATCAAGGTCACGTCCAGCGTCAGAGGCTTGGACTTGCCGTGCAGGGTGAAGACGCCCTCGACCTTGCCGCTGGTCGGGCCGGCCTGATGAAAGGCGCTGGAGACGAAGGTCGCGTCCGGAAACGCCTTGGCGTCCAGGAATTTTTCGCCCGACAGCTCGGCGGCGAAGTTGGGCACATTGGTGGCGATGGAGCCGATCTCGACATCGGCGGTCAGGCTGGAATGATCCGGCGCCGCGGCGTCCCAGGCCAGATGGCCCTTCACGTGGTCGAACCGGAAGATGCTGTAGGAATAGCCGATATGCGAGACGCGGGCGACGACGCCGGCGTGGAAAGGATCGACATCGTAGCCGCCGCTGGGCGCGAGCTTCAGGTCGGGCGCGCCGCAGACGATCCCCGCCGGAAGGCCCGGCGGACAGGCCGCCGCCGCCCCGTTCGCCAACCCTAGCGCCATGGCGAGACCCGCCAACGCACCGCACAGTCCCATTCGTCCCATAACATCCTCCCCGGCCAAGCCTAGCCGCGGACGATGTTGCAGAAACGGCGATTGGGCAACCTTGCACCGCACCATCGCGGCAACGCGGGAGGGCCCTAGGCCGCCAGCGCCTGGCGGGTCCGGGCGTCGATGAAGCGGTCGACCTCGTCGGCGCCGATCGGCCGACTGATCAGATAGCCTTGCAGTTCGTTGCAGCCGAGTTCGGATAGCCGCTTGCGCTGAGCTTCGGTCTCCACTCCCTCGGCCAGGACGCGCAGGCTGAGGGCGTCGGCCAGTTTGATCATGGCGCCCACCACCGCATCGGCCGAAGGGCTGCCGCCGAGCGGCGTGACAAAGGACCGGTCGATCTTGATCTTGTCGACCCGGTGCTGGAGCAGATAGCCCAGACTGGAATAGCCGACGCCGAAATCGTCCAGCGCCAGGCTGAAACCCATGTTGCGCAGGCCGCGCAGATTGGCCTGGGTCTGGATGTCCTCGCCCAGCAATACGCCCTCGGTGATCTCGATCTCGAACTGGCTGGCGTTTGCGCCGGCCTCGGCCAGCAGGTTGGTCACATCGCCGAGGAAGTCGGCGCGGACGATCTGGGTGGCCGAGACATTGACGGCGATCTTCAGGTGCGGCCAGCGCGCGGCGTCGCGGAAGGCGCGCTGGAACACGAAGCGGCCGAGGGTGGGCATCAACCCGGCCTCCTCGGCCAGGCCGACGAAATAGTCGGTTGGCACCTCGCCGCGCCGAGGATCGCGCCAGCGCACCAGCGCCTCCAGTCCGCCGATGGCGCCATGGGCCGTGGTCTGCGGCTGGTAGACCACGCTGAGCTTGCCGGCGATCAGGGCGGCGCGCAGGTCGGCCTCGACCAGTTTGCGGGTCTGCAGCGCCTGGTCCATGGCCGGCTCGTAGAAGCACAGACCATCGTGGCCGGTCTCGCGTCCGTTGCGCAGGGCGATATCGGCCTTTCGCAGCAGGTCGTCGGCGTCGATCTGTTCGCGGAAGGCGGCGCTGACCCCCACCGAACAGGTGACCACCGCCCGGCCCGCCGGCAGGGCATAGGGCCTGGGCGTGACCTCGCGGACCTGCAGGATC
>FSWT01000454.1_pt1 | contig 10266 bp, 10 predicted proteins | sample 1638051 | NCBI WGS metagenome assembly FSWT01 (sample SAMEA3914788, study PRJEB12502) | metagenome | biome: forest; material: soil | place: Canada | collected 2011-07-03 | depth 0.1 m
CGCGCGTTTATCTCCATAGCCCGGACAGGTCCGTCCCCCGCCAATATAGGCCCGATCGGTTGCCGATAGAAGAACGCGATGACGGATTGCGTTTTTGCGCAGGTGTGCTAATTTCTGAACGTGCATTCAGAAATCAAACCATCCAGTCAGCCGAAGCCCAGCTTCATCGAGACGGCGCGGCGCGCCCAGATCATCGAGTGCGCCATCGACGCCATCGCCGAGCTCGGATTCGCCCAGGCCTCGCTGGCCCAGATCGCCAAGCGGGCCGGGGTCTCGACCGGCGTCATCCTGTATTATTTCGCCGGCAAGGATGAGCTGATCCGCGCCGTCGGCGCCCACGTCTTCGCCACTGGCGCGGACCTGATCAGTCCGCCGGTCAATGCCCAGCCCACCGCCCGCGCGGCGCTGCGGGTCTTCATCGAGGCCAGTGTCGGCTTCCTCGCCGCCCATCCCAACTATGCGCGGGCGGTGATGAACATCATCCGCGCCGGCCGCGCCGGCGACGGCGATCCGGCCTTCGATCCCACGGTCGTCCAGCCGCGTCAGACCGGCTTTCGCTCCATCCTCGAATGGGGCCAGCGCGAGGGCGAGTTTCGCCCCTTCGCGGTTGGGGTGATGGCCGAGACCATCATCGAGTCGCTCGACGCCATCCCGCCACAGCTGGCCGCCGATCCCGCCCTTGATCTCGATGCCTATGCCCGCGAGCTGGTCGAACTGTTCGACCGAGCCACCCGCGCCGACGAAAGCGGCTTGAAGGAGCCGAACACCCGATGAAGAACCTCTTCCACGCGGCCAGCTTCCTGCTGCTCGACCTGGCCTCGACCTTCGTCTTCCTGGTGCTGATCCTCGTCACCAAGAACGTGCCGCTGTCGATCGTCGCGGGCATGGTCTTCGGCGTGGCGCAGATCGGCTGGGAGTTTGCCCGCAAGAAGCCCGTCAGTGTGATGCAGTGGCTGAGCCTCTTCCTGGTCATCACCTTCGGGACGGTGTCGCTGGTCACCAACGACCCGCGCTTCGTGATGATCAAGCCCAGCCTGATCTACATCATCGTCGGCGTCGTGATGCTGAAGCCGGGCTGGATGAACCGCTATCTGCCGGAGGTGGCGATGGAGGTGGTGCCGGACATCGCCGTCATCTTCGGCTTCATCTGGGCCGCGCTGATGTTTTTCTCGGCGGGGCTGAACATTTACCTGGCCCTGAAGCTTCCCCCGGCGACATGGGCGGCGGTGATGTCCACCTACGGCCTCGCCACCAAGTTCGGCCTGTTCGGGATCCAGTACGCCACCATGCGCCTTATCGGCGTGCGCCGCCGCCGCCGCGCCGAACTGGCCCCGGCCATGGCCTGATCCGACCCGACATGCCTGTGGTATAATCAGCTTCAAGGCATGGCGATGGAGGCTCAATTGGCCGCTTCAGCGCAGGTACGGGTTCGGGACCGTTTCGATCCGGCGCCGCACATCAGGCGCATGCGCGAGGACGGCTACACCATCGTCGAAGATTTCCTGGACGCGGGTCAGCTGGCCGCGTTCCGGGCTGGCATGGCGCCCTATCTGGGCGCCCATCGCGGCCGCAACCCGTTCGAGGGGCGCGCGACCGAGCGGGTCTATACGATGGTCGCCCGCGGCGAGGTGTTCGAGGACCTGACCTGCGATGCGCGCCTGCTCAGCCTGCTCGACGCCTTCTTGCGGCCCAGCTATCTGCTCAGCGCCAGCCACGCCATCGACATCTATCCGGGCGAGGTGGCCCAATCGATGCACTTCGACGACAGCTTCTATCCGATCCCCCGGCCGCGCCCGGCGATCAGCATCAGCGTGATCGGGGCCATCGACGCCTTTACGGCCAAGAACGGCGGCACGGTGATCGTCCCGCGCAGCCACCGCTGGAGCAGCGCCGACTACGTCGCCTTCGTCCGCGATCGCCAGGCCGGCCGCGCGGTTCCCGCGATGAAGGACGCCTTTTCCCTGGAGATGCCGGCGGGCGCCATCGCGGTCTTCCAGGGAACCCTGGTTCACGGCGCCGGCGCCAACACCAGCGACGCGCCGCGCATGGCCTATACCAACCAGTATTGCGAACCCTGGGCGCGGACCCAGGAGAACTTCTACCTCTCCATCCCCAAGGACCGCATCCGCCGCATGTCGCCGCGCCTGCAGAGCCTTCTAGGCTACGACCTGATGGGGACCAGCTTCATGGGCCAGGTCACCGCCTCGCATCCGCGCAAGAGCCTGGACGAGGACTGGGTCGCCCCAGTGGTGCGCCAGGAGTCGGACGCCTAGCGAATCGCCCCAGAAGACAGAGGCGCAGCCTTTTTGCGGCTCGCGAGTTTCGACCAACGGCAACGCTCAAAAGGATCGCCCATGAAATCGCTCGCGCTCGTTCTCGCCCTGACCCTCGCCGCCGGCGCCGCGGCCGGAACCGCCGATGCTCGCGGCTGCATCAAGGGCGCCATTGTCGGCGGCGTCGCCGGCCACCTGGCGCATCACCACGCGCTCATCGGCGCGGCGGCGGGTTGCGTCATTGGTCACCACATGGCGACCAAGAAGTACAACGAGACCCATCCGCACCACTGAGTTTAGGTTTGGAGCGGGATGCGGGCGGAAAACCGCTCGGCACTTTTCCTCATCCCGCTCAGCCGCGGAAGATCACCCGCGCCCTGGCCAGCTCAACGATGCGCTCACGCGGGATGCCGTAGTCGGTCAGCACCTCGACGCCGTGTTCGCCCAGTTCAGGATGTAGCCGATCGAACCTGGCCGGCGAGCCGTTGAACTCGGCGAAGCCGCGGCTGGCGACCAGCTCGCCGTAATAGGGGTGGGCATGCAGCTCGAAATAACCATTTTCCCAGAAAAATTCGGTCCGCTGCACCTCGTCGCCGCGCATCACCGGCAGGGTTGGAACGCCGGCGGCGGTCAGAAGCGCGACCGCGTCGTCGCGTGAATGCTGCGCCAGGGCCGTCGCCACCGCCTTTGCCAAGGCCCCATCGCGCGGCTCGGCCAAGGCCGCCGCGCCGTCCCAGCAGCCCAGCCAGTCGGTGCGATCCAGGGCGCGGGTCAGGGCCTCGAAATGCGCCGGCGCCGTGCAGGCCAGGGTCAACCAGCCATCCCGGCAGCGAAAATAGCGATCCAGCGCCGTGAACCCGACGCAGTCGCGCGAGCCCGCCCCGTTCGGCGGTCGGCCGGCATAGGAGACCAGTTCGCCGAACTGATAGAGGGTGGTCGCGGCCGCCAGGCTGGTCTCGACATTCTGGCCCTCGCCGGTGATCTCGCGGGCGTTCAAGGCCGCGATGATGGCGAAGGCGGTCAGGGCGGCGGTGGCCACGTCGTTGATCGGGATGGTGTGGAAGACCGGCTCGCCGTCCTCCCCACCCTGCGCCGCCATCATGCCGCCGCGCGCCTGCAGCAGCGGGTCGAACCCCGGCAGCCGCGCATCGGCGCCGCGTGACCCATAGGTATTGGCCGAGCAGGAGACGATGCGCGGGTTGACCGCCCTCAGCGCCGCATAGTCGATGCCCAGCCGCTCGCGCACACCCAGCCTGTAGTTGTCCAGCACCACGTCGGCGGTGCGCACGAGGTCGAGGAAGAGTTTACGCCCGGCGGGGTTTTTCAGATTGACGCCCAGGCCGCGCTTGCCGCGGTTGTAGTTCATGAAGCCCGGCCCGCCGGAGCGGAACGGGTCGCCGTCCGACGGCTCGACCTTGACCACGTCGGCCCCGAAATTGGCCAGGATGGTCGCGGCATAGGCGCCGGCGACCACGGTGCCGAGGTCGAGGATGCGCACCCCAGCCAGCGGCAGGCGATGGCGCGCGGACGTGGGTGGGGAGGGTGCGCGCGGCGTTGCGAAGGCGGCCAGGCGCTCTTCGCTCGCCGCCTCCATGAAGTGCCGCAACGACCCAGGCGTATCCTCCAGCCTCGCCATCACGCCCGGCATCTCGACGGGGCCCAGGGCCGGATGCTGCAGGACGATGCCAAGCTCGTTGGCCTGGGCGATCTCGCTCTTCAGCCAGTCCTCGCGGCGGTCGACCGGCCCGGCCGGGGCGTCGTGCGCGCGGAACAGGGCGAGCCAATGCTCGCGCGGGCCGCTCGCCAGTTTCTCTTCGATCGCCGCCCCGACGTCCCAGACGCGGGCGTCCATCAGGTCCAGCGCTTCCAGCGCATGGGCGAAGAAGTGCGAAAAGAGGGTTCCAAGGAAGAGCCACTTGCCGTCGCCGCACTGATAGAGCCGATAACTCGCCCCGCCGCCGAGCGGATGGCCGCCGCCGCGCGGTTCGCCGCCCAGGGCGCTCAACGGGCAGCCGGTCTCGGCCATGGCGTGCAGGCCGCTGACCACCACCGACTGGCCAAGCCCGGTCGCCGAGCGCTCCAAAAGCGCCGCGCCGACGGCCGCCGCGGCCAGGGTCGCCTGGGCGTACTGCACCAGCGGCGCGACGTACCAGATCGGTTGGTCGGCATAGCTGCCCTGACGGAAGGCCGCGCCGGAGAGGCCGGTCAGGCTGGCATGGTGGGCCGGCAGGTCACTCCATTCGCCGGCGGTCCCGTAGGGCGGGACCCAAAGATGAATCAGCCGCGGGTTAGACGCCGTCAGCGCCGCCGCCTCCAGGCCCAATCGCGCCAGCTCGGTCGGCCCGTGGTCGAACACCACGACATCGGCGCCGGCGAGCAGGGTCCCGAACCGCTCGCGCTCATCCGCATCGGCCAGGTCGAGGTCCAGCCGGTGCTTGTTGCGGTTCCAGGCGACATAGCCGGGAAGGTTCTTGGCGCGGTCGCCCTCGGGTGGTTCGAGCTTCAGCACCTCGGCGCCGAAATCGGCCAGCAGCATGGCGGCCATCGGCCCGGAGAGGCCTTGCGAGCAGTCGAGAACCCGGATCCCGTCGAACGCGCTCATGGCGCCTTGAGTACCAAGCCCAGCTAGCCGGCGTCCACCATGCTCGCGGCGATCTCGGCGACGGCGAGCGCGCGTGGCTCGTCGCCGCGCGAGATTGACCAAAGCGCGTAGAGGCTAGCGTCGACCATGATGCATCGCATCAGTCGCACGAGGTGCAGATCGGCTGTCCTGGCCACAAAGGCGGCGCGGCGGCGGATCCGTTCGGGATCGGCGGCGACGGCCGGGAAGTCCGGATTGGTGACCATCACGGCATAGTCATAGGTTCGCTCGCCCACAAAGCCCATCGGATCGATGGCCAGCCAGCCGCGGGCGCGGTCGTCACGCACATTGTCGTGCCAGAGATCGCCATGCAGCGGACGGCTCTCCCGCGCCGTGGCCAACAGGTCCTGAGCCTCGGTCCAGCATCGCGCCAGGATGCCGCTGTGCTTGTTCGCCGCGGCCTCCAGCGGCTTGAACCGCTCGGCCAGCGGCAAGAGGCTGTCCGGTGGCGGCAAGAACCGGGACTCATGCAGCCGCCTGGCGGCGGCGCAGAGCACGGTGAGCGCCGCCTCGTCGTCGCCGGCGCGGGCCATCGCTTTCAGCGACCGTTCGCCCATGGCGCGTTCCATCAGGATCGCCTTGTCGCCGCGCTCCAGGATCTTGACCGCGCCGTCGCCGCGATACCAGGCCAACAGGTCGAGACCGTGCTGCTCTTCGCGGGTCATCGCCGCTTTGAGCATGGCCGGTTGGTCGCCACGCTTCACCGGCAGAAGCTCAGCCCAGGTGCCGGAGATCGGCTCCCCGTCCGGTGTCAGGTCCCAGCGTGCGAGCCAGGGGTCGAATAGCGCCATGTCGATGTCCATGCCGCTATAACGCCGAACCTATCTCGGCAGTCCAACCAGTTGCCGGGCGATGATGACGCGCTGGATCTGGCCAGTGCCCTCGACGATGTTCAGCGCCTTGGCGTCGCGGAAAAGTTTCTCGATCAGGTTGTCGCCGGCGCCGGCCTCCAGTCCGACGATCTCCATGCCCAGCGATGCCGCCTCCTGGGCGATCTCGGCGGCCAGGATCTTGGCCATGGAGGATTCGATCACATTGGTGCGCCGCACATCGACCAGCCAGCCGGCCTTTAATGTCGCCAGCCGAGCCGCGCGCAACTTGCGCAACGACCGCTCCAGTGCATCGCGGACGCGTGGATGCTTGAGCGAGCCGGCCTGCTTGGCGAACCGGCCGGCCTCGTCCAGCGCGGCGCGCGCGATGCCGAGCGCGCTGGCGGCGACGCCGACCCGGGCCGAGTTCAGCGCCCCCATGGTCGCCCCATAGGCGCCCGTCCCGCTGCCCGGCGCGCGCGGCGCCCGCGGCTCGCGGTCCTCGCCGCCCAGCAGGTTTTCGGCCGGGACCTCGCAGTCCTGCAGGACGAAGGAGACCGACTCGTAGGCGCGCAGGCCCATCTTCTTCTCGACCTTCATGCCGGTCAGGCCGGGCGTCCCCTTCTCGACGAAGAAGGAGCGTTGGCCGGCGCGGCCGAGGCTGGGGTCCAGCGTGGCCTGGACCAGGATCCAATCGGCGCGGACGGCGTTGCCGATGAAGCATTTGGCGCCGTTCAGCACATAGCCGCGGTCAGTCCTGGTCGCGCGGGTGCGGAAGGCGGCGGTATCGGACCCGCCGCCCGGTTCGGTCAGGGCGAAGCTGGCCCAATGCGGATCCTTCAGCTCGCGGAAGGGCCCTAAGAACCGCTCCTTCTGCTCCGGCGTGCCGGTGGCGTTGACCGAGCCGGCGGGAAAACCCGCGCCTGGGGTCGCGACGCCCATGCCGCGATCCCAATAGGCGGACTCTTCGCCCAGCAGGACCGCACGCACCATACGGCCTTCCGGCGTCTCGGCGGCCTGGGCGCGGGCGCTGGCGCGGCCGGAATCGACGAACTTGCGGAAATAGGGGTGGTCGGGCGGCAACGGCGCGGCGTTGCGGTCGGCCTCCAGGCCGGCGGGGCGCACCTCGGCGCGGCCCCATTCGCGGGCTTCCTCGACCTGTTCGCGCAGTTCGGGGCTGAGTTTCAGTTCCATCGCTTACGCCTCCTCGAACGCTTCGGCGGACGCCCAGGCGAGCGATGCGGCTTCGTCCTGGGCGCGATGCGGGCCGCCGGCTAAGAGGCCGAGCGCCCGGCAATCGCGCATCGCCTTCTCCATCGGAAAGTCGCGCATGAAGCCGTGGCCGCCGAGGATCTGCACCCCGTTCGGTCCCGCAAAACGGCTCGCCTCGACCGCCTCGACAAAGGCCGCCGCCGCTTCCTGCACGGCGTCGTCGCCCGCCTCGATGCGCCGCGCGGCGTCCTCGACCAGGAGTCTGGCCTGTTCGACGGCGGTGAACATGTCGACGATCAGGAAGGCCAGGCCCTGGTGGTGGGCGATCGGCTGGCCGAACGCCACCCGCTCCTGAGCGTAGGCACGGGAGAACTGGGTGGCGTCCTCCAGCACCCCGACGATCAATGCGGCGATGCAGACCCGCACCCGCGCCAGCGCCCGCGCCGCCGCATTGGCGTTGTGCCAACTGGCCGCCGCTGGGCCGTCGAACTCGATGCGGCTCGCGCCCGCCGCCTGCAGGCCGGCGCCGCGTACGGCGGTGAGGGAAGCACCGCCCTCCAGCACCCAGGCGCCAGTCGGGCTCAACCCCACGACCAGGTCGGCTCGGTCGGTCGGAACCCACGCCGCCGCGCCGCTCACACGGCCGCCGACTGCCTTGCGGTCCTCATCTTCGACGATCAGCGCGATCCGCGCGCCGGGCTTATCCAGCACCGGTCGGGCGAAGCGCTGCACCGCCTGGTCGCCGCCGAATTCCTTCAGCACGTAGAGCGCCGGCCCGACGCGATCGAGGCCGACGGCCGCTCCGGCGTCGGCGCGGGCCAGGCTGATATTGGCCAGGACCCGGGTCAGCATGCCGAGGCCGGCGCCGCCAGCCGCCTCCGGCATGTCCAGGTCCTCGAAGCCCAGTTCGCCGAAGCTCGCCCGCACCTCAGGCGCCACGGCGTGGGCCGCCTCGGCGGCGCGCAAAGCGGGACGCAGTTGCTCGGCGGCAAAGACGGTCATGGTGTCGACGATCAGCTGATCGTCCTCGCGAATGCCGAAATCGATCTGCGATCCTGTCACTTGCGTCTCCGGTCGGTGCGCTCTCAACAGGCCCGATCCGGCCCCGGCGTGCAACGAATTCAGATGGCGAGGGGTGTTTTCCTCATATCTGAAAACGTCAGCCGGACGCGCCCTGTGATTCCAGGCGGTGGGTGAACCTGGCGACGGTCTCGCGCAGCCGAGCCAGGTGTTTTTGCTTGGCGGCGGCTATGCGGGCCGAAGGGCCGCCAAGGCCGACGGCGAACTTGCGGCCGAAGGGCGTTTCGGGGAGCAGCACGCCGATCGTGCCGACGCCTGGCGTGATCAGATTGTTGGAAAGCGCGAAACCATCGCGCCGGATCACCGCGACGGCCCTGAGCAACTCATCGACATCGACCTTGTCCTCGTCCGGCCCGCGCGCGGCGTCGATGCGCCTGACGATGGCGCGGATGGCGGCGTCGCCGTGGCCGCTCAGTAGCAGACGCCCGAACCCGGACCTGGCCAGCGGCCGAAGCGTGCCGGGCGTGACCGCATAAGTCAGGGCCTGGTTTGAGTGAACCACGTGCACATACTGGGCGTGGCAGTCGCTTTGCGCCGCCAGGATGACCGTCTCCTGCGTCTCATCGCGCAGGGCGGCCATCAGCTTGATGATGTTCAGCCCGCCGAACAGGTCGGTGGTCACCCAGCCGCCCAGCGCCGCGATGCGCATGGTCGGCAGATAGGTGCGGCTGGGCTTGTCGTATTCGAGATAACCCAACAGAACCAGGCTCTTGAGCACCGCCGCGCCGCTCGACGGCGGATAGCTGTAGTGGCCGCAGATCTCCTTCAGCGACAGCGGCCGGCGCTGGGCGTCGAAATATTCCAGCACCTCGAATACGCGGCGGGCCGACTTGATGGTCGCCAAGGACATGCGGCCGCCGCCGCGCTCAGAGGCCGGCGAGCCAGGCCAGCAACCGTTCGTTCACCTCGGCCGGGCGCTCCTGCTGGGTCCAGTGGCCGCAAGCCGCCAGGATGTCGGCGCCGCGCAGGTCGGGAATCTGATCCCTCATCGCCGGCAGGAACTCGCGGCGGCCGAACATGGACAGGACCAGGTCGCGCTCGCCGCCGATAAATAGGGCCGGCTGCCTGATGCGGCGGCCGGAGAATTCCTGCAGATAGATGAAGTCGGCGTCGTGGTTGCGATAGCGGTTCAGCGGCCCGCGAAAACCCGAGGCCTCGAATTCGATGGTGAAATAGTCCAGGTCCGCCGGCGTCAGCCAGTCCGGGAAGGGATCGGGGTCGGGCAGGCGGTCCAGCAGGCTCGCCCCAACCGGCTTGTCGTTCGGCCAGGTCCCGTCCGGCGCGTCGCCGCTGATGGCGTAGTAGAAGCGGCGCAAGGCGTTGCGTACGTCGGCCTCCAGCTCGGCCTCGGCCACGCCCTCCTTCTGGAAATACTGCTGGTAGAAGAAGCGGCCGCGCGCCGTGAAGGCCTCCTCGAACAGCTCACGGAACGACCGCGTCGGCACGCCGGTATAGGGCACCGAGAGGCCGGCCACGGCCCGCACCCGGTCCGGGCGGATCAGGGCGGTGTTCCAGACGATCGGCGCGCCCCAGTCGTGGCCGATGATTACGGCCGGCTCGCCTGGACTCAGCGCCTCGATCAGGCCGGCGACGTCGGCCACCATGTGCTCCATGGCGTAGGCGGCGACGGGATGCGGCTTGTCCGAGCCGCCATAGCCGCGCACGTCGATGGCGCAGGCGGTGAAGCCGGCGCCGGCGATCGGGCCGATCTGGTGGCGCCAGGAGTACCAGGATTCCGGAAAGCCGTGGACCATGACCACCAGGGGGCCGGTTCCCTCGATGGCGCAGCGCAGTTTGAGTTCGCCGACGTCGACGGTGCGGAATTCAGGCATGTCAGAGGGTCTCCGCGCCGCGTTCGATGGACAGGACCCCGGTGCGCGACACCTCGACCAGGCCGAGCGGACGCATCAGGTCGGTGAACTTGTCGATCTTGGACGGGGCGCCGGTGATCTCGAAGATGAAACTTTCGCTGGTGGTGTCGATCACCCGAGCGCGAAAGATATCGGCCAGGCGCAGGGCCTCGACCCGCTCGGCGCCCGTCCCGCGCACCTTGACCAGGGCCAGCTCCCGCTCGACGCCGTTCGGGTCGCGGCTGACATCCTGGACATAGCGCGTCTGCACCATGTTCTTCAGCTGCGCCTCGATCTGGCTCAGCACGTGCCTTGTGCCGCGGGTGACCACGGTGATGCGGCTGGTGTGAGCCGCGCGATCGGTCTCGGCGACGGTCAGGCTCTCGATATTGTAGCCGCGC
>FSWT01000625.1_pt1 | contig 10226 bp, 7 predicted proteins | sample 1638051 | NCBI WGS metagenome assembly FSWT01 (sample SAMEA3914788, study PRJEB12502) | metagenome | biome: forest; material: soil | place: Canada | collected 2011-07-03 | depth 0.1 m
CAACAACGGCCTTTCGGTTTCGACCCCGCGTGAGGCCGCCCTGGCGCCGACGAAGCTCTCGGACCTCGCCGCGCCTTTCGGCGTCCGCGCCGCCACCGTCGATGGGACGGATGTGGAGGCAGTGTGGCGTCAGACGGCGGACTTTGCCGCCCTGGCGCGCGCCGAAGGCGGCGGACCGGCCATGCTGGAATGCCTTTCGGAGCGCTTCTTCAGCCACTCGACGGCAACCCGGGAGACGCGGGACGCGGCGACCATGCGGACAGTCAAAGCGCGCTGCCCGATCCGTCTGTACACGGAAAAACTGCAATCCGCCGACCGGCTGGGCGACGCCGACCTGGCCCGCATCGAGGCCGAGGTCGATGAGCTGGTGGCCGGCGCGCTCGCCTTCGCCGACGCCTCACCCTATCCCGACCCGGCGGAGGCCTTGAGCGATGTCGGCTGAGGCCGGGACCATCAAGCTCTTCTTCCGCGAGGCCATCGCGCGCGCCGTCCACGAGGAAATGGCCGCCGATGAGCGGGTCATCGTGCTCGGACAGGACGTCGGCGCCTTTGGCGGCTCCTATAAGGAGTTCCTCGGCCTCCACGACCAATTCGGCGCCGCCCGCGTGCGCGACACGCCAGTGGCCGAGGCGGCCATGGTCGCGCTCGGAGTCGGCGCCGCGGCGGCCGGCTTAAGGCCCCTGGTCAGCATCACCTATATGGACTTCCTGATGCTGGGCCTGGACCCCCTGGTGAACTACGCCGCCAAGGCCCGGTTCAAGACCGGCGGACAGATCACCGCGCCCGTGGTCGTCAAGACCACAGCAGGCGCCAAGGGCCAGGGCGTCGCCCACTCCCAGTGCCTGGAGGCCTGGCTGATGGGCGTGCCGGGGCTCACCGTGGTCGCGCCCTCCAACGCCGCTGACGCCTACGGGCTGATGAAGGCGGCGCTGCGCCATGACGGGCCCGTGCTGTTCGTCGACCACAAGCGACTCTTTCCGACTGCCGGCGAGGTCCCCCTAGCCGAAACCGTCATCCCAATCGGCCAGGCCGTGGTTCGCCGGCCGGGCCAGCACCTCACGCTCGCCACCCACGGCTACATGGTCCGCGTCGCGATGGAGGCGGCCGAGCGGTTGGCCGGGAGCGGCGTCTCCTGCGAGGTCATCGACCTGCGCAGCCTCGCGCCGCTGGACGTGGCGACAGTGGCGGCGTCGGCGGCGCGCACACGCGCCCTGGTCACGCTGGAGGAAGGCCAGCTCACCTGCGGCGTCGGCGCCGAGGTGGCCTTCCGCGTGCAGGATGAGGTCGGCGCCGTGCGGGTGGCTCGTGTTGGCGCCCTGCCCTCGCCAGTCTCCTCCAATCCCGTGCTGGAAGCCGCTGCCATCCCCGACGCCGAGCGGGTGATCCGAGCCGTACGCCGGGTGCTTGACGCCTAGGTCGGCAAGGGCGAGAGGCGTCTTAAGGGGACCCTTCCGATGATCTACGCATTGACCGTTCCGGGGCCGATCGAGGACGTCGAGGAGGTGCGGGTGCTGGAATGGCATGGGGTGGTCGGCCGCGACTTCGCGGTCGGCGAGCTGGTGGTGGAGCTGGAGACCCACAAGGCGCTGGTCGAGGTGCGCGCCGGCCAGCCGGGGACCTTGCGCCAGATCATCTGCGCCGAGGGCGACTGGCAGGTGCTGGGCGCGCCACTGGCGGTGCTGAGCGATGGCGCCGATGAGCCCCTGCCCGCCTCCCCGGACGGGCTGGCGACCATGGCGGTCGATTTCGAGGTCAGCTAGAGCGGGATGAGGAAAAGTGCGAAGCGGTTTTCCGCCCGCATCCCGCTTCAACTCTCAACAATCCAGCGCCGGGCCGAAGCCGGGCACGCCCCTGGTCCGCAGTATGTGCAAGACCTCGCCGCGCACCTCGGCCTGCAGGGCGCCGCTGGCGTGGATGCCGTCCGGCAGGTTGCGCTGGCCGCCGAGCTCAGCGGTGATGGCGTCGACGTCGACGATGGCCATGTCGTACTCGCGCGCCAGGTCGTGCAGCATCAGATTGATGTCCTTGCCGCGGATGCTGGCCAGGGTCTCGCCCAGCGGCTTGTCGAACGGCATGTAGGACTGCACGTCGTCGTCGCCGGAACTCGACATCCGGTTCAGCATCAGAACGTGGCGCGGCATGGGAGCGGATGCGGCGCGGATGGCGGAGAACAACCCGGCCAGATCGTCGGCCATGTCATTGACGCTATGGGGGACCTTTTCAAAGTTCTCCTTCACCCAGGCCAGGATGGCCGGTTTGACGCGGTCCATGCGGAAACCGTGCATCGAGAGGGCGTAGCCCAGCCGGCGATGGACATAGAGTTGAGCGTCGTCGGCGGCCGCCGACAGCATAACCGCGTCCACCACCCCGGTGCGGCGCAACCCGTCCCGCTGCAAAATGTCATAGTTGTCGCTGAGCGGCGCGCTCTTCAGCGCGTTCAGCAGGGCGCCGGCGAATATCCATTCCGCGGGTTCGGCGGGCGGCGAGGCCTTGGCGAGAAAGCCGACGAGGTCCTCGGCGATCGCGTCGTACTGCGCCGGCGTGCGCGTGATCTGTTCGGCCAGCACCCGGGCGCTGGGGGCCAGCGGCTCCAACTCGCGATGCACGGCGTGAGCAGGTCCGCCGATGGCCTCGAACAGCTCGAGGAAGGCCGCGCGTTCGCCGCGCAAAACGCCGGACATCTCGCAGACCCCCAGGCTGAGCACCGAGCCCATGGCGACGTCGCCGCTGGCGCGCCATGCGCGCGTGCGGTCGTGCCAGCCGGTCAGCAGGCTCTGGCGCCCCTCGGTGATCTCGGCCTGACGGCGGCCGGCGACGATGAAGATATCGAGTTCGTCGGCCGGGCCGGGCAGCGTTCGATGGGGCCCCCCGATCGGCTCCAGATGGCCCAGCACGAAATCGGGCGCCCAGGTTTGAAAAAAATCGAGCTGGTCGAGGAAACCGCCGCGCGAACTGACCTCGGAACGGCGAAACCGGCCGGCGACGCGGGGAGCCAGCACAGCTTGGACGTCCTGCCATTCGTCGAACAAAAATCGAGCGCGTTGGGGCGAGCCGCCGGTCGAGGTCAGCCCGACATTGCAGTAGGCCACAGCCTCGCCCGGTCGGCAGAGGTGGCCGTCATCGCACAGCCAGCGCACGCCCGAACGCCGGGCGATGAAGCCGGGCGCGGCCAGCTGTCCCAGGCGCAGCGGGACCGGGCTCAGTCCATTTCCCATGCCGGCTGACTCAAGATCGCCGCGACCGTCACGCGCAGAGGCCGGCCGTCGCCGGCGTCGAGCGGCTCATCGGGCTCGGTGGTGAAGAGGGCAAGCGGCGCGCCGACGGCTGGCTCGTCACCGCGCTTGACCACGACGCTGCGCAGTCGCGCCGGCTCGCGCAGCACCAGGCGATAGTGGGAGATCGGCGGGCAGTCGTGCGGCGCCGCGGCGCTGAGATCGACGGTGATGTCGATGAGCTTGGCGCCGATTCCAAGATCCTGGCCGTCGGCCGCGTAGACCTTCTCGACGATGGCGGTGGCCATATAGTCGTTGATGCGTGGAACGATCAGGTTCAGCAACAAGGCGAGGCTCCCCCTCGGAGATCGGATGCACCGGAACCGTTCCAGTCATGCACACGGCCGCTCGCGCCGCGTCAAGAGCCGGTCCTGCGCCGGGCGTGACAGGTGACGGCCGCGCTGGGCATCCGTACAGATTCGCGCCGCGGCGCGGCGTCCGAAGACGCGATTGTCGAATTCCTCCTGATCGCCTGGGTGACCGAGATCAGGAGCGGCGATCGGATCGCGGCCAAACGACAAGCGCGCCAGACCCTGGATCGTCTGGTGCAAGAGGGTCTCGGCTTCCATCGCGCCCCGACGGGGGTGCGCTTCTTCGATCCGGCCGAGGTGATCAATTTCGCCGCCTGGCTCAGCCTGGAGACGGGCGACCGGTTCTGGCTCGATCGTTGGACTCCGAGCGCCCGGCGACACGTCTGGACCGCGCATGGCCTGGCGCCGCGCACGCACGATTGTCCGCCGCCGCCGACGGCCCTCCCACCTCGGCGGTTTACGGTTCGCTTCGAGCGGTTGTTCAACCTGCGCGGCTGCAGGCCCGGCGAGACGGTGCGCCTGCGCCTGCCGCGGCCGATCGAAGACCGGGCATTGAGCGCCCTCGAGGTCCGCCCCCTTTTCGATGGCCGCTTCTCCGCGGCCCCCGGGCGGTTGGATGCGCGGATCGAGGTTCCACCGGCCCTTGAAGTCGAACTGGGCTTCGAAGCCGACTTCACGGCCTATCCGTCCGGCGGCGAAGCCGACACCACCCCTCTCGGCGCGGCCGATAGGGCCCTCTACACCCGGCCTCATGATGGCATGATCAAGGTCGACGAGGCCGTGCAACGGCTCGCCGCCGACCTCGCCGGCGCGGAGCGTGATCCCTGGAGCCAGGTCGAGCGGTTCTGGGACTTCGGGTTCGAGCGGTTGCGGTACGGCGTCGTCCACTATGACGAGATCGACCTTGCCCGTCCGGCCCCGTGGGCGCTGGAAAACATCTGGTGCGACTGCCAACTCGGCTCGGGCCTCTTGGCGGCGCTCTGCCGGGCGCGCGGCATCCCCGCCCGCCTGGTCGCGGGCTATCTGATGGACGCCGACACGCCCGATCGCCACTACTGGGCCGAGGCCTGGATCGAGGAACGCGGCTGGCAGCCGCTCGACCTCAGTTCGAGCTGGAGTTACTCCCGGGGCGGCCGGGATCCGGCCTGGCGCAACTATTATTTCGGCCAGCTCGACTATCGGATGAAGACCGAAGTTCTGCCGCACCTGTTCAACGGCCCCGGCCAGCTCCGCTTTCCACCGGCCTGGCATCAGCTCTCCAGGTTGTGCGACCAGGGGATGGAGATGAGCTTTCACGACAGCACAAACGGCGCCCTGATCCACAGCGACCGCGTGGCGATAGCCGACTCCGCCGGCTTGCTCTAACAAATTGCCCATGGACGACCTCGATACACTCTATCAACGAGCGTTCGACGCCTATCGAGCCGGGCAGATGGGCGCGGCCGAGCAGCGGCTGGACGAGCTGCTGGACCGCAACCCGACCGACGCGCGCGCCATGCTGCTGAAGAGCGTCGTGCACACCAAGGCCGAGCCGGCGGTCTGTCTCGCCATGGTCGAGCAGGCGGTGCATCTGGACCCGTTCAACGCCGAGACCTGGTACAATCTGGCCGTGTTCGAGGGTGAGCGCGGCCGGCTGGAGACCGCCCTGGCCGGCTATCGCCGCACGATCCAGCTCGACCCCATGCACGCCAATGCGCTGAACAACGGCTGCGAGCTTTTACGGCGCTTCGATCGGTTCGAGGACTCGCTCGCCTGGGCCGACCGGCAGTTGGCGCTCGGCCACGCCAGCTGGGCCGCACACCTGAACCGCGCCATCTGCCTTTTGCACCTGCGCCGCATGGATGAGGCGGAGGTCGCCTTCAAGCGCGCCCTGGCGCTCGATCCGGAGCGGCCGATCATCCGCTGGGAGCTCTTCCCGCACTATCTGTTCCAGGACCGGTTCGCCGAGGCCTGGGAGGCCTTCGAGTGGCGCTTCGCCGCCGGCCACCTGAATGGGGTCTTTCACTACCCCTTCATGCAACCGCTCTGGCAAGGCGAGCCTTTGGCCGGCAAGTCCATCCTGGTTCACAACGAACAGGGGCTGGGCGACCAGATCATGTTCGCCAGCGCCCTCGGTGAGGTGATCGACCAGGCCGAGACGACCACCCTGGTGGTCTCCGCTGAGCTGGTTCCCCTGTTCCGGGCCTCGTTTCCGACCGCGCGTGTCTTTCCGACCCGCGTCGGTCGGTTCGCCGGCGACCACCCGCCGCCGGCCTGGCTGCCGGAACTCGGCAAGGTCGACTGCCAGATCCCCATTGGCGGACTGATGCATCGGCTTCGCACACGTACGGAGGATTTCGCCAGCCCGCAGATCTATCTGCGCTCCTCGGAGGACGCACGGCTGCGCTGGAGCAAGCTGGTGGCCAAGAAAATGCCGAAAGCGGACGGTTTGCGCGTCGGCCTGTGCTGGGCCAGCAATCCGGCGCTGTTCCGGATGGATTCCAGCCGTCGCGCCACCAAGAAGAGCATGGCGCTGGAGACCATGGCGCCGCTATCCGAGCTCGAAGGCGTGCAATTCGTCAGTGTGCTGAACTGGAAGATCGAGCTGATGCCGAAGGCCTTCGCCGGCCGCCTGCTCGACGTCTCGGCCGACCTGCACAGCCTCGACGACACCGCCGCCTTGATCGGCGAACTCGACCTGGTGATCACGGTCGACACGGCCGTCGCCCATCTGGCCGGGGCTCTGGGCAAGCCGGTCTGGCTCCTCCTGCACGACTTCGCCGACTGCCGTTGGTCGCTGACTGGCGATCGCAGCTACTGGTACCGCGACATGCGCCTGATCCGGCAGACCGCGCCCGGCGATTGGGATGGCGTGATCGCCGAGACCGCCCGGTCGCTCAAAGCCCTGGTGGCGGCGCAATGAGCGTCGAGGCGGCGCTGCAGGCCTGGGGCCAGGGCCGGGTCGACGATTGCCTCGGCCTGTTGCGCGGGCTGGGCGCCGACGCGGCCGACCAGCCGATGGCCCTGCAGCTCTGGGCGCTGGCCACCGCGGCGAAGGGCAAGCGCGCCGACGCCCTCGCCCTGTTGGAGCGGGCCGTGCGCACCGCGCCGGGGGACGCCCAGGCGCATTTCAACCTGGCCGTCTCGCTGCAAGCGATCGACAACTTAACCCGCGCCATCACCCACTACGAACAGGCGCTGCGCCTGGATCTAGCCCACACGGGCGCGCTGAATAACCTCAGCGACCTTTATCGTCGCCGGGGCCGAGCGCCCGAGGGCTGGGCGCTGATGACCCGCTACCAGACCGCCGGCGGCTCGATGCCGGGGCTGGAGATCCGCATGGCCAAGCTGGCCATGGATATGCGCCGCTTCGACGACGCCGCCCTCTGGTTCGACAGCGCCGAACAGCACGCGCCGGGCAATGCCTCGGTCGGCTGGGAGCACGCCATGCTGGACCTGGTGCGCGAGGATTTCGCCGCCGGCTGGCCGCGTTACGAGCGTCGGCTGGAGAGTTACGGTTTCAGCGGGCTGGGCATCTATCCCTACGCCGCGCCGCGCTGGACCGGCGAGCCGGTGGTCGGCAAGCGGCTCTTGATCCACCGCGAGCAGGGGCTTGGCGACACCCTCATGTTCGCCACCGCCTTCGAGGGCCTGATCGCCGACGGCGCCAACCTGCACCTGGCCGTGCACCCGCCGCTGGCGCGGCTCTTGGCCTTCAACTTCCCCAAGGCCCGTGTCTGGGCCAGCGCCACCACCACCGGCGTCAATGTACGCCAGCCGGAACAGCGCTGGCTGGCCGTGGCCGGACCCATCGACATCCAGGCCCCCGTCTGCAGTCTGGGCGTCTTGCGTCTGATGGACGGGCCACTGAGGCCGCGCGCCTATCTGCGCGCCGACCCGGCCGATGCCGCCGTCTGGGCCGAGCGGCTGGAGCGTCTGGCTCCGAAGACGCCCAAGGCGCGGCGCATTGGCCTGGCGCTGGGCACCCGCCAGGCGCGCTGGAACGACGACGGCCAGACCCAGGCCGTCCGCAAAACCCTGCCGGCGGCCATGGCCGCGCCGCTTGCCGATGTGAAACGCGCCCAGTGGGTGGCGCTGCACGATCGCGAGACCGCCTCGATGCTGGCCGACCTGCCCAGGCTCGACATCCTCGATCCCAGTCCCTGGATCACCGACCTGGCCGACACCGCCGCCATCATCGAAAACCTCGACCTGGTGGTCTCGGCCGACACCGGCGTCGCCCATCTGGCCGCAGCCATGGGCAAGCCGGTGATCCTGATGCTGTGGTGGAACGCCGACTGGCGCTGGGGCGTCGATCGCGCCGACAGCTACTGGTATCTCGATGTGCGCGTGATCCGCCAAGCCGCGCCCGGTGAATGGGCCGGCGTCGTCCAGGCGGTCATCGAGGCGCTAAGCTAAAAAGGCGGCCCTTTTCCCGTGACGGGAAAAGGGCGCTGTCCCGTTCCTAGAACTGCCAGCCGACACCGGTCGACACGCCGGCCGAGCCATGGGTGTCGAAGCTGCCGGTGATCTTCACGGCCACGCTGTCGAAGATGTGCGAGGCGCCGACCGAGAGCGCCGCCTGGCTGCCCCAGGTGCCCAGGCCCACGCCGACCAGGGTGCGGCCGGGGTTGAAGGCCTGCGGCACGCCGTTCGCCGCCATGGCCGCCGCGGTTCCCTCGTCAGCCCGCACCGAAACCTGGTTCAGGCGATAGTTGAACCCGTTGGCGAAGCTGTTGGTGTAGGCGTTGGCCTGGCTGACCGCTCCGGCTTCCGCCGCCTGCACCTGGCCGACATTGGCCGCGTCGGTGGCGTTGACGCCGGCCGAGACGTTCTCCAGTCGCCGGGTATTGCCCGCCGAGCCGAAGGACACGCTGTTCGGGTCGGTGGCGACGGAGCCAGCGCCGATGGCGACCGCGTTGGTCGCCCCCGCCGCGACCGTCGCGCCCGCGCCGATGGCCGTGCCGCCCGCCGCCGCAACCGTGGCCCCGGCGCCCACCGCTGTACCGTGGTTAGCGGTGACGTTGGCCTGGTAGCCGAGGGCTGTGTCGCTCGGCCCGGCGGCGAAGGCGCCCGTGCCGACAGCGACCGAGTTGGAGCCCGCCGTCGCGCCGAAACCGAGCGCGGTGCCGCCAGGTCCGGTCACCGAGCTGCCCGCGCCGAGCTGCAGGCCGGAAGTCGGTTGCGTCGCCGGCAGACCGGCCGCCGCGAACGAGCTGTTCAGCGAACTCAGCGAGTTGGAGACGTTCGTCAGTGACGTCGACACGCCCCCGAGCGACGTGGAGACCCCGACGCTGAGCGCGGAGATCGAGGCCGAGACCCCGACGCTGAGGCTGGCCGCGGTCGAGGCCATCGAGGTCGAAACCCCGGTGCTCAGGCTGGCCGCTGTTGACGCGAGCGAGGTCGAGACCCCGGCGCTGACCGCCGAGAGCGACGACGAGACCCCGACGCTCAGGGCGGAGATGGAGGTCGAGACCCCAGCGCTCAAATTGGAGATCGACGAAGACACCCCGGCGCTGACGCTGGAGATGGATGAAGACACCCCCGCGCTGACCGTGGCGATGGAGGCGGAGACCCCCGAACTCAGGCTGGTCGCGGTCGAGGCGAGCGAGGCCGAGACCCCTGTGCTCAGACTGGCCGCTGTGGACGCGAGCGAGGTCGAGACCCCCGAGCTCAGGTCGGTCACGCTCGCGCCCAGGTTGGACAGCGAGGTCGAGATGTTGGTGACCGAATTGCTCACGCCAGTCAGTGAACTCGAGACACCGCCAAGCGAGGTCGAGAGGCCGGATACGGAGGTCGAAACACCGCTGAGCGAAGTGCTTGTGTTCGTCAATGAGGTGCTGACATTGTCTAGCGACGACGAAACGTTCGACAGGGATGTCGAGATGGTCGTCACCGAACTTGAGACGTTGCTAAGAGACGTCGATATGTCGGTCACTGATGCGCTAACGGTGCTCAACGAGGTTGATATATTACTAACTGACGATGATATATTGCTCAACGAGGTCGACGTGTTGGTCAAAGAAGCCGAAACATTGCTCAATGAAGTCGATACGTTAGTTGTAGATGCGCTCAAGGTGCTCAGAGACGTGGAAGTCGTGGTGACTGACGCGCTAACATTGCTCAGAGACGTCGAGATATTGCTGAGTGATGCCGAAACATTACTCAGAGAGGTTGAAACATCCGTCGCTGACGAGCTAAGGTTGCTCAGAGACGTCGAGGTGTTTCTGAGTGAGGCCGATACATTGCTGAGAGAGGTCGAAATATTGGTCGTTGACGTACTGACGGCGCTCAGCGAAGTCGATGTGTTGATCAGAGAACTCGAGATATTGCTCAGCGAGGATGAGACATTGGTCACCGAGACCGAGACGTTGCTCAGCGAAGTCGACACATGAACCTGGGAGGTGCTGACGTTCAGCACCGAGGTCGACACCGCGGTCAGCGACGCATTGATGAGACTGGAGGCGACATAGAGTTCGCCGCCATTGACCGCATCGAGCGAGTCAAAGGTGATCTGACCTGAGGCCACGTTCGTCAGGCGCGTCGGATCCGTCGGGGTGCCGAACGAAATGCCCTGGCTGGCGTGCGCGTTGAAGAAGACCGGCTGCTGGCCGGCGACGAAGTAGGACGCATTGGCGCCAATGGTCAGGTTGGCGATCTCGGA
>FSWT01000125.1_pt1 | contig 10103 bp, 4 predicted proteins | sample 1638051 | NCBI WGS metagenome assembly FSWT01 (sample SAMEA3914788, study PRJEB12502) | metagenome | biome: forest; material: soil | place: Canada | collected 2011-07-03 | depth 0.1 m
CCACCTACATCAACGGACACGACAAGTATGGCAACGCCCTGGTCGGCACCTCGAAATACACCGCCAACGTGGTCGGTTATTACGAGAATACGTGGCTCAGCGCGCGTCTGGCCTACACCTACCGTTCCGCCTACTTCGTTGGCCTTGACCGCAGTTCGATCGAGAACGAGGCCGGCAATGGCCAGCTCGACGCCTCGGTCAACTTCACCGTCACCAAGAACGTGACCCTCTCGGTCGACGCGTTGAACCTGACCAACAGCCTGCTGAAATACTACGCCGCCAACACGACCCAGGTCCGCGCCGTCTACGAGAACGGCACCCAGGTCTATGCCGGCATCCATGTGAAGTTCTGATCGCCTCAAACCGATCGGCGGCGGCTCAGGGCCGCCGCCCTCTATCCCCCGACTTCGCGAGGCGGCTTAAGCTGCCTCGCGATTTTTTGTCTGCGGCCGAACAGGCGGGGCATAGTCTGGCGCGGCGCTGACAAGAAGGATCCGATGGCGGGCGAGGCCAAGGCCAGTCTGGAAGAGGCGATGGGGCTGCTCGCCTCCGATCCCGTTCGCGCCGGGGCCCTGGCGCAACAGAGTCTCGATGAGACGCCCGCCGACTCCGACGCGCAGCTGGTTCTGGGTACGGCGCTCCGTCTACAGAGCAAGCTCGAATCGGCGCGCGCCGTGCTCGAACCGCTGGTGGCGGAGCAACCGGCCTCCTGGCCGGCTCAGTTCGAACTGGCCCGCGTCCTTTTTGCCCTCGGCCAAACCCGCGCGGCGACTCCACACCTGAACCAGGCCCTGGTGCTCAATCCGGGCCTCGCCGTCGGCTGGCGGCTACTGGGCGACATTTCGCTGTTTTCGGGCCAGGTCGCGTCCGCCCAGCCGGCCTATGACCGCTTTCTCGCCGCGATCGCGCGCGATCCGCGCCTGCAAGCGGCGGCCACGGCCCTGGCCGACGGCCGGCTGGGCGCCGCCGACCGCGACCTGCGCGCCATGCTCGCCGCCGATCCGAATGCCCTGGCCGCCGGGCATCTGCTTGCGGAGGTTGTTGCGCGGCAAGGCCGGCTGGCCGACGCCGAGGGTCTGCTGGCGCAGATTCTGGCCCGCGCGCCGGACTTCGACCTGGCGCGCCAGTCCTACGCCCAGGTTCTGATGCGCGCCGGCAAGCCGGTCCCAGCCCTGGCCGAACTCGACCGCCTCCTGGCCCGCGACCCGCTCGACAACCGCGTCCGCATCATGCGCGCCGCGGCCCTGACCGAACTCGGCGACTACGCCGCCGCGGCCGAGGTCACAGCGGCGCTGCTTGAAGTCTTCGCCGACCAGCCGCATGGCTGGCTGCTGTACGGCAATGGCCTGCGCACCCTCGGCCACATCGAGGCGGCCATCGCCGCCTATCGCCGCTGCCTCGATCTCGATCACGATTGCAGCGCCGCCTGGTGGGCGTTGGCCAACCTGAAGACCTATCGCTTCGATATCGACGCCCGCGCCGCCATCCGGGCGCGCCTCGCCGATCCCGATCTCGACCCCGAGGACGCCAGCAACCTGCATTTCACCCTGGGCAAGGCGGAGGAAGATCGGGGCCATTTCGCCGAAGCCTTCGATCATTATGCGCGCGGCAATGCGATCCAGCATGGTCTGCGCGCCTACAATCCCGACGCCAGCACCGCCGTCCTGCGTCGCGCCAAGGCCCTGTTTACGCCCGCCTTTTTCGCTGATCGGGCCGGGTGGGGCGAGGGTGCGCCAGACCCGATCTTCGTCGTCGGCCTGCCGCGGTCGGGCTCGACCCTGGTCGACCAGATCCTGGCCAGCCATCCGGCCGTCGAAGGCACGCGCGAGCTACAGGACATCCAGGTTATCGCCGACTGGATCGCCGCGTCTGATCCGGCCTCGGCCTATCCTGATCCGCTCGCGAACATGCCGCGCGACGTCGCGGCTAGGCTCGGCCGCGACTATCTGGACTGGGCTGCGCCGTTGAGGAAACTGGGCCGGCCGCGGTTCACCGACAAGGCGCCATGGAACTTCCGCCATATCGGCCTGATCCAGCTGATCTTGCCGAACGCAAAGATCATCGACGTGCGCCGCCACCCGCTCGCCTGCGGCCTTTCGGCCTACAAGCAGCATTTCGCGCAGGGCTGGGACTTCTCCTACGACCTGGCCGATCTCGGCCGCTACTATGCCGACTATGTCGCCCTCATGGCCCATTTCGACGCCGTGCTGCCCGGCCGTGTCCACCGGGTGATCTATGAGCGCCTTGTCGCGGACACCGAGGTCGAGGTTCGCCGGCTGCTGGCCTATCTGGGCCTCGAGTTCGATCCGGCCTGCCTGCGTTTCTTCGACAACGGCCGCGCCGTCGCCACCCCCAGCTCCGAACAGGTGCGCCAGCCCATCTTCACCGATGCAATCGACCACTGGCGCGGCTTCGAACCCTGGCTTGGGCCGTTGAAAGCCGCGCTCGGCCCGGTCCTGGACGCCTACCCGGACGTTCCGTAGCCGAACCGCTCAGCCCAAGGCGCCAGCGCCGGCACAATCGGCGCCATCTCGGCCGCATAGGCGCGCCAGCGGCCGAGGCCGCGGTCGTTCAGCCCGGCCCGCACCTTATCGGCGCTCGGTGTACGGACGGTTCTGGCCCTCGCCGTCGCTCCGACATCGGCCATGGCGGGAACCACGTCGAGGCCTAGGAAGCCGCAGAGCCGGGCCAGTTCCGCCTCGAAATCCTCGACCAGGGCCTCGTGCCGCGCTTCGATCAGGTTCAACGGCAGCACCGCCCGATAGACCTCGGCCATCGCCATGCAGGCGGCGTAACAGGCGGCGGCGGTGTCTGCCCGCGTAAAGGCGTAGGTCATGGCGTTAATCTGGAAATTGTGGCGCAGGCAGCTCAGCACGACATCGCGCGGATCGCGCACGGCGAACAGCACCCTGGCGCGCGGAAAGAGCTTGGCGACCAGGGGCAGGCTCAGCGTGCCGGCCGGCGCCTTGTCCAGGAAGACCCGGCGCCGCGCGTCGATCCCGTGCGCCGCGACTTCGGCCCAATAGCGCGCCCGCCAGGTTTGAGCTTCTTGCGGCGTTAGCCGCGCCAGCCGCTCTAGCCCCGCCGGCGCCGTCAGGAATTCGGCATAGGCTTCGGCCAGGGTCGGCGCCTCCTCCAGCGCCCGCACGTCGGGATGACCGGCCAGCACCTGTTCTAAAAGCGTCGTGCCCGAGCGCGGGAAGCCCATCAGGAAGACATGGGTTCCGGCCTCGCCTGCGACCGGGGTCTCGGCCGGCGTCTCGCGCCAGGGCGCGGGATCGGCGGCGCGGAACCAGGCCGCCAGCCGGTTCAGCTTGTCGACCTCACCCTCGCGGCCAGCGGCGCGTTTGGCATAGAGCTGGTGCTGGATCGCCTTGCCCTGAACCGCCGCCGCGAAGGCCTCGGCGGTGCGGTTCAGCCCATCCAGCGCCTCGGCGCGCAGCAGGATCGCCTCGGCGCGCTGGTCGGGGCCAAGCCCCGGGGTCCCCGCCAGCCGCGCCGCGCGCGCCTCCGCCGCTTTGAAGTCGCCCCGGCCAAGCGCGGTGCGCGCGCCGAGCCAGAGGGCGTCCGGCCGATCCGGGCCGGCGGCGGAGAGGCGCGCCGCCATCGCCTCGGCCTCGTCCCAGTCGCCGGTCTCGATCGCCAGCCGGGCCACGCCGAACAGCGCCTCGGCGCGCGCCGGATCGGCGGCTAGCGCCTTGCGATACAAGGCTCGCGCCTCCTCGCTGCGGCTCAAGGCCTGCAGCACGCCGGCCTTGCCGCAGAGCAGGGCGGGATCGGCCGGCGCCAAGTCCAGAGCCGCTTCCCACGCCCGCAGCGCCGCTTCCGGCCGCCGCGCCGCGACCAGCGCGCCGGCCAGCATCGCCCAGGTCGCCGGCTGGCGCGGTGAGAGCCGCAGCCTTTGCTGGCAAAGCGCGATCGCCTCGTCGAACCGGCCCTGACCCAACAGGGCGGCGAGGGCTGAATCTGGCGCGTCCTGTGGCATGGCGTGAATCCTAGCTGCTCTGGCCAGTGCGCGCCAAGTCATCCGACCATTTTAGTACCAATAGCCGTAAAATCACTGGATTGGTGTTGTTTTGGACTTGCCATCGCAGCCGGTTTGGTGACACCCTGCAACCATCTCCGGACCCGTGGGCGGGTCGCCCGCGGATCTTCCGGATGGAGTTGCCCTCCTTCAACTGGTCCGGGTGAGTGATCACCCGGACCGTTTTCGCCGGCCCGTCCGCATCGCTTGCGGTGGCGTCAAGCGGGAGGTCTTGTGTCAGGGTGTCGGCGGGGCGTTCACACCAATGCAGATCAAGCCGCTGTTCCCGCTCAGACTCTCGCGCCTGGTCGTGGCGGCGATGATGGCGTTCGGGTTCGGCGCGGTCCAGGCGGCGGCGACGCCGGCCATCGTCCCGGCGCCGAAATCGATGACGGTGAGCGTGGGGCAAGCGCCCGTCAGCGTCGAAAACGGAACTCCGATCCTGGTCGCCGCCGACGACGCCGAGGCCCTGCGCGTCGCCGGCTATCTGCGCGACCTGACCGCCAGGACGCGCGGTCTCGACCTGATACCCCAGGCCGGCCGCGTCGCCAGCGACCAGACAGCCATCGTCCTCAAGCGTACCGGCCACGCCGCGCCGGGCGACCAGGCCTATGCGCTCAGCGTCTCGCCCCATCGCATAGCCGTCTCGGCCGCTAGCACGGCGGGGCTCTTCTACGGCGTCACCACGGTCTGGCAGCTCTTGACGCCTGATGCCGCCCAAGGCGCCGTCGATGTCCCACAGCTCCGCATCCACGACGCGCCCCGCTTCCACTGGCGTGGCCTTTTGCTCGATTCCGCCCGCCATTATCAGTCGCCGGAATTCATCGAGCGGCTGATCGATTGGATGGCGCTGCACAAGCTGAACCTGCTGCACTGGCATTTGACCGACGACCAGGGCTGGCGACTGGAAATCAAGGCCTATCCGAAACTGACCGAGATCGGCGCCTGGCGCGTCCCGGCCGGCGAGGCCGCCGCCGCCGACATCGATTCCGCCACCGGCAAACCGCGGCTTTACGGCGGCTTCTACACCCAGGACCAAGCGCGCGAGATCGTCGCCTATGCCGCGGCGCGCAACATCACCATCGTGCCCGAGATCGACATGCCGGGCCACGCCCTGGCGGCGATATTGAGCTATCCGGAACTCAGTTCGGACGGTGCCGGCGACCCCTCAATTGAGGGCGACTGGGGCATTTTCCCCTATATCTACAATGTCGACGACCACACCTTCGCCGTGCTGGAGGACGTGCTGAGCGAGGTGATGGCCATCTTTCCCGGCCGTTACATCCATGTCGGCGGCGACGAGGCGCAGAAGGACCAGTGGAAGGCCTCACCGGCTGTCCAGGCCCGGATGAAGGCGCTGGGGATCAAGGACGAGGATGCGCTGCAGAGCTATTTCATCCATCGCATCGAGCGTTTCCTCGACGCCCATGGCCGCCGGCTGGTCGGCTGGGACGAGATCCTGAAAGGCGGTTTGCCGCCGACGGCGACGGTGATGTCCTGGAACGGCGTCGACGGCGCCCTCGCGGCGGCGAGGTCCGGTCACGACGCCATCCTCACCCCGTCGCCGACCCTTTATTTCGACCATCGCCAGAGCGATCTGCCCGACCAGCCGCCCGGCCGGGTCGACGTGATCGGCCTGCGCGACGTCTACGATTTCGACCCGGCGCCGGCGAAACTGACGGCCAAGGAGCGCCGCCACATCCTCGGCCTGCAAGGAAATCTGTGGACGGAGCATGTGCGCACCGAGGAGGGGGTCCAGGCCATGGCTTTCCCGCGCGCCGCAGCCGTCGCCGAGGTCGGCTGGTCGCCGCGCGCGCGCCGGAACTGGAGCGACTTCGCCGCGCGCCTGCCCGCCGAGTTCGACCGCTATCGCGCGCTGGGTCTGAAGGCCGATACGGCCGCTCTGGAGGTCCGCATCGACCAGAGGTTCTATCCCGAGGACAACCAGGTCGCCGTCGCCCTCTCCACCGAGCTGGGCCAGGGCAAGATCCGCTACACCACCGATGGCGCGGATCCAACGCCATCCTCACCGCTCTACGGCCAGCCGCTCACACTGGCCCTGCCGGCGACCCTGAAAGCGGCGGCGTTCCTGAACGGCGCGGCCATCTCGCCGGTCGCCGAACAGAGCTTCGACACGCTCTCCGTGCGCCATCGCTCCAGTCAGGACCTGACCCTGTGCAGCGACAAGGTCGGGCTCAATCTGGAGGGCCAGTGGCCGGTCGACGGGCCGCGTCCGGTCTTCATGGTCGACATCATGAACCCGTGCTGGATCTATCAGGGCGCGGACCTGACCGGCGTCAGGACGCTGCAGGTCAGCGTCGGCCGCGTTCCCTTCAACTTCCAGCTCGGCAAGGACCTGGCCAAGATTCCCTTGCACCCGCCGGCCACGCCCGAGGGCGAGCTGGAGGTGCGCCTGGGCGGCTGCGACGGTCCGCCCATCGCCGTTCTTCCGCTGGCGACGGCCGCTGGCCGCGCGGGCCAGACCACTCTGACCGGCGCGTTGCCCGCGCTGAGCGGCGCGCACGACCTCTGTTTCACCTTCACCGCGAAAAGGCTCGATCCCATGTGGGTGATCGACTGGATCCAACTCGTTCCGGCCGCGGCATGAGCCAGGCGCCGCCGCTGATCCTCAACTGTCCTATGCGGGGCTGGGTCGCGCCGTTGGACGAGGCGCCCGACCCGGTCTTCGCCGAGCGCATGCTGGGCGACGGCCTGGCCATCGATCCGACCGGGTCGTCCCTGCACGCGCCGTGCGCCGGCGTGGTGCTCAGCGTCCATCCCGCTTGCCACGCGGTCAGCCTCAGGGCCGGGAACGACGCCGAGATCCTGATTCATATCGGCATCGATACCGTGGCGCTGAACGGGGAGGGGCTCACCGCCCATGTCCGGGACGGCCAGGCGGTGAGCGCCGGCGACCTCCTGATCAGCTTCGACATCGACCTCATGGCCCGCCGCGCCAGGAGCCTGATGACGCCGGTCATCCTGACCAATGGCGAGGCCTTCGTCATCACGCGCCGCGACCAGGATCGCGAACTGCAGGTCGGCGATTTCCTGATGGAGATCCAGGCCACGGGCGTGCAGGCGGCGTCGGCCGAGACCGTCGGCGCGACGGCCACGCGCCTCCTGACCGTCCCGCTCGCTCACGGCATCCACGCCCGCCCGGCGGCGGTGATCGCGGCCGAGGCCAAACGCTACGCCGCCGAGATCGGCATTGAGGCCAACGGCCGCCGCGCCAACGCCAAGAGCCCGGTCGCGGTCATGGCGCTGGCCGTGCGTCAGGGCGATGCGATCGTCCTGACCGCGTCAGGCGCCGACGCCGACCCGGCCGTCGCCGCCGTCGCCGCCCTTATCGCCAGCGGCCTCGGCGAAGGCGAGGCGACCGCCGCCGCGCCGCCGCCGCCGCCCCAACCGGCGCCGCCTCCGCCTGTGCCTACAGACGGCTCGCCGCTGCGGCTGAAGGGGGTGGTCGCCGCGCCAGGCCTCGCTATCGGCGTCGCCGTCCAGCTGGTCGCCCCAACCGTCGCGGTGAACGAGACCAGCCTCGGCGTCGCCCACGAGGCGCCCGCCCTGGAGGCGGCCATCGAAACCGTCCGCGCCCATCTGGAGGCCCGAGCCGCCGGCGGCTCGCGCGAGCGCCGCGCCATATTGGGCGCGCACCTGGCCTTCCTGGATGATCCGGAGCTGATCGCCGCCGCCCGCGCCGCCATCGACCAAGGCCGAAGCGCCGGCGTCGCCTGGCGTGAGGCGATCGGCGGCTATGTCGAGATGCTCAGGGCCTCGCCCGACCCGCGCCTCGCCGCCCGCGCCGACGACCTCTGCGACCTCGAGCGCCAGGTGCTGATGGCCCTTGGCGGCGTCGATCACCAGACGCGCGCCTTGCCGGAAGGCGCCATCCTGCTCGCCGACGACTTGTTGCCGTCCGAACTCCTGTCCCTCGACGCCGGCCACATCGCCGGCCTGTGCATGGCCGGTGGCGGCCCGACCTCCCACGTCGCTATCCTCGCCGCCGCCATGAACGTTCCGGCCTTGGTCGCCGCCGGTCCCGGCGTGCTGGCGATCAAGGACGGGACGGCGCTGATCCTCGACGCCGACAGGGCCAGCTTGCAGATCGCGCCCGATCCGGCGGAGCTCGAGGCCGCCGAAGCCGCCATCGCCGCGCGACGTGAGCGGCGGACCCTGGCCCAGGCCGCCGCCTTCGAGGAATGCCGCACCGCCGACGGCGCCCGCGTCGAGGTCTTCGCCAATGTCGGCTCGCTCAGCGACGCCAAGGCCGCGGCGGCCAGCGGCGCCGAGGGCTGCGGCCTGCTGCGCACCGAATTCCTTTTCCTCGATCGCCCGACCCCGCCCAGCGAGGACGAGCAGGCGGCCGAATACCAGGCCATCGCCACGGCGCTTGGCGGCCTGCCGCTGACCGTGCGCACGCTCGATGTCGGCGGCGACAAGGCGGTCGACTACCTGCCGATCCCGGCCGAGGAGAACCCCGCGCTCGGCCTGCGCGGCATCCGCGTCAGCCTCTGGCGTCCCGACCTTTTGCGCCAGCAGGTCCGCGCCATCCTGCGCGTCACGCCGCACGGCCAGTGCCGCATCATGGCGCCGATGGTCGCCAGCCTCGCCGAACTCGAAGCCGTGCGCGCCATGGTCGACGAGGTGAGGGCGGAGCTCGGCTACAACGAGCCGGTCGCGGTCGGGGTGATGATCGAGACCCCGGCGGCCGCGGTCACCGCCGACATGATCGGCGCTCGCGCGGACTTCCTGTCCATCGGCACCAACGACCTGACCCAGTACACATTGGCCATGGATCGCGGCAATCCGCAGCTGGCCGCCCAGGTCGACGGTCTGCACCCGGCGGTGCTGCGCTTGATCGCCCTCGCGGCCGGCGGCGCGGCGCGGCACGAGCGACCGCTCTGCGTCTGCGGCGGCCTGGCGTCGGACCTCGCCGCCGTCCCCATCCTGATCGGGCTCGGCGTCAACGAACTGTCAGCCATGCCAGCTGTGGTCGCCGAGCTGAAGGGCCTTGTTCGGACCCTGAGCCTTCCGGCCTGTCGCGCCCTGGCCAGGCAGGCGCTCGACCGGACCTCCGCCGCCGAGGTGCGCGCGCTCGCTGCCGCGTTCCAGGCCTCGCAAACGGGAGCCAGCCAATGACCTCGCCGCCGTTCCGGTTGTCGCTGTCGGCTCTGCAGCCGCTCGGCCGCGCCCTGATGCTGCCCATCGCCGTGCTGCCGGCGGCGGGGCTGATGCTCAGGCTAGGCCAGCCGGACCTGCTCAACATCCCGTTCGTGGCGTCGGCCGGCGACGCCATCTTTCACAATCTCGGCCTGCTCTTCGCCATCGGCGTCGCGGTCGGCTTCGCGCGCGACGGCAACGGCGCGGCGGGGCTGGCCGGCGTGGTCTGCTTTCTCGTGGCAACCAACGGCGCCCAGGCCCTGATCAGCGTTCCCGCCGACGTCCTGGCCGGTCTGACCGACAAGTCCCGCGACCTGGCCACGGCCGCGTTCAAAGCGGCGGCCCTGTTCAAGCTCGGCGTGCCGCTGGGTATCCTCTCCGGCTTGATCGCCGGGGACTTCTACAACCGGTTCGGAAACCTGAAACTGCCGGACTACCTGGCCTTTTTCGGCGGTCGTCGCTTCGTGCCGATCGTTAGCGGCGCGGCGGGTCTGGTGCTGGCCCTCGTCTTCGGCCTCGGCTGGACGACGCTGGATCGCGGCATCGATGGCCTCAGCCACGCCATCGTCGGCGCCGGTCCCTTCGGTCTCTTCGCCTATGGCCTGCTCAACCGGCTGCTGATCGTCACCGGCCTGCACCACATCCTCAACAACGTGGTCTGGTTTATCGTCGGCGACTATCACGGCGCCACTGGTGATCTGAACCGGTTCTTCGCGGGCGATCCCACCGCCGGCGCCTTCATGTCCGGCTTCTTCCCGGTGATGATGTTCGGCCTGCCCGCAGCCTGCCTGGCCATGTTCACCACAGCCCGGCCGGAGCGGAAGGCGGCCGTAGGCGGCATGCTGCTGTCGCTGGCCCTGACCAGCTTCCTGACCGGCGTGACCGAGCCGATCGAGTTCACCTTCATGTTCCTGGC
>FSWT01000073.1_pt1 | contig 10055 bp, 9 predicted proteins | sample 1638051 | NCBI WGS metagenome assembly FSWT01 (sample SAMEA3914788, study PRJEB12502) | metagenome | biome: forest; material: soil | place: Canada | collected 2011-07-03 | depth 0.1 m
GCGTCGAGCGTGCCGGCGACGGTGGTGGTCCCGCCGTCGGCCACCAGCCAGATCTTGCCGTCGCTCTTGCTGACGCCGGTGGCCCGGATCACGCCGGCGGTGTTGCCGGCCAGGGCATAGACGTTGCCTTGTTCGGCCCGCAGCTCTGCGTTGGCCGCCTCGATCAGGCCAGTGTTGGTGACGCTGGTGGAAACGCCGCCGAGCTGCACCGAAAACAGCCCGTCGCCGTCGTTGTCGGCGTCCTTCAGCGTCACTTGCTGGCCGGCGACCAGGCCCACCGTGCCGCCCGACGCGGTGAGGGTCCCGTCGTTTTCCACCGTGGAAGCGATCAGGGCGATATTGCCGCCGAGCGAGCCGACCTTGCCCAGGTTGAAGATGCTGGCGGTGGACGAGCCAGAGAAGCTCAGGTTTCCGCCGGCGAGGAAGTTCGAATTGGCGACATCCAGGGTCGAGGCGACGAAGGTCCCGCCGGTGTTCACCACCCCGGTCTTGCCGATGATCACCCCGTTGGGATTGATCAGATAGACCGAGCCGGTGGCCGACAGCAGGCCATCGATCGAGGAGATCGAGCCGCCAGTGACCCGGTTCAGGGTCGCGCCGGAGCCGTTGTTGATCTGGACCGTGCCGCCCTGGCCGATCGAGAAGCTGTTCCAATTGATGATCGAGTCTTTGCTCGACTGGGTGATGGTCAGATAGTTGTTCGATGGCGCGCTGATGCTGGCCTTACCCGCCGCTACCGTGGCGCCCGTGGGCAGGGCCGGCGCGGCGCGGACCGCGGCCGGCGCCAAGAGCAGCGCGGCCGCGACCATGGCCGTGCTGGTCAGCAGGGCGGCGCGGCCCGGCGCGGCGGACGCGAGTCTCTCTGCACCGGGCCCAAGGGCCCCGGCGTTGTCTCGGAACGTGAACAAGATAGGCCCCACCAGGCGAACGTCAGTTCACTCGGAAATATCACGTAAACAAGAGATTAATGAGCATTAAGAATCTACAGGGGGCGTCTGTACTGCTCAGCTCAAGTTAACCGCGTTGGAGAAACAAGGGTCACGACTGCTTTTGGCATCGCGCATGCAAATACTTCCGTCCGTCCCGAACGGCGGTTCTACTCGCCGCTAACGGACTGGGCGAAAGCGAGGGACCCGGCGGGCAGGGTGGCCCAGGCGATCGCGGTCGAGACGCGGATCCACAGAAGCAGCAGCGCATACTGGCGCTCGAAGGCGTCGGACATCCGCTGCGAAAACACCACCCGATCCGGCGATGGACAGGTGAGCAGCCCGTCGACGGCGGCGTCGCTCAGCAGCTTGTTGATATGGACGCGCGAGACCCCGAACCGCCGCGCCAGATCCGACCGCGACAGCGGCGCTTCGTCGAGGAAGCGGGCGCGATCCAGCGGTTGGGACCGGAGCAGGTGGGCCAGCGTGAACATGCCGGCTTCGCGGTGGCCGAAGATGTACATGGGATGGCCGGGCTGGTTCCTGAACAGGTCCGGTTGGGCCTGCTGCAAAAAGCCGGAGACGAGGATGTAGTGGAGCAAAGAGGCTTCTTGATCCGCCAGCGGGAACCCGTCGACCGTCTCGGGCGCGAAGACCGCCGCGTGCTTCATGTCGTTTCGCACGACCGCGCTGAAGTACTGAAAGAAGCCTGGCCCCAGGACGAGATCGCGCTTGGTCCAGTATTCCGAGCCCGGCGTGGTGACGATCTCGCCATATTGGAGCCCGCGGCTGAGGAATTGGCGCACGCGGCCAGGACTGCTGATGTCCATGTCCTTGCAAGCCGCTGTCAGCGTGGCGGCGGACAGCCCCTGCGGTGCGGCGCGCAGGAGCATGGCGGTATAGGTGATGCCGACCCGGAACTGGTCCTTCACCATCCAGCGAAAGGGCTCCTCCAGCCTCGTGAAACGCTCCACCGCCTCGTCGGCGTGGCCTTTCGCGGTCGCCCAGAGATCTGGATGTCTGCGCAGCTCGGCGACGGTCGCCTCGGTCAGCAGGCTTCGGGGGTCGTCATCGGGAGCGGCTGCCATGATCTCGACAAACTAGCCCACCCTTTCCGCCATGCTCAACCCAATCCGGGTTTCGTCAGCGTCGCACTCGAAGCGTCGGAAGGGCTCTCTACCGGGCGACCTCGCTTGGTGTAGGCTGGCCTCCGCCATGACCGAGCACTTGCCTATCATCGACATATCGCCGCTGTTCGGCGTCGACCCGGCCGCCCGGAGCCTGACCGCCGCCGCAATCGGGTCCGCCGCCGCGCGGGACGGTTTCTTCTATGTAACGGGCCACGGCCTGGGGGCGGACACTGTTCCGCGCCTGGACGCGGCGGCTCGGCGCTTCTTCGCCCTGGCCGAGACGGAGAAGGCGAAGATCGCCATGGCGCACGCCGGGTCTGCCTGGCGCGGATGGTTTCCGCTGGGCGGCGAACTCACCTCGGGGCTCGCGGACCAGAAGGAGGGCGTCTATTTCGGCGAGGAGCTCGGCGTCGACGATCCGAGGGTGAGGGCGGGCTGGCTGATGCATGGCGCCAACCTTTGGCCCACCCAGCCTCCGGACCTGCGCGCGGCGGTCGAGACCTATGTCGCGGAAGTCACCCGGGCCGCGGCGGCGATCATGCAGGGCGTGTCGCTCGCCCTCGGCCTGCCGGCCGATCATTTCGCCAAGGCCTATCTGGCCAGACCCACGGTGCTCTTTCGAATCTTTCGCTACCCGCCGACCGAGCCTGGCGGCTGGGGCGTCGGCGAACACACCGACTACGGTCTGCTGACCCTGTTGGCTCAGGACCGGTGGGGCGGGCTCCAAGTCCGGGGCGATGACGGATGGATCGATGCACCGCCGATCGAGGGCACGCTGGTCTGCAACGTCGGCGACATGCTCGAGCGGCTGACCGGCGGCCGCTTCGTCTCCGCGCCGCACCGGGTGCTCAATCGCAGCGGCCGGGAGCGGCTGTCGTTTCCCCTGTTCTACGATCCTGATTTCGATGCGACCATGACCCCGGCCGTCGACCAGGCCCCGATCAGCGACCGCCAGCGGCCGAGGTGGGACGGCGCCGATCCCAAGGCGTTCGCCGGCCGCTATGGAGACTATCTCGAAGGCAAGGTCGGCAAGGTGTTTCCCGGGCTCAAGGCCGACGTCTACGGCGACCGATAACGGTGGTCGCGCGGGCCGGGTAATCCACCCCCCGGCCCACGCTTCTCCATGCAGCGCGAAGGGGAGGAACCCGCTGCGTTTTAATTCATACCAAATTAGTAGGATAAAGCGCCAGCAGAATTCCTTCGATCGGCTTGAGAATTCCCGTTGGCGGTGTGGGCGGCCTCAGATGCCGGCGCCGTCGTCCACGACTTCGCTGCGTTCCTTGGCCTGGGTGATAAGGCTGCCTGGCGCGACATCGTGTGTCAGCCAGACGTTGCCCGCGATCGCCGCGCCCGCGCCGACGGTGATGCGGCCGAGGATGGTGGCGCCGGCATAGATCACCACATCGTCCTCGATAATCGGATGGCGGGGGTAGTTCTTCAGCAGCAGGCCTTCTTGGTCGGTTTCGAACCGCTTCGCGCCAAGGGTGACGGCCTGATAGAGGCGCACGCGCCGGCCAATCACGGTGGTCTCGCCGATCACGACGCCGGTGCCATGGTCGATGAAGAAGCTTTCGCCGATCTCGGCGCCCGGATGGATGTCGATGCCCGTCGACGAGTGCGCCGTCTCCGACACGATCCGGGCCAGCATCGGCGCGCCGAATCTATAAAGGCCATGAGCAAGGCGGTGGTGGATCATCGCCAGCACACCGGGATAGCAGCTCATGACCTCATCCAGGCTCTTGGCGGCGGGGTCGCCTTCGAAAGCGGCCCGGATATCGGTCTCAAGCAGCGCCCGGATCGCCGGGAGTTCGTCGCCGAGCTGGGCGGCGATCCGGCCAGCATGATCGCTGTGGTTTTCGCCGGCGTGCTGGCTGGTGTGGGCGGTCAGCTCCAACTCCAGGCGGACCTGCCGGCGCAGCGACTGCAGCGCGCCGGCCAGGGCCGAGGCGACGAAGGTGTCGACGCCTTCGCCGGCAAGACCAGCAGGACCGAAATGCCTCGGGAACATCGCCGCCGCCAGGGCGTCGATGATCTCGGCGACCGCCTTCTTGGAGGGAAGGTCGGGGAGGGGCGCCTCGCCATAGCGGGTGCGGTGAGACTTCAAACGCAGCGCGCGCAGCGCGGAGACGAGTTCGCCGACGCGGGGGTAGATCCAAGGCTCGTCGCCCTGGTCAGGCTCCGACGTCATACAGGTTTGACGAACTTCAAGGTCATGCGGTCGCTCTCGCCGATGGCGAGATAGGGAGCATGATCGAATTGCGGGTTGGGCGGCTGGCCCGGGGCTGACGAGCGGCTGGTGGGCGGCAGGGTCCAGACACCGAAGGGATGGTCCTTGGTGTCCTTGGGATTGGCGTTGATCTCCGATCGTCCGGCCAGGACGAACCCGGCCTTCTTCGCCTCGGCGATGACGAAGGATTCCGGCAGGTAGCCGTCGCCCTTCTTCGGGTCGGCGCCCGGGTTGGCGCGGTGCTCTTCGATGGCCAGGACGCCGCCGGGCTTCAGGGCGGCGCGGAAGTCGCCGAAGGCCTTCTGCACAAAGCCGTCGACCTGCGCCCAGTTGTGAACCTCGCGGGAGATCAGCACCAGGTCGACCGTGTTCGGCGGCGCCAGCGGACCCGACACCTTGCCGAAGCCTGCGACGCTCACGTCGCCATAGACCGACTTGTCGGCATATTTGGCTTCAAACGCCGCGCGGTCTTTGCGGGCGCCGTCCGACAGGGCCGGATTGTTCAGGTCCGCGCCGGCGGCGACGTAGTGGCCGCCGGTCGCCGCCAGATAAGGGGCGATGATGTCGGTCCACCAGCCTGTGCCGGGATTCACGTCGATCACCGTGTCGCCGCGCTTCAGGCCCCAGAAGGTCAGAGACGCGCCGGGGTGACGATAAACGTCCCGCGCGCGATCGGCCGCCGGTCGGCGAGGATCGTCGATCGCCTTTTGCAGCAGGGGATCGATGGGCGCGCCAGCCAGCGCGGGCCAGACGGCGCCGAAGCTCGGCGCGGCGGCGAGGGAGGCCAGAAGGGTTCGGCGGTGCAGTGAGCGCATGATGTCGGGTCCTTCGATGATCTCAGGGGGCCTTGTGGATGGAGTCCACCCAGGCCACGGCCTCGGGCTTTTCCACCGGAGCGATGTCCAGATTGACCACCACCGCCTCGCCGCCGCTGCGGACCAGCACGCACTCCAGGGGTTCGTCGTCGGAAGCGTTGATTTCCTGGTGCGGCACAAAGGGCGGGACGTAGATGAAGTCGCCGGGTCCGGCCTCGGCGACGAACTGCAGGGCGTCGCCCCAGCGCATGCGGGCCTTACCCTTCAGCACATAGATGACGCTTTCAAGTTCGCCGTGATGGTGGGCGCCGGTCTTGGCGCCGGCGTGGATGGTCACCGTCCCCGCCCAGAGTTTTTCGGCGCCGACGCGGGCGAAGTTGATCGCCGCCGCGCGGCTCATGCCGGGGGTCTGGGCGGTGTTGGGATCGAGCTGGTCGCCGGGGATCACCCGCACGCCGTCGGTCTTCCAGTCTCCGGTGTGGTCGTGATCGTGATGATGGTCGCTCATGCTGGACTTTCGGCGTTTGCGGGGACGATTGGTGGGATCTGGCTTAGACCCGCAAGATGTAGGTTAAACGAGAACCCACGGCGAGCGATGCGATCGCGCCGTGGGTCCAATTCGGATCGCCGAGCCGCCGATAGGGCGGCGTTGGGCTCGGATCGTCAGCCCGCCGCGCGCGCCGGGCTGGCCTCGCGGGCCGCCACCAGTTCCCGCACCCGCGGCAGCAGATCGCGGCCGTAGGCAATGGCGTCCTCCAGCGGATCGAAGCCGCGGATCAGGAAGGTGGAAACGCCCAGATCGTAATAGTCGAGCAGCGCGTCGGCCACCTGTTCGGGCGTGCCGACCAGGCCGGTGGAATTGCCGCTGGCGCCGGTGAGGGCCGCCACGCCGGTCCACAGCCGCTTGTCGACGCGGGTCCCCAGCGCCGCGGCGTCCAGCAGGCGCTGGGCGCCGGCGTTGGGCGGGGCGTGGCCGGTGGTCTTTTGGCCGGATTTCTCCCGCAGCTCGCGGGTGCGATCCTCGATCTCCTTGGCGCGCTTCCAGGCGGCTTCTTCGGTGTCCGCCAGGACCGGGCGCAGGGACAGGCTGAAGCGCGGGTCACGACCCCACTTCGCCGCGGCGGCCCGTACGCGGGAGACGGTCTCACGCACCTGGGCCTGGGTTTCACCCCAGAGGGCGTAGATGTCGGCATGCTTGCCGGCGACCGGGATGGCCGCGTCGGAGGAGCCGCCGAAATAGATCGGCAGATAGGGCTTCTGGAACGGCTTCACCGATCCGAAGGCGCCCTTCACCTGATAGTATTTGCCGTCGTAGTCGAAGGGCTTTTCGCTGGTCCATTCCTGGCGGACGATGTCCAGGTACTCGTCGGTCCGGGCGTAGCGCTCATCCTTGGTCAGATGGTCGCCGTCCTTCGCCAGTTCGTCGTCGGAGCCGCCGGTGATGATGTGCACCGCGATGCGCCCGCGCGTGAACTGGTCCAGCGTCGCCAGTTGCCGCGCCGCCACGGTCGGGGCCGTGAAGCCGGGGCGGTGGGCGATCATGAAGCCCAGGTTCTTGGTCACCGCCGCCGCGTGCGAGGCCGCCAGGATGCTTTCGGGCGACGAGGAGCCAAAGGCGATCAGGGCCCGGTCGAACCCACCGTCATCGTGGGCCTTGGCGATGGTTTCGACATAGTCCCTGTCGAGCGCCGGTCCGGAGCTGGGATGAATCTCCGACCCCTGCTGGAAGCCAATGAAGCCAATGAATTCGACGGTCATGGGAGATGATCTCCTCCGAAAGATGGGTAGCGGATAATACCCACTAATGAAGTGGGAATTAGCGAGTATTCCTAACGGTGGTCTTTAACTGGGCTCATGGGAGGCGTCAGAAGGCGCATCACAGCAGCTCGCCGGTGGGATAGGCGACTAACTCGCCCTCGGCGCCGGCCGGGGGCGGGATGTCTAGCCCCAGGCGCCGCAACAACCGGCGCCGGATGGCCTGGAATGCCGGGCCGCCGTCGCGAGGCCTGGGCAGATCGATCACCTCCTCGGCGGCGATGCGTCCGCTGTCCAGCACCAGGACGCGGTCGGCCAGGGTGATCGCCTCATCGACGTCGTGGGTCACCAGCAGCACCGCTGGCGCATGCGTCCGCCAGAGCGACAGCACCAGATCGTGCATCCGTAGGCGGGTCAGGGCGTCGACCGCCGCGAAAGGTTCATCCAGCAGCAGCAGGCGTGGTTCGCGCACCAGGGCGCGCGCCAGGGCCGCCCTTTGGGCTTCGCCGCCAGAAAGGGTCGCGGGCCACACATCCAGCCGATGGCCCAGGCCCACTTCCTTCAGCGCGGCTTCGGCCCGCCCACGCGCATCGGCGCCGGACAGACCCAGGGCGACATTTCGCCAGACCCGCTTCCAGGGCAGCAGCCTGGCGTCCTGGAACACCACCGCGCGGCTTGAGGGCGTGCGCACGTGTTCCGCGTCGGCCTGATCAAGCCCGGCCAGAGTGCGCAGCAGAGTGGTCTTGCCCGAGCCGCTGCGGCCCAGAAGCGCGACGAACTCGCCCGCGCCGATCTCAAGGTCCAGATCGCGCAATACAGTGGTGTCGCCGAAGACGCGGCTGAAGTTGCGGACCTGAACCGCCGGCTGCCTGGCCGACGGTGTCTCCGGCTCAGTCGCGGGCGTGGGGGCGAATGGATGGATGCTGGCCTGGGCCATGGCTTTTGGCAAACTCATGATTTGATGAAGCTGGGACGCCAGGCGAGCGCTTTGCGCTCAAGCGCCCTGACGATGGCGTCGGCGGTGAGGCCCAAGAGGGCGTAGACGATCAGGCAGACGACGATCTCGTCGGTGCGCGAGAAGTCCCGGGCGTTGTTGATCAGATAGCCCAGGCCCGCCGAGGCGTTGATCTGCTCGGCCACCACCAGGGTCAGCCAGGATCCGGCCAGGGCGTAACGCAGGCCCAGCAGGAACGAGGGCAGGGCGCCGGGCAGGATGACGTCGGCGATCAGGCTCCAGCCCCGCAGGCCGAAACTCCTCGCCGCCTCGATCAGTTTCGGATCGACCCCGCGGATGCCGTTGTAAAGGTTGAGATAGATAGGGAACGTCGTGGCCAGGGCGATCAGGGCGATCTTCGGCGTCTCGCCGATACCGAACCAGACGATGAACAGCGGCGTCAGGGCGAGCGACGGCAGGGTGCGCAGCATCTGGACAGGCGGGTCGACCGCATTCTCGCCCGGCCTGCTCAGCCCCGCGGCCACGGCCAACACCGAGCCGACGCTGACCCCGATCGCCAGGCCGGCCATGGCGCGGCCGAGAGAGACCAGCATATTGATGGGAAGTTCGCCGCTGCCGACCATCTGCCAGATGGTCTGAAGCACCGCCGTCGGCGCCGCCAGGACATGCGTTGGAATGATCCCAACCCGTGATCCAAGTTCCCACAGCGCCAGCAAGACCAGCGGCGAGACCCATCGCTGAAGACGCTCCGGGACCCTAAGCCCCGGTAAACGATTAGAAAAATTGATGGCTTCCACCAGAGACACTGCGAGCTCCCAGGACCTTTGGCCCCTTGCTTTTACCTCGCGATACAAGCACCTGTAATTCCCATCGGATCAATAGACTTATCATAAGACCCCTGTTTAGAGAATCTCATATGAGGAGCCTGGAATGGCCGTGAACCTGCCGACGGACCTGCTGCGCAGTTTTGCGGCGATCGTCGATTCCGGTTCGATGCTGCGCGCGACGGAGCGCGTCTTCGTCACCCAATCGGCCCTCAGCCTGCAGATGAAGCGGCTCGAGGAGACGCTGCAGGCGTCGCTGTTTCGCCGCGATGGCCGCCGTCTGAGCTTGACCCCGGCGGGTGAGACCCTGTTGGCCTACGCACGTGAAATTCTGGGCGCCAACGATCGCGCCGTGGCCGCCCTTACCGGCGACGTCCTGCCGGGCCCGGCGCGCGTGGGCCTGGTGCAGGATTTCGCCGAGACGCTTCTTACCGGAGTCCTGTCCCATTTCGCCCGGCTCAATGGGGAGACCCAGCTTCAGGTGCGCGTCGGCGGGTCGGCGGAGCTGCTTGAGCTGCTCGCCGCCGATCGGCTCGATGTCGTGCTGTGCATGGGTCCGGCCGACGACCCGGCGGCGTTGAAGACCGCGCCGATGGTCTGGCTGGGCGATCCCGGCCTCGCCGAACTCGACATCCTACCCCTGGCGGTGCTGGAGGCGCCCTGCCGGTTCCGCGATGCGGCGCTCGCGGCGCTGGACGCCGCCGGTCGCCGCTACCGGATCGTGCTGGAGACCCCCAGCCTGTCGGCGCTACGGGCCGCGGTGCAGTCGGATCTCTGCATCACCTGCCGCACCGACATCGTGCTGAAGCGGCCCATAGACCCCGAACTCGCGCCCAGCCTGCCGGCCCTGCCCAGCGTGGCCTATACCCGTCATACCCGGGCCGACCCACATCCGACCCTGGCCCGTCTGGCGGAACTGATCCGTTCCGCGGTCGTGGAGCTTTAGAAGCGAACGCCGACGCCGGCTAATCCGTGGCGCGGCCTAGCTTATTGCATCCCTCCACCTCATCTAGGTCGACGGTGATAGGCAAACCCCTTGGGAGATGAGTGCATGGAATATCGTCAGTTGGGCGCGTCGGGCCTGATGGTTCCGGTGTTGAGTTTCGGCACCGCGACCTTCGCCAGCGAGGACTCGCTGGGCTTCGCGGCCGTGCGGGGCGAGGAAGCCCGACGGATGGTCGACATCTGCCTCGACGCCGGCCTCAACATGTTCGACAGCGCCGACATCTATTCGCGCGGCTCTTCCGAAACCATCCTGGGCGAGGCGATCAAGGGCCGGCGCGACAAGGTGATCATCTCCACCAAGGGCACGTTCCGCAGCGGCCGCGATCCGAATGCGGTGGGATCGTCCCGCTTCCATCTGTTGGAGACCGTGGACCGCCAGCTGAAGCGGCTCGGCACCGACTATATCGACGTCTACCAA
>FSWT01000188.1_pt1 | contig 10024 bp, 7 predicted proteins | sample 1638051 | NCBI WGS metagenome assembly FSWT01 (sample SAMEA3914788, study PRJEB12502) | metagenome | biome: forest; material: soil | place: Canada | collected 2011-07-03 | depth 0.1 m
CGCAGGCTTTCCTTGGACCCGAGCCCCAGGAAGCCCTTGCGAGCCAGGGAGTCCGTGAACAGACCAATGGCGCGGTCCTGCAGGGGGCGGTCGAAATAGATCAGCACGTTGCGGCAGGAGATCAGCTGCATCTCGGCGAACACCGCGTCGGTCACCAGGCTGTGGTCGGAGAAGACCACCTGTTTGCGCAGGCTCTTGTCGAACGAGGCCTTGCCGTAGGCGGCGCTGTAATAGTCGGACAGGGACGACTTGCCGCCGGACTTGCGGTGGTTCTCGGTGAACAGCTTGAGCCGGTCGAGGTCGTAAATGCCAGCCTCTGCCTTGGCCAGGGCGTCCTGGTTGATGTCGGTGGCGTAAAAGATGGTGCGGTCTTCCAGGCCTTCCTCGCGGAACAGGATGACCAGGGAATAGAGCTCCTCGCCGCTGCTGCAGCCGGCGATCCAGACCTTCAGCGAGGGGTAGGTGCGCAGATGCGGCGCCACCTTCTCGCGGATCGCGCGGAAGTAGGAAGGGTCGCGGAACATCTCGCTGACCTGGACGGTCAGATAGCCCAGCAGCGTGCCCAGCATGCCCGGATCATGCAGCAGCCTTTCCTGCATTGCCGAGAAGTTCCGGAACCCCAGCTGCTCACGCGCCTGCTTCAGCCGCCGCTTCACCGACGCCTGGGCGTAGTGGCGGAAATCGTAGTGGTACCTTTGGTAAAGGCCCTCCAGCAGCAGCTGGATTTCGATGTCCTCGACTTTTTCAGGCATTCAGATTCCTCACCGCGGCATCCAAACGCGCACGAGCGAGAGAAGTTTTTCGACATCCAAGGGCTTGGCCATATAGTCGCTGGCGCCGGCCTCGATACAGCGCTGCTGGTCGTCGGGCATGGCCTTGGCGGTCAGGGTGATGACCGGCAGGGACTTCCACTCCGGCTTCTTGCGAATTTCGCGCGTGGCCGTCAGCCCGTCCATCACCGGCATCATCACGTCCATCAGCACCAGGTCGACCCCCTGCCCTGGCTGCGCGGCCGCGCGTTCGAGCGCATCCAGCGCCTCGCGGCCGTTCCGAGCGATCTCGACCAAGGCGCCGCGGGGCTCCAGGATGTTGGTCAGGGCATAGACATTCCGCACGTCGTCCTCGACCACCAGAATGCGCCGACCTTCCAGGATCGCGTCGCGGTTGCGCGCCTTGCGGATCATCTTCTGCTGCTCGTCCGGCAGTTCGGAGACCACCTGGTGCAGGAAGAGGCTCACCTCATCCAGCAGCCGCTCCGGCGACTTGGCGCCCTTGATGATGATCGACTTGGAATAGCGGCGCAGGCGCTGTTCGTCGTCGGCCGACAGGTCGCGGCCGGTGTAGACGATCACCGGCGGGAAGGAATAGGCGTCCTCCTGGCTCAGCGTCTCCAGCAGGGAATAGCCCGAGGCGTCCGGCAACGACAGGTCGAGCACCATACAGTCGAAGGTCTGCGACTTGAGCAGCTCCAGGCACTCGGCGGCGGTGCCGGCGGCCATGGTCTGCACGTCATGCGAGGTCAGCAGCTTGCCGACCGCCTCGCGCTGGACCGGATCGTCCTCGACGATCAGCACACGATGCATAGCCTGCGACAGCTTGGCCTCAAGCTTCTTCAGGACCTCGGCCAGCTCCTCGCGCTTGACCGGCTTGAGCATGTAGCCGACGGCGCCCAGGGACATGGCGGTCTGGGCGTGGTCGCTGGCGGACACCACGTGGATTGGAATGTGCCGGGTGTCGACATCGCGCTTGAGCCGGTCGAGCACCGACAGGCCTGACTGATCCGGCAGGCCGACATCGAGCACGATGGCGCTGGGCATATACTGTTTGGCAAGGGTCACCGCCTCTTCGGCGGTGCCGGCGACCAGAGACTGGAAGCCCATCTCGCGCGACAGGTCGCGCAGAATGCCGGCGAAGGTTTCGTCGTCCTCCACCACAAGCAGGATACGCTTGGTGCTGGTCAGGACGTCGCGGTCGTCGTCGACCCGACGATAGGGCGCGGCCGGCGCGGAAGCCGGCGTCATCGCCCGTAGAACCATGGGATCGACCGGCGCGCTCGACGGCGCCTCGCGCGGGGCCACATTGCCCGGGTTGTAGGCGACGGGAATGGTGATGGTGAAGGTGCTGCCCTCGCCTTCCCTGCTCCGTAGCCGAAGCGAGCCGCCCAGCAGGCGCACCAGCTCGCGTGAAATCGACAGGCCCAGCCCCGTGCCGCCGTATTTGCGGCTGATGGTGCCATCGGCCTGGCGGAAGGCTTCGAACACGCTCTGCTGCTGTTCCTCGGAGATGCCGATGCCGGTGTCGGTGACCGACAGGGCGATCTGGCCACCGGCCGTGGTCTTGATCGCCAGCTCGACCTTTCCCGCCTCGGTGAACTTGAAGGCGTTGGAGAGCAGATTCTTCAGCACCTGTTCCAGCCGCTGCACGTCGGTGTCGATCGTCACAGGGCATTCCGGCGCGATCTCGATCTCGAACGCCAGCCGCTTTTCCTGAGCGATCGGCTGGAAGACCTGGCGGATATCCTTGGTCAGCCGGTCTAGCGACACTGTCTCGGGTCGGATCTCCACATGGCCGGCCTCGATCTTTGACAGGTCCAAGATGTCGTTGATCAGGTTCAGCAAGTCGTTGCCGGACGACTGGATGGTCTTGGCGAACTTGATCTGTTCGTCGGTCAGATTGTCGTCGGGATTGTCCGCCAGCAGCTTGGCCAGGATCAGCGACGAGTTCAGCGGCGTGCGCAGTTCGTGGCTCATATTGGCCAGGAAGTCGGACTTGTACTGGCTGGCCTGCTCCAGCTCCCGCGCCTTCAGCTGCACGGCGGCGGTGGTCTTCTCCAGGTCGTCGCGCTGCACCTCCAGCTGTTGGGCCTGTTCTTCGAGCTGCGAATTGGTCTGCTCCAGCTCGGCCTGCTGCTGCTCCAGCCGCCCTTGCGATTCCTTCAGCGCCCGGCTCTGCTCCTCCAGCTCCTCGTTGGAGACACGCAGCTCCTCGCTCTGGACCTGCAGTTCCTCGGACTGACGCTGGGTCTCTTCGAGGAGGTTCTGCAGCTCGGCGCGATAACTGGCCGAGCGCACCGCAACACCGATGGACTCCGCCGCCTGGTCCAGCAGGGCCAGCACCTCGTCGTTGATCGGGTTGATGAAGCCGAGTTCGATGACCGCATTGACCCAGCCGTCGGCGTTGGCCGGCGAAATGACCAGATGCCTTGGCTTGTCCCGCCCGAGCGCCGAGCCGACGGCGAGATAGCCGTCCGGCACGTCGCGGAGAATGAACGGTCGTCCCTCGATGGCGGCCTGGCCGAGCAGGCCTTCCCGTGGCGCGAACCGCTCGGGGATCTTGGCGTCCGGCGGAACGCCATAGGTCGAGACCCGGCGATAGAAGTCACCGCCACCGACGAACACCGCGCCGGCCTGGGCGTCGAGATAGCGCGCCAGGAATTGCAGGATGTTGTCGCCAAGCTCTTCCACCCGCTGGTCGCCGAGCATGGCCGCCGCCAGTCCGACCTGGCCCGACTGCAGCCATTCCTGCCGTTGCCGCGCCGCCGCCGCCCGGCGGATCAGATAGCCGACCATCAAGGTCAGGGCGATGCCGAGCAGGCAGGAGAGAATGCCGCTGATCAGGGCCGTGTTGTAGGCGTCGTTCATCTCCGCGAGGCGCTTCTCGCGCAGATCCGCCTCTTCCTGATTCATCACCCCGATCTGGGTGCGGATGATGTCCATCTCGACCTTGCCACGGTCGGTGACCACGACCGCAAGCGCGGCGTCCGCCCCTGCGGTGCGGCGCAGGTCGATGGTTTCTTTCAGCTCAGCCAGCTTGGCGCCGATATGCTGGCGCAGCGGCCCGATCCGCATCTGTTGCCTGGGGTTGTCGCGCGTCAGCTGGGCCAATTCGTCCAGCTGGGCGCCGACCGCCGCCAGCGCATTGTTGTAAGGCTCAAGATAGCGGTCCTTATAGGTCAGCAGGAAGCCGCGCTGGCCGGTCTCCGCATCCTTCATGGTCGACAGGATGTCATCGAGGACGGCGATGACCTGATGGGAATGGACGATCTTCTGGTTGTCGTCCTTCAGGGTCTGGATGTTGAAATAGGCGATCGCACCGCTGATCACGAAGAAGATCAGCACGACCGTCAGGCCCAGCGACACCAACGGGTCCAGCGCCGATTTACGGGTCGGAGCGGAAGGCGCGGCCATTTCAGTCATCGGCACTCTCGTCAGCGGTCGAACGTCCCGTGCCTAAACGGGCTTAGCCGTAAACGGCTCCCAGCTCCGGTGCAGAGTCAGGCGGCGCGCGCACGGTCAAATTGTCGCAGGACTTGATGTATTGGAAGGGCGGCGACGGGCCAACCCGGTTTGGGGGATATGGCCGAAAAAGTCGGTGGGCGATGCCCGCCTCGCAATTGCGATGGGAAGCTCGGCGTCTGACTATCTCCGACCTTGGGAGAGTCCGCTCGTGGGCGTCGGCCATTCGCCGCGCCTCGCGGCCAGGGATGACCCAGCGGGCATGCGCAACGAAATTCAGCGCCCGGGACAAAGGGCTGAGAGCGACGGCGGCGATCGCCGTCCCGGTCTCGAATGACCGTTCAGCGGATGTCTCCGGCGGTCAAATCAGGCCGCGGATTTGATATGGTCGATGAAAGCGCGAAGCTTGGGCAGCACCTGGCGCTTGCTCGGATAGTAGAGGAAAACACCCGGCGTCATGAAGGTGAGGTGGTCGAGCACCGACTCCAGCTTTCCGTCGGCGATCGGCGCGCGGGTGATCGGCCCCGGCACCTGAGCCAGTCCCACGCCCTGGATCGCCGCCCCCAGCAGGGTTGGGTAATCATGCGCGATCAGCGGGCCCGAGACCGCAGCCTCGATCCGCTCGGCGCCGTCGATGAAGGACCAATGGGAAACCGCGCCGCTCGAACGGCGTATGCGCAGGCAGGCGTGCTGGCGCAGATCTTCCACACGTTCAGGACGCCCCTTGCGCGCGAGATAGTCGGGGCTGGCGACGACCACGAAAGGGAAAGACGGCGTAAGCCGCACCGCCACCATGTCGGGCGCGATAAATTGTCCGAAACGGATCCCAGCGTCGAATCCGCCAGCCGCGAGATCCACCATTTCCTCGCTCGCGGCGATCTCCAGTTCGATCTCTGGATAGGACTGGGCGAACGACCCGATTACTGGCTCAAGGACTAGCGCCACGACGCCCCGGGGCACCGACAAGCGGAGCAGCCCGGCGGGCCGTTGGCTGAGGTCGCGGGCAGTCTCCGCGGCGATCACGAGTTCCGCAAAGGCCGGTCCGGCGCGGTCGAAGAATCGTTGACCAGCCTCCGTCAGGCCGACGCTGCGCGTCGTGCGGGTGAACAGCACCGCGCCTAGCCTCGCTTCCAGGCCGCGCACCGTCTGACTCACGGCAGAGGGCGTCACGCCCAGCTCGGACGCAGCTGCGCGAAAGCTGCGGCGTCTAGCGACGGCGAGGAAGGTTTCCACACCCTCCAACGCGCCATGCCTCACTGTGAAGTTCAGCTTCATGACCCATGAATATTATATCGGATAGTCGCGCGATAGCGGCCGCCCTAGATGAGGCTCTGAAGCTTGGCGGGAGGCCAGAATGCCGACGGGAATGCTTTTCCTTATCCAACTCATCCTTGGCTACGTCGCGTGGCTGCTCTGCTTCGGGACCTACGGCCTGCCCAAGCTCAAAACGATGGACAACGTGCAGGCACACCGCGCGATCGCGACGCTGCACAGCTTCCGTTTCTTCGGTCTCGTCTTCCTTGTTCCCGGCGTCGTTGGCGCTAACCTGCCCGCCGACTTCGCCCCGGCCGCCGCCTGGGGCGATTTCGCCACAGGCCTGCTGGCCATTCTGGCGCTGATGACGGTGCGAATACGTCCGCTGTTTTGGGTGTTTGTTGTCGCCTTCAACTTCGTGGGAATCAGCGATCTCCTGCTCGACTACTGGCATGCCGTTCGGGGCGGGCTTCCGGATCAGGCGGGCGCTTTAGGCGCCGCCTACGTGATTCCGATCATCTACGTGCCCTTGCTGATGATCACGCATGGCTTCGCGCTCTACCGGCTAGCCCGTCCCCAGCCTAGAATGGTTTCCGACTTAGCGAGGAACGCGACCACACCCTGAATGGGCGGAACTCTGCAACCGGGCCAATTTCCGCTCCTGGTGCATAGCCCTCCCATCGCCAATTGCTTTCCCCGCACGGAAATGCGATCCGCAGACCGCCTTTTTCGCTGCCGGGAATCGAGGCTGTCCGACCATGACTGCTGAAGCCATCGTCATCATCGGGGCGACCGGGGATCTGGCGCAACGGATGCTGTTTCCGTCGCTCTACTTCCTGGATAGCGAAGGCTCGCTGCCGGAGAATTTCCGCATCGTCGGCGCCTCGCGCTCGGAGCTGACGAGCGAGGCCTTCATCGATCAGGTCGAGGCCAGCGTGAAAATCCGCGCCGGGACCTATTTCAACGACAAGGACTGGGCCCACTTTCGCCGGCGTCTGTCCTATTGCGTTGTGGATGCCGGCAAGCCGGCGACCTTCCAGAACCTGGTCGGCCCGCTGAAGGGCGCACATGAGACCATCTTCTACCTGTCGACCTCGCCCAGCCTATATGAGGCGATCAGCGCCAATCTGAAAGCCTCCGAGGTCGCCAAGGCCGACAGCCGGGTGATCGTGGAAAAGCCGATCGGCCGCGACCTGGCCAGCTGCCAGGAGATCAACGACGCCCTGGCGCGGGCGTTCGACGAGCGCGAAATCTTCCGCATCGACCACTACCTCGGCAAGGAGACGGTGCAGAACCTGATCGCGGTGCGGTTCGCCAACGCCTTCTTCGAGCCCCTGTGGAACCACGTGTCGATCGACAGCGTGCAGATTACCGTGGGCGAGACGGTCGGGGTTGAGGGCCGCTGGGGCTATTACAACGACTTTGGCGCGCTGCGGGACATGGTGCAGAACCATGTGCTGCAGCTCCTGTGCCTGGTGGCGATGGAGCCGCCGGCCAGCCTCGATCCGGACTCGGTGCGGAACGAAAAGGTCAAAGTCTTGCGGTCCTTGCGTCCGATTACGGGGCGCGAGGTCGAGAAGAAGACCGTGCGCGGCCAGTACCGGGCCGGCGTCGCCGAGGGCAAGACCGTGCCGGGCTATCTGGACGAGGACGGCGGGACCGGCAGCGACACCGAGACCTTCGTCGCCCTGCAGGTCAATATCGACAACTGGCGCTGGGCGGGCGTGCCCTTCTACCTGCGCACCGGCAAGCGGCTGGCCAGCAAGAGTTCGGAGATCGTCATCCAGTTCCGCGCCGTGCCGCACTCCATCTTCGGCGGCGACGACTTGCAGGCCAACCGGCTGATCATCCGGCTTCAGCCGGAGGAAGAGATCGCGCTTTCCCTGATGAACAAGACCCCAAGTCTTGAAGGGGTTCAGCTTCGGCCCGTGGACCTGAACCTCAGCCTCACCGACGCCTTCAAGAGCCAGGCGCCGCGGCGGCGGATCGCCTATGAGCGGCTGATCCTGGAGGCGATCAAGAACAACCAGACCCTGTTCGTGCGCCGCGACGAGGCGGAGGCGGCCTGGATATGGGTCGACACCATCATCGACAATTGGCAGAAGCACGGCGTCAAACCCATGCCCTATCCGGCCGGGTCCTGGGGGCCCGCCGGCGCGTTCGGGCTGATCGAACGCAGCGGCCACAGCTGGCACGACGAGTAGACCGACATGGTGGCGACCTCCGAAGTGATGGCCCTGTGTCCGGTGATCCCGGTGCTGACCATCGAGAAGGCCAGCGACGCTGTCCCGCTGGCGCGCGCCCTGGTGGCGGGCGGGTTGACGGTGTTGGAGATCACCCTGCGCACTCCGGCCGCGATAGAGGCCATCGCGCTGATTGCGCGTGAGGTTCCGGATGCGGTGACCGGCGCGGGCACGGTGCTGAACGCCCGCGACTGGGAGCGGGCCGAGAAGGCCGGCGCGCAATTCATCGTCAGTCCCGGCCTGACCGATCCGCTGATGGAGGTGGCCGCCGGCAGCGCCCTCGCCTTCCTGCCCGGCGTGGCGACGGCGGGCGAGCTGATGCGCGGCCTGGATGCGGGGCTGACCAGCTTCAAATTCTTTCCGGCCGAGACCTCCGGCGGCGCTCCGGCCCTGAAGGCGCTTTATGGGCCCTTCGCCGACATCCGCTTCTGCCCCACGGGCGGGATCACCGCCAAGACGGCGCCGGACTATCTGGCCTTGCCGAACGTGGTCTGCGTCGGCGGTGGCTGGGTCGCGCCGAACGACGCCATCGCGTCGGGCGACTGGGGACGGATCACCGAACTGGCCCGGGCCGCTTCGGCGCTCTCGGAACGCTAAGCTTATGTAAGCGTTGCTATTCCCGGCGCCGCTCCTGGCGCGAGTGGGAGCAACTCATATGATCAAGTGGGCTTTGATCTTCCTGGTGGTCGGCGTCATCGCCGGCATCCTGGGCTTCACCGGCATCGCGGGCGCCTCGTTCGCCATCGCCAAAATCCTGTTCTTCGTCGCCATCCTGATTTTTGTGGTGCTGCTGGCGCTGGGCCTGACGATCTTCCGCAAGGCCGTCTGACGACGTCCACACCATACCGTCATGGCCGGGCTTGCCCTGGCCGCCCATGGTCCGGCCAAGGCGCGATCCTCGGGGCGCCTGCGCACGCGGAGGGATGGGTCGCCGGAACAAGCCCGGCGATGACGGCGGTGTTGGGGCGTGCACCCGCGGACGCTCCCCATCGGGGACCCGATTCAGCCTCGGCGCCGCCCCGCCACACTTGCAACCACCCCAATCTCCGTCATAGGGAGCGCCATCGCATCACGGAGCGCTCCCTTGTCCGAAGCTCGAATCATCGACGGCCAGGCCTTCGCCGAGGGGCTGCGTGGGCGAATCGCCGATGAGGTCGTGGCGCTGAAACGCGACCACAGCCTGCAGCCGGGGCTCGCGGTCGTACTGGTGGGTGAAGACCCGGCCAGCCAGATCTATGTGCACAACAAGGGCGTCCAGACGCTGGAAGTCGGCATGCATTCGGTGACCATCCGCATGCCCGCCGAGACCACCCAGGCGGAATTGCTGAAGGTGGTCCATGACCTGAACGCCGATCCGGCCATCCACGGCATCCTGGTGCAGTTTCCGGTGCCGGCGCATATCGACCCGCTGGCCATCCAGCTGGCGATCGATCCCGACAAGGACGTCGATGGCCTCAGCCCGCTCAGCGCCGGGCGTCTGGCCACCGGTCAGACGGGCCTTCGCCCCTGCACCCCGGTGGGCTGCATGATGCTGCTGGAAGACGCGGTGGGCTCGCTGCGCGGAATGAACGCCGTGGTGATCGGCCGCTCCAACCTGGTCGGCAAGCCAATCGCCCAGTTGCTGCTGCAGGCCGACTGCACGGTGACCATCGCCCACTCCCGCACCCGCGACCTGCCGGCCGTGGCCCGCGCCGCCGACATCCTGGTGGCTGCCGTGGGGCAGGCGGAAATGGTGCGCGGCGACTGGATCAAGCCCGGCGCGGCGGTGATCGACGTGGGCATGAACCGCATTCTCTCTCGCAAGCCCAAGGCCCGCGCCGCAGGCAAGATGGTGGTGGTAGGCGACGTCAATTTCGAGGAAGCCAAGGGTGTGGCTGGCTGCATCACACCGGTTCCGCGTGGCGTCGGACCGATGACGATCGCCTGCCTGTTGAACAACACCCTGACGGCGGCCAAACGGCTGGCGGGCGCCTAAACGCGCCGGCCCGGACGCGCCTGTGCACGAGGTTCTTGAAATTGTAAGAAATACAGGCATACTAGGCCTTATCGAATATCGTTTTGGTTCGGCAGCTCTCCACGCTTGTTCTTCGGATCGAGCTTCCGAGTCTCTCACGATCCTCTCCGACAATTTGGTCACGCGTACCAGTTGGGCGCGCGAACATTTGCATCTAAAGGTATAACAATCATGGCTAGCGGTACTGTGAAGTGGTTCAACGCCACCAAGGGTTTCGGCTTCATCCAACCTGACGACGGCGGCCAGGACGTGTTCGTCCACATCTCCGCCGTGGAACG
>FSWT01000210.1_pt1 | contig 10000 bp, 10 predicted proteins | sample 1638051 | NCBI WGS metagenome assembly FSWT01 (sample SAMEA3914788, study PRJEB12502) | metagenome | biome: forest; material: soil | place: Canada | collected 2011-07-03 | depth 0.1 m
AGGCCGAAGCAGTGGAAGGTGGGCAAGGGGTTGAACATCACCCAGTCTGGATCGAGGTCGATGTGGGCGGCGATCTGTTCGGTGTTGGCCACCAGATTGGCCTGGGTCAGCAACACGCCGCGCGGCGCGCCGAAGCTGCCGGAGGTGAACAGGATCACGCCCGGATCGTCCGGCTGAGCCGCAACCCGAAACTGGCGGGGCATGGCGCCGGCCAGGGCGGCAAACGCCTTGTCCGCCAACCCGACCTTCGCGCGAACATCCTCCAGATAGATGATCTTGCAGTCGGCCTGCAGGGCGTCGACCAGGTCGTCCAGCTTGCCCTGGTCGATGAACCGCCGGGCGGTGAGGATGGTCTTTACCCCCGCCGTCTTGCAGGCCGACTTCAGGTTCCGGATGCCGGCGGTGAAGTTCAGCATGGTGGGCGTGCGCCCGAACGCGTGAAGGGCGAAGAAGGTCACCACCACCCCCGCGCTGGAGGGCAGCAGCACGCCCACGCGCTCGCCGCGTTCGGTAAAGCCGGCGATCTTCCGGCCCAAGGCGAATGAGGCGCGGATCAGGTCCGTATAGCTGAGGGGATTGCGTTCCTGATCTTCGAGGATGGGCTTCTTGGCGCCATGGGCGTCACGGGCGTCGATCAGAGCATCGAACACCGCACGGTGTCCGGCTCGCGCATCATAGGCGCGCGGCATCGATGAAGACCTCCCTGGTCGTCTCTGTAACGTCTGCATAAAGGCTAGCGTTGCGGATCGTCGTTGGAAAGGGCGCTCAAGGGATGAGGAACCGGCGCGTTCTTGGACACGAAGGTCTCGATGAAGGCGATTTCGCGGGCGGTGGGGTCCCTTGGAAGAGACTCCAGGACGCAGTGGGGCAGCGCGCGGCAGATCGGCGTCCAGTCGGCGTCGCCCGCGCCGCGCGGGGTGAGGATCAGCACCGGAACCGTCACCCGGCTCCAGCCCGCCGCCTTGATCGCGCTGGTCAGGGCGTCGAACGCGGCGAGCCAGCCGAGGCTCGGGTCGCCCATTCTGAGATCCGGGTTGGCGGCCTGCCAGGCTAGCCGCCGGCCTCGGTCGGTGGAGATGTCGGGCGCACCGTCGTCGTGGCTCCATCCCGATCCCCCCGGCGCGCGGATGAACCCCAAACGCAGCCGAGCGGCCCAGGTGGTCAGGCGCGGGTCGACCGCGGTCGGTCCGGTCAGGCTGGGGCGTACGAGCACGAGGCCGCCCACACCCTGCGTGTTGGTTTGCAGCGCCCCTAGCGCCACCGGTGCGGCGGTTCCTTCGGCGACCAGCACCAAGGGGGCGTCCGGAGACGGGCGGATGGTTTGCCGGACCATGGCGCCCACCGCGTCCAGGTCGGGTTCGAAGGAGGCGACATGGCCAAGGTCGCGAGGTCCGACCGCGCGGCCCGATCCGCCCTGGCCGGCGCCATCCAGGGCCCAGCTGATGTAATACTGCCCCACGAAGCTGCGGAGCTGGCGATAGTGGCTCTCGGCGAAGTCGCCATAGCCCGGCATGACCAACACCTGTGCTCGCGGCGCGGTCGCAGCGGCGGCGACGCCGTAGCGCTGAGCGGGCGCATCTTTCGCGGTCTGGATCAGGCCCCAGGCCCAGCCAGTCGGCGGGAAATCGGCCAGGCTAAGCGCGGGAGGCAGGCGGCTGTCGGTAAAGGGCGCGGAATCGTCCCGCGCGCCGCAAGCAGCGAGCAGCAGCACCAACGCAAAGACGAGACCCCGACCGCCCATGACCGCAGTCTTCCCGTTGCGGCCCGTGGCGACAAGGCTTGGCGCGCGATAGGCGACCACGAAGCCGAAGATTTGACGAAATGCCGGCGCTCGGTCTTTGCCGATCGTCAGGCGGCAGCCTTGGGCTTGCGCCACATGGCGTAGAGGGTCGGACCGCCGATCAGCTTGATCTCCTCGGTCACCTCGAAGCCGAAGCTGGCATAGATGGGCAGGTTCTTTTCCTTCGAGGATTCCAGATAGCAGGGCAGGCCGGAGGCGTCGGCGATGGCCAGGTGGCGGCGCATGGCGACACCGCCGAATCCCATGCCCTGTTTGTCGGGGTCGGTCCCGATCACCTGCAGGTACCAATGCGGCTCCTTCGGGTGACGCTTCTCGACCTGGTCCATCACCCAGATGGCGTGGCGCGCCCCGCCGAGGCCAAACAGGCCGAGGAACTCCACGCCATTGGTGATGTACTGCCAGAACGGCATCTCCCAATGGTGCGGCGGCCGCCAGATCGCGCCCGACTCATGGCCCTCGGCGACATCGCAGCCACCAAGCGGCAGGGCGAGTTTCAGCAGCAGCTTGAACAGGCGCGGCAGCTTTTCCGCGCGGGTAGCTTCATCCCGCAGCAGGAAGCACATCATCGGGTCGTCGGCGAAGGCGCGCGACAGCATCTCGCACATCGGACCGATGTCCGCCTTGGTCGCCGCCCGCGCCTCGGCTCGGGTCTCGCGAGCCGTCTGTCCGCCCTTGGCCTTCGCCATATGATGCTCCCCCTGTGACCGGCCCAAGGCCCGACGGGCCGGGACTCTGGTCTTTGAGGGCGAGTGTTGCTAGAAGCTGCGCAATGATCAACCGCGCCGAACAAGCCTGCTCGAACGCCAACGGTCCCGACAGGGGTCGTGAGGGTTCGCGCGCGCTCGTCTAGCCGCCTTATCCCATCAGACCCCGCCGGATAGGCTGGGGTCTTCGCATCTCCGCCGCCGGCTTATCGCCAAACGGAGATTTGCATGACCATCCCGCCTCAATCCTGGCATCCCGTCCGCACCGGACGATTGCTGCTGCGCGACTTTGTCCCCGACGACTTCGACGCGGTCCACGCCTACGGGGGAGACCCGGAGGTCGCCCGCTACATGGAGTGGGGACCGAACACGCCTGATGAGACCCGCGGTTTCCTCGGTCGGGCCCTGGCCAGCCAGGCGATCTGGCCCCGGCTGGATTACGGCTTGGCGATCGAACATCTGACGGCCGGCACGGTGATCGGATCCATCGGCCTGTACCTGCGCGACGGCCCGAACCGCACCGCCGAGATCGGCTATTGCCTGCATCGCGACTATTGGCGGCGAGGGATCATCCACGAGGCGTCTCGCGCCATGATCGATGTTGCGTTCAAAATCCTTGACCTGCATCGGGTGTTCGCCACCTGCGATGTGCATAACGCGGGCTCCTTCGGCGTGATGGAGAAGCTCGGCATGCGAAGGGAAGCCTTGCTGCGCCAGGATCGCCAGATCAAAGGCGCCTGGCGCGACACCTATCTCTACGCGATCCTCGCGGAGGAGTGGGCTTAGATGCCGGACGGCCGGTCTGGAAACATACCGCGTGCTAGATTAGGCTTCTCAAAATTCAGACAGCCGAACGCCGAAAACGGCGTCGGGTCCTTGGGAGGACGATATGGGCAGCACCGTTGCGGTGGACGACAAGACCGGCCGTAAATTCTACCTCGACGACCCGGATGATCTGAAGCCGGGCGAGGGTTTGATCTTCATCCTCAACCTGCATGGCGGCGGCTCTGTCGGCGCCTGGCAGCGCGCCTATTTTCCGGCTGTCGACTTCAAGGAAAAGTACCGGCTGGTCGTCGCCACGCCGTCGGCCGCCACCAAGGAGCCCTCGCGGCGCTGGGTCGGAGAGGCGGACGACGCCCACCTGCACAATATCGTCGAACAAGTGTTCGCCCAGTACGGCAAGGACCACATCAAGGCCTTCTGGCTGGCCGGCCACAGCCAGGGCGGCATGACCTCCAGCCGCCTTTTGAGTCAGGACCCTTTCTTCCAGGACCGCGTCGACGGCTGGCTCAGCCTGTCCGGTGGCCGCCTTGGTCCCGCGCCAAGAGCTGAAGGATTCAGCGTGCCCATGCCGCCGGGCCAGACCTTCAACTTTCCCAGACCCGCGCCGTCGGCGCCGCCGACCTGCGATTTCTCCCATATCTTCGCGGTCGGCGAGCATGAGATCGCCTCCCTGCCCGAAACCTCGCCCTGGGCGGAGAAGTATGGCGCCGGCGCGAGGGTTCGACGGCCCGATGTGGTCGACACCGTCGGCGGCCAGATTCACGACACCACACGCGAATCCTATTCGACCAAAGGCTGGGGTCTGAAGCCGGGGCCGGGCACGGCCCAGGTCTGGGTTTATCCCGGCGCCAAGGACGGCCGGGTGATCGCCGACGTGGTGCGATTGGACAAGGGGCACACGGAAGGGCTAGAGCCCAAGGTCACTGAAGAGCTGATCAAATTGATCGTCTCCGCGCCGGGCGGTAAGGCGAGCAGGCTCTAAGCTCTCCTTCCTGTCATGGCCGCCCTTGTGGCGGCTACCCATCGCTAGGCCGGGTGCAAACCTCGGAGATTTGAGACGCTGAAGAAGGGGTGGCCGGGACAAACTCGGCCATGACGAACTATGGGAGCGGGGTGCTTGATTGCGAGGCCTAAACAGCCGATCTAGGGGCCATGACAACGGTCATTGATCGGCGGGGCGAACCCAGGGCGCGGCATCCGGAGAAGCAGGCGCGGCCCGAGACGCCGCTGCTGCGCAAGCCGGACTGGCTGCGCGTGCGCGCGCCGGGCTCCGCCGGCTACAACGCCACCCGCGACATCGTCAAAACCCATGGCCTGACCACGGTCTGCGAAGAGGCCGCCTGCCCGAACATCGGCGAGTGCTGGACCAAGTCCCACGCCACCATGATGATCATGGGCGAGATCTGCACGAGAGCCTGCGCCTTCTGCAACGTCGCCACCGGTCTGCCGCAGGCGCTCGACCCGACCGAGCCCGCGCGAGTCGCAGACGCCGTGCGGCAGATGGGCCTGAAGCATGTCGTGATCACCTCGGTGGACCGCGACGATCTCGCCGATGGCGGCGCCGAGCATTTCGCCCAGGTAGTCCTGGCCATCCGCGCGGCGACGCCCGCGACGACCATCGAGATCCTGACCCCCGATTTTCTCCGCAAGGGCGACGCCGCCGATCAGGTGATCGACGCCCGGCCGGACGTGTTCAACCACAATCTCGAGACCGTGCCGCGGCTCTATCTCGGCATCCGTCCGGGCGCCCGCTACTACCACTCCCTGCGCCTGCTCGACCGGGTCAAGCAGCGCGACCCCGCCATGTTCACCAAGTCCGGCCTCATGGTCGGGCTGGGCGAATCCAAGGAGGAGGTGATGCAGGTGATGGACGACATGCGCTCGGCCGGCGTCGACTTCCTGACCATCGGCCAATACCTGCAGCCCACTCGCCGTCACGCCGCCGTGGATCGGTTCGTCCATCCGGACGAGTTCGCCGCCTATGAGGCCATCGCCCGCGCCAAGGGTTTCCTGATGGTCTCCGCCAGTCCGCTGACCCGCTCGTCCCATCACGCTGGCGAGGACTTCGAGCGGCTGCGGGCCGCGCGGGAAGCGCTGCTGGCCAAGACCGCCTGACGCGTGCGCCATACGGTCAGCCGGATCCTGCCCTATACGCCCGATCAGCTGTTTCAACTGGTTGGCGACGTGGAATCCTATCCCGAATTCGTACCCTGGATTCGCACCATGCGGGTCTGGAACCGCTATGACGACGATGCTGGCGTCACCGGCATGGATGCGGAGGCGCAGGTCGGCTTCTCGTTTCTGAGAGAGCGATTTTCCACCCGGGTCCGACGAGACGCCAATCAGCGCATGGTGACCGTCAGTCTGATCTCAGGGCCGTTCAAACGGCTCGTCAATCACTGGAAATTTCTCGAGCATCCCTCTGGCGTTAAAGTGGATTTCTATATCGACTTCGAGTTTAAGTCGAAGCTGCTGACGGCGATGCTGACGAGTAATTTCGACCACGCTGTCCAGCGGCTGATGCAATGTTTCGATGATCGCGCGCGCGCCCTGTACGGCGCTCCGGAAAACCCTAAGCCGTAATCCGGTCGCGTAGCATCTCCAGAGCAATCTGGGTCGCGGCCATTTGGATCTCCGCGCGACCGATATCGCCGAACCGTTCGACCCGGTGATGCACGGATTGGTTGGACCTGCAGGTGGCGAAATGCACCAGGCCGACCGGCTTGAGTTCGGTGCCGCCGCCCGGTCCGGCCACACCGGTGATGGCGACGCTGACGTGGGCGTTGGAGTTTTCCAGCGCGCCTTCAGCCATCATCCGCGCCACCGGCTCGGACACCGCGCCGTAGTCGGCGATCATGTCGCCGGCGACGCTCAACAGGTCCTGCTTGGCGCGGTTGGAATAGACGATCAGGCCCCGGTCGAACACCGCCGAGGACCCGGAGATGGCGGTGATGGCCGCCGACACCAAGCCGCCGGTGCAGCTTTCGGCGGTGACGATCCGCAGGCGCCGTTCCTGCGCTTCATCGATCAGCAGCCGCGCCAGGGTTTCGATTTCAAGCGAGAACATAGATCCCCTTCATGTGCCGCAGAGCCACGGCGCTGGTGTGACAGGGTTGGCCAGCCAAGCCAACACACGATCAGGCAGGATACTGGACCGAGGCCACGGCCTGGGCGGCGAGGCCTTCCTGACGGCCCGTGAAGCCCATCTGCTCGGTCGTGGTGGCCTTGACGCTGACCCGCTCGATGGCGAGGTCCAGCAGCTCGGCGATCCGCGCGCGCATGGCTTCGCGATGGGGTTTGATCTTCGGCCGCTCGCAGATCAGCGTCACATCCACATTGACGATCAAGCCGCCGCCCTCGGCGATCAGCTTGCCGGCGTGGCGCAGGAAGACTCCCGAATCCACCCCGCGCCATTGCGGATCGGTCGGTGGGAAGTGGTCGCCGATATCGCCTGCGCCAGCCGCGCCCAGCAGGGCGTCGGTGAGGGCGTGCAGCCCCGCATCGGCGTCGGAATGGCCGATCAAGCCGTGGTCGTGGGCGATCTCTACCCCGCACAGCATCACGCTCTCACCCGGGCCAAATCGGTGGGCGTCGAAGCCCTGGCCGATGCGGGTCGCCATGGTCGGCGCGGCGAGGTGTTCCGCCATCTCGAAGTCCTCCGGATAGGTCAGCTTCATCAGCCGGATATCGCCCGCGATCTTCACCACCCGGCCGCCGGCCCGTTCGACCACGGCCGCGTCGTCGGTCGGCTCGCCATCGTCGAGCGACCAGGCCGCATAGGCCGATCGCAAGGTCGCCAGTCTGAAAGCCTGTGGCGTCTGCGCGCGCCAGAGCCCATCGCGCGGTGTCGTGTGCAACACGCCGTCCATCTCCCGCTTCAGGGTGTCGGCGACGGCCAAGGCGGGTAGGGCGCCGTCGGCCCCGTCCAGCGCTTCGAGCAGCGAGGCGATGTGGCGCGGCGCCAGCAACGGTCGGGCCGCGTCGTGGACCAGCACCGCGGCGTCCCCGGCGACGTCGCCGAGCCTGGCCAAGCCGGCCTGAACCGACAGCGCCCGCGTCGCGCCGCCCGTTGCGGTCCGCCAGCCGGTCAGGCCAGCAAGCACCTGATCGAGCTGATCTTCCTGGCCAGCGGGCGCGACAACGACAATGTCGGCGGCGCCGGCTTCGACGAAGGCTTCGACGGACCAGCGCAACACCGGCTTGCCCGCCAGGGTGCGCCACTGTTTGGCCGTTCCCGCGCCAGCTCTCTGGCCCGTTCCTCCGGCGACGATGACGGCGACAAATTTCATGGCGTTTGTTTCGTCGGCTAAGGCGGAGATGTCCAGACTGGACTTGGTCTCGATAAGTGCCTAAAACTTCATCGCAGGGGATGATTAGAAAATGGGCAATAGCGTTTTTATCGGCGGGGTCGAGGTTGCGGGACGCGCGTGGTTGGCGCCCATGACCGGCGTCAGCGACCTGCCGTTCCGGCGCGCCGCGGCGCGGCTGGGCGCGGCCTATGTCGCCACCGAGATGGTCGCCGGCGCCGAGCTGGCGAAGGGTCGGCCCGATGTGGTGCGCCGCGCGGCTGTCGGCGACGGCCTGCCTCTGATGGTTGTCCAACTGGTCGGCCGCGATCCGGACTGGATCGCCCAAGGCGCCAAGCTTGCGGCCAAGGCCGGCGCCCAGATCATCGATTTCAACATGGGCTGTCCGGCCAAGGAAGTGACCGGCGCCGCCTGCGGCTCGGCGCTGATGCGCGATCCCGATCTGGCTGAGCGTCTGATCGCGGCGACCCTGTCCGCCGGTGTTCCCGTCACCGTGAAGATGCGGCTGGGCTGGGACGATGCCTCGCGCAATGCGCCCGAGATCGCCGAACGGGCGGCGCGGCTGGGCGTCAGCGCGGTCACCGTGCATGGCCGCACCCGCTGTCAGTTCTATAAGGGCCAAGCCAACTGGGCCCTGGTCCGCGCCGTGAAGACCGCGGTGGATATTCCCGTCGTCGTCAATGGCGACGTCGTCGATGCGGCGAGCGCCCATCGGGCCTTGGCAGAGTCGGGCGCCGATGCGGTGATGATTGGACGCGGCGCCTATGGTCGCCCGTGGCTTGCTCGCCAGATCGACACGGCGCTGGAAGGCGGCCACATCGAGGCCCCCGACCTGGAGGCGCGTCTGGCGATCGCCCTGGACCATTTGGCCGAGACCCTGGCCTTCTACGGCGATCGGATCGGCCTGAAGATTTTCCGCAAACATCTCGGCTGGTACGTCGAGGGCGCGCCCCTGCCGATGTCCGCCCAGGCGCTTCGCGCGGCCAAGTCGCGGCTTTGCCGGCTGGAGCAGGCGGCGGAGGTCGAGGCGGCCCTTGTCGCGCTTTGGTCGGGCGAGCCGGAAAGGCTGGCGGCATGACTGGCCGGCCGCGCTCCGTAACCACGCCGCCAGGTCTCGAAAGCCTGCGCGCCATGGCGTTCGAGGTCGCGCCTGATCCGGCGCTGATCCTGTCGCCGGAAGGCTCCCTGGTTGCGGTCAACGAAGCCGCCGAGGCGCTATTCGGCCAGGGCCTGTCGCTGCTGACGCGCGGTCGCTTCCGTGACGCCCTGCCGCCAGGCTCGGCCCTGACGGGCCTGATGGATCGCGCCATGAAGGCCGGTGTCCAGGTTCGCGAGCGGGGCCTTGAGATCGTCCTGTTCGGCCATCCCCCCTTCGACGCCGACGGCGCGGCGGCGCCCATGGACGACGGCTCTATCCTGTTGACCCTGCAGGTCCGCCACGGCGCCCTTGGCGTCGAGCGCGGCGCGGAGGCGGCGGGCCTGCGCTCCGTCGTCGGCCTTGGCCGCATGCTGGCGCACGAAATCAAGAACCCTCTCGCTGGCATCCGCGGCGCCGCCCAGTTGCTCAAGACCGGCGTGCGGGTTGAGGACGCCTCCTTGGCGCAGTTGATCGTCGACGAGGTCGACCGCATCAAACGCCTGGTCGACCGGATGGAGGCCTTCTCGGAAGAGGTCATCCCCGACCAGGAGCCGGTGAACATCCACCAGGTGTTGGACCGGGTCCGGGCCCTGGCGGTCAATGGCGTCGCCGACGGCCTGACCTTGCGCGAGAACTATGATCCGTCTCTGCCGCCGACTATCGGCGACGAGGACATGCTGATCCAGGTCTTCCTGAACCTGGTGAAGAACGCCTGCGAAGCCGCCCACTCTCGCGGCGACAATCGTGGCCAGGTGACCATCACCACCGCCTATCGCCACGGCGTGCGCATGCGCACCACCCAGGGCCAGAAGGTGCGCAGCGCGCCGCTGGAGGTCCGCGTCCAGGACAATGGCCCCGGCGTCGCCCCCGACCTTCGCGAGCACCTGTTCGAGCCCTTCGTCACCTCAAAGAGCATGGGCGCCGGACTGGGCCTTGCCCTGGTGGCAAAGGTGGTCACCGCCCATGGCGGCCTGATCGATTTTGAATCCGAGCCCGGACGCACGGTCTTCCGCGTCCTGCTTCCCATCGAACCTGAATCTGTCTCCGGCTAAGGCTTAGAATGTCAGTCCACCATAAGATCCTAATCGCCGACGATGATGCGTCCATCCGGCTGGTGCTCAGCCAGGCCTTCAGCCGTCTGGGCTATCAGGTTCGCGCCACCGGCAATGCGACCACCCTGCTCAAGTGGGTGTCGGAAGGCGAGGGGGATCTAGTCATCACAGACGTGGTGATGCCCGACGAGAATGTGTTCGACGTGCTGCCCCGC
>FSWT01000448.1_pt1 | contig 9897 bp, 8 predicted proteins | sample 1638051 | NCBI WGS metagenome assembly FSWT01 (sample SAMEA3914788, study PRJEB12502) | metagenome | biome: forest; material: soil | place: Canada | collected 2011-07-03 | depth 0.1 m
CGACGGCACCCTGGTCGATTCCGCAGCCGACCTGATCGGCTCGGTGAACGTCCTGCTGCACGAAAGGGGCCTGCCGGCCCTCGTGCTGCCGGCGGCGCGCTCGCTGGTCGGTCGCGGCGCGCGCGCCATGATCGAGCAGGGTTTCGCCGCCGCCGGCGAGCCGCTCGACGCGGGCGAGACCCCGGCCCTGGTCCGCCGCTTCATCGCGGTCTACCGCGAGCGCATCGCCTTCGAGAGCCGCGCCTTCGACGGGGTCGAGACGGCGCTGGACGACCTGACCGGCGCCGGCGCTAGGCTCTGCGTCTGCACCAACAAGTTCACCGACCTGTCCGTCGCCCTGTTGAACGCCCTCGACCTCAGCCGCTATTTCGCCGCCGTGATCGGCCCGGACCTCGCGCCCGCGCCCAAGCCCGACGCCCGCCACCTGATCGCCGCCATCGAGGCGGCTGGCGGCCATGCCCAGCGCGCGGTCATGGTCGGCGACAGCGCCGCCGATGTCGGCGCCGCGCGGGCGGCGAGCGTCCCGTCGATCATGGTGAGCTTCGGCTATACCGAGATCGCCGCGGGCGAACTGGGCGGCGACTGCGTGATCGACCGATTTTCCCAGCTGCCGCCCCTGGTCGCGCGCTTGCTCGGCTGAGGCGGCGGCGCTATAGGCTCGCCTCCCTGAACGGCCGGATGCGTAGCTCAGCGGGAGAGCACTGCCTTCACACGGCAGGGGTCGTAGGTTCAATCCCTACCGCATCCACCAGCCCATCCCTCGCTGACTGGGCGGTTTGAGCGACCGAGCCTCATTTGCTCGCGGCGACTCACCGTTCCCTCAGATATCCGCTCATGCCGACACGATAGCGATGGACGTCCGCGGCCTGTAACAGGCCTGCCGGATCGGGACGAAGGTGAACAGCCCAAACGTCCTCGCCCAGATCGCCGCCTGCCGGTCTGACCATAATGAAGTATTCGCAATCGACTCCGTCGGCGACCGGCTTGCAGGCCGTATCGGCGCGTTCAGCCCGCGCGATGGCTTCCCGCATGGGGATTCCCGCGGGCAGGTCTTCGGCGACAAAGGCGCTCGCCGCGCGCATGCCGCCCATCGACATGTATTCGGCCTGGCTAAACGTGAACCGACGTTGATCCTGCGCCGCGGCGACGCTGGCCATCACGACCAAGGCGCTGCCTGTGGCGACGAGGATGCTCGCAATTTTGAACGCATGCTTGGCCATCCGCACCTCCTTTGGCGTCAATCGAGCTTGCCATCCGACTTCGATCGGACCTCGACTTCTGATCGCTAAATGTCGGCGGAGACCTCACGGTTGCCGCCCGGCGCGCTCCTGGCGATGAAATAAAATTCACCCGTTCGAGTAGCAGCCGCGCACTTGGCTAGGGCCCTCGCGCGCAGAATCCATTTGATATTTGTGATATGGAATATTTATAGTCTAGTGATCGAAATACCACCTGGGGAGCAACGCCAGGTCATGACGCCCGTCAGCTCCCCCCGTAGAGGTCGAAGCATGCAATCCAAGGTCATTCTGACGTGCGCCGTGACCGGCTCGGCGCCGCTCAACCCCCGCTATCCGGCCGAGTTGCGCTATCCGGTCGCGCCCGAACGCATCGCGGAGTCGGCGCTGGAGGCGGCGAAGGCCGGCGCCTCCGTGGTGCATCTCCACGTGCGCGACCCTGAGACCGGCGCTACCTCGCGCGAGCCGCATCTGTTTCGTGAGACGGTGGATCGCCTGAGGCAGACCGGGACGGACGTCGTGGTCAACCTGACCTGCGGCGGCGGCGCCTTCTTCCTGCCCGACCCGGAGGATGAGAGCCGCGGCCTGCCGGAAAGCGACGTCGGCTCCGTAGAGAACCGCGTGCGCCATATCCGCGACTGTCTGCCGGAGATCTGCTCACTGGACGTCACCACCGCCAACCAGGTGGAAGGCGGCGTCGAGCACGTCTACCTGAACACCACCCGCACCCTGCGCGGAATGGCCCGGATCTTCCAGCAACTGGGCGTGAAGCCCGAGCTGGAGACCTTCCAGGCGGGTGACGTGGTGTTCGCCAACCAGCTCGTCCAGGAGGGACTGATCGACGGCGCGCCGCTCTATCAGTTCGTGCTCGGCGTGAAATGGGGGGCGCCGGCGACGCCGGAGACCATGATGTATATGCGCGGCCTGCTGCCGCCCGGAGCCATCTGGACCGGTTTCGGCATTTCACGGGACCAGATGCCGATGGCCGCCCAGGCCGCGCTGCTGGGCGGCAATGTGCGCGTCGGGCTGGAAGACAATCTCTATCTCGGCCGCGGCGAATTCGCGACCAACGCCCAGCTGGTCGAGCGCGCCGTGTCCATCATCGAGAACCTGGGATTGAGCGTCGCGACGCCGGACGAGGCCCGCGACATTCTCGGCCTGGCACGGCCGGGCTAGACTTCGGCCGTGGCCGCCCAACTCTTCCCCCCCATCCAACCGTGCCGGACCGGCTTCCTGCCGGTGGACGCGCTGCATACGCTCTACTGGGAGGAGCTCGGCGCTGCTGACGGGGTCCCGATCGTCGTGCTGCACGGCGGGCCCGGAGCGGCCGCTCCGCCCAGCTATCGCCGCCACTTCGATCCTCGATTCTACCGGATGATCTTCTTCGACCAGCGCGGCGCGGGCCGTTCAACGCCCCTCGGGGAGACGCGCGACAACAGCACCCGCCATCTGGTCGCCGACATGGAAGCGGTGCGCCGCCATCTGGGCGTGGAGCGGTGGGTGGTGGCCGGCGCATCCTGGGGCTCGACCCTGGGGCTGGCCTATGGGCTGCGGCATCCGGATCGGTGCCTGGGCTTTCTGCTGCGCGGAATCTTCCTGGGCGACCAAAGCGAGATCGACTGGTTTCTCTACGGGATCGAGACCGTTTTCCCCGAGGCCTGGCGCGCCTTCGCCGAGCATGTCCCGCCCAAGGATCGGGCGGACCTGCTCGGGGCCTACCACCGCCTGGTGAACGCGGAGGAGCCCGCCACGCGCCTGGCCGCCGCGACGGCCTGGAGCGTCTATGAGGGCGCCTGTTCCTCGCTGTTGCCGCAGAGCGACGTGACGCGGACCTTCGCCGACCCGGCGCTCGCCCTCGGCCTTGCCCGGCTGGAGACGCACTATTTCATCAACCGCGCCTTCCTTGAACCAGGTGAATTGCTGGCCGGCTTGCCGGCGGTGACCGCCAAGCCCGCGGTCATCGTGCAGGGGCGCTATGACATGATCTGTCCAATCCGCACCGCCGACCGCCTGGCGCGAGCCTGGCCGGGCGCGCGTTACCACATCGTGCCGGATGGGGGACATTCGGGTCTCGACCCGGCGATCACGGTCGCCCAGATCGAGGCCGGCGAAGCGCTGAAGGCGCTGATGGCTCAACATCGCGGCGGCTAGCCCGCCCATCGGAGGCAAGACCCATGCGACTGTTCATGGCCACGCTCTATACCGAGACCAACACCTTCGCCGACCTGCCGACGGGGTGGGCTGCGTTCCATGAGTGCGGCTATGTCCGCAATGGCGCCTCCGAGGACCCCACCACCAGCGTCGGCGTCGTGCACGCCGCCTGGCGGCGGCTGGCGGAGGCTGACGGCTGGAGCATCGTCGAAGGGCCGGCGGCGGCGGCCCAGCCCGCCGGCCTGACCCTGCGCAGCGTCTACGAGACCCTACGCGAGCAGATTCTCGAGGATCTGCGGGCGGCTGGGCCGGTGGACGCCTGCCTTTTCTACCTGCACGGCTCGATGGTCGCCGACGGTTACGACGACTGCGAGGGCGACCTCCTGACCACCGTGCGCGCGGTCGTGGGGCCCAAGGCCGTGATCGGGGTGGAGCTGGACCTCCACTGCAATGTCTCCCGAACGATGCTTGACGTCGCCGACATCATGGTCGCGTTCAAGGAATGGCCGCACATCGACGAGGTCGAGCGGGCGGAAGAACTCTACGCCCTCTGCAATGACGCCGCGCGCGGCCGCACCCGCCCGGTCACCGGGGTGTTCGACTGCGCGATGATCAGCATGTGGCGCACCACCGAGGAGCCCATGCGAAGCTTTGTCGCTCGCATGCAGGCCCTGGAGGGGCGCGACGGCGTGCTCTCCGTCTCCTTCGCGCATGGATTTCCGTGGGGCGACGTCGCCGACGTGGAGGCTCGGCTGTGGGTGATCGCGGACGCCGACCAAGCCTTGGCCGACGAGACCGCCCGGCGCCTGGGCCTGGAGATCTATGGCTTGAGGGAGCGAACGCGCCCGCAATACCTCGACATCGGCGCCGCGCTCGATCTGGCCGAAGCGACGCCGGGCGTGAACGTGCTCGCCGACGTCGCCGACAATCCGGGCGGGGGGGCCGCCGGCGACAGCACCTTCATTCTCGCCGCCTGCCTGGAGCGCGGCGTCCGCGACGTCGCCATTGGCGGCCTCTGGGACCCGCAGGCCGTGCTGCTCTGCCAGGAGGCCGGCGTGGGCGCGCGGTTCAGGCTGCGCGTCGGCGGCAAGACCGGTCCGGCGTCGGGCGCGCCGGTGGACCTTCTGGTGACGGTCAAGGCGCTGGCGACCGATCACACCCAGAGCGCCATGGGGCCGGGCGTCAGGGTCCCCATGGGTCCCTCGGCCTGGATCGAGGCGGACGGGATCGACATCGTTCTGGTCTCGTTTCGTGAGCAGGTCTTTGGCGTCGACCTCTTCACCGGAATGGGCATTGACCTGACCCAGCGGCAGGTAGTGGTGGTCAAGTCGACGCAACAGTTCTACGCCGCCTACACCCCGATCGCGGCGGCCATCCACTATGTCTCGACGCCGGGCGCCATCGAACCCGAATTCGCCGCCATCCCCTACACCAAGCGCGACGGCGCCTTCTGGCCCCGAGTGGACAATCCCCTGGGGATCAACACGGCCGCCGTCTGACGTGCATCGTCAACGACCGGAACGCGGATTGATCCTGGTCTCGCCGTCGCGATAGGCGGCCAGCAGCACTTCCAGCGCGTCGCGGCCGGCCGCGGGCGGGCTCGATGGCGGCAGGTTGCGGACGATCTCGTCGGCGAACACCTCGATCTGGGTGGCGAAATGGCCCGGCGCGGCCCGGCCGGACAGCGGGATCTGACGCAGACCTTGCGCGTCGTTCAGGAAGAGGATGTTGGCGTAATGGAAGGCGCGCAGGCTGCCGGCGGCGCCGTGGATGTGCACGCACCCCGGCTGCGGGTCCCAGCCGCCGCCAGGGGCGTAGCCGGCCGGACCCCAGGCGGCGCCCCAGCCGAACTGGCCTTCGGCCGGCAGGTCGCTGGCGAAGGTGCCTTCGTCGTAGAGCAGCGAACCGAGCGCGTCATTGGCCAGGCGCATGGTCAGATGCTCCGGCCGCGGCGGCGATCCGGTGCGGTTTCCGGCGCCGTAGGCGGTGGTAACGGGACTGTCCGTCAGCCAGGCGAACAGATCGGCCAGATGGATGCCATGGTCCATCAGGCCCATGCTGCCGCCGCCAGGGCCGCCGGCGGGGTAGTGGGCCGGCGACAGCATCGTCTGCTGCGCCGCGCCGGCGCCGCCGATCACGCTCTCGCGCAGCACCCGCACGGCGCCGATGCCGCCGGCGCGGATCAGGTCGCGGGCGGCGGCCAGCGCCGGCAGATGGCGATAGGAGGCGCCGTAGAACAGCCTCACCTCGGCCTGCTCGCAGGCCGCGATCATCCGGTCGCAGGACTCCAGCGACAGGGACAGGGGCTTTTCGCAGAGGACATGCAGGCCGCAGCCGGCCGCCAGCCGCACCAGCGCCTCGTGGGTGGCGGGCGGGGTGAGCACGCAGACCAGGTCGAGGTCTTCCTGCGCCATCATGCGCGCGGCATCCGTGTAGAGCGGAAGGCCGGGATCGGCGTCGCGCCAGCGCTCTTCATCCGGATCGGCGATGGCCGCGACGTCGACCCGATCGGTCATCCGATAGGCCTCGAGGTGCGCTAGTCCCACCTCGCCGAGGCCGATCAGCCCGACCCTCAACGCGCGCCCTGCCCTGTCGTCTGACACCCGCCGCTCCCGTGCAATACGTGATCACGTATTTCACAGCAAGACCAACCTTGCAAGCAAGCGTCGCGCAGAAAGGGACTGGCTCGGCGCCGGCGGCGCGATGCGCCTAGACGGCGGCCGCGGCGCGCGGCGGCCGGCCGCGGCGGGCCGCGGTGATGGTCGTCGGCGCATCGAGGGGTTCGTCCAGCGACGCTTCGAGCTCTTCGCGTCCCTTGGCGAGGATGGCGACGACGGCCGCGCGCGCCGCGTCAGGATCACCCGTCTCGAGGGCGGCGATCAGCGCCCGGTGGCGGCCGGCGAGCTCGGTCAGCTTGTCCTGGGGCTTCTGACGCCAGATCGAGGGGCCTACCTGCAGCCACAGACCCTCAATGATCTCCGAGAGTTGCGGCAGGCCGGCCAAGGCATAGATCCGGAAGTGAAAGCGCCAGTTGGCCTCGGTGAAGCGCAGCACATCGCCGACACCGAGGGCGGCCTCCATCTGCTCCTCCAGGCCGCGAAGCTCCTTCAGGGCGGCCGGTGTCACGCGTTCGGCCGCCTTTTCCGCGGCCAGGCCCTCGAGCACCAGACGGATGGCGTAGATCTCGGCGATCCTTTCTGCGGTCAGATCCGGGACAATGATGGTGCGGTTCGGCAGCGCCTCCAGGGCCCGCTCGGCGATCAGCCGGCGAACCGCATCGCGGACGGGCATGGGGCTGGTTCCCAGCGCCTCGGCGATGCTGCGGTACGACAGGGGCTGACCGGGGCGCATGGCGCCGGACATCAGGGCGCGGCGCAGCTCCCGATAAATCTGTTCGTGCAGCGTATCGCGATCAAGCAGTTCGAACTTGAACCCGTTGTCCTTCGCCTTAGCCATTCCGTCAAAACCTCGCCTGGGCCGGGGCAGGCCCGATTCTCTGGTTCCATCGGGGGGCGACAATGCGGGATTTGCCCGCTCAAGTCACATGCCGCCTTATCCCGGACCCGTCCGCCCCGTTGACAGGCCGGAGCGGGATATCACATGCTATGGAAATAAGATATCACAGGTTACGAATAACACGACGGGAGAGGCTTATGACGGTCGAAGCGCAGGACGAGATCGTACGGGCAAAGCCCCCGTGCGGACCGGTCGACGGTGCGCGGGTGAACGGGGTGGCGGTCTTCAAGGGCGTTCCCTACGCCGAACCCCCTATTGGCGACCGGCGGTGGCGGCGGCCCGGTCCGCCCAAGGACTGGACCGAACCGCGACCAGCCATGATGGTGGGCCCGTTCTGTCCGCAATACGACATCGACCGTTTCGGACTGTTCAAGGACATCCCGATGTCCGAGGACTGCCTCTATCTCAACATCTGGACGCCGGCGGCGGACGCAAAGGCCCGGCCGGTCCTGTTCTACATCCACGGTGGCGGCTTCGCGATGGGCAGCGGGGCCACGCCGATCTATGCCGGCGAGGTGCTGGCCGCACAGCACGACGTCGTCGTGGTCACCATCAACTATCGACTGTCGATCTTCGGCCTGCCGCCCTTCGCCGTCCATGGCTCCAGCGAGCCGACCAATCTTGGGTTGCTCGATCAGATCGAGGCGCTTCGATGGATCAAACGCAACATCGCGGCTTTCGGCGGCGATCCCGGCAATGTGACGCTGTTCGGGCTGTCAGCCGGCGGCTGGTCGATCATATCGCTGTGCGGCATGGCCGAGGCGAAGGGACTGTTCCACAAGGTGGTGGCGCAGAGCAGCTCGGCCCTGACCACGCTCACCGACCAGGCGCGCGCCCTGGCCACGACCGCGATTCTGGAAAAATTGCACCTGCCAGACGTCGATCCTGAGCGCCTGATGGCGGCCTCGACCGAGGACATCCTCGACGCCGGCGAAGCGGCCCACCGGGCCTGGGAGAACGAGCTGGCGGACCTGGGCGATCGCTATCGCCCGTCCATGCCGCAGATCGATGCGGTCTTGCCCGCGCGGCCGATGGACCTGGCGACGTCGCCGGACACGTTTCGCGGGCCGTTGCTCATCGGCGGCACGCGCGAAGAGGTCGGCTTCAATCCCTTCCGCTCCGGGGTCACGTTCCTTGAGCCGTACTTTCGCAAGGCGGGCTGCCTGAAGGCCCTGGAGGTGATCGTCGGCGCGCCCGCGGCCGCCGCTATCTGGGACGGCTACGAAGCGCTGACCAACCGGTCGGAGGCCCAGATCGGCGGCATGATCCGCACGGCGCTCGACTACACCATGCCGTCGATCCGCTTCGCCGAGGCGCGGGCGGCGACGGCGCCGACCTGGATGTACCAGGTGACCTACGCACCGGCCAAGGTCGCTGCAGCGACCCACGCCTGCGATATCGTGCTCTGGTCGGGCGTGCTGGGCCCGTCGGGACTGGTCGACTTCTTCTACGGCGAGAACGGGATCGGCGACCTTGAGCGGCGGCTTTCGCAGACCATGCGCGAGGATCTGGTCGCCCTGGCCCGCACGGGCGAGCTGCCGTGGGACCGTTATGACCGAGCCCGGCGCGCCACGCGCATCTACGACATCCATCCTCGCATCGCCTTCGATCCGGCGGCGCCCGAGCGGCGCATCTGGGACGGCGCGCAGCTCTGAGGCGTGCGGCCGGCGCCTTCACCGAAAACTCCAATGGAACCCAGATGATCGGACAGGGCATGAAGGTGTTGGAAGGCTGCATCGCCGAACGCGGCTGGCCGGGCATCACCGGGGCAATCGTCTATGCCGACGGCAGTGAACTGGCTGTCGCGGCGGGGCAGTCTGACTGCGAAGCCGGCCGGGCGATGGACGTGCGCGACCGGATGCATGCCGGCAGCGTCGGAAAGACCTTCGCCGCCGCCGCCGCGCTGAGCCTGGTCGAAGCGGGAAAGATCGGCCTCGACGAGCCGATTGCGCGTTTCGCGGGCCAGCTGCCCTGGATCGAGGCCTTGCCGGCGGGCGACAGGCTGACCCTGCGCCAGGTTCTCGCCCATCGCACCGGCCTGAAGGACTTCATCTATACGGAGGGCTGGCGTGACAGGTGGCTGGAGGCGGCCGGCAAGGACCCCGACTACACCCAAACGGTGGAGGATGGCATCCGCATCGCCATCGACGCCGGGGCGGCGGGCGAGCCCGATGTCCTGACCCAATACGCCGACACCAACTACCTGATCGCCGGGCGCCTCATCGAGGCTGCCGCGGGCGAAGACTACTATGCCTATCTGCAGCATCGCATTCTGGATCCGCTTGGCCTTCGCTCGACCAGCCCGACGACCACGCGGCGCATCGATGGCCTCGCGCCAGGCTATCTGCGCGAGGCCCTCCACCCTTACTTCGGGCCCAAGAGCATCGGGGCGGACGGAGCGCTGGTCTACAACCCGTCCTGGGAGTTCACCGGCGGCGGCCTGGTCTCGACGCCGGCGGACCTCGCCCGTTTCATGAAGGCGCTGATCGAAGGCCGGGTCCTATCAGTCCCGATGCTGGCCGAGATGATCGCTGGTTGGCCGATGGAATACCCGTTGCCCAATCACCGCTACGGGCTCGGCCTGCAGATGTTCGACAGTGAGCTCGGCCCCATCATCGGCCACAGCGGACAGTTCGCCGGCTATCGATCGCTCGCCTTCTACTGCCGCGACAGCGGCCTCAGCGTGGCGCTGCAGATCAACGCCGACGCGGAAACCTTGCTGCCGACCTGGCTGGCCCTCGCCCGGTTCGGCTTGGAGACGGCGCCCAGCTAGTCTAGGGCGCGGTCCGCGCGAGCCTGTCGGGCGCGCCTAAATCCCTTCTCCCCTCAGGGGAGAAGGGTCCTAGCACATTCAAATGGCGGCCTCGGCGTCAGAACTTGGCAGAGACCAGGGCGCCGACAGTCAGGGGCTGGATCGGCACGAAGCCTGGGAAGTTGCCGGAGATATAGGCGCGCTTGTCGAACAGGTTGCGCACGTAGACGTTCAGCGCATAGC
>FSWT01000419.1_pt1 | contig 9892 bp, 7 predicted proteins | sample 1638051 | NCBI WGS metagenome assembly FSWT01 (sample SAMEA3914788, study PRJEB12502) | metagenome | biome: forest; material: soil | place: Canada | collected 2011-07-03 | depth 0.1 m
CCGAACATGTGCTCGTGCTCGTCGGCGGCGTCGGCCATGGCCGACTGGAAGGCGATGGCGACGACGGCGCCGACGGTCCCGGAAACCAGGGCCGTGCCGATCAGGATCGGCGCCAGCAACGGGCCGTCGGGCAGCAGGCCCATGACCCGCAGCAGCGGCAAGAGCGCCTGGAGCACGATGGTGACGACGAAGCCGGCGATCACCACAGTGCGCTTCTCGAGCTGACGGATGACGGCCAAGCTGATCAGGACGCCGAGCAGAACGCCGGCCGGGTTGGCCAGCAGGATGATCTGGATCACCGCCGACGGCAGCCGCCAGAAGAAGGTGTTGGCGTGCAGGGTCAGCGAATTGACCACGCCAAGCCCGGTGAACAGCAAAAGCAGCGACAGGAAGAGGGCGATAAACGAGGGGTTCCTGAACAGCTGCCCGAAGTCGCGCGCCAGCCGCGGGACCAGCGCGCCTTGAGGCTTGCCGAGCGGACGCATGCGTTTCAGCGCGCCTAGGGTGCCGAAGCCGGTGGCGAGGCCACCGGCCAGGACGATGGCCCCACAGGCCCAGCCGAACGGCGCATAGGCCGCTCGGTGCATCAGCCCGCCCGGGCCGCCCATGAACACCGACTGGCCGAGCACCAGGCACCCCGCGGCCCCGACGACGCTGAACAGGAAGCGTGAAGAGACCACATTGGTGCGCTCCGCATAGTCGTCCGACAGCTCCGCGCCGAGCCCGACATAGGGCAGGAAGAAGGTCGAGTGAGCGACGCGCAGCAGGATGGAGACCCCGGTCGCGTAGGCGAAGAGGGCGAGCGGCGAGAGGCCAACGGGAAGCGAGAAGAGCAGGCCCAACCCGAGCGCCAGGGGGCCGATGCCGGCGAAGATGAAGGGATGTCGCCGTCCGAGGCTCGACCAGCTGTTGTCCGAAAGCGCGCCGACCAGGGGATCGCCGATCGCGTCGACCGAGAGCGCGATCAGGCCCGAAAGGCCGGCCAGGCTGTTGGACATGCCGCAGACGGCGGTCAGGTAGAAGAACAGGAAGAAGTTCAACGCCGTCTGGGTGACGCTATCGGCCAGGGTCCCCGAGCCATAGGCGGTGATCAGGGGCAGGCCGACCTTGCCGCGGCGAAGGGCGGCGGCGTGATTCTGCGCCTCGCTCAAGGCCGCGTCGAAGCGGCCCGCTCGCGCGGACCGCCCTCCAAGCGCCTGACGATGGCGATCGGCATTCGTCGGCGCTTAGAAGTGGCCTTCGAGGCGGATGCCGAACTGGCCCGGCGCGCCGGCGTAGCGAAGCCCGATATTGGTGCCGATGATGTAGTGCAGGTTGGTGGCGTTGGTGGCGTAGATCGTGACGCGATACGGCCCCTGGTCGTAGGCCACGCTCGTATTGACCAGGTTGCGCGCCGACAAGAGGTCGCCGAAGTCCTCATACGGCGTCGCCCACTGGCTGTCGGTGTAGGAATAATCGACGCGCGGCGTCAGCGTCGCACCGTTCCATAGCGGATAGACATACTGGGCGCCGATATTGGCGGTGAATTCCGGCGCCAGCGGCACGGGCCGCCCGGCCAGATGCAGGGTCGCGCCGGTGTTCGGGTCTTGCACCACGAATGAGCCGAGCGCGCTGTGCTCATAGGAGCCGCCGGCGTCGAACGACAGCGGCCCGAACACCGCCTGCAGCTCCGCCTCGACGCCGTAAAGGGTGGTCGTCCCCCCGGAATTGCGGATCGGCGCGTCCGCGCCTGGCGCACCCGGGCTGGCGAACTGCAGCTGGAAGTTCTTGTACTGGCTGTAGTAGCCGTCGAGCTGGGCGCGGACGTGGCCGTCGGCGAAGGTCGGCTTCCAGCCCAGTTCGTAGTCGGTCACCGTCTCGGGGGCGAACGGGGCCGGCTGGCTCAAGGGGTTGCCGTTATAGGGCTCGGTGTTCAGCCCGCCCGCCTTCCGGCCGGTGGCGACGAAGGCGTAGAGGAAGTTGTCGCGGTTCAGGGTCCAGTTCAGCGCCACCTTGCCGGTTACGCCACTGTCGTTGGTGTTGGCGTTGTAGCTGAACGTGGTGCCGGGAATGGTCACGCCGCCGGCCTGGTCGTACATGGTGTCCTTCAGTCCGAAGGACTCATAGGTGTAGCGGGCGCCGCCCTGAATTTGCAGGGCCGGGGTGATGTCGTAGCTGAGCTGGCCGAAGACGGCCGCGGTCTGCTTCGGCGTCGCATAGTGCAGGTCTTCGTCGAATGTCCCGCGCGGCACGCCGATGTCGAAGCCGGTGCTGCCATTGCCCGGCACCAGCTCGACATAGTCATGCTGGTAATAGACGCCGCCGACCCAACGCAGCGGCCCCTGGTCTGGTGAGATCAGGTTGAATTCCTGGGAGTAGATATTTTCGTTGGCGTTGTCGGCGAAGGAGGCGCCCGGGAAGACCTCGGTCAGGTCGATATTCTCGTAGAGGTTGGCGGCCTGATAGGCCGAGATCGATTTCAGGACGATCCCGTCATTGAAGGTGTAGCTGACGTTCAGGGACGAGCGGCTGTCCTTGGTCACGTAGTAGTCGTTGATGAACGAGCTCACGTGGAAGATGTCTTCCGGATTGAGCTGGGCCGGATTGGCCGGGTTCAGCACCGGGTCGGCCGGGGCGCCGTAGTTGTCGATGTAGTCGGCGCTGGTCTTCAGCACGACGCGCAGGGCGTCAGTCGGCTGCCAGAGCAGGCCGACGCGAAGGCTGCCCTGGCTGAGACTGCCCGGCGTGTGGCCGCCCGACGTCGTCCAGGGGCCGCTGACCTGATAGAAGCTGGCGCGGCTCTCCCCCAGGGCGGCGATGCGCAGCGCCAGGGTGTCGTTGATCGGGATATTGACCGCGCCGCGCGCCTGATAGTCGTTGTAGTTGCCGTACTGCGCCGCGAGATCGGCCGAATAGGTGTGCAGGTGCGGGTCGTTGGTGGTGATGAAAAGCGCGCCGGCGTCGGCGTTCTGGCCGGCGAAAGTGCCCTGTGGCCCACGCAGCACCTCGACATTTGAGATGTCGTAATAGGGCAGGTTCTGGAAGTAGCCGGGGAAGGTGGCGACGCCGTCCCAGTAGGTGACGACGCCTGACGGCGTCTGGACGTTGTTCAGGTCCTTGCCGAGGCCGCGGATGTTCAAAAGCACGCTGCCGCCGGCGTCGACCACGGTCAGCGACGGCACGTGAAACTGCAGGTCGTCGACGGTCTGGATGCCCTTCTGCTGCAGCTGTGCGCCGGAGACGACCGTCGCGGCCAGCGGCGCGGTCTGCAGATTGATCTTCCGCCGTTCAGCCGTGACGGTGACGACAGGCTCGCCGCCGTCGTCGGCAGGCTTGGCGGCGGCGGCCGTCTGCGCTGCGGCCGGGTGGGCGGCGATCAGCCAGGCGGCCGCCAGGGCCAGGCTGGAAACCGAAGCGCGCGCGAACGCGGAACCAAGGCGACTGGTCATCAGGCGTTTCCCCCAAGGATCGGAAGGCTGACGCGGATCTGCCCGCGGTGCCCGCCGTCGAAGCGATTTGTGCGCAGTGACTACACAAAATCGCTCACATCTCCAAGAAAGAAGCGGGCGATACCAATCAGATTTGAGCGAAAGTGGTGCAGTTTAGAGACAGCTACGACGCAGCCGCCGAGCGGTCTCAGCGCGCGGGGCTAGTCCAGGCGAAAGACCTCGGCGAGTTCGACCGTGTCCGGCGCGTGGTCGTCTCCGGCGTCCATGATGTCGGCCATCATCGCCCACCAACGGCGCATGACCGGCAGGTCCGGCAAGGCGTCCATGGTGTGGTCGGCGCGGCGGGTCAGGACGGCGAACAGCAGGTGCGTCGGCTCGTCCAGCCAGATGCGGTAGTCGATCACCCCGGCGGCCTTCAGCGCCGCGACCAGCTCCGGCCAGATCTCGTCATGGCGGCGGCGATATTCCGCCGCCTGGCCTTCATGCAGCTTCATGCGGAAGGCGACGGTCTCGGTCGTGAACACCGTCAGCCGCCTTTCAGCGAGGCGTAGGCGGCGCGCAGGATGGCGGTGTTGCGCGGATCGCCGAACGGGCTGGCTTCGAGCTGGTTCATCACATAGGCCAGGGTCATCCGGTTATCGACGTCGTTGACGATCAGCGCGCCGCCTGAGCCGCCCCAGAAGCAGACCTTGTGACCCTCGAAGTTCATGCCCATCAGGCTGAGGGCAAGGCCAAGGCCCCAGCGGACCGGCGCCAGGAAGACCAGGTCAGGGCCATTCGACTGCTGATAGAAGACGCGCGCCGCGCCCTCCGACGAGAGCAGCCGCTTGCCGCCCGATTCGCCGCCGTGGGACAAGAGCGCGTTGATCCGCGCCACGCCGCGGGCGTTGGCGTAGCCGTTGGCGGCCGGGATTTCGGCGCGCCGCCAAGCGGTCTCGCACCAGCGCTCGCGCGGGATCGGCGGGCGGTCGTGGATGCGCATGGCCATGCTGTCCGGGCCGCCGGCGGGGACCTCAGGGACGGCCGGCGGGATGGAGTCGCCGACATGGCGATCGTCTTGCGCCTTCAGGCCGATCAGGAACTGCGCCTCGAGCGGGCCGGTCAGTTCGCGCGCCAGGAAGGTCCCGACGCTCTCGCCGGTGATGCGCCGGATCACCTCGCCGACCAGATAGCCGGTGGTGAGGCCGTGATAGCCGGATGCGGTTCCCGGCTCCCACCAGGGCGCCTGGGCGGCCAGCAGGCTGGTGCATTTCTCCCAGTCATAGAGGTCTTCCATGACGAGGTCGGCGTCCCAGCCGGGCAGGCCGGCGGTGTGGCCGAGGCAGTGGCGCACCAAAACGTGCGCCTTGCCGTTGGCTTCGAAACCCGGCCAGTAGCGCGACACCGGCGCATCGACGTCGAGCTCGCCGCGGTCGGCCAGCATCAAGGCGCAGATGGCGGTCGCGGTCTTGGTGGTGGAGGCGACGGCGACGACGGTCTCGCGCTCCCAAGGCTGGGTCTTGGCCGCGTCCCGCGCTCCGCCCCAGAGGTCGACCAGGGTCTCGCCGTCCTTGATGAGCACGACCGAGGCGCCGACGTCCGCGCCGCTCTGGAAATTCGCCTCGAACGCCGCCCGCACGCCGGCGAAACGGTCGTCGCAATGGCCCTGGATGGGGAAATAGGCGGCGTTGCTGCTCATCTTTCGACGTCCGGACCTTGTTCGTTTCCTCTTTGCGCGGCTCATTAGCATCGGCTCTCGCCTGCGTCGCGATGGTTCTTGCATGATTCTGCGCGATCATGATTGAAGACGGTGAGCGGCTAGGCTAGTCGGCCGCTCGTCGCTTGCGTTCACCCCTGGGAGTTGTTCCTCGAATGGATGGCCAGACCGACACCGTCGGCGCCGGACTTCTGCCGAACCTGTGGGACGAGGCGTATGCGGCCAGCCTGACGCCGGAGGGGCGGCTGCTCTATCGCTCGAACCTTCTGGGCGCCGACAAGCGGATCACCAATTTCGGCGGCGGCAATACCTCTTCCAAGGTCGTCATGGCCGATCCGCTGACGGCTGAGCCGACATCCGTGCTCTGGGTGAAGGGCTCCGGCGGCGACCTCGGCTCGATGAAGCTGGACGGGTTCGCCACCCTCTATCTCGATCGGGTGAAGACCCTGCAAAGGCGCTATCGCGGGCCGCAGCAAGAGGACGAGATGGTGAGCCTCTACGCCTACTGCGCCTTCGGTCTGAACGGCCGCGCACCCTCGATCGACACGCCGCTGCACGGCCTGGTCGACCGCCCTTGCATAGACCACATGCACCCCGACGCGGTGATCGCCATCGCCGCCTCCGCCGACAGCCAGGCCCTGACCCGGGAAATCTATGGGGACGAGATCGGCTGGCTGCCGTGGGTGCGGCCGGGCTTCGAACTGGGCGTGCGGCTGCAGAAGTTCGCCGACGAGCATCCAGAGGCCAAGGGCGTCATCCTGGAGGCGCACGGTCTTTTCACCTGGGGCGCCGACGACCGCGCCGCCTACGAGACCACGCTGGACGTGATCAACCGCGCCATCGCCTGGCTGGCGGACAAGGCGCTGAGCGCCCAGCCGTTCGGCGCGACGACGGCGTCGGGGCTGGCCGCGCCGGAGCGCAAGGCCTTGGCCGCAGCGCTGATGCCGCGTCTGCGCGGCCTGGTCTCCGCCGGCGGCCGCAAGGTCGGGCATTTCGACGACAGCCCCGCGGTGCTGGAATTCGTCAATTCGCAGGCGCTGGCGCCGCTGGCGGCGCTCGGCACCTCCTGCCCCGACCATTTTCTGCGCACCAAGATCTGGCCGCTGGTCCTGCCGTTCGATGCGGCCAGCGAGGGCGCCGGCGAGCTGATCGACCGCGCCGCGCCGGCCATCGAGGCCTATCGCGCCCGTTACGCCGCCTATTACGAGCGCTGCAAGCGGCCGGACTCGCCGGCCATGCGCGACGCCAATCCGGTGGTCTATCTGATCCCGGGCGTCGGCATGATCACCTTCGCCGCCGACAAGGCCACGGCGCGGATCGCCGCGGAATTCTACATCAACGCCATTAATGTCATGCGCGAAGCCTCCCGCGTCTCCACCTATCGCGGCCTGCCCGAGCAGGAGGCCTTCGACATCGAGTACTGGCTGCTCGAGGAGGCCAAGCTGAAGCGCCTGCCGCCGCCGAAGCCGCTGGCCGGCCGGATCGCCATCGTCACCGGCGGCGCCGGCGGCATCGGGGCGGCGAGCGCGCGAAGGCTCCTGGCCGACGGCGCCTGCGTGGTCATCTGCGATATCGACCGCGAGGCCTTGGCCGAGGCCGATCAGGGCCTGAAAGCCGAGTTCGGGGCCGATCCGGTCCGCGCCGTCTGGGTCGACGTGACCAGCGAGGACGCGATTATAGAGCTCTATGTCGAGACCGCGCTGGCCTATGGCGGGCTCGACATCTGCGTTTCCAATGCCGGCCTCGCCTCGGCCGCGCCGATCGAGGACACCTCGCTGGCGCTCTGGCGGCGCAATATGGACGTCCTGTCGACCGGCTATTTCCTGGTCAGTCGCGAGGCGGTGCGGCTGTTCAAGGCCCAGGCGCTCGGCGGCTCGCTGATCTTCGTCGGCTCGAAGAACGCCTTGGCCGCCTCGCCCGGCGCCTCGGCCTATGGCGCGGCCAAGGCGTCCGAATTGCACCTGGCCCGGCTCCTGGCGGTCGAGTGCGCGCCTATGGGCGTGCGGGTCAACGTGGTCAATCCAGACGCGGTGCTGCAGGGCTCGCGCATCTGGCAGGGCGAGTGGCGCGCCGAGCGCGCCCGCCAGCACAAGTCGTCGCCGGACGACCTGGAAGCGGTCTATCGGGACCGCAGCCTTTTGAAGCTCAGCGTCTATCCCGAGGACATCGCCGAGGCCGTGGCCTGGTTCGCCTCCGACCGCTCGGCGAAATCCACCGGCAACATCCTCAATGTCGACGCCGGCAACGCCGGGGCGTTCACCCGTTAGTCGAGCCGGCCCGCCGCAACGGCATCAGGGCGCGAAGCTGCGGGTCGCGAAGGAAGAGGCCTCCCCAGACGAGGATGCCGAAGTAGACGCCGAACAGCACCGAGCTGAAGAGCGGATCCTCGATCCTGACCTTGCTGGCGATCGCGCCGCCGAGATAGGCCGTCAGTAGTATCGCCCCCAGGGTGGCGGTGCGCGGGATCGCATAGAGAAGCGTGCAGGCAAGGCCGATGGCGCCGAGCGGGCGGATAACGTCCAGGGGGTAGCCGATCTGAGTGGTGGCCGCGACGACGTGGCGCTCAAGGGCGAGCTTGGAGAGGCTGTCGAAGAGCATGAACGCGATCATCAGGCCGGACATGCCCCAACCGACCCAGGTCATCCATTTCGGATCTGGCTTCATCGCGGTCATGCCGCCGCATATGCTTGGCGAAGCCAGCCCAGCACCTCTGTGTCGAAGTCCGCGTCATCCCTGATCCGGACCCGATGGGTCACCATGGCGTTCCAGGCGCCGGCCGCCTCCAGCCGCCCTTCCGCGGCTGCGTCTTTCATCTTCAGGCCGAGATCGACCCGCTCTCCAACCGCCTGGACGATGGCGAATTTCCGCCCCTTCTTGGTCAGGCTGAGATAGGTCGAGCCGGCGCTCGCGGCGACGTCCGGCCCGAAATCCATGGCCGTCCGCGCCAGCCGGTCATAGACGCCTCGCCACCTTGCTCTGGGACCCGAGAAGTAGGCCGTGACCTTGTCCTCGGTCGGGCGCCGTGGCTGGTCCTCGCGCCGCACCAGGCTGACGATCGCCATGGCGTGACCGTGCCCGAGGTCGAATTCCGTCTTCAGCCAAGCGACGATCTCGCCCGGCTTGGACAAGCCTTTTTCGTGGACGGCGCTGGCGATGTCTTGGGGACGTCTACCGGTCTTCGCCTGAATGTTGTCGAGATAAGCCTGAAACGACACGCCGCCCTCCTCTGAGATCGAGGCGGTTGGCTATGCCCACGAGGGTATGGTCGTCTTGTAAAGAAACGACAGCTGGGCCTGGCCGTGCGCCAGACCGCCAGGGGTCGGCCCGATCAGACGCCTCAGGGCGCGGCTCAGATGCGGCTGATCGAAATATCCCGCCTGATCGACCACATCCAGAATGCTTGCGCCGCTCTGCAGCAGGCCGGCGGCATGGCGGGCGCGCTCTATCTGCCGAAAGGCTTCCCGGGTCAGGCCCGTGGACTGCAGGAAGCGGCGTTGGACCGACCTCAGGCTGATGTCCGCCCTTTCCCCGTCCAGCACGGATTCGACCACGGGGTCCCGGTTGATCACGCCACCAGCGGCCAAGGCGGCGATGCACGCCTCGGCGTTTTCGTAGCTTGGCGGCTCCCACCAGCGTTGGTCTAGCCAAAACGTCCCGTCAGCCTGGCTGGGCAGGACAACGCTCTTGTGGTCCAGCAAGGCGGCGGTCGGCAGCCGGGTCAACTGCGTTCCAAGGCGAAACCGGATGCCGAGCCACTCGCCGTCGGCCGGGCAGTCGGCGGTCGAGGCTCTGGTCACCGGCCCGCGCAGGATCACCTGGGCGCCGCCGCCCACGCGAGCGATGACCAGTTCAAGGTTCGGCTCAGCCATCGAATAGAAGGTCCCGCTCGACCGGCTGTGCGAGCGCCAGACCCGTTCGATATAGGGCGAGTCCGAAAGCCGATGTTCGAACCTCAGAAGCATTCGAACCGCCTTGTCCTCGGCGGCCGTCTATTCAGCCGGGACCGCGACCGGCGCCGCGGCCGCCTGTTCGGCGCGGGAGGGGCCGAAGACGAAGGCCTCGGGCTCGGCCACAGTGCGGCGGAAAAAGCCGCCGATCATGGTCATCATCATCGGACGGAAGTGCTCGTGATTGCCGAAGCCGTGCGGCAGGCCGCCGAAGATGTGCAGGTCGACCTTGCCGCCCACGGCCCGCACCCGCTCCTCGTAACGGCGCGAGGCGCTGACCGGGACGACCTTGTCGGCGTCGCCGTGCAGCAGCATGACCGGCGGCAGGGCCGGGGTGACGTGCTCGATGGGGCTGGCCAGCATCACCGCCTCTTCAGACTCGTCCGCGCCGGGCAGGGAGCGGGCCGGCAGGCCGCCCGAGGGCCGGGTCTCGCCCAGGTGGAACAGCACCGGCGGATAGACCGCGGCTACGGCCGCGACGGCGGCTGAGACGCCGCCGGCGCCTTCGGGCGGATCGAGCCGCGCATCGTCCGGCGTTGCGGCCGCCAGCAGCGCCAGGTGCGCGCCGGCCGAATGGCCCTCCAGGCAGAGCTTGTCGGGATCGAAACCGAGCTCGCCGGCCTGGCTCCGCACCCAGCGGATGGCGCGTTTTGTGTCGTGAATCTGGGCGGGAAACCGCGCCTCACCGGTCAGGCGATATTCGGAGGCGATAGCGACGAAACCCTGCTCGGCCAGGGCCGTCGCATGCGGCGCCAGCATGTCCTTGGAGCCGCGCGACCAGCCGCCGCCGTGCAGCACCAACACCGCCGCGCCATTGCCAC
>FSWT01000295.1_pt1 | contig 9753 bp, 6 predicted proteins | sample 1638051 | NCBI WGS metagenome assembly FSWT01 (sample SAMEA3914788, study PRJEB12502) | metagenome | biome: forest; material: soil | place: Canada | collected 2011-07-03 | depth 0.1 m
CAACTGACCGGCCAGCTGCGCGACCAGCTGGCGACCTCGCGCAAGGATGTCGAGCTGCAGCAGGCCATGAGCCACACCCAGCGCTGGATGCTCGCCGCAGCCGGCTTTTTCATCCTTTGCGCCGCCGCCGTATTGGCCTGGCAGCGGCGTGTGGCGCTGCGCCTGCGCGCCGCCCAGCTGAAGGCCGAGGCCGCCAACCTGTCGAAGAGCGAATTCCTGGCCAATATGAGTCACGAGATCCGCACGCCGCTGAACGGCGTCGTCGGCGTCGCCGAGCTCCTGGCCAAGGCCGACCTGCCGAAGCGCGAACACGACATGGTCGAGATCATCCGCAATTCCGGCCAGTCGCTTGAGCGACTTCTGTCCGATGTGCTGGACCTGGCGCGCGTCGAGGCCGGCCAGCTTACCGTCGAGTCCGCGCCCTTCCAGGCCGGCGACCTGGTCCGCTCGGTGGCCGGCTTGGCGCGCCTGCGGGCGGACGAGAAGAGCCTGGCGCTCCGTGTCGAGATCGCGCCCGAACTCGAGGGCTGGTTCCTGGGCGACGCGACCCGGGTGCGGCAGATCCTGACCAATCTGGTCAGCAACGCGGTGAAGTTCACCGCCGCCGGATCGGTGACCATCGACGCCCAGGCGATCGACGACGGTCGGCTCCAGTTCAGCGTTGTCGACACCGGTGTCGGGTTCGACGGCGAGGCGAAGAGCCGGTTGTTCGCCCGGTTCCAGCAGGCCGACGGCTCCATCACCCGTCGCTTCGGCGGCAGCGGCCTGGGCCTGGCGATTTCGCGGCAGCTGGCCGTATTGATGAGCGGCGAGCTGGATTGCGAGAGCGAGCCGGGCCAGGGTTCGCGCTTCTGGTTCTCGGCGCCGTTCGAGCGCGCCTCGGCGCCGCTTGGCCTTGACGACACGGCCGACGCGACGACCCTCCCGCCTGAGCGCGCGGTTCGCGTTCTGGTCGCCGACGACCATGCCACCAACCAGACGGTCATCCGTATGATGCTCGACCAGTTCGGCGTCGAGGTCGCCCTGGTCGACAACGGCGCCGAGGCGATCCAGGCGCTGGAACGCGAGACCTTCGACCTGGTCTTCATGGACATGCAGATGCCGGTTATGGACGGGCTGGAGGCCACGCGCGCGATCCGTCAGGCCGAACGCGGCTCCGGCCGGCGTACCCCGGTGGTCATGCTCAGCGCCAACGCCTTGCCTGAACATATCGAGGCCAGCCGCCAGGCCGGCGCCGACGGCCACGTCTCCAAGCCCGTCACCGCCGCCAGCCTACTCGCAGCCCTGAACACGGTCCTCGACGGCGGCGAGTCGGGCCGCGACGCGGCCTGAGCGCAGAATCGCCCCCAGGCGTATTTGCAAAAGGACCTTTGCGGCTTGCCGGGCGGTTAATGACGCTGATACCTCTATCCCAACCGGGCTTCGGAGCCCGATGAGGAAACAAGGGGCTTTGTTATGGCGGGTCTGCTCGCAAATCTGCGCAATACGGTGATCGTCAGCTTCATTCTGGCGCTGATTTTCATCGCGGCCTATTTCATCGTCTACGGCAGCGTGGCCGATCAGACCTTCTGGACGGCCATCTTCCGCTGGCTGCACGTCTTGTGCGGCATCATGTGGATCGGGCTGCTCTGGTACTTCAACTTCGTCCAGACCCGGATGATGCCGCAGATCCCCGCCGAGCTGAAACCCGGCGTCTCCAAATACATCGCCCCCGAGGCCCTGTTCTGGTTCCGCTGGGCGGCGGCGCTGACGCTGCTGATGGGCATCATCCTGGCCGGCGCGCGCGGCTATATCGTCCAGGCCTATACGCTGGGCGCCACCGAAGGCTTCGCCAACAAGGGCCATATCCTGATCGGTGTCGGCATGTGGCTGGGCACCATCATGGCTTTCAATGTCTGGGTCTTCATCTGGCCGAACCAGAAGAAGGTGCTCGGCATCGTGCCGGCCGACGACGCGGCCAAGGCGGCGGCGGCGAAGATCGCCGGCCAGGCTTCGCGCATCAACACCATGCTTTCGATACCGATGCTGGTGGCCATGACCATGCATCAGACGCTGATCGGCTGACCGGCGCCGGTTCAGACGATCTCGACGCGACGGTCCGGCGGGCTGACCCGGACCGTTGGCTGGCCAGCCGGTTCATCGCCGATCCGGTCGCGCGCGCGGACGTGGTGGGGCTCTATGCGCTGAACCATGAGCTGGCGCGGGCGACCGAGGCCGCGCACGAGCCGCTGGTGCAGGAAATCCGCCTGACCTGGTGGCGCGAGGCGCTGGACGAGGTCTTCGCGGCCAAGCCGGTCCGCCGCCACCCGGTGGTCGAGGCGCTCGCCCAGACCATCCGTCGCCGCGATCTGCCGGCCGCGCCGTTCGAGGCGATGATCGAGGCGCGGATCGCGGCCATCGACGCGGCGAGGCTGGCCAGCGAGGACGAAGTCTATGCGCACATCGACGCGACCGCCGGCGCCCTGATGGGCCTGGCGGCATCGGCGCTGGCCGCCGCTGCCGTGTCGGACGGCACGCGCTCCGCCGCTCGCGCCTGGGGCCTGGCCGGTCTGCTGAGACTCAGGCGCGCCGGCGTCGATCGGCTGCCGCAGGCGTGGGACGAGGCGGATGTGCGTTCGCGGGTCCGTTCGGCCCTTGCCGAAGCCGGGCGCGCCGTGCGCGGCATGCCGGTCGCGGCGTTTCCGGCTATGGCCTATGCGACCTTGGCCGGCGCCTATGCGGCTAGGCGCGCGCCCTCGGACCTGGAAAAGCGGCTGCGCCTGACCGCGGCGGTGCTGACCGGGCGGCTCTAGGCCGCGCTACTCCGCCGCCGCGCGGACGCGGGCGCCGAGCCAGGCGTCGATGTCGGCGAGGGCGCGGACGGAGAGGGCGCGTTTGCGGGCGCGGCCGCGTTCGCCGCGGCCCTTTGGACGCGGCGCGAGGTCCGGCGTCTCCAGCGGCGGCAAAAGCCCGTAGTTGATGTTCATCGGCTGGAACGACCCCCCGGCCAGATGGCCGCCGGTGATGTGGGCGACCAGGGCGCCGAGCGCGGTGGTCGGCGGCGGCGTCTCCAGCGTCTGGCCCAGCCGCTCGGCGGCGGCGAGGCGGCCGGCGATAAGCCCCATGGCGGCGCTCTCGACATAGCCTTCGACCCCGGTGATCTGGCCGGCGAAGCGCAGGCGCGGGTCGGCCTTGAGCCGCAGGCGTGCATCCAGCAGGCGCGGACTGTTGATGAAGGTGTTGCGGTGCAGGCCGCCGAGCCGCGCGAAGACGGCGCGCTCCAGCCCCGGAATGGTGCGGAAGACCTCAGTCTGCGCCGCGTGCTTCAGCTTGGTCTGGAAGCCGACCATGTTCCAGAGCGTGCCCAGCGCATTGTCCTGGCGCAACTGCACCACCGCATAGGGCTTGTCCTCGCGGCTATGGGTGTTGGTCAGGCCGAAGGGCTTCATCGGCCCGTGGCGCAGGGTCTCGCGGCCGCGCTCGGCCATCACCTCGATGGGCAGGCAGCCGTCGAAATAGGGGACCTTCTCCCAGTCCTTGAACTCGGACTTCGGCCCGGTCAGCAGGGCGTCGATGAAGGCGTCATACTGGTCCCGGCTCATCGGGCAGTTGATATAGGCCGCCGCGTCGCCGCCGGGGCCTTCCTTGTCGTAGCGCGACTGGCGCCACGCTACCTGCATGTCGATGGTCTCGACATGGACGATGGGGGCGATGGCGTCGAAGAAGGAGAGCTGGTCTTCGCCGGTCAGGCCAAGGATGGTTTCCGTCAGGGCCGGCGACGTGAGGGGGCCGGTGGCGACGATGACGCTGTCCCAGCCGGCGTCTGGCGCGGCGATCTCCTCGCGCGCGATCGTCACCAACGGGTGAGCCTCCAGCTGTGCGGTCACCGCCTTGGCGAAGCCCTCGCGGTCGACGGCCAGCGCGCCGCCGGCCGGGGTCTGGTTGGCGTCGCCGGACGCCATGATCAATGAGCCGGCGCGGCGCATCTCGGCGTGGAGCAGGCCGACCGCGTTGTATTCCCAGTCGTCGGAGCGGAAGGAGTTGGAACAGACCAGCTCGGCCAGGTCCTGGCCCTGGTGGGCGTCGGTGCCGCGCACCGGGCGCATCTCGTGCAGCACCACGGGCGCGCCGGCCTGGGCGATCTGCCAGGCGGCCTCGGAGCCGGCCAGGCCGCCGCCGATCACGTGAATGGGGTCAAGGCTCATGGCGCGGCTTTTACGCCGCGGCTCCTGCGCGCGGAAGTGGCGCGCACGGCCGAGGCGTGCTTACCTGAGCGCTAGGGGACGGGACCAGGGGCGCGGGCATGGCTGAAATCGCGGTCGGCGGGGCGATCAACGAGGGCTTTTCGCTCATTCGCCGGCATCCGGGGCCGGTGCTGATCTGGGGTGTGGCGCGGATCGCGCTATCCGTCGCTGTCGTCGCCCTTTATGCGCCGGTCTATTTCAGCGTCTTCCAGGCGGTCCGCGCGGGCGCGGGGCCGGAGGCGTTCCAAGCCAATCCGCAACTGATGCAGATGCAGTCGCTCAGCCTTCCGATCGATATCGTGCAACTCTTCATCGTGTCGGTGATCTGGTGCGCGGTGTTCCGATCGGTGCTGCATCCCGAGCAAAGCCGGTTCGCCTATCTGCGTGTGGGCGCGACCGAGTTTTTCGTCGCGATCCTGCTGCTCGGCGCGGGTTTCGCCTTTTTCTTCGGTGTGCTCGGAGTGATCCTGGTCTCGGCGATCGTGATCGGGCTTCTGGCCGTCCTGCACCTGGTCTGGCTGGCGGTGATCGTCGGCATCCTGGCGGCGATCGCCTCGCTCATCGCCCTGATCTATGTCGGCCTGCGCTTTTCGATGGTCGGCCCGATGATCGTCGAGGATAGCAAGTTCCACCTCGGCGAATCCTGGGCCCTGACCCGCGGCCATGTCGGGTCGCTGTTCATGATCGGGCTGCTGATCTTCGTCGTGGCCCTACTGGCCGAGATCGTGCTGGGCATCCTTTTGGTCGCCGTCGGCGCCGGGGCGCTGGCGGCCATCGCCGGTGGCTTCCAGAATGTCCCGGTGCTGTTCCAGCAGCCGCCGCAAGTAATCTTCGCTCGGCTGGGGCCGATCCTGATCATCGCCGCGCTGCTGTGGATTCCGTTCGTCGGTTGCCTGGCGGCGATCACGGCCGCGCCCTGGGCCAGGGCCTATCGCGACCTGCAGCCGCCGGATCTTGCAGCCACCTTCGCCTGAAGAGGGCTTCGCGCGCCACAGACCCTTGCAAACCAACGGCAAGCGGAGCTTTCGCGTGGACGCGAGTCTCCGGCCGTTGTTAGACAGAGGTTATGAGCAGTTTCTCGCCTAGCGACGCGGCGTTCGAGGGGTTTCGCCTGACCCGTGAGCGGCCGCGCGCGGTGCTGGCCTGGGCGATCTGCTATCTGCTCTTCACCTATCTGATCAGTGCGGTGGCCGACCTGACGCTGGGGACGCAGTCGCAAGCGCTGCTGGCCGATCTGAAGCGGGCTAGCGCCGATCCCGCGGCGTTCTGGCCGGCGGTGCAGAAGATGGCGCCGTTCTTCCTCGCCGGCCTGCCCTTGAGCGTCGCCTTCCAGGCCATTTTTACCTGCGCCGTCTATCGCGCCATCCTCCGGCCGGAGGAGTCGGCGCGCGGCTATCTGAGGCTTGGCCGCGACGAGCTGCGCATGATGGTGCTGAACCTGGTCCTGGGCCTGATCTGGGGCGCGACGGTGTTCACCGTACTGCTGGTGGCGCTTCTGGCGGCGGCGGCGGCGGGCACGGCCAACGAATCGATCACCGTCCTGATCGGCGATATCCTGACTGTCGGCGTCTTCTGCGCGGCGGTAACGGTGCTGACGCGGCTCTCGCTGGCCGGGCCGATGACCTTCGCCGAACGCCGTCTGCGCATCTTCGCCTCCTGGTCGCTGAGCAAGGGGCTGTTTTGGCGGCTGTTCGGCGCCTACACCCTGTCCTTCGCGCTCGGCGGCATCGTGCTTCTGCTCATGGTGCTGATCTTGATCCTGATCCTCAACATCCTGATGCAGATGACGGGCCTGTCGGTGGCCTCGCTCGGCGCCGCCTCGGCCAATCCGCTGGCGGTGGGCGTCGGCCTGATCTCGCAGGTGCTGACCGTGCTGATCCTCACCTGCTTCTACGTCGTGCTGAAGGCGCCGCCGGCCCAGGCCTACAAGGGGCTGATGGGCGGTCTGGCGGCCCCTGCCGACACCTTCGACTGACCTTAAGCCTTCGCGCTGGGCCTGGCCTTGATGCGCTGATGCCAGGCGGCCAGGTGGGTGCGCTCGGCGTCGATGTCGAGCCCGATCCAATGGGCGAAATCCACCGTCGACAGGGCGCAGATGTCGGCCATCGAGAACGCATCGCCGGCGATGAACTCCCGGGTCTCCAGTTCACGGTCCAGCCAGCGCTGGGCGTTCGAATAGGCCTCGCGGTTGGACTCGCCGAACTCCTTGTACTGGCTGAGCAGGGCGGCGGTGTAGGGGTGGGCGTGGCGCCAGAAATTGCCGACCGGGCTCATCAGCTGGAACTCGATGCGGCGGATCCACATGTCGACATTGGCTTTTTCGAACGCCGTCTTGCCGAACAGGGCCGGCTCCGGGTGCAGCTCCTCGAAATAGCGGCAGATGGCGACGGTCTCGGAAATGGCCGTGCCGTCGTCGAGCAAAAGCGTCGGCACCTGGCCCAGCGAGTTCATCTGCCGGTATTCCGCCGACTTGTGCTCGCGCTTGCCCATGTCGATCGGCGTCTCGGGCAGGTCGATGCCCTTTTCGGCCAGGAACATCCGCACCCGACGCGGATTCGGCGCCGGCTTCGGCGCGCCGTAAAGCTTCATCAGATCGTCCTCCCGTTTGGGAGAGCATAGATCAGGCGACCCCGGGGAAGGGCAACCCCATCTCAACCGTCATGGCCCGGCTTGTCCGGGCCACCCATGATCACCGTCTCAGATCAGGTGTTCATGGGTCCCCCGCATTCCGCTTCGCTACAGCGGGGGATGACGTTCCATGTTGAGTTACGACGCCATCGCCTTCACCCGCGCAGTTTTCTTCTTCGTGACCCCTGCCTGCGCCTGCCTCCGCTCTTCATGGCGCTCCAGGGTCTGGGCCAGGTAGCGGCCGGTCCAGCTTTCCTTGTCGGCGGCGACCTGTTCGGGCGTGCCCTGGATCAGGATGCGGCCGCCGCCGTCGCCGCCTTCGGGACCGAAGTCGATGATCCAGTCGGCGGTCTTCACCACGTCCAGATTGTGCTCGATCACCACCACCGTGTTGCCGTGGTCGACCAGCTCGTGCAGCACCTCGAGCAGCTTGCGGGTGTCCTCGAAATGCAGCCCGGTGGTCGGCTCGTCGAGGATGTAGAGGGTGCGGCCAGTCGCACGCCTGGAGAGCTCCTTGGACAGCTTCACCCGTTGCGCCTCGCCGCCGGAAAGCGTGGTCGACGGCTGGCCGACCTGGACATAGCCAAGCCCGACCCGCTTCAGCGTCTCCATCTTCTCGCGCAGCACCGGCACCGCCTTGAAGAAGTCGGCGGCCTCGTCGACGGTCATGTCCAGGACGTCGGAGATCGACTTGCCCTTGAACAGGACCTCCAGGGTCTCGCGGTTGTAGCGCTTGCCCTTGCAGACGTCGCAGGTGACGTAGACATCGGGCAGGAAGTGCATCTCGATCTTGATCAGGCCGTCACCCTGGCAGGCCTCACAGCGACCGCCCTTGACGTTGAACGAGAAGCGCCCGGGCCCATAACCGCGCACCTTTGACTCCGGCAGCCCGGCGAACCAGTCGCGGATCGGCTGGAAGGCGCCGGTATAGGTGGCCGGGTTCGACCGCGGCGTGCGCCCGATCGGCGACTGGTCGATGTCGATGACCTTGTCGAAGAACTCCAGCCCCTCGATGCGATCGTAAGGCGCCGGCGCATCCGAGGCGTTGTTCAGCCGCCGGGCCGCGGCCTTGTACAGGGTCTCGATGGTGAAGGTCGATTTGCCGCCGCCGGAGACACCGGTGATGCAGGTGAAGACCCCGACCGGGATATCGCCGGTGACGCCCTTCAGGTTGTTGCCACGCGCGCCGATCACCTTCAGCCGCTTGGTGTCGGGGACGCGGCGGCGCTTTTCGGGGATGGGGATTTCCCGCGCGCCGGTCGGGTACTGGCCGGTCAGGCTGCGCGGCTCGGCCATGATGTCGGCGGCCGTGCCCTCGGCGATGATCTCGCCGCCATGCACGCCGGCGCGCGGGCCCATGTCGATGACGTGGTCGGCGGTCAGGATCGCCTCCTCGTCGTGCTCGACCACCAGGACCGAGTTGCCGAGGTCGCGCAGGCCCTTCAGCGAGCCCAAGAGGCGTTGATTGTCGCGCTGGTGCAGGCCGATGGACGGCTCGTCGAGCACGTAGAGCACGCCGGTGAGGCCCGAGCCGATCTGGCTGGCCAGGCGGATGCGCTGGCTCTCGCCGCCGGACAGGGTGCCGGACGAGCGCGACAGGCTTAGGTATTCCAGGCCGACGTCGACCAGGAAGCGCAGCCGGTCGTTGATCTCCTTCAGGATCCGTCGGGCGATCTCCATCTGCTTGGAGGTCAGCCGCGTCTCCAGCGCCTCGAACCAGTCGCGCGCCGGACGGATGGCCAGGGTCGAGACCTCGGCGACATTCTTGCCGTCGATCTTCACCGCCAGCGCCTCGGGTTTCAGCCGCAAACCACCGCAGGCCTCGCACGGCGTCTCGGCCTGGTAGCGGCCTAGCTCCTCGCGCACCCAGCTGGAATCGGTCTCCCGCCAGCGGCGCTCCAGGTTCGGAATGACGCCTTCGAAGGTCTTGTTGACCTCGTACTTGCGGGCGTTGTCGTCATAGACGAAGTGGATCTTGTCCTTGCCGGACCCGTAGAGAATGACCTTCTGCGCGTCTTCCGGCAGCTTCCACCAGGGCTCGTCCATCGAGAAGCCGTAGTGCCGCGCCAGGGCCTGCAGGGTCTGGGTGTAGAGCGGCGAGGGCCCCTTGGCCCAGGGCGCGATGGCGCCCTTGTGCAGCGCCTTGTCCTTGTCCGGCACGATCATGTCGGCGTCGAAGGCCAGCTTGTGGCCGAGGCCGTCGCAGACCGGGCAGGCGCCGAACGGGTTGTTGAACGAGAACAGACGCGGCTCGATCTCGGAAATGGTGAAGCCGGACACCGGGCAGGCGAACTTCTCGGAAAACAGCAGCCGGCGCGGTTCGCTCTCGCCCGGCGCGACATCGGCCCACTCGGCCACGGCGATGCCGTCGGCCAGGCGCAGCGCCGTCTCCAGCGAGTCCGCCAGCCGCTGTTCCATGTCCGGCCGCGTGACGATGCGGTCCACGACGATGTCGATGTCGTGCTTGATGTTCTTCTCGAGCGCCGGCGCGTCCTCGATCGGATAGAACTCGCCGTCGATCTTCAGCCGCTGGAAGCCGTTGCGCTGCCATTCGGCGATCTCGCGGCGGTATTCGCCCTTGCGACCCCTGATCACCGGCGCCAGCAGCATCAGCCGCGTGCCCTCGGGCAGGGCGGTGATCTTGTCGACCATCATCGAGACGGTCTGGCTCTCGATCGGCAGGCCGGTGGCCGGCGAATAGGGGATGCCGACCCGCGCCCAGAGCAGGCGCATATAGTCGTGGATCTCGGTGACCGTGCCGACTGTGGAGCGCGGATTGCGGCTGGTGGTCTTCTGCTCGATGGAGATGGCCGGCGACAGGCCTTCGATCAGGTCGACGTCCGGCTTGCTCATCAGCTCCAGGAACTGGCGCGCATAGGCCGACAGGCTCTCGACATAGCGC
>FSWT01000432.1_pt1 | contig 9646 bp, 8 predicted proteins | sample 1638051 | NCBI WGS metagenome assembly FSWT01 (sample SAMEA3914788, study PRJEB12502) | metagenome | biome: forest; material: soil | place: Canada | collected 2011-07-03 | depth 0.1 m
AGTCCCACGCTCGTTCTGGGCGATGGCCCAGACCGCGCCGTTGTCCTGCGGCGAAGAGACCGCAAGGCCAGTGGAGACTTCATTTTGGGTTTGAGCCAGCTGAGAAGCGGTGGCGGTCAGGTTCTGCAGAGCGACCAGGGCGCCCGCGTTGGTGTTAACGCTTAACGACATAACTAGGTCCTTTTTCAGGTGTCCGGCGTCATTTTGACGGCCGGGGGCGTTTTGCCCGATCCTGAATGCACGCAAGCGCCGCGCCACGGCGGCGAGGCGTCCGGACCGCGACCTACACGGCTAAATTGCTGGCGATATCGACCGATCCGCACAGGGGCGACTGGGCAAGTTTGGACGCCGAGATCCAGGCGCCGGCGAAATCTGCCTAGCGCACCCGGCAAATTCTGCCGGTTTGCGCCCTCTCAAGGCCGCCAGGGGCCCTCAATGAACAAGGTAAACGAAAGAGCCGTTTCCGGCGGGTCGATTTGGTTAAGATTTCCTCAACGCCGGCGCGGGCCTCATTGTCGTTCGCGAGGCCAGGAAGGTCGCGTGCACGCCGCAGGAACCGGCCGCCGCGCTGTCGTTGGCGGCGCCGCTGCAATCGGCGATTCCGCAACCGGAAACCAGCAAGGCCGCCGCGGCCGCCAGCAGCAGTCCGATCTTCATCGCAAAATCCCTCCGCCCCGCCGTGCGCATCGGCGATCTGGCCGGACTCTAGCCCAGGCCGGGGCCTGTTCAAGCCTCTCGGCCTGGCCCCGCGCGCCAGAGGGCGATCAGCCCGGCCAGAACCGCGCGGTCGCCTTCAAAGCTTTCGAAGGCCCGTCCGGCGCGGTCGAACGCGCGCGCGTACCAACGGCAGAGCGCCGGATCGCCGAGCAGGGTGACGGACTCAGCCTCGCCCAGTCCGGCCAGGGCCGGCGCGGCGGCGATCTCGGCCCCGATCAGGAGGCCGGACAGGTAGGAGGCCGAGCTTTCGGGAGACGCTGGCGATGTCGCGGCCACCACCCGCGTACGGGTGCTGAAGATTCGCGCCGCCAACGCGCCGCCGTCGCCTGCCGCGGCAAGGCCGGCGTCAAAGGCCGCCTCGTCGTCGACCGCGCTTTCGCTGCGCAGGACGCTGTGGCGCGTGAGGACAGCAAAGAGCTCCCCGGTCATGAAGGTGGTGACGCCCATCAGGCGCTCGCCCTCCAGCACCACCCATTTCGAATGAGTGCCGGGCAGGCAGACCACGCGGCGTTCCCTCCCGGTTTGGCCCAGCCGCCAGCCCAGCACCTGGGTCTCTTCGCCGCGCATGAAATCGGGCGCATCGGTGAGGCCCGCCCCGCGCAGGCCCGGCACGATCCAGACCGGCGCGTCGCCTTCCTGCACCTTAAAGAGATTGCGGCCGAGTTCGGCCGGGTCGATCGGGCATTCGAGATAGGGAACCGCACGCCAGCCCAGGTTGGAGCCGACCATGCCGCACAGGATGGCCGGCAGATCCTCGGCCGCCAAGGCCGGACGCACGTCGAAGCGGAACCGCTCGGGCGCCTCGCCGGGCCGCAGCTGAGAGATTCCGAGCGGAAAGTCGCGCCGATCCAGCACCTCGCCGGCCTCGCCGACCACCCAGGCCCGAAGGTTCGTACCGCCCCAATCGCAGGCCAGGAAAGCGCCCATCACGAACCGTCCAGGGCCAGAATCAAACCTTCTCGGCCGGAATGGCGTTCTGGCGCTTCAAGAGGTCGGTCAGGTCGGCGATCGCCTGGGTCAGCATCAGGACTTCCTTCTGGCGCAACTCGTCGATCTTCTCGTGCAGAAGTTCGATCTCCAGCTCGGCCTTCACATTGATCTGGTGGTCGTTCTCCGCCTCCTTGCGATCGATATCCTGCTGGCGGTTCTGGCTCATCATGATGAAGGGGGCCGCATAGGCGGCCTGGAAGGACAGGGCGAGGTTCAACAGGATGAAGGGATAGGGGTCCCACTTCTCGACGAAGGCGGTGACGTTCAGCACGATCCAGACGAGAAGGATCAGCGACTGGATGATGATAAAGGGCCACGAGCCCATGGTCGCGGCCACCTGGTCGGCGATCTTCTGGCCCATGGTGAGGTCGTCGGCGGGCTTTTCAGCCTTGCCGCCAGTGCGCAGCCGGCGGCGCATGGTGCGCAATTCTTCGAGCAGCCGCTCTTCGGCCTCGTGCATTTCGTGCGTCAGGCTGTTCGCGGTCGCCATGGCTTGTCTCCCCCGAGCCCGTGCCGGGTCCGCATAAGGCCCTGAAACGCGGCCAATTCAAAGGCCGTGGCGCGAAATCACCGTGATCGGTTGGCGCGTCGGCGAAACGCGCCGCGACCGCCGTCGCATGGACATTCCAAAAACCCGTGTTACGCGTTCGGCAGTCGCTCGTTCGCGGCTAGGGGGAATGCAAAAATGCGCACGGTTTTCATGGGCCTTGCCGGCCTTGCTCTGCTTGCCGCCTGCTCGAAGGCGCCGGCCAACACCCAGGCGCCCGACAGCGCGGCGCCCGCGAGCGCCGCGGCGCAAAGCGCCACGTCCACGCCCGCGGCGGCTTCAGCCGCGCCCGCGACCGCCGGCTCCGCGGTCTCCGGCAGTTTTGTCGGCGCCGGCAAGGCCGTGACCTTGACCCAGGTCACCGCCCATCCCGACGATCCCTTCGATGGCAAGCCGATCACCGCCCTGGTCTTCACCGTCAAGGATCAGGCGGGCGCAAAGGATGCCGCCACCCAAGCCCTGTTCGGGAATTATGGAGACGCCCTCGTCGTCAGGGTCGAGCCGGACGGCACGGTGATCGGCGCCGACGTCGTCCATTCCGGCCTGCAAAGCCCAGGCTCGGTCTCGATCAGCGGCGTCCTCACGACGAAGAACTATCAGGCCGCAGGCGGCCAGATCTCCGGCGAGCTTACCAGCGAGGGCCCTACCGACGTGTTCGACAAGAAGCTCGACGTGGACCTGACCTTCCACGCAAAGGCGCCGTAACGGCTCATCGATTGGCCATCGCGCTCGCCGCCGCATCGGCGTCAGGCGCGGCTGAGGCCGTTGGTGAGCACGGTGCAGATTTCGTCGGCGATCTGGAAACGGCCGCGCGGATCGTCGGCGGGCAGCCATTTCGGGATCCAGCCGAAGGCGCCGGCGGCGATATGGATGACCATGTCGGCATCGCAGGCCACGGCCGATCCGTCGGCGAAACCCTCGCGCAGGAGGTCCGCCACCACCTCGTTCTCGCGCCGGCCCCGCTTCATCAGCGGCATCCGGCGCGCCTCCGGCAGCGATCCGAAACCGGGCTGCGGCATGAGCGGGGTCAGGGAGGAGACGTGCGCCTGGATGTTGAGGTGGCCGTTGATCATCGCCCGGTCCAGGCCCCTGCCGCCCTCGCGCTTCGACACCTCGATGAACTGGTCATAGAAGTCGAAGGCGCGTTCGTAGCATCGGGTCACCAGTTCCGACTTGTCCGCCATGTAGTGATAGAGCACGCCCTTGGTCACGCCCAGCGCCGCGGCGATGGAGTCGACGGATGTCGCCTCGATGCCGTTGCGGTTGAACAGACGCGAAGCGGCGGCCAGCACCTGATCGATCTTCACCGACGAGGATTCGCGCCGGTCGAAGGCGTTCACCAGCGTTCGCTGGAACTGTTCGACGTCGATGCGGCAGCGGAATGGGGCGCTGCGGTCCACGGCGAGCCCGGTGTCGAGCAAGGCGGTGATCGTGTTCGAGGTGCGGGTGCGCAGCGCCTGCATCTGCTTGCTGCCCGACCACTGCGGCAGCAGCTGCGCCCAGGCGAGCATGCCGACGATCGATTGAGCGATGATTTCGGCGTCACAAGGGCGAACGCTGCCGTCATCGATCCCCTGGGCGATGAAGCCGATCAGGGTCGCGGTATTCTGGTCGCTCGCCGCCTTGACCACCTCGGCGCGGGCGCCGGCGAGCACATCGATTTCGCTGAGCACCGCCGTGGAGGGGCGGGTGGGCATGAGCGAATGGCGCACGAAGGCCAAGGTGCGCTTGAGGCCCGACGGCTCGCCGCCGGCTGCGGCCAGATCCTCGGCCATGAGCTCGCAGGCGCGAAGGTAGCACTGAAAGACCAGATCCTCTCGATCTTCGACATAGTAGTAGAGCGAAGCGCGGCTGAGCCCGAGGATATCGGCCACATCCGCCACCGAGGTCGCGGAGATGCCGCGCAGGTTGAACAGCTCGGCGGCGCCGTCGAGCAGCATCTGTAGCTTCAGACTCCGCTTCGGCGGCCGCCCGCGCCCGCGCGGGACCGCCGGCGCGGCTTCTTGCGCATCGGCGATCGCTGCCAGCTTGGGCGGGGTCATGGGCGGTCGAGGGCTCCTAGCCACGGTCCGACTCGGTTGGCGATCCTATAGGCAGACTCAAGGCGCCGCCGCACGCGGAAGGTTGCTCAGCCGGGCGGGTCACAGGCAGGCGTAGACCGCATTGGCCAGGTCCGTGCCGCGCGGGTCGCCGATGGCGCGGTCGCCCATCTGGTTCAGCACATAGCCGAGGGCGATATGGTTTTCGGCGTCGGCTGAGCCGAACGAACCGCCCCATCCGGGGTGCCCGAAGGCCTCGGGATTCGGCCCGAACATGGCGCCGACGCTGCCGGCGACCCCGTTGCGCCAGCGCGGCGCGATGCCGACGCCAAGGTCAACGCGCTCGGTCTGCACCGTGTTCAGCGCCGCGATGGTCGCTGGCCGCATCAGGGTGACGCCCTCGAAGGTCCCGCCGTTGGCGGCCATGGCGTAGAGGCGGGCAAGGCCGAGCGCCGTGGCGTGGCCATTGCCAGCGGGAATCTCCGCCGCGCGCCAGGCGCGGTCGTTGGGCAGTGTGGGCTTCATGTCAGGATTGGTGACGCCGGCGCGCGCCTCCGGCGGAATGGCGTCCAGGTCGAACGGCGCCTGGTTCGGCGAGGCGACCAGCGGGGCCACGCGGCCCTCCTCCGATTCGGGCAGGCCGATCCAGACGTCCGCCTGCAAGGGCCCGGCGACCTCGCGCGCCAGGAACTAGCCGACGCTCATGCCGGAGGCGCGGCGGACCAGTTCGCCGGCCAGAAAGCCGTAGGTCATGGCGTGGTAGGCGTTCTTCTCGCCCGGCGTCCACATCGGCGCCTGGCGCGCCAGACGGGTGGTGACGGTCTCCCAATTGTAGAAGTCGGTGACCGGCGTGGGGTCGACGAAGCCGGGCAGCCCGGCCTGGTGCGAGAGCAGCTGCGAGACCGTGACGGCCGCCTTGCCGTTCTCGGCGAACTCCGGCCAGTAGCGGGCGACCGGCGCGGCATAGTCGAGCCGGCCGCGATCGACCAGCACCGCGACCTCCAGCGCCGTCACCCCCTTGGTCGCCGACCAGATGTTGACCAGCGTGTCGCCGGTCCAGGGGATGGTCCGCGCCGCGTCGCGCCAGCCGCCGTAGAGGTCGGCGACCAGCTGCTCACCGCGATAGGCGGCGAAGGACGCGCCGAGCTCGGCATAGCCGTCCTGGCGCTCGAAGTTCGCCGCGAAGCAATCGGCGACCCGTTCGAAACCCGGCGCCACCGAACCTTGAATCTCAACCGCCATCCTGGCCTCCCGCTCCCGTGTTCCGCCGCGAGCAATCGCCCGTAACGGGGACTTTATCCGTCATTGTCTCCGCGGTTGATACCGCGGCGTCGAGAAACTTGACAACAGAAAATGAACGTCTAAACCTGGAAACATTCCACAGCGTGGAAAAAATAAGCGTCGGACGTCGATCCGGCGCGCCAACATGCGGATGGGAGGGCCGCTCCATGCAAAGATTCCAGACGATGCCGCCTGCGCGCACGCTTGCGGCCACCCTTGTCGGCGCCGCCTCGGTCATGGTCCTGGCCACGCCTGCCGCCCATGCCGCCGACCAGCCCGCTCCAGCGTCCGCCACCGCTTCCACATCGGGCGATATCGTCGTGACCGCCCGCAAGCGGGAAGAATCGATCAGCCACGTCCCGATGTCGATCGCCGCCGTCACCGGCCGGCAGCTGGCGGTGCAGGGCATCACCCGCGTCACCGACCTTGGCCGCGCGGTGCCAGGTTTCACCTACACCACCTCCCAGGTCGGCTCGCCTATCTACACCCTGCGCGGCGTCGGCTTCGTCGACATCAGTCTGGGCGGCCGGCCGACGGTGAGCGTCTATGACGACCAGTTCCCGATCCCGTTCACCATCGAGACGCTCGGCAGCACCATCGATCTCGACCACATCGAGGTGCTGAAGGGCCCGCAAGGCACCCTGTTCGGGCAGAATTCGACCGGCGGCGCGATCAACATGATCGCCGCCAAGCCGACCAACACCGTTCAGGCCGGCATCGACGCCAGCTATGGAAACTACAACGCCACCACCCTGGCCGGCTTCGTCAGCGGCCCGATCACCGACACGCTGAGCGCCCGCCTGGCCGTCCGCCACGACGGCATGGACGCCTGGCAGACCAGCGATGTCACCGGCGCGCATCTCGGCGTGCAGGACCTGACCAGCGGCCGGCTGTTGGTCGACTGGAAACCAACCGGCAATCTGAAGTTCGAGCTGGGCGTGAACGGCTATGTCGACCGTTCCGACACCCCCGCGGCCCAGACCATCGCCGTCATCGGCCTGCCTGGGGCGGCGGCCCTGGTTCCCGCGCTGGGCGCCTATCCTGTCGCGCCGCGGAACGACCGCGCCGCCGACTGGGACCTCGGCCAGAGCTACCGGCGCAATAACCAGTTCGTGCAGGCCAATCTGCGCACGGACTACAGCCTGGCCAATGGCTTCACCTTCACCTCGCTGACCTCCTACAGCCACTACAGCGAGAACCAGCCCGTCGACACCGACGGCACCGATCTGGCGGCCCTGCAACAGACGACGCTGGGCTCGATCTCCTCCTGGTACGAGGAGGCGCGGCTGGCCGGCCGCATCGGCCAGCGCGCCTTCGTGACCCTGGGCGGCGACTATTCTTCCGACAGCGTGCGCGAGACCAATTTCGACACCTTGAGCGGAAGCACCCAGGCCTTCACCTTCGTTCCGTTCGGCCTGCCGCTGTTCAAGGATTTCCGCGACACCGATAACCAGGACAGCCAGTCCTGGGCGGTATTCGGCAATGTCGACTACAATCTGACCGATACGCTGAAGCTGAACGGCGGGCTGCGCTATACGCGCGCGATCGACCATTTTAACGGCTGCTCGTCCGACAGCGGCGATGGCAATGCGGCCTCGGTGTTCGGCCCCTTCTTCAATATCGTGCGCGGTTCGTTGGGTTTGCCGCCGCTGCCGCCGATCCCCGCCGGCGGATGCGTCACCGCGACCAACGCCTTTGTGCCCCAACTCGTCGTCAACACCCTGGACGAGGACAACGTCTCCTGGCGCGCCGGCCTGGAATGGCAGGCCCTGCCGCGCACCCTGCTCTATGCGAACGCCTCGCAAGGCTTCAAGGCCGGCGGTTTCCCCGACCTGGGCGCCACCGCCGTCAGCCAGTACGATCCGGCGCGGCAGGAGTCGCTGCTGGCCTACGAGGCCGGCTTCAAGTCGACCCTGGCCGACGGGACGCTGCAGCTTGACGGCGCCGTCTTCTACTATGACTACCGCGACAAGCAGGTGCTGGGCACCGTGTCCGACCCGCTGTTCGGCAAGCTCCTGAAGCTGATCAATATCCCGAGGTCGCAGATCACCGGCGCCGAGCTGGAGGCGACCTGGACCCCGATCCACGGCCTGACCCTCTCGGGGGCGGCCTCCTACATCGACTCCGAGATCCTCGACAACTTCACCAACTTCAACCCGTTCGGCGTCCAACAGAACTTCGGCGGCGAGCCCTTCCCCAACACCCCGCGCTGGCAATTGCAGGGGTCGGCCAGCTACCAGTGGCCGGTCAGCGACCACCTCGACGCCTTCATCGGCGGCGACGTCACCTACAAGAGCGCCACCAACAACGCCCTCGGCGAAGCGCCGCTGCTGACGATCGCCTCCTACGCCCTGGTCGACCTGAACGCCGGGGTCCAGTCGCGCGACGGAACCTGGCGCGCCACCATCTGGGGGCGGAACATCGGAAACACCTACTATTGGACCGGGGCCTATCTCGGGATCGATACCGCTGTCCGTTACACCGGCATGCCGGCCACCTTCGGCATCAGCCTGTCCTACCGGTTCCGTCAGTAGGCCTCGCCATGCGCCTGAACAGCCCCCGCATCGCGCCCGTCGCCGACCAGGACCTGACCAGCGAACAGGCGGCGGTGTTGCAGGCTCTGGCCGAGCCGTGGCGCGGCCTGAACCTCTTTCGCACCGTGGTCCGCTCGCCCGGCGCCCTGGCCAGCCTGCTGCCGGCCGGCGACTATATCCGCTCGGTTTCCAGCCTGCCGGTCCGCGAGCGCGAGATCGTCATCCTGCGCATCGGCTGGCTCTGCGCCTCGGGCTACGAGTGGACCCAGCATGTGTTCTCGGGTCGCCAGGCCGGGCTCTCAAAGGACGAGGTCGCCGCGATCAAGGCCGGCGCCGACGCGCCCGGCTGGAGCGCCGCCGACCAGGCGCTGATCCGCGCCTGCGACGAGCTGCACGCCGAACAGTTCATCGGCTCGGCGACCTGGGCGGCGCTGCTTGCGCATTTCGACGAGGCCCAGGCGATGGACGTCGTCTTCATCGCCGGCCACTACGTGACGGTCTCGATGATCACCAACGCCTTCGGCGTCCAGCTGGACCCCGGCCAGCGGCTGGACCCGGACCTCGCGCGGCCCGCCTAGTCGCTCTCAGCTGAGCACGTACTCGCTCATGTCCGGCGTGCGGATCATCTCGTAGAACTCCGCCAGCGACCACGGCATGCTGACGCCAGGCCGCCCATGGCTGTTGATGTAGTAGCCGCCGGCGTCGATCTGCTCGAGCCAGATCTTCTGGGTCATCTTGCGGTCGAGCTTTTCGTTGTAGTCCCGATAGACCTCAGGCCTGACCTCGAACGCGGCCGCGCCGGCCTCGATGGTGTTGGTGATCAGTTTGCAGAAATAGCGGGTGTAGATCTCGATCCAGGAGTGGAAGCTGCCGGACAGGATGCCGGCGTTCGGCCCGTACATGATGATGAAGTTGGGCAGGCCCGGCAGGGTCAGCGTCAGGTGCGCCCGCGCCCCGTCCCGTTCCCAGAGCTTCGCCGGCGTCACCCCGCCGCGACCGCCATAGTCCACCGGCCAGAGATAGCGTTCGACATCGAAGCCGGCCGCCAGGACGACCAGGTCGAAGGTGCGCTCGGTCCCGTCTTCCGAGACGACGCCCGTCTCGGTGAAGTGGTCGATCTTGCCCGAGACCAGCTCGACATTGTCGCGCAGGATCGTGTCGTACCAGTCGTTGTCGATGACCAGGCGGCGCGACAGCGGCGCGCAGGTCGGGACCAGCTGTTGATAGAGGTCGTCGTCGTCGCCGACCTTGCGGCGGATATAGCGCTGAAAGTTGGCCCGCAGCGTGTCGTTCTTCTCGTTGATGACGCCGCCCTTGGCCTGCCATTCGCGGTCGACGTCGTGGAAGGCGTCCATCTGCATCGCCGCCACATGCAGGCCGTAGCAGTACCAGTTCACGTAGCCGGGCATGTTGTCGAACAGCCAGCGCTCTTCCGCCGGAATGGCGTGCCGGTAGTTGGCGACCCGGCTCAGCCATTTGGGCGAGCGCTGGTAGATGGTCATCGACGCGGCCTTCTCCGCCACGCCGCGGGCGAGCTG
>FSWT01000084.1_pt1 | contig 9627 bp, 8 predicted proteins | sample 1638051 | NCBI WGS metagenome assembly FSWT01 (sample SAMEA3914788, study PRJEB12502) | metagenome | biome: forest; material: soil | place: Canada | collected 2011-07-03 | depth 0.1 m
GCCCTGGGAGGATCAGGCCGACTATTGGCGCCGTTCCCCGCTGTCGCTGGTGGGCAATGTGAAGACGCCCACCCTGGTCATGGTCGGCGAGGAAGATCATCGCACCCCGGGCAGCGAGGCCGAGCAGTTCTATCAGGCGCTGCAGCTGCGCAGCGTGCCCACCGCCCTGATCCGGGTGCCGGGCGCCAGCCACGGGGGCCTTGCCGCGCGCCCCTCGCAGGAAGCCGCCGAGGCCGGCGCCATCCTCGCCTGGTTCGCGCGCTACCGGACGGCGCCGGCGGCGCCCTAGCCAAAGCGGTAGTTGGACGGCGCCCGCGCGCCGCGTAGGGTGGGCCGAACGCCGCGAAGCCGGCGGCGGGAGGCGTGCGCATGATCGAGTTCTTCTTCGATATCTCCAGTCCCTGGACCTATCTGGCCTTCCACAACATCCAGCCGATGGCGGCCGAGCTGGGGGTCGAAATCTCCTGGCGGCCGATCCTGGTGGGGGGGATATTCAACAGCATCAACCCCAGCGTCTATGAGAGCCGAAAAGTCCCGGTGCCGGCCAAGGCGGCCTATATGCTGAAGGACCTGCAGGACTGGGCGCGGGCGGCGGGCTTGAAGATCAAGATGCCGCCGTCGGTGTTTCCGGTGAACAGCGTCAAGGTCATGCGGGCCTGCATCGTCCTGGCAGATAGCGGCAAGCTGGTTTCCTTCGCCGAGGCCGCGTTCAGAACCTATTGGGGCGAGGATCGCGATATCTCCCAGGATGCGGTGATCGCGGAGCTGTGCCAGGCGAGCGGCGTTGACGCGGCCGACCTCATGGCGGCCATCGGCGAGCAGGCCGTGAAGGACCAGCTCAAGGCCAATACCGAAGAAGTGATGGCGCGGGGCGGGTTCGGGTCGCCGACGATCTTCGTGAACCGCACGGACATGTATTTCGGCAACGACCGCTTGGCGCTGGTGTGGGCGGCGTTGACGCGGCAGGAGGCTTAAGCGATGAGCGAGACCCTGATCACCCTCTATGACCACCCTCTGTCGCCCTATGGCCAGAAGGTGAAGATCGCCCTGCGGGAAAAGGGCGTCGACTTCCGCGCCACACTGCCGGACGGCATGGGCGCCGGCGGCGCCGCGGGCGCCTTCCTGGCCGCCAATCCCCGCGCCGAGGTGCCCGCCCTGTTGGACGGCGAGGTCGCGGTGTTCGATTCCACCATCATCCTGGAATATATCGAGGACCGCTGGCCCTCCCCGCCCCTGCTGCCCGTCACCGCCGCCGAGCGCGCGCGGGTGCGCATGCTGGAAGAGGTGATGGACACCCACTTCGAGCCGATCAACTGGGCCATGGGCGAGATCAACTGGTTCAAGCGGGCGGAAGGGCCGCTCGCCGAGACGCTGAAGCACCGCGCGGCGAGCCAGACCGCCGGATTCTTCAGCTGGCTTGAGCGGGAGCTGGGCGACCGCCCCTGGTTCAACGGCGAGGCGTTCGGCTGGGGCGACCTGGCCGTGGTTCCCTATCTGAACGGCGCGCTGGGCGTGGGGCATCCGCCGGCGACGGGTTCGGCGCTTTCGGCCTGGCTGGAGCGGGCCAACGCGCGGCCCTCCGTCGCCGCGACGGTCGCCGACATTCGCGCGCTGAACACCGGCATGGTCGATGTCGCCAGCCTGGTCGAACAGGGCCTGTTCAAGCGCGAATACCGCGATCACCGGCTGGAATGGATGGTCAAGTCCGGCGGGGTCGAGGTGGTGCTGAAAGGGCTGGAGCGAAACAACATCCGGTTCACGCCGGATTTCAGTTAGGCGGCGACTTGCTCAGGTTGGGACTGGTGCAGAGAAGCGTCAATTGCTCCCCCGTTGGGGGAGGTGTCCCGAAGGGACTGAGGGGGCCTATTCCGCTACGCCGGCATAGCGGAATAGGCCCCCTCCGTCACGGCGCGCCGCTTCGCTGCGCGCCGCGCCACCTCCCCCATCGGGGGAGGAATTGATATGCTCGCCGGCTAAGCTCTACGCGCTCAGCGCGCTTCCCACAGCCGTTTCAGCACGCTGACGGCCAATTCCGGCAGATCTTCGGAGATCAGTCCCGGGCCATGCGCCGCGCCCGCCTCCGCATGGATCCACACCGCGGCGCAGGCGGCTTCGAAACTGTCCATGCCCTGGGCGATCAGGCCGCCGATGAAGCCGGCCAGGGTGTCGCCGGAGCCGGCCGTGGCCAGCCAGGGCGAGCCGTTCATATTGACGGCGCAGCGGCCGTCCGGCGCGGCGATCACGGTGTCCGGGCCTTTCAACAAAACCACGGCCCCTGCCCGCTCGGCGGCGCGGCGGGCCGCCGTTATGCGCTCGGGCGCCTGTTTCAGCAGGCCTGGGAAGACCCGCTCGAACTCGCCCAGGTGGGGCGTCAGCACGTCGTCCCGGTCCAGGGCCTGGAACAGCTCGCCGGGGTCGTCGCGAAACACCGTCAAGGCGTCGGCGTCCACCACCATGGCCGCGCCGGTGCGGGCCAGGGCGAGGAAGTTGGCGACCGTCGCCTCGGTGACCCCGGCGGCTGGCCCGATGACGGCCGCGTCGGCGTTTTCGGCCGCCTCCTCCAACTCCACGTCGCTGTCGAACGGCCGCACCATCACGGCCTCGACCTGGGCGGCGTTGACCAGCAGGGCGTCCGGCGGGGACAAGATGGTCACCAGCCCGGCGCCGATCCTAAGGCCCGCGCGGGCGGCCAGCCTGGCGGCGCCGGTGCTCCACATCTCGCCAGACACCACGATCAGCCGGCCCCGCGAGGTCTTGTAGGAATCGATCCTGGGCCAGGGCATCCGCGCGGCCCACAGCCGCCGATCGTTCTCGAACAGCTGACTGGGCGCGGAGGTGAGGCCGATGTCCGCGACGACGATCTCGCCGCAGAGGCCTCGGGCGGGCTCCAGCACATGGGCCATCTTCCGACGGTGGAAGGTCACCGTCAGAGCGCAACGGGGCGCATAGTCCAGCGGCGCCGCGGCGTCGCCCGGCAGGCCGGACGGCAGGTCGACCGCCACCAGCGGAACACCGGCCGCCTCGGCGGCGCGAAGCGTCTCCGCCACGCGCTTGCCCAGCGGCCGCGACAGGCCCGCGCCATAGAGGGCGTCGACGACCAGTTCCGCACCCAGGATGCTGGCCGGCGACAGCGGGCCGATCTCGCCGGCCCAAAGGTGCGCGGCCTCGGCGGCGTCTCCGCGCAGAGCGCCTGGCTCGCTATCCAGCGCCACCGAGACCTCCCAGCCGGCGTCGGCCAGGGCTTTGGCGATGACGAAGCCGTCGCCGCCATTGTTGCCGGGTCCGCAGAGCACCGCCGTCTTGCGCGGCGACCAGCGGGCGACGATGGCCTGCGCGACCGCCGCTCCAGCCCGCTGCATCAGGACGAAGCCCGGTGTTCCCGCCTCGATGGTGCGGCGGTCGGCTTCGCCCATCTGGGCGACCGTCAGAATGTCCATGGGCTTGGTCACAGGACCTGCGTCGCCGCCTCCGGCCCGCGCTCCACCAGGCTGAGACGGCCGGCGTCCACGTCGAAAGTTGAAATCGCGGCGTGGTCGGGGCGGAAGGTCAGCACCTTCTCCTCCCCGGTGATGCTGGCGATGGCGGCGTTGATGGCCACGAAATGGCTGAACACCGCGCAGCCGGCGCGCTCGGCCAGCGCCGCGCCCACCGCCTTGCGCCAGTCGTCGTAATCCAGGTCGCCCTTGATCTCCGTCCAGCGTCCCTGAAACGCCGCCCGAAGCCAGGGCCCACGCTCGTCCTGCGACAGAGCCGACGGGGTCGGGATTTCGCCGAACCGCTCGTCGATCTCGACGGCTACGCCGATCAGGTCGGCATAGGGTTGCGCCGTCTCCCGGCACCGCCGCAGCGGCGAGGAAAAAACCCGCGTCGGACGGACGGGCTCAGGCAGGGCGATCAGGATCTGCGCCGCGGCCTTGGCCTGGGCCTGGCCCGCGCCGTCCAGGCCGGGATTCGGATCGGGATCTTGCCCCCAAGTCGACGAGGGCTTGCCGTGCCTGATCATGTAGAGCCGCGTCATGGGTCCGTCCTCGTATCAGATCGTCTGAGTTTGGCCGTCAGGGGCGCCGTTTTACCTTTTCGGTCAAGGCATTCCAGCCGTCTTAGCGCGATCCGGCTGGTCTGAATGCTGTCGCGGTTTGGCGACATTTCGATGACCGGGCCGCCAGCGGACGGCTCGCGCGCCGCACGAGCAAAGACAGGCGCGGTTTCGCCGCAATCTTGATCAGCCGTGCAATCTCTTCGCGGATTGGCGACAACGCGACATTTGCAAATTCGCACCGCGTCGCGTCATGCGGCGCCAGATTGCGCCTCCGCCGCGCCAGCGCGCGGGTCGTCGGAGCCATCGCGACGCCAAGACCAAGCTTCACAGCAGCGTTTCTCAACGTGATGAAAATGTCGCCAGTTAACGCCTAAAATATAGGCTTGCGCGCCGCCGCACCCGCGAGGCGCGACGATCATGCGGAGGCGCCCTTGTGACGCCCATTTGGTCTGTGCTGGTTGGCGCGGCTTGCAGCGACGGGGGCAGAATATGTGTTCCCGGCCCATTTTCAGTCCAAAAGTCGGTCAATGAAAAAAGTCGAAGCCATCATCAAGCCCTTCAAGCTGGATGAAGTGAAGGAAGCGCTGCAGGAACTCGGGGTCCAGGGCATGACGGTTCTGGAAGCCAAGGGATATGGCCGTCAAAAGGGCCACACCGAACTTTACCGCGGAGCTGAATACGTCGTGGACTTCCTGCCGAAGATCAAAATCGAGGTGGTGATCGGCGACGACCAGCTGGCCGCGGTGCTCGACGTCATTCAGTCCGCCGCCCGCACGGGACGTATCGGCGACGGCAAAATCTTCGTGTCTGAAATCGCCGAAGTCGTGCGTATCCGCACCGGCGAAAGCGGAACGGCCGCCATCTAACCACTATCACCGCGCTCTGAAAGGGGACCTTCGAGCATGACGACCTACAAAGACATCCTGAACGAAATCAAGGAGAAGGACGTCAAATATGTCGACGTCCGTTTCACCGACATGCGCGGTAAGTTGCAGCACGTCACCTTCGACATCATGATGGTGGACGAAGACTTCCTGACCGACGGCACCATGTTCGATGGCTCGTCCATCGCCGGCTGGAAGGCCATCAACGAGTCCGACATGAAGCTGCGTCCGGACCTGTCGACGGCGCGGATCGACCCCTTCTATCAACAGTCGACCCTGTTCCTGTTCTGCGACGTGCTGAACCCGGACACCAACATCCCCTACAACCGCGACCCGCGTTCGATCGCCAAGAGCGCTCTGAACTTCGTCAAGTCGGCCGGCATCGGCGACACCGTCTTCTTTGGCCCGGAAGCCGAGTTCTTCATCTTCGACGACGTCCGCTGGTCCACGGCGCCGAACAACACCGGCTACTCCTTCGACTCCACCGAACTGCCGATCAACAGCGGCAAGGAATACGAAGAAGGCAACATGGGTCACCGCCCGGGCCCCAAGGGCGGCTACTTCCCGGTCAACCCCGTCGACTCCGCCCAGGACCTGCGCGGCGAAATGCTGTCGGTCATGCTCGAACTGGGCATGGAGCCGGAAAAGCACCACCACGAAGTGGCGCCCGCCCAACACGAACTGGGCCTGAAGTTCTCCGACCTGATCACCATGGCCGACCGTCTGCAGCTCTATAAGTACGTCATCCACAATGTGGCGGCGGCTTACGGCAAGACGGCCACCTTCATGGCCAAGCCGATGTTCGCCGACAACGGCTCGGGCATGCACGTGCACCAGTCGATCTGGAACGAAGGCAAGCCGATGTTCGCGGGCGACAAGTACGCCGGCCTGTCCGACACCTGCCTGTGGTACATCGGCGGCATCATCAAGCACGCCAAGGCCATCAACGCCTTCGCCAACTCGACCACCAACAGCTACAAGCGCCTGGTGCCGGGTTACGAAGCGCCGGTGAAGCTGGCCTATTCCTCGCGCAACCGGTCGGCTTCGATCCGGATCCCGCACGTGGAAAGCCCCAAGGGCAAGCGGATCGAGTGCCGCTTCCCCGACCCCATGGGCAACCCCTACCTGACCTTCACCGCCCTGCTGATGGCCGGCCTGGACGGCATCATCAACAAGATCGATCCGGGCGCCCCGGCCGACAAGAACCTCTACGATCTTCCCCCGCGCGAGCAGAAGAAGATCCCGGAAGTTTGCGGATCGCTGCGTGAAGCCCTGGAAAACCTCGACAAGGACCGCGCCTTCCTGAAGGCCGGCGGCGTGATGGACGACGACTTCATCGACGCCTACATCGAGCTGAAGATGGAAGAAGTCGCCCGGCTGCAACTGCACCCGCACCCGGTCGAATTCGACATGTACTACAAGTGCTAGGCCGACCGGCTTAGTCGAGAAGATGAGGGCCGCGGCGCTTAGGCGCCGCGGCTTTTTTCTTTTTTGGGTTGGTTCCGACTGAGCTCACTTGGAACCGGCGACGGAGCCACCAATTCCTCCCCCGCTGGGGCAGGCAGGTGTGCGAAGCGCACCTGAGGGGGCGAGTATCACCCACCCTCGCCAGCGTAGCGGCCAGGGCCCCACCACCGCTTCGCGGTCCCCCTCCCCCATCGGGGGAGGAATTAGTGCGCGGCGACTGAATCAAATCAACTGGACCTACGCCCGCCGCGCCGCGATCCAATCGTCGCCGATCCGTTCCAGCACCTCCAGCGGCACACGGCCATTGGCCAGGATGGCGTCGTGGAAATCCTTGATCTGGAAGCGTGACCCCAGCGCCGCCTTAGCCTTGGCGCGGATGCCGACGATGGCGGTGTGACCGAGCTTGTAACTGCAGGCCTGGCCGGGGCTGGAGCAGTAGCGCTCCACCTCGCGGGCGGCGAAGCCGGGCGCCTCGCCCTCCTGCTCGACGAAGTAGGCGATCGCCTGCTCGCGGCTCCAGCGCATGTGGTGGATGCCGGTGTCGACCACGCAGCGATTGGCGCGGAACAGCTGGAACTTCAGATAGCCGATCCGGCCGAGCGGATCGTTGTCATAGGCGCCCAGCTCGTCGGAAAGCTGCTCGGCGTAGAGGGCCCACCCCTCGCCATAGGCCGGGAAGCTGGTGGTCTTGCGCAGCAGCGACAGATGCGGATTGGACAGCGCCAGGCCGCCTTCCAACTGGTGGCCCGGCAGGCCCTCGTGGAACACCGTGGTGGCCAGGGCGAACCTCGGCCATTCGGCGCTGTCATGCAGGTTGAAATAGACCAGCCCCGGCCGCGACCCATCCAGCGCCGGGCCCTGGCTGAAGGCGGATGCGGCGCCGGCTTCCGTCTGGGGCGGCACGCGGCGCACCTCGAACTTATAGGGCGGCAGGCGGCTGAAGGCGTTGGGCAGAAGGGTCCGCATCTGATCCAGACGGCTATTGGCATAGGCGATCGCCTGCGCCTTGCCGGCGTCGGTATTGGGGTAGAGCTGCGTGGGATCTGCATAGAGGGCCTTCATCCGCTCGCCCACCGTGCCCCGGGTATAGCCCTGCGCCTTCAGCAGCGCATCGACCCGCGCCGACAGGTCCTTGGCCTGCTCGAGACCGATCCGATGAACCTCATCGGCGGTGTAGGGGGTGGTCGTCGTGTCGTGCAGCGCCGCCTGATAGAAGGCCTCGCCCTCCTTGAACCGCCAGAGGCCGGCGTCGTGGGAAGCGGTGGCGCGCAGGACTTTCGCCTCGGCGATCTGGCGATCGAGCGCCGGGCCGACGCGTTCCGCATAGAGCTTCGCTGCATCCGATGCGAAGGTCGGCGGCAGCCCCTTGGCCGTGGCCCGGCGCGCGAGGGAGGCGACCAGCAGATTGTCGTCCGGCCCTGGCGTACGGGTCTTGCCCAGCTGGATCAGCGTCAGGTCGAGGATGAAGTCCGGCGGCGCGACGCCCAGCGCCGCGTCATGCTTCATGCGTTCGGTATTTTCGTCGATCTGAACGGCGAAGGCGGCCAGGCGCGACAGATAGGCGTCCGCATCGGCGGCGGTCTCGAGGCTGTGTTTGGTGTCCAGAAAGTCCGGTACGGACTGGTAGGCGCCGGTGATCTGGCTGACGATATAGGGCGACGGTCCGAAAGCGGAGCCGCCGAAGTCGAAGCCCTGCACCACCGCCGCGCTCTTCAGCGAATAGAGGATGGTGTCGTAGCTGGCCTGATCGGGCGGGCTCAGGCCCGTGCGGTCGAACGCTTCCAGTCGTTTGAGTTGGCTTGTCGTCAGTGCGCGTTGCGCGGCCAGCCCCGCCGGCGACTGGTCGCTGAGCTTGCCCTTCAGGCCGGCGTTGGCGCCCTTGTCCAGGCCAAGCTGGGTGGCGTTTTCCGGATGCAGCTGCAGCCGTTCGGCGAAGAACTGGTCGAGCAGCGGGGTAAGCGCCGGGCCCGTCCCCTGCCCTCGCGAAATTTCCGGCAGGGCCAGAGCCGCGAAAGCGGCGGAGCCCGTCAACAACAGCGTGCGGCGATCAATCATGCGAGGCCCTCGTGAACTCGCGTCAGCCTAGAGCGAAGGTTGGGCGGCGACAATGCGGCGGGCGGCTCACTCAAACCAATCGGGCGGCTGGGCATCGGACGACAAGGCGCCGCTTTCGAAGGAGGTCAGGAGGTGGGAGGATATTCGCTCGACCTTTGCAATCAAGGAGACCGGCATGGCTGACCTGAAGATCGGACGCCGCAGCCTGCTCGCGGCGGCGGGCGCCTTGGCGGCCAATCCGGCGTTCGCCCAGGCCGCCAATCCAAAGGTGCTGATCCAGACCGGCCAGGGCCGCATCGTGGTGGAGCTGGCTCAGGACAAGGCGCCGATCACCGCCGGCAATTTTCTGCGCTATGTGGACACCGGCCGCTATGACGGATCGACCATCTATCGCGCCACGCGGGCGGGCGGCACAGGTCCCGTCGGCCTGATCGAGGGCGGATTGCAGAACGATCCGGCCAAGCTGCTGCCGCCGATCGCCCACGAAAGCACCCTGACCACCGGCCTGCGCCATGTGGACGGGACGATCTCGATGGCGCGCTATGGGCCGGGCACAGCCACCGCCGACTTCTTCATCTGCGTCGGCCCTGCCTCCTATCTCGACGCCGACCCAAATGCGTCCGGCGACAACGCCGGCTTCGCCGCGTTCGGGGCCGTGGTCGAAGGCATGGATGTGGTCCGCGCCATCCTGGCGCTGCCGACCAATGGCGTGGCGCGTAACCCGGTGATGCAGGGTCAGATCCTCGATCCGCCCGTGCCGATCGTCAGCATGAAGCGCGAGGGTTAGGATTCTGACCGTTCCCTCGCCCTTGTGGCGAGGGCCCATTGAGCGCCGAGAGATGTGATGCCAGCTCAGATGGCGCCCGTCGCACCAAAACTCCTGCCGTTCGAGTCCAATGGGCCCTCGCCACGAGGGCGAGGGAACGGGGTTTAAACGGGGCTTAGTGGAGCGGCATACCTATAGACCGACGCCCGATTCAGAGGGAAACCCGATGCCCGCCGCAAAGCCTTCCTCAACACGTCCCCTTGTCGAAGGCGTCTCGCTCGATCCGCAGACCCGCTGCGCCCATTGGCACAGCGCGCTGGACATCATCGCTATCAAGATGCGCTGCTGCGAGACCTATTACGCCTGTCGGGAATGCCATGACGAGTTGGCTGGCCATGCCACCAAGGTCTGGCCGA
>FSWT01000780.1_pt1 | contig 9615 bp, 11 predicted proteins | sample 1638051 | NCBI WGS metagenome assembly FSWT01 (sample SAMEA3914788, study PRJEB12502) | metagenome | biome: forest; material: soil | place: Canada | collected 2011-07-03 | depth 0.1 m
CAGTTCCAGCGCATGCTGGCGGCCAAGCCCGCCGCCCGCGCCCGTCACGATCGCCACCTTGCCGTCGAAGCGGATGTCCGCCATGTCGCTTAAGTCCTTAGTCGAGGGTTGCCAGTTCGGCGGCAGCTTTGGCGCCGCCCGGGCCGAAGCGTCAAGGCGTTGGGCGCAAGCCGTGACGGCTTGCAACCGCGGCCTCATCCAGGAACTCGTGGCGACGAGGGAGCCCCAGCTGTTAGTCGAACCGGGTTGGCTTGAGGTGCTGCGCCTCCGGACTTCGTGGCTCAGTGGCTAGCGATTGAGGTCACCTATGCCTGAACAGCGCCCCTTGAGCTCCTTGCTCGGCTTCCGGCCCGAACTGGCGCCCCAAAAGTGGGCGTTCATCTATCGAGCTTGGATCATGTTCACATTTGCCGCGCAGGCCTATGGCGTTCTCTGGATCGTCCTGGGTCTGAGCCTCACGGTGTGGGCGCTCGGAACTCAAGACACGTCCCGCATGAACGGCGCAGGATTTGCATTCCTTGTTGCCGTCGTGATCGTGCCGTCTGCCTCCATTTTTCTGGGGGCTTGGCGTTTCCGTCGATGGAGTCGGATGAAATTGGCTGCCTTGAATCTCACCGAGGATGAACCCGCGGGCCTCCATTGCGGGTCGAGCCGGCGACATCGTACGTGAGCGGCGGCTCGACATCGCCGGCCAGGCGGCTAATCTGGCCCGGTGGACGACATCTTCCACTTCCCGGGCGCCGTTCGGCGAGACCCTGCCGTCGAGGCCTGGTTCGCCAAGCCCGACGCGGAGTTGCGGCAGATCGCCCAGCGCTGGTTCGACCGGATGCGCGATTGCGGGCCTGATATTCGCGAGCTGATTCATGACCGCCATCCCGTGGCCTGCCTTGGCGATGCAGCCTTCGCCTATGTCGACGCCTTTAGCGCCCATGCGAATGTCGGCTTCTTTTTCGCGACGGACCTCGACGACCCGGCGGGGCTGCTGGACGGCGCCGGCAAGCGTATGCGGCACGTGAAGGTCCGTTGGGGAGAACCGATGAACGACGCCGCCCTGAACGAGCTGATCGCGGCGGCCTACCGGGACATGCGTTCGCGCCTCGGCTGAGGCGTCATCCGGTCGTCGGGCCGCCCGGCCGGATGGCCGGTTGCCCTTGTAGCCAGGCGAGCGAAGCCGTTTCCCAGCCGGCCAAGGCGCTTCGAACCGGTCCAAGGTTCAGCGTCGCCAGGATGATCACCGACCCGTACATGCAGAAGGCCACGGTCAGCCAGAAGCCGAGCGGGCTTTTGTCCCGGCGCAGAAGCGCGCCGTAGCTGTGGATCGAGCCCTGGCTGAAGGCTCGCCACACCTCCCACAAAAGCCAGGCGGCGATGGCCGAGATCGCCAGCCTCCCCAGGGCGTGCATCATGGCCGCTCCGGCGCCCGCGGCGGGGTCAGGAACAGGGCGAAGCTCATCGGCGCGGGCGGGTGGAAGCGGCGATGGCGCGCCAGGACGACGGTCGTGCGGCGGGTCTGAGGCGTGGAGAGCCGTTGCGCCGCCTTCAGGCAATCGTTGTCACCGGCAAGGCAGGCGGCCAACAGGCCGCTGTTGGCAAGCCGCTCGGGGGTGATCCAGGGCGCGTGGTGCGGGTCGAAGTCGATGAAATCCGATGGCCGGTCGGGGCTGTAGAAGGCGATGGCCTCGTCGAACGGAAAGCTGCCTGCGACGATGGGCAGGGGCGTCCCAAACGCTGCGTGCCATTGCCTCGTCGCCTCGGCCGCTAGCTCCCGGCGCGGGTCGGTGCGGTTCGGCGCGGTGTAGCTGATCAGACCGAGCTGAATGGCCGGCGCCGCGGCCAGGGCCGCCAGCGTGATGGCGACCGCCGCGATGACCGACCAGCGCCGGATGCGAGCCATGTCGCCGCCGACCATGTCGAGGATGACCAGCGGCGCCAGCGGAAAGGCCGCCTCGGTCCAGTTGACGGCCAGCTTGGCCCGGAAGGCCACGCCGGCGACCAGGGTCAGCAGCAGCGGAAAGACCAGGAGGGCGACGGTGAAGCGGAACCTCGGATCCCGCGCCTGTTCATGCAGATTCTGCCGGAAGGCCTGCCGCGTGGTGTGCGCGCCGCCCACGGCGATGGCGATCACGACGACAAGGCAAAGCAGCCATTCAAGCGGCATGCTGGCGACATTGCCGAGCGTGAAGGCGAGACTTCGTCCAGCCTCGGCCTGGAAATAGCCGATGGTCGGAAAGTCGTTGCGCACCAGCCACCAGAGGTGTGGCGCAAAAAGGATCGAGGCGACGGCGGCGGCGATCCAGGGCGAGGCCGAGCGCAGCCAGGCCCAGCCGCGTGGATGGAAGGGCAGGCTGAGAATGCAGCCTCCGGCCAGCACCACGGCGAAGTATTTGGAGAGCGCCGCGATGCCGACCAGCAGGCCGAACATCACCGCATCGAGCAGCTTTCCGCGGTCCAGCGAGCGAACGAAGAAGAAAAGGGTCCAGGGCCAGATCGAATAGAAGACCCCGTTGGCGTTAAAGTTCATCGCCATCAGCGTGTAGAAGGGCGTGGCGAGTAGCAGGATCACCGCCGCCGCCCGCTTGTCGCCGCTGGCGAAACAGCCGGTCAGCCGCCAGGCGCCGGCCAGGCCGATGGTCGTATTGGTGACGCAGAGCAGATAGGCCGCCCAGTTGGCCCTCGGGAAGACCGAAAACCACAACCCCGCCACCCAGGCCCAGAAGGGCGGATGCTTGAAATAGCCGAGCTGGAAACTCTGGCCCCAGACATAGGCCTCGACCGTATCGTGGTGCAGAGCCGCCCCGGCGTCGGTGATGCTGGCTACCGCCGTCCAGGCCGCCATGAAGGCGGCGATCACGAGGACGAGCCAGAGCCACCGCGGTTGGCGCGACCCTACGCCTCGACCCTGAGTTTCAGCGGCGTCGATTGAGGTCATTGCCTTTTTCGCCGACGGAGGTCAGATTTTCGCCCGGGTTGTCTGTGATGCGCAGTATCTTAGGGGCTGAAGCCAAGTCAATCCAGGTAATCGCCGCCGGAGCTACGGTATAACATACGTGCGCCACGCTGATATTTTCATGGTCGAGACGTGACATCCGCCAACGCCGCGGCGGGGCGGCGGCTTACGCTGATCGTTCCGGTCTTCAATGAGGCCAAGGTCCTGCCCGACCTCTTGTCAGCCGTCGGCGCGCTTGCGGCGAGCCTTGGCCCGCGCGGCCTCCAGATCGAGCTCCTCCTGGTCGACGACGGCAGCACGGACGGCGGTCGCATCGTCCTGGCCGACTGGCTGAAATCCGCCGCGCCCGCCTACGAGATCCGCCTCATCCGCCTCAGTCGCAACTTCGGCAAGGAGGTCGCGCTTTCCGCCGGGGTCGACGCCGCCGACGGCGACGCCGTCGTCATGATGGACGCCGACCTGCAGCACCCGATCGAACTGGTTGAGACCTTCGTCGCCGGCTGGCTCGACGACGGCTATGACGTGGTCTTCGGCTATCGCACCGACGACGGCCGCGAGAGCTTCGCCAAACGCGTTTTTCGCTCCGCCTTCTACCTGGTGGTCAACCGCGCCTCCGACGCCGCGGTCGAGCCGCACGCCGGCGATTTCCGCCTGATGAGTCGGCGCGCCTATACCGCCCTGCGCCAGTTTCCGGAGCGCGAGCGGCTGATGAAGGGGCTCTACGGCCTGATCGGCTTCCGCACCAAGGGCGTGGCGTACGAGCCGCGCCCGCGCGCCGGCGGGACCAGCAAATACTCCTGGCTGAAGCTCTGGGCGGCAGGTCTGGACGGCATCACCTCATTCTCGGTGCTGCCGCTGCGGCTGACCACCTTCATGGGCGTCGTCCTGGCCCTGCTCGCCTTCGCCTATGGCGTCGAGACCATCGTCGAGAAACTGGTCTTCGGCATCCACGTTCCCGGCTATCCGACCCTCATCGTGCTGATCTCCATGATCGGCGCCGGCCAGCTCATCGGCATGGGCATCGTCGGCGAATATGTCGGAAAGATACTGGTCGAGGCAAAACGGCGGCCGCTCTACATCGTGGAGTCCGACGACCGGCTGAACGGCGCCGCCGCCCCCACGGATGCGTCCGCCATGATCGAAACCCTCGCCGGCCGCCGGTGAACTCACGTCCCGCCATCGTGGTCTGCGCCGACGACTACGGCATGAGCGAGGGTGTCAGCAGCGTCATCACCGACCTCATCGAGCGCGGCGCGCTCAGCGCCACGACCTGCCTGGTCGACGAGCCCGCTTGGGCGCAATCGGCTGCGCGCCTGCGCCGCCTCGCCGACGACGGCCAGCGCGACATCGCTGTCGGCCTGCACCTCGACCTGAAGTCGCCCTGGACCGACGCCGGCGCGGCCCTGTTCGGCTTCCGCAGCCAGTGGCGCCGGTTCGAGCAGGACTTCGGCCGGCCGCCCGACTTCATCGACGGGCACCGGCATGTGCATCTCTTCCCCGGGCCGAAAACCGCGCTCTTTCGACTGCTGGCCGAGCTGGACGCCGGGTGCTGGCTGCGCCAATGCCGCACCTCAAGCGCGCGTCTCAGCGTCAAGCGCGTCGTGCTCGATACCCTGAGCCTGGGTTTCCAGCACAAGGCCCGCCGGGAGAGACGCCGCACCAACCCCGGCTTCGGCGGCCTTCGTCGCTTCGATCCCGACGAAGATATCGCCGCCGCCTGGCGCCAGGACCTCGCCGCCATGCGCCAGGGCGGCGTCCTGATGACCCATCCCGGTCCGCTGGACTCCAGCGACGCCATCTCCGCCTGCCGAGCCCAGGAAGCCAGCCTGCTGATCAGCGGCGCCGTCGCCGCGGCCCTTGCCACGAACGGGCTTGAGATGGGCGGCAGAGCCGCCTCTTGGACCCGGGCCTAGGCGCCCTTCATGAACTTCACCAGCACCCTTTGCCCGACCAGGAAGGGCGCGGAATCGGCGCCGACCACCACCTCGACCACCCGGTCGTCGGCGCGCTCGGACGGGTCGTCCGACTGCAGCTTGCGCGCGCCGAACACGCCGGCGCGACGAAGCACCTTGCCGACATAGTATTTCGCCGGATCGCCCTCGGCCGACAGCCGTGCGGTCTGGCCGACGTCGACACTGGCGATGGCGCTCTCGGTGACCTCGGCGCGGACGATGTGCTGGCCGGCGGGCTCAAGGTCGAACATCGGGGTGACGTTCAGGGTCGAGGCGCCATAGCCGGGATTGGCGTAGCGGCGCACGATGCGCCCGTCGGTGGGCGCGCGGATCAGGGTCTGCTCCAGCCCATAGCGCGCCTGGGCGAGTTTCGCCTGCGCCTCGGCGACCGCGGCGCGCTGCGTGTCCAAGAGCGCATTGGCGGTGAGGATTGCGTCGTGGGCCTTGTCGACCTCCTGGGTGGCGACGATCTTGTCGGCGGCCAGCGGTTCGACCCGCTCGTACTCGCGCTGGGCGGTCTGCATCTGCACCTGCGTCTGACCGATCTGGGCCTCGGCCTGCCTTAGGTCCGCCTCGGCGGTCTGCACGGCCAGCCGCGGCGCGTCGTCTTCCTGGCGGGCGAGGATCTGGCCCTTCACCACCGCGTCGCCTTCCTGGACATAGACGGCGCTGACGATGCCGGAGGTGCGGGCGGCGACCGAAATCACCCCGCCCTCGATATCGGCCTTGCCCTCGGCGACGGCCACAAAGGGCGAGGGGGACGAGACGGCGGCCTGGGCCTGGCTGGAGCCCAGCCCGTTCATCCTTGGCGACTTCATCAGCACCACGCCGAGGCAGGTGACGACGATCACGCCCATGATGGCGAGCCAGAAGACGGGACGGCGGATGAGCGCGGGCATTGGATCAGGCTCCGACAAGAACAGGGCGGGCGACAGGCGCGGCGATGGGGCGCCGATCACCCTGAATGCGGCCGTCCTCCAGGTGGACGATGCGGTCGGCGAAGGCCTCGAGCCGCGGGTCGTGGGTGACGCAGATGACCGCCGCGCCGTGCGCCTTGGCGGCGCGCTGCAGAAGCTCGGTGACGATCTGGCCATTCTCGCCGTCCAGCGACGATGTGGGCTCGTCGGCGAACAGCAGCTTCGGCCGCTTGGCCAGGGCGCGGGCGATGGCGACGCGCTGCTTTTCGCCGCCGGACAGCGCCGCCGGGCGTTGATGGGCGCGGCCTTCCAGGCCCACCTCGGCCAGGGCGGTCATCGCCGTCTCGCGCGCCAGCCTGGCCTTGACGCCTTGGTGGCGTAGCACCGTCGTCACCTGTTGCAGGGCGGTAAGCGCCGGAAAGAGGTTGAAGCCCTGGAAGACGAAGCCGCAGTGGTCGAGCCGGAAACGGTCGATGCGGCCGGGGCGGCGACTCCAGAGGTCCTCGCCGAGAGCGTTCACCTCGCCGCCGTCCGGCCGTAGCAGGCCGGACAGCGCCGCGATCAGGGTCGACTTGCCCGAGCCCGAGGGGCCCATGACCATGGTCACCTCGCCGTGCAGCGCATCGAAATCGACGCCGCGCAGGATCTCGACGGTGTTGCGGCCGGACTTGAACCGCTTGGTGACGCCCCGGGCGGTCAGGGCGACGGGTTGGATCGTGGAGCCGGCGTTCATCGCAGCAGATCCGCTGGCTGACTCTTCTTCAGGATGCCCATGGCCATGGCGCCGGAGATGATCGCCAGGATCATCAGCATGCCGAAAACCCAGGCGGCGGGTGCTGGCCGGATGACCAGCGGCAGGCCGATGGCGCCTGTCGCCTCAGACACCAGCCAGGTCAGCGCCGCGGTGAACATGAGGCCGGCGACCCCGACCCAGAACGACAGCTCCATCACGATCAGCCGCAGCGATCCCATGGAGATGCCGAGCGCGCGCAGGCTGGCGAACTCGCGGATGTTGGAGAGGATGGCGCCGCGCAGGGTCTGCGAGGTGATGCCGATGCCGATGCCGATGGCCAAGATGATGAAAAAGACCAGCAAGACGCCGATGATCTGCTCGGACAGCAGCGCCGCCTCGTCATTCTTGTTCAGTTGCGCCGTGGTCAGCGCGACATAGGCCTTGTTGGAGACAGCATTGAGCGCCGCCGCCACCTGGGCGGCGCGCCTGGGGTCGCGGATTTTGACCATCAGCGGCCCGGTCTTGCCGTTGTCGTCCTTGTTCATGCCGAGCAGCCGATAGGTCTGCTTGGACATGATCACCGAAGGCTGGGTCACGCCCTGGTAGTTGTGCAGGATCGCGCCCAGCCGGGCCGTATGGCCGTTAAGCGAGATGGTGTCGCCGAGTTGGACGCCCAGGCGCTTCAGGTCGGTCTGGTCGATCGCCACCGCGCCGGGCTCGGAAAGCGCCAGGCGCGTTGAGTCCGGATAGTCGATGGGCAGCGTCAGGGCGCCGGGCGTGGTATCGATCGCCCAGGTCTGCACGAAGGTCTGCACCTGCTTCTGGCCGGGCCGGGGCACGTTGACCCACTGCGTGCCGTCGCCCTCCATGCTCTCGACATCGACCACGTCGGGATTGAGGTAGATCGTCGGCCGGATCCGTTCAGGCAGGCCGTTGCCGCCGGAATCGATCAGTTGCGGGGCGCTGTAGGCCAGGATGAAGATGTCGGCGCGGCTGCGCTCGGTGGTCGCCAGCACCGAATGGACGATACCGGTGAAGAGCCCCGTCGTGCCGAGCACCAGCAGGCCCGAAAAGGCGAGCGCCACTACGGCCGCCAGATAGCGGCGCCACTCATAGATGAGTGTGGATAGTGCGAGCGACACGCTGTTCGCCCTCCCCGGGGCTCGGCCGAATGGCCTGATCGCGGTCTGAGCCGCGCCCTTGGGGAAACCAAGTTAAATCCCGGTAAGGCGAAACGGGTGTTTCGGCGCGCTCCGTGCACGTCCTAAATCGCGCAAATCCTGGCGCTGTCAGGGTTTTTTGGCGATCAACTCCAGCGAGCGGATGCGTGATTCCAGGGTCGGGCCGGCGCTCATGACAAAGAGTTCATCCGCCGCGGTGTGCGCGATCTTCTGATCCAGGTAGGCGCGGACCAGCGGCCCGTCGCCGCGGATACGCCGCACGAAGCGCTCGCCGGCTTCGCCGCCGGGCGCGGGAGGGCGGCGCGGAACCATCGCCGCCAGCCGCTCGGCCTCCTCGACCGTGTCGGCGGCGAGCGCGATGGTGGCGATACCGGCCATCGGCTCGGCGCGATAGACCGAGGGTTGGAAAGCCTCGCGATAGGCGGCGACCGCCGGCGCGCCGTCGGCGCGGGCGATGAACTCGGCGAATACCATGCCCACCCCGACCATGCCGGCGAACCGCGCCGAGTCCATCGACGAGCAGAGCAGGAAAAGGTCGGGGTGCGACGGCCCCCGCGGGCTGGCCTTCACGGTCGCGAACGCGCTTTCCATCGGAAAGGGCTCAACGCCGCTGGAATCCAGCAGCCAGGCGCTGAGCAGGGAGAAGAACTGCGGAAAGACCTCCGACGAGCGCGAACCCAGCGCCCGGCCGGTCATGGCGTCTGCGCCCAGGGCCCGGCCAAGGCCGAGGTCGATCCGGCCTGGCGCCAGGGCTTCCAGCTCCATGAACACCTCCGCCACCTTCAGCGGAGAATAGTTGGGCAGCATCACCCCGCCCGAGCCCAGCCGGATGCGGCTGGTCACCTGGGTCATGGCCGCGATCAGGATTTCCGGCGAGGCGCTGGACAGGTGCTCGATCGAATGGTGCTCGGCGACCCAGAAGCGGTGATAGCCCAGCCGCTCGGCCGCCTTGACCACCTCCAGCGTATTGCGCACCCCCTCGGCCTGTGTGCCGCCGTCCATGGAGACGGGCGAGAGGTCGAGAACGGAGAGCGGAACGGTCATCGGCGTGTCCTAATCCTTCCGCCGGACCTTCTTGATGATGGCCGAGAAGTTGAGCAGCGCCCGCCCGCCGGTGGTGACCATGCCGCGCAGGAAGACCATCGAGCCGCCGGCCCGCACCACCTCGCCGCGAGCCTCGATCAGCTCGCCCTCGCGCGAGCCGTCGATGAATTCGGCGTTCATCGAGGCGGTCACCGAGCCGGACCCGGCCAGCACGTCGCGGCCGAACATGAAGATCGAATAGTCGGCGAAGGTCAGCAAGCAGCCGCCGTGCATGAAACCGCCGCCGTTCATGTGCCGCCGCTCGGCGCGGAAGGCGCAGACCACCTGGCCCGCCTCGTCCTTGCGCGCATAGAAGGGCCCGGCGAGGTCCTCGAACGGATCGCCGGAATAGGCGCTCCACCCGGCCCATTCGCCCTCGGTGATCGGCTTGCCCGACCAGATCGCACTGGAGTCGTCGCCGTCCGCCATGTTTGCTCCCTTCCGGCCCGCGCCTTAAGACTGCGCGGGCGTTGCATAGCCTCTCGCACGGGAAAAAGACCATGGCCCTCGACGTCGACACCCGCATTCAGTTGATCGAGGCCGTCCGCCGCTTCGTCGCCGAGCGCCTGCGCCCGCTCGAGGCCAAGGTGGCCGAGGACGACGCCATCCCGGACGAAATCGTCGATGAGATGCGCGCGCTCGGCCTCTTCGGCCTCTCCATCCCCGAGGAATACGGCGGCCTCGACCTCTCCATGGAGGACGAGTGCGGCGTCGCCATCGAGCTTGGCCGCACGTCTCCGGCCTTCCGCTCGGCCTTCGGCACCAATGTCGGCATCGGCAGCCAGGGCCTGGTCATGTTCGG
>FSWT01000104.1_pt1 | contig 9556 bp, 10 predicted proteins | sample 1638051 | NCBI WGS metagenome assembly FSWT01 (sample SAMEA3914788, study PRJEB12502) | metagenome | biome: forest; material: soil | place: Canada | collected 2011-07-03 | depth 0.1 m
ATCTTCATCGGCGCCGAAACGCGTCTGTTTTCGCTTTCGGGTTCCGCTGTGATCGCGGCGCCCTATATGACGGGGCGACAGAAGGTGCTCGGCGCGATCGGCGTGATCGGGCCGGCGCGCCTGAACTACGCCCGGGTGATCCCCTTGGTGGACTATACCGCCAGGGTCCTCGGGCGGCTTTTGAACGCTTAGAGGAAGAATGATGACCGACGACAGTACGCCGGCCGATGACGCCGACGAATTCATCGCCGCCGCGACCGCCGAAGAGACCGAAGCGCTGAAGGCCGAGGTGGCCGAGTTGCGCGAAAAGGTGCTGCGCGTGGCGGCTGACGCCGAAAACGCCAAGCGCCGCGCTGAGCGCGACGCCAACGACGGCCGCGCCTACGCGATCCAAAAGTTCGCGGGCGACCTGCTGGGCGTGGCGGACAATCTCCAGCGCGCCATGCAGCATGCGCCACGGGATGCGGAGGATCCGCTGGTGAAGAATCTCGCCATCGGCTTGGAGATGACGGAAAAAGCGTTGCTCTCGGCCTTCGAGCGCAACGGCTTGAAGCGTATCGACCCGGCGCGCGGCGAGAAGTTCGATCCTCACCAGCATCAAGCGATGATGGAGCAGCACGCTGACGACGTCGCCCCGGGTTCGGTGCTTCAAGTCATGCAGTCCGGCTACGACCTGTTCGGACGCAATGTGCGCCCGGCGATGGTGGTGGTTGCGGCCAAGGGCTCGGGTGGGGCGGCAGAGGGACCCGCGAGCAATCCCTATGCCCAGGCGGACTCGGACGGCGCCGGCGGCGAGGTCGACCGCAAGGCCTAGGGACTGGGTTTGAGCCGTCCCTAACCCCTCACCCTCCCAGCTCGCTGGGCCCCTCCCTCTTACTCCGGGAGAGGTGTCTCAGGCGCACGCTCCACACCTCTCCCGGAGGGAGAGGGAGGGCCCGCGACGCGCAGCGGCGTGGGAGGGTGAGGGGTTACAGACCCCTCCCCACATCCCCCTACTGACGCGGCCCGCGAATTGCTGGATAAGCGTCGAGGACGCGCCGACGCACCGGAACGGCGCCACGAGGGGATCCGTCGACGGTCATGACTGCCTTACAAGCCATCATCCTGGCCATCGTCCAGGGGATCACCGAACTCTTCCCCATCTCCAGCCTGGGCCATGCGGTCATCATGCCCAAGCTGCTGGGCTGGAACGTCGACCAGGCCTCCGAAGACTTCCTGCCCTTCCTGGTGGTCATGCACCTTGGGACGGCGATCGCGCTGCTGCTCTACTTCTGGCGCGACTGGTTCGACTTCCTGATGGCGGTGGTGTTCCGGCGCGGGCCGCGCGCTGTGCAGGAAGGCCGGCTGTTCTGGCGGGTGGTCGTGGCCACCATCCCGGCCGTCATCCTGGGCGCGGGTCTGGAACACATTCTGCGCAAGGGCTTCGGCGCGCCGACCATCGCCGCCGGCTTTCTGATCGCCAATGGCGTCATGCTGTTCGTCGCCGATCGCTGGCGCGGCCGTTCCGAGCGATCGCTCGATCAGCTGCGCTGGGGCGACGCCCTGGTGATCGGCCTGTGGCAGTGTCTGGCCCTGATCCCCGGCTTCTCCCGTTCCGGCGCCACCATGGCCGGCGGCTACCTGGCTGGCCTCAAACATGAGGACGCGGCCCGCTTCTCCTTCCTGACCGCGACGCCGGTGATCCTGGGCGCAACGGTGCTGGAAGCCCCCAAGCTGCTCCATCACACCGCCGGCGCGCCCCATACGGGGCTGGGCCACGTCGCCATCCTGGCCGGCGCTGTCGCGGGCGTGGTGGCCTTCATCAGCGTCTGGGCGCTGATGCGCTGGTTCCGCGCGCACGAGGAAAAGGGCGGGTTTACCCCCTTCGCCATCTACTGCGTGCTGGCCGGCGCGGGCTCGCTAGCCTGGATGGTGATGCACTAAGGCCGGCGCGCCGCCGATTCAGATCGCCGCGGCGAACTGATCGGCGATCCAGTCGGCTTCGTCGTCGCCGATCACCAGCGGCGGGGCGATGCGGATGATGTGATCGTGGGTCTCCTTGCAGAGCAGGCCCATGTGCCGCAGCCGCTCGCAGATCGGCCGGGCGCCGCCGGCGTCCGGATGAAGCTCGACCGCAATCATCAGCCCCCGGCCGCGCACCTCGGCCACTCGATCGCCCACGGCCAGCTTCAGATTGGCCAGCAGACGCTCGCCGACGCGGGCCGCGTTCTCGATCAGGCCTTCCTCGACCAGCACCTTCATCGCTGCTCGCGCCACCGCGCAGGCCAGTGGATTGCCGCCGAAGGTCGAGCCGTGCTCGCCCGGCTTCAATACGCCGAGCACCTCCTTGTTCGAGAGCACCGCCGAGATCGGATAGAAGCCGCCGCCCAGAGCCTTGCCCACCAGGGTCAGGTCCGCCTCGACGCCTTCGTGCTCTTCGGCCAGCAGTTTGCCGGTGCGGCCGAGGCCGGTCTGAATCTCGTCCAGGATCAGGATGACATTGTGCTGGGTCGCCAACTCCCGGGCGCGCCGCAGATAGCCGGCGGGCGGGATGACCACCCCGGCCTCGCCCTGGATCGGCTCGATCAGGAAGGCGGCGGTATTGGGGGTGATGGCGGCTTCCAGCGCCGCGGCGTCGCCGTAGGGCACGATCTTGAAGCCCGGCGCGAAGGGGCCGAAGCCGTCGCGGCTGACCGGATCGGTGGAGAAGCCGACGATGGCCAGGGTGCGGCCGTGGAAGTTGTCGGCGCAGACGATGATCTCCGCCTGGTCCTTGGCCACGCCCTTGACCTGATAGGCCCATTTGCGGGCCACCTTCAGGGCGCTTTCCACGGCTTCCGCGCCCGAGTTCATCGGCAGGGCCATGTGCGACTTGGTCAGGGCGCACAGCTCTTCGTAGAAGGGCGCGAGCTGGTCGTTGCGGAAGGCCCGCGAGGTCAGGGTCAGTTTCTGCGCCTGGGCGACCATCGCCTCCAGGATTTTGGGGTGGCAGTGACCCTGGTTCACCGCCGAATAAGCGGCCAGGCAGTCCAGATAGCGCTTGCCTTCAACGTCCCAGACATAGGCGCCCTGGCCACGGGTCAGCACCACGTCCAGGGGCTTGTAGTTCTTGGCGCCGTATTCGGTCTCGACGGCAATGAAATCGCCGGTGGTCTTCGGGCGGTCGGCGAGGGCAAGGTCGGTCATTCTGCGGGCACTTTCAGGGCAGGAGCGGACGCGGTCGCGGGCGCGGAAACATTGTCCAGGCGCAGCGTCATGCAGTAGGCGCCGCCGCCGGAGAGGATGAAGGGGTCGAGATTGACGTCGATGACGCGATAGCCCCGCTCGCCCAGGCGGTCTTTCAGCCGGTCGGTCGCCTCGGCCATGACGATGGTGCGATCGAACGCCACGGCGTTGACGCAGAATCGGGCCGCGTCCTCATCGGTGGCCTCGATCAGATCGCAGGCCGGAACGACGGTGCGGATGCGGCGCAGGCCCGCGGGTGTGAACGCCGGCGGATAGTAGAGCACCTCGCCGCCGGGCAGCGGGCAGAAGCAGGTGTCCAGGTGGTAGAATCGCTCGGTGGCCAGTTCGAGGGCGACGACCTCCCGGCCAAAGAACTCGGCGACGGCGTCCATCCCCTTGCGGTTGGTGCGCGGGCCATAGCCGGCCCAGACGTGGCCGCGCGCGGCGTGCCAGATGAAGTCGCCGGCCCCCTCCTGCAGGCAGTCGTCCGGGAGGATGTGCACTTCGTTCAACAGACCGCCGGCGCGCAGACGTTGGAAGGCGCGCTGGAAATGCGGCTCCTCGACCTGGCGCTCGGGGTGGCGGAAGCGGGCCAAGGTTGCGCGGCCGTCCAGCACCACCCCGGCGTTGGCGGGGAAGACCAGATCCGGCGCGCCGGGAACGCCCGGCATGATCTCGACCTCGGCGCCGGCGCCCTTCAGCGTGGCGACCAGGTTGGAGAAGGCGATCCGCGCCGCGCGCCGCGAGCCTGCGGGATCCGCGCCCCAGGCGCCAGGCTGCATCCAGGGATTGATGGTGTAGGCGACCTCGAAATGGGCCGGGTCCACAAGCAGGAAGGCGGGCGAGCGCATGACGGGGTCTCCAACCGATCTGGCGCTCAGGATGGTTCGCCGCCACGCTAGCGAAAAGCGGAACACTTGCATAAATCCGCCATCCAGATTGACGATATGCATGATCTGGATCACGATCCGCCAATGGACGATCTGGATTATCGGCTCATCGCCCTCCTGCGCGACGACTCACGGGCGCCCACCGCCAGCCTCGCCAAGGCGCTGAAGGTCTCCCGAGGCACGGTGCAGAATCGGATCGACCGGCTGCGGGCCTCGGGCGTGCTGCTGGGGTTCACCATTCGGCTCGCCGCCGAGGATGATCCGGCGAGAGTCCGCGCGGTGATGACGATCATGATCGAGGGTGGACGGATGGCGGCTGTCCTGCGCGCCCTCAGCGGGGTGCCGGCGGTGACCGCGACGCACACCACCAATGGCCGCTGGGATCTGGTCGCGGACCTGGAGGCGCCGGACCTTCCCGCCTTCAGCGCGGCGCTGGATGCGATCCGGGCTATTCCGGGCATCTCGGCCACCGAGACCAGCCTCTTGCTGAAGACCAGCCGCTTTTAGTTAAGATACGAAATCTGACTCCCACGGCAACGCTGTTCGCGTCCACGCGTTATCGCCGCATCGCCGGACATCTGGCGTCCAAAAATACGAGGGAGCTCGTCTCGAAAATGAATATCAATCGCCGCACCCTGGCGGCCGGCGCCATGGCCCTGGCCGCCGCCTTCGGCCCTCTGGCCGCCACCTCGGCGCACGCCGACCAGCGCGAACAGCTCGCCGCCGACGGCATGCGCGCCCTGCACAAGCTGGAAGCCACCGAGCCGCGCTCGCGCTTCTTTGCTCATCACGCCAAGGCCGTGCTGATCTTCCCGTCCGTCCTCAAGGCCGGCTTCGTGTTCGGGGGTGAAACCGGCAACGGCGTCCTGTTCGTGGATGGCCGTCCGGAAGGCTACTACAATCTGTCCGGCGGTTCATGGGGCCTGCAAATCGGCGGCCAGGACTTCGCCTACGCCCTGTTCTTCATGACCGACGGCTCGCTGGCCTACCTGCGTAAGAGCGACGGGTTCGCCGCCGGCACCGGCCCGAGCATCGTCGTGGTCAACAAGGGCGCCGCCGTCGCCGCGGACTCCACCACGGTGACGCAGGATGTCTACGCCTTCCCCTTCGGCGCCAAGGGCCTGATGGCCGACCTGACGCTGCAAGGCACCAAGATCACCCATATCCACCCGCGCTAAGCGGCGATTTGGCGATCGGAATATGAGGGCCCGGGCCGAAAGGCTCGGGCCTATTCCATTTCGTAGATGACGAACTGGCGGGGCAGCCCCGCGATCAGGTCCTCATGTTCGGCGTCCCGTGTGCGGCCGACGGCATTGAGGCGAATATAGAGGGCGTCGTCGGGCTGGGCGTTTTCGTCCGCGGTCCAGACGCGGCCCATGAGCACCGAGGCCAACGATCGGGCCTTGCCGCAGCAGACCACCTTGGTCTCGCCATCCACTTCGCGCACATAGACGAAGTTGCCGCCGATCGGCGACAGGCCGCCCTCAAGCCGGCGGAACCGGTAGACTTCGCCGGACGCGCCGGTGAGGTCGATAAAGGGTTTCACGTCCTCGCGGTACTGCATCTCACTCCAGACCAATGGCGCCTGGGCCAAGGCGAAGCGGTTCAAAAGGCTAAGCTTTGGGGTCCCACGCAGAGCCGTTCATTGACTCGCCCCGCACGTCGAATAGGCGGCGGAAATGAGGCCAAATTGCAGTTGAACGGCCGGCGATCAAGCGACTTCGGCAGCTGACGCGCTGTTGTCCCCAAGAACGCGGTCGAGGGCGCTGAAAAGATCTTCGGCCCGAACGGGCTTGGCGACGCAGTCATCCATGCCCGCGGCCCGGTATTCGGCCAGCTGGTGAGCCATGGCGTTGGCGGTCAGGGCGATGATTGGCGTGCGGGTAAGTCCCTGGCGCCGCTCGGTCTCGCGAATGGTTCTGGCCGCCATGACGCCGTCCATGACCGGCATCTGCACATCCATCAGCACCACGTCCCAGTCGGCCCCGCGCCAGGCCGCGAGCGCCTGGGCGCCGTCCTCGACCACCACGGCTTCGATGCCGATCTGAGCCAGCAGGGTGCTCAGCACCAGCCGGTTCACCGGATTATCCTCGGCCGCCAGGATGCGCGGCGCGGCCGCCGCGTCCATCGCCTGACGTGGCTCGACCGCTTCGGCCGCCGGGGCGGAGGGCGCGCCAATGCGGGGCAGGCGCAGGGCGACGGTGAAGGTCGATCCCTCGCCCAGCACGCTTGCGGCGGCGATCGTCCCGCCCATCAGCTCGCAGAGCTCGCGGCAGATGGCCAGACCCAGACCGGTGCCGCCGTGTTTGCGCGTGGTCGAGGCGTCCAGTTGCTGGAACTTGCCGAACAGCTTGTGCAGCCGGTCGGCGGGCATGCCGGCGCCGGTGTCGGAGACCGAAATCTCCAGAACCTCGTCCTCCCGGCTGACGGCGACATCGACCCGGCCGGCGTCGGTGAACTTCAGGGCGTTGGAAATCAGATTGTTCAGAACCTGTCGCAGCCGCATGGGATCGCCGCGATAGGTCCCGCGCGCGGACTCGGCGACGGTCACTTCCAGGGTCAGGGACTTCCGCGACGCCTGGACCTGGAAGGCCGCGCTCACGCCATTCAGCACGCTGTCCAGGTCGAAGGGTATCTCTTCGCATTCCAGCTTGCCGGCTTCGATCTTGGCGACGTCGAGCACATCGTTCAGCAGGTCCAGCAGAGCCTCGCCTGACGCCTGCAGCACGGCCAGGCGTTCGCGCTGGACGGCGGGCAGCTCGCCAGCCGACATCGCCTGCGCCATGCCGAGGACGCCGTTCATGGGCGTGCGGATTTCGTGGCTCATGGTGGCCAGGAAAATGCTCTTGGCGGCGTTCGCCGCCGCGGCCTCCGCGCCCCTGGCCTCGGCCAGGCGGCTTGTTTCGGCCAAGCTCTGTTCGACGCTCCGGCGATGCAGGGCGTGTTTGACCACATAGGCGAAGGCGCAGCCAAGGGCGATGAGGGCGACGGCCAGACTGAGCGGTCCACCGACGCGGCCCTTGGCGATGACCTCGATCGTGGTCGTGGCAAGCAGCGCCGACAGCGATGCGGCGCCGATCAGATTGGAGACCACGAATTCGCTGGTGCTGCTCAGGCAGATGGCCGCCAACATGGCCGCGCCGGCCATCATGGCTCCCGGTTGGCCGCCGGCGATCAGCACCGCGGGCAGAAACCCGTAAGCGACGGTGGTGGCGAAGGTATAGGCGGCCAGCATGAGTTCTGTTGAGCCGGGCAGCTGGCTCTGGCGGCCTAGCCAGCGGTACAGCGCCTGGCTTGCGCCCATCAGCAGGAGGTTGGCGACCAGCCATCCGGCCGTCAGCGCCGGTGGCTCCCACACGCTCGCCCCAAGCGCGGCGATGACCGTCATGGGCAGGATGGCCAGCACGTCACGGCGTCGAAACCGAATGATCGCGTCCAGGGAAGGAGACATGCAGACCGAACTCAAAACCCCACCAACCCGGGAAACCTATCGGACCGGGCTTAAGAACGCCTCAATGCGCCCGAAGGTTGATTGACCGCCTGGCGCCAGCCGCGCGGCCTATTCGCCGAAGCCTTCGCCGGGTTCGGCTGGCGCCAGGCGGATCAGGCGTGAATCCTCGACGGCCGCCTGCCGGTGCTTCACATGCTCGCGATAGTCCAGGTCGGTGACCATCGCCAGGAAGGCGGCGGCGCTGGGATATTCGGCGATGAAGGCCAGGTCCCAGCGCTCATCCGCCGGGCCCGTCACCACGCTTTCGGGCTTGCCAACCCAGATCTGCCGCCCGCCCACGCGCTTGAACACCTCGGCCGAGGTGCGGCCATAGGCGCGGTAGGCGTCCAGGCCGGTCATGCCCTTGCCGTGATCGGGATGGTCTTGCGGGTAGGCGGCCATCGCGTTCAGCCGCACGAGGTTCAGCATCTGGATCGGCGTGTCGCGCGGCAAGGCCTTGAAGGCGTCGAATTGGGCGCGCAGCGGATCGATCGAGCCGGCCATGGGCGTCTGTCTCCCTATTCGGGCGCATCGCTTCCAGGCTCGCGGCGAATCTCTTCCGGCCACGGGTCCTGCAGGTCGCCCTTGCGGTTCAGCATGTGCGTCACCCGCTTGACCACCGCAAGCAGGTTGGCGACCCGCGCCTCCTCGTCATAGGTCAGTTGCGCGCGCCACAGTCCCTCGAGCATGAAGCGGGCAAGGTCGCGGCTGGCCTGGAAGCGCGGCCCGGAACCTGCCTGCAAAATGCGCGAAAACTGCTCACTCGCCCGCGCCTCGTCGAAGGCGGCCTGAGCGGGCGCGATGGCGTTGGCGATCATCGGATCGGTCCGCGCCGCCGCCTCGAGTTCCGCGAAGGCGATGAAGGGTCGGGTGCGCAGCAGCGACCAGTAGGCGTCGATGGCGTGCTCGGCCAGGTCTGAGCCCCCGGGCGCGTGCTGGGCCGCTTCGGTCAGCGCCCGCGCCCGGGCCGTCTGGATGTGATCGGCGGCGGCGGCCACCAGGGATTCCCGGCTGGGGAAATGATAGAGCATCGCGCCGCGCGTCAGCCCGGCCCGCTCGGCGATCAGCGGATTGGAGGCGGCGACCACGCCCGCCTCGGCGAACAGGGCCATGGCGCAGTCGAGAATCCGCGCACGGGTGCGCAGCGACTTCGGCGTATCCTTGGCGGGTCCGACCTGCGGCCCGTCGATCAAACTCATGGGAGCGTCCCGCCCTTGGTGCTCTGTCTGCCTAGGTAGCGACTAGGCAAGGGTCGCGCCAGGGGCGGCGGGCTGTCGCAGCCATTCCGCCTTTCATAAAAGCGACATGCAATCAGCTTAGGCGGCGAATTCATCCAGGCCCCAGCCGGGCTATCGATGAGAGAATCGACGCCATGAGCGCCGAGGCCCCAGAGTCACTGGCTGAGTCGCTAGCGGTACGGCGTTACCGGACCATCTTCATTTCCGATGTGCATCTGGGCACGCGCGGCTGCCAGGCCGAGCTGCTGCTCGACTTCATCCGCCATGTCGAATGTGACACCCTCTATCTGGTTGGCGATATCGTCGACGGCTGGAAGCTGAAAGGCGGCTGGTGGTGGCCGCAGGCGCACAACGACGTGCTGCAGAAGATTTTGCGCATGGCGCGCAAGGGCTGCAACGTCATCTATGTGCCGGGCAATCACGACGAATTCGCCCGCGATTTCTGCGGCGTCCACCTGGGCGGGGTGGTGGTCACCCGCGACGCCATCCACGAGGCGGCGGACGGCAAGCGCTACCTCGTGCTTCACGGCGACGAGTTCGACGGCGTCACCCGCCACGCCCGATGGCTCGCCTTTTTGGGCGATTGGGCTTACAGAACCGTGCTTGCGTTGAACACCGTGTTCAATCACGTTCGTCGCAAGCTGGGCTTCGGCTATTGGAGCCTGTCCGCCTATCTGAAGGTCAAGGTGAAGAACGCTTTGCAATTCATCGAGAACTTCGAGGCCGCCGTGGCC
>FSWT01000568.1_pt1 | contig 9483 bp, 6 predicted proteins | sample 1638051 | NCBI WGS metagenome assembly FSWT01 (sample SAMEA3914788, study PRJEB12502) | metagenome | biome: forest; material: soil | place: Canada | collected 2011-07-03 | depth 0.1 m
CGCCTGGCCGAGACCGCCCTGGCGGACGGCCGCGAGCATCCGCTGCTGCTCAACCTGCGCGCCTTTCGGCTGGAGCAGGATGGCCGGTTCCTCGACGCCCTGGCCGACCTGAAACACGCCCGCGCCCTCGCACCGCACGACGTGCCGACCCTGAACGCTCTCGGCCTGTGCCTGGCGCGGCTCGACCGCATGGGCGAGGCGACCGAGGCCTTCGGAGCGGCCACGGCCGCCGATCCAAACTTCGCGCCCGCACACTTCAACCTTGGCTGGGCCTCGGAGGCCGCCGGTGACCTGGATCAGGCGCGGCGAAGCCTCGAGACGGCCCACACCCTGATCCCAGGCGAGGCCGCGCCGCTGGCCCACCTCGCCTCCCTGGCTGCGCGCCGGGCTGACTGGGCAGGCGCCCGAAGGCTGGCCGAACAGGCGCTGGCGATCGATCCGAACCAGCCGACCGCCGGCCTGGCCATGGCCTCGGTGGAGCTGGCCACCGGCGCGCTGGGCGACGCCGAGCGCCGGCTGCGCGGACTGATCGAGGCAGGGCGGCTGTCGCCCATCGACCTCGCCCTCGCCCAGGGCCTCCTAGGCGACGTTCTCGACGCCGCTGACCGGCCGGGCGAGGCTTTCGCCGCCTTTGCCGCCTCCAACCAGACCTTACGGCCGCTCTATGCCGACCGCTTCGGCGGCTCGCGCGCGGAGAGCATGCCCGCGACTCTCGCCTGGCTGACGACCCACTACGAGCAGGCGCCTGCCCGCGGTCCGGCGCATCCCGCGATTTCCCAGCCCTCACCCGCCGCCGGACACGTCTTCCTGGTCGGCTTCCCGCGCTCGGGCACGACCCTGCTCGAGCGGGTGCTGGGCGCCCATCCGGATGTGGTCGCCTGGGACGAACGCGAAACCCTGGTCGAGGCGGCGCGCGATTTCCTGAGCGGACCCGCGGGTCTGAACCGCCTGGCTGGCGCCAGCGAAGAGATGCTTGCCGACTACCGGGCCGACTATTGGCGCCGCGTCGCCGCAACCGGCGCCCAGGTCGCCGGCAAGACCGCGCTCGACAAGTTGCCGCTCAACACCATGAAGCTGCCGCTGATCGCCCGGCTTTTCCCCCGGGCGAAAATCCTGTTCGCGCTGCGCGACCCGCGCGACGTGGTGCTGAGCTGCTTTCGCCAGCGATTCCGCATGAACGCCTCGATGTACGAATTTCTTGACCTGGAAGGCGCGGCGCGTTTCTACGACGGGGTGATGCGCCTGGCCGAACTCTACCGCGCCAAGCTGGACATCGACCCGTACACCTATCGATACGAGGACTTGGTCGAGGGTTTCGACGGTAAGACGCAAGACATCTGCGCCGCCATCGGCCTGCCCTGGCGCACCGAGATGCGCGACTTCGCCGCCACCCTGGACGAGCGTTCGACGGCGACGCCAAGCTCGACCCAGGTCTCGCGCGGCCTCTATCGCGAGGGCGTCGGCCAATGGCGGCGCTATCGAAGCCAGCTTGCGCCGATCCTGCCCATCCTGGCGCCCTGGGTCGAGCGGTTCGGCTATGCCGCCGACTGATCCGCCGCAACGACAAGAAGCCGGGCGATCGGCTATGATGAAATCCTGATGTCGAGGGACCCAAGAGGCCATGTCGACCACTGAGGCGAAACCCCGCGACGCGGACGCGGATGCGCGGACCCTGAACGAGGTCAACGCGGCGATCGCCGCGCCCGATATCGTTCGCGCGACCGCCCTGGCCAAACGCGCGCTGCGGGACGGCCTGAAAGACCCGTTGCTCTACAATCTGGCAGCCTCCGAACTTCGCCAGCAGGGGCGCTACGCCGAAGCCCTGGCGCAACTCGAGCTGGCCTATGACATGGCGCCGCGCGATGTGCTGATCATCAACGCCGTCGGCCGGTGCCTGGTGCTGCAGAACCGCACCGGCGAGGCGATCAAGGTCTATGACGCGGCGCTGGCCATCGAGCCGGACCTGCCGCAATCCCACCTCAACAAGGCCGATCTTCTCGCCAGCGTCGGCGACCTTGAACCGGCGCGCTATCACTACGAACGCGCCCTGGCGGCCTATCCTGACTATGCCGAGGCGTTTGCCGGCCTCGCCTCGCTGGCGATGCGGCGCAACGCCATCGACGAGGCGCGGACGCTCGCTGAGCGGTCCGTGGCGATCAACCCGCGCCAAGAGATCGCCATCCTGATCCTGGCTGAAATCGAGACCGCCCAAGGCGACGCAGCATCCGCCGAGGCCAAGGTGAGCGGCGTGCTCGCCACGCCTGGCCTGAACGCCGCCATTCAGGCCAGGGCGCTCAGCCTGAAAGGCGACGCGCTGCACGAACAGGGCCGTTTCGGCGAGGCTTTCGCCGCCTATGCGGCGGCGGGCGATGAACTCCATCGCCTTCATGCGCCGCAATTTGGCAACGGCAAGCCCGGCTCGCTGGAAATGGCGCGCTGGCTGACGGGCCGGTTCGAGGCCGCCGCCCCTGCCGACTGGGCGCTGGCCCCCGCCTCGCCGCCGGCAAGCGATGCGGCGCCGCGCGCCCACATCGTCTTCACCGGCTTCCCGCGCTCCGGCACCACCTTGCTTGAACAGATTCTGGCCAGCCATCCCGAGGTGACGGCCCTGGACGAACGCGAGGTGCTGATCGAGGCGACCACCGACCTCTTCGCCTCCGACCGCAAGCTCGATCGGCTGGCCAGCCTGGACGCGGCCGATGCGGCGACCTATCGCGAGGCCTATTGGCGGCGGGTCAATGGCTACCTCCCCGACATCGCCGGCAAGGTCTTCGTCGACAAGCACCCGCTCAATTCCGTCCGCCTGCCGCTGATCGCAAAGCTGTTCCCAAACGCCAAGGTGCTGTTCGCCCTGCGCGATCCTCGCGATGTGGTGCTGAGCGGCTTTCGTCGCCGGTTCGGCATGAACGCGGCCATGTATCAGCTCGCCACCCTTCAGGGCGCCGCCGCCTATTATGACGCGGTGATGCGGCTGGTGGAGCTGTACAAGGCCAAGCTGCCGCTGCCGTTCGAATATGTCCGCTATGAAGCCCTGGTCGAGGACCTGCAGCGCGAGGTCGAGGGCGTGTGCGAATACATCGGCGTCGACTGGGACGACTCCATGCTGAACTTCGTCGAAACGGCGCGGGGGCGCGCCATCCGCACGCCAAGCGCCCGCCAGGTCGAACGCGGCCTCTATAGCGAGGGTGTGGGCCAGTGGCGCGCCTATGCCGCCGAACTCGCCCCGGTCATGCCGCTGCTCGCCCCCTGGGTCGAGAAATTCGGCTACCCGGCGGACTGATGAGCCAGCAGGCCTCCTCTTCGCTGGAGACGGCCTCCGGCCTGAAGGCCGCCGCCGACGCCGCCGCGGTTCGCGGCGACCTGAAGGCATCGCGCGCGCTGCTGGAACAGGCCGTGCGCCTGGAAAGCGGCGATGTCGGCCTCTGGATGAGCCTGGCCGGCTGTTGCCGCGGCCTTGGCCAGCACGATGACGCCGCCGCCGCCGTCGAGGCCGCTCTTCGCATCGATCCACGCGACTTCCTGGCCCTCCTGATGAAGGCTTCGCTGATCGAGCGGCTGGGCGACGACAAGCTGACGGCCATCGCCTATGGCGTCGCCTTGACCCAGGCGCCGCGGGACGAGGCGTTGAACCCGGCCATCCGCGGCGCCGTCGCCCATGCGCGAGATCGGCACGGCCGCTACATCGAAAACCTGGAGGCGGCGCTGAAGGCCGAGGCGCGCCGGGACCTCGTCTCGGGCTCGGCCGTCAACCGGCGCCGCGCCGAGATTTTCGCCGAGCGCGTGGTCGGCAAGCGACGCGTTTATCACCAGGCGCCAGTGCAGTTTCACTATCCCGGCCTGCCCGAGATCGAGTTCCACGACCGCGAGGACTTTCCCTGGCTGGCCGAGCTGGAGGCCGCGACACCCGACATCCGCGCCGAGCTGGTCGAGATCCTGCGCGAGGACGGCGATGATTTGCAGCCCTATGTCAACTATCCGGACGGCACGCCGCTGGACCAATGGGCGGAGTTGAATCGCTCGCCGCGCTGGGGCGCCTTCCACCTCTATTTCGACGGCCGCGAAGTGGTCTGGAACGCCAGGCGCGCGCCGAAAACCATGGCCGCCATCGCCAGGCTGCCGCAGCCGCATGTCCAGGGTCGCTCACCGGCGGCGATGTTCTCAGTGCTGCAGCCTAAGACTCGCATCCCGCCGCACACCGGCATCTCCAACACCCGTCTGGTCCTGCACCTGCCGCTGATCGTGCCGGAGGGTTGCGGCTTTCGCGTCGGGGCGGAGACGCGGCAATGGCGTGAGGGCGAGGCCTGGGTGTTCGACGACACCATCGAGCATGAGGCCTGGAACGATAGCGACCGGCCGCGCACCATCCTGATCTGCGACGTCTGGAACCCGCGCCTCGACGACGACGAAAAGCGGGCGATCATCGGGCTGATGACGGCGATGGACCGCTTCAACGATTCGGGCCCGGCGGGAGGCCAGCTCTAGCGTGGCCGACACCACCCCGGACATCGCCGCCCTGTCGGCCCAAGGCGCGGCCCTGCAGGCGTCCGGCCGGCTGGACGGCGCCATCGCCGTCTATGGCCGCCTGGTCGAGGCCGTCCCGCAAAGCGGCGTCGCCGAGCACAACCTGGCCAGCGCCTTCGGCGACAATCATCAGTTCGCGGAGAGCGAAGCCGCCGCCAGACGCGCCTTCGCCAAGGGGCTGGATGCGCCGGAGACCTGGCTAGTCCTGGCCCGCGCGCTGCAGGGGCTTGGCCGGTTCGAAGAGGCCGAGGAGGCGTTCCGGCAATCCATCGCGCGCCGTCCCGCCTATGCCGACGCCCACCGCGACCTCGCCCAACTCATCTGGATGCGCAGCGAGAACGTCCGTGAAGCGCGCGCCGCGCTCGACGCGGCCATCGCCGCCAACCCGCGCGACGTGCCCCTGCGGCTGGCGGCGGCCAAGCTGCTCGAATACGCCGGCGAGGTAGACGCGGCCTATGGCGTGCTCGACGGCGCCCTGACCGAGGGCCTTCCCGATCCGCGCATCGACATCGCCGCCGCCCAGCTGCGGCTGGAGACCAATCCCGCCTCGGCCCTGGCGCACGCCTCGCGCGCCCACGCCCTCGCGCTGGAGGACGCCCTGGCCCTGACCGCGCTCTGCCAGGCCAACCTGGCCCTCGGCCGCGCCGACATCGCCTCCGCCCAGGCCGCCGCCCTGCGCGAGGCCGCGCCGTTCGACCAGCAGGCGGTGGCGCTGCAGGCCACGGCCTGGCGGCTGCTTGGCGACCCGCGCTATGGCGAGCTCTACGACTATGGCCGTCTGGTCCGCGAATGGACCCTGGACACGCCGCGGGGCTGGCCCAGCCTGGCCGACTATCTCGCCGACCTGGCGCAGAGCCTGGCGGCCGTGCACCGGCTGCGCGGCCACCCCGTCGGCCAGTCCCTGCGCGGCGGAGCGCAGACCACCCAGAACCTGGACCGCGTCTCAGATCCAGTCATCAAGGCCTTCTTCAAGGCGATCGACGGGCCGATCCGCCGCCATATCGAAGCCATCGGCGAGCGCGGCGACTATCGGCTGAACGGCGTCTGGTCGGTCCGCTTGCGGCCAAACGGCTATCACGCCAACCACCTGCACCCGATGGGCTGGATCTCCTCGGCCTGCTACATCGCGCTGCCGAAGACGGTCGACCAGGGTCACGAAGGCTGGATCGCTTTCGGCGAGCCGGGCGTGCCCACCGCGCCGCGTCTGCCGCCGCAGCATTTCGTCAAGCCCGAGCCCGGCAAGCTGGTGTTGTTCCCGGCCTATATGTGGCACGGCACCGTGCCGTTCAGCGGCGACGAACCGCGCCTGAGCGTCGCCTTCGACGTGGTGCGAGCGGTGCGCTAGGGTGCCGACATCACGCGAAACGGGGATTGGCCGGCTGAATGTTCCTCGAACTTGACGATGTCCTCAGCGGTGACGAGATCGCACGCCTCAAAGCGATCGCCTCGGTCTCGCGCTTCGTCGATGGACGCGTCTCCAATCCGCATTCGCAGGTGAAGAAGAACCTGCAGATCGACCCGAGTGACGCGCGTACCGAGGAGGCGTCCAAGCTGATGGCCCAGGCCCTCTATCGCCTGGAGCCGTTCCGCGACTTCGCCTTCCCGCGGGTCCTCGCCCCGCCGATCCTGGCCCGCTACACGCCCGGCATGCACTACGGCGCCCATTCGGACGCGGCCTTCCTGCCGATCGGGCAAAGGCCGCTGCGCTCGGACCTGTCCTGCACGCTCTTCATCGGCGCGCCGGATTCTTACGAGGGCGGAGAGCTTTCCATCCGCCTCGGCGGCCGGAGCGTCGAGTTCAAGGGCAAGCCCGGTTCAGCGGTGGTCTATCCGTCCAACACCCTGCATGAGGTGAGGCCGGTGACCGGCGGCGAGCGCCTGGTCGGCCTCACCTTCATCGAGAGCATGATCCCCGACGGCGTGCACCGCGAACTGCTCTACCAGTTGAACGAGGTCGCCGCCCTGGAGGGCCTGACCATGAGCTGGGACAACCGCACCCGGCTCGAATATGTGCGCAACAACCTGCGCCGCATGTGGGGCGAGGCGGGCTGAACGCCCGTCTCGAAAAGGCGCTTTCATGGAGCTGATCGGATCGGAACTGCGGGCCAACCCCGACCTTTATCCGCTGGTCTTCGACGTCTTTCAGGATGCCGTCTACTTCATCCGGCTCACCCAGGCCCGCTATGCCGAGGCGAGTTTCCTCGACCAGCGCGTCGCCCAGCAGGGCGACGAGGGGGGCTGGGCGCAATGGGCGCCGGTTGCGGCCCTGGCCGGCCGGCTGGACGGCGACAGCGACTACATCTTCCACATCGGCCATGTCGGCTCGACGCTGCTGTCGCGGTTGCTGGGCCTCAGCCCGCGCGTCTTCTCCCTGCGCGAGCCGGCGATCCTGCGCACCCTGGCCCAGGTGGCGTTCGACCTGCCGACCCCGGAGAGCCCCTGGAGCCCCGAGACCTTCGAAGAGCACCTGGACGTCTTCTCCAACCTCTGGGCCCGCACCTATGCGCCCGGCCAGAAGACCCTGCTGAAGGCCACCAGCCTGGTCAGCGAGATCGCCGAGCCGCTGCTGGCTCGCTCGGTCGGCTCGCAGGCGCTCATGATGACCGTCAGGCCCGAGGTCTATATGGCCACCATATTCGGCGGGCCGGCGTCGCGGCAGGAACTGCGCACCGCCGCGCAATCGCGGCTTCGCCGGCTGCACCGCCGCCTCGGCGCTGCGCCCTGGCGCCTTTACGAGATGAGCGAGGGCGAACAGGCGGCCATGAGCTGGGCCTGCGAGATGGCTGGCCTGGTCGAGGCGGCGAAACGGCACGCGACCCGAGTCCTCTGGATCGATTTCGAGCGTTTCCTGGCCGCTCCTCGTGAAGGCCTGTCGGCCGCCCTCGCCCACCTGCACGGCGCGGCCTCCGAGGACGACCTGCAGTCCATGCTGCTCAGCCCCCTGTTCACCCGCTATTCCAAGGGTCCAGAGCACGCCTACGACGCCAATCTGCGCCGCCAGGTGCTGGACCAGGCCCGCGCCGAGCACGCCCAGGAGCTGGCCAAGGGCCTGGCTTGGCTGGACCGCGCTGGCCGCGAGACGCCGGTTGTCGCCGAGGCGCTGGCCGTGGCGGGCGGGCTGTGAGGCGGCGGATCGGGCCGGTCAGGTTGCCCCATCGCGCGCCGGAGGCTATTGGCCCAGGCGCCTATTCACGCAAGGATGACCGGATGCCGAAACGCCGCGCCGAAGACGAGACCCGCCGACACGAGATGTCCGTCGCACCTCTCGCGGCTGCGTGATCCAAAGCGCCATGGACGGCCCCGTAAAAGTTCACGCCATCATCTATTCCTGGCCGGCCGTGCACGCCAATGCGTTCGACATCGCCCGCGCGCTGGCGCCGCATATCCACAAGGTCTCGGTAGTCGCCTGCACCGACACGCCGCTGGAGCACGAGCCGGAGCTCGACGTCGTCGTCCTCGACAACAGCGCCTACTTCGGGCGGCAGTTCGAAAAGACCATCGAGATCTTCGACGGCGACGTGCTCTTGCAGATCGCGGCTGACACCACCACGGTCTCCTGGCCGGCGCTCGCCGCCCAATGCGCCGCCCGCTACCAGGCCCTGCCGAAGATGGCCGTCTGGACGCCTGACATCGACGGCACCACCTGGCCCAATACCCGCGTGATGCTCTACAACACCAATGATCCGACCCTGATCGGCGTGGTGCAGACCGATTGCATCGTCTGGGCCCTGAGCCGCCCGATCGTCGAGTTCCTGCGCACCCTGGACTATTCGATTACACCCTTGGGCTGGGGCATCGACTGGGCCGCCATCGCCCACGCCCACGCGAACAACCTGCGGGTTTTCCGAGACATGGCGGTGAAAATCCACCACCGCATCGGCGGCTCCGGTTATGACCGGATGGAGGCCGACCGGCAGAGGAACGAATTCCTCAACCGACTTTCCGATGACGACAAGATTCAGCTGTATCTGCTCTATTCGGTGGTCGCCGGACGGCCGCAGTAGGCCAACCCGCGCGAGCGCGGAAAACCCCGTGGAGAATAGGTAAGTCGGTATGGGGGCAATTCACTTCTCGCTCGACCTGGAGCTGGTCAAGGCGCTGCGCAAGACCCAGCTGCTGCAGGCCTTTGTCGAGACCGGGACCTTCCATGGCGACACCACGGCCGCGATGGCGGCGTCCTTTCCCAAGGTCTACACAGTCGAGCTGTCGAAGGTCATTTTCGAACAGACCTCGCAGCGACTGCGCAGCCTGCCCAACGTCACCATGATCCAGGGCGAGTCTCCGGCGGCCCTGAAGCGCCTGAAGTCCGAACTTGCCGATATCAGCGTGCTCTACTGGCTGGACGCGCACTGGTGCGGGGGTGTGACCGGCGGCGACAAGAACGAGTGCCCGCTGATGGATGAGCTGGCCGCCATCGGCAAGCTCAACGCCAATTCCGCAGTCTTGATCGACGACGCGCGCTTCTTCATCTCGCCGCCGCCCGCGCCGCACGACGTGACCGGCTGGCCCATGCTGGCCGAGGTGGTCGCCGGCCTGACGGCGCTGAGCAAGACCCACAAGCTGTGGATCATCAACGACGTCTTCGTCTTCGCGCCCCTGGCCGCCGAGGCCGATGTCGTCGAATACGGCCGCACACGCGGCTTCGACCTCAACCAACTCAACACGGTGGCTGCCAACGCGTCGGAAATGGTGCGCCAGCGCGACGCCACCATCCAAGCGCTGCAGCAACAGGCCGGCCGCGCGGCCGTGCTGGAGATCGACCTTGACGCCGGCCCAGGCGTTCCCGCGCGGTTCAACGCCGCCCTCGGCGAGGGCCATCGGTCGGAAAAGATCTTCGCCTACCACCTTAAAAGGCTGGGCGTCTCGCGCCTGCTCGACATCGGCAGCAACAGCGGCCAGTTCGCCCAGAAGATGCGGCGCTTCGGCTATGGCGGCGTCATCTATTCCGTCGAACCCCAGGCC
>FSWT01000806.1_pt1 | contig 9478 bp, 13 predicted proteins | sample 1638051 | NCBI WGS metagenome assembly FSWT01 (sample SAMEA3914788, study PRJEB12502) | metagenome | biome: forest; material: soil | place: Canada | collected 2011-07-03 | depth 0.1 m
GACGCTGACGGTCGAGGTCTATCGCGCCTCGGACGGTCGCATCGCCCGCTTCCCGGTGATCTGCCGCATCGATACGCCGACCGAGCTCGACTACTTCAAGGCCGGCGGCGTGCTCAACTATGTGCTGCGCAACCTGGCGCGAGCGGAGGCGGCGGAATGATGCCAGCGCGCGCCTCACGGGCTCGTGAGGCGCGCGCACGGCTGAAAGCCGCTTAACTAAGTGACGATGCGAAAGGCCGGGCTTGTTTTCTTCTTGGGCGTCTCGTTGGCGACGAGCGCCGGCGCGGCCTTCGCGCTGCCGCCCGTGGTGGTGGAGCTGTTCACCAGCCAGGGCTGTTCGTCCTGTGTGAAATCGGGCGAGCTGGTCGCGGCCCTGGACGCCAAGCCCCGGGTGCTGACCCTGACCTTCCCGGTCGACTACTGGGACTATCTCGGCTGGCGCGACACCTTGGCCCAGCCGGCCTTCGACCAGCGCCAGCGGGCCTATATGCGCACGCTGGCCCTGCGCGACGTCTATACGCCGCAGGTGGTGGTCGACGGGCGGCTGCAGGCCGCGGCGATCGACCCGGACACGGTCGACAAGCTGGTCAAGACCGCCTCGCGCACGCCGGTCGATCCGCCGCAGCTCACCCTGGGCAAGGCCCGGCTCGCCATCGGCTCCGGTCCGGCGCCTGTGGGCGGCGCCGATGTGTGGCTGGTGCGCTACCAGCCTGGCGATCAGGCCGTGAAGGTGCTGGCCGGCGAGAACCGCGGCAAGACCGTCGTCGAGCATAATGTGGTGCGTGAATTGCAGCGGCTGGGCGGCTGGCGTGGCCGGCCGGTGCGGTTCCGCGTGCCGGCGCCGAGCGATACCGGCCTGAAGACGGTGGTGATCGTTCAGGGCGTGCGCAACGGCCGCATCCTCGCGGTCGCCCGGTCGTCCTAAAAAGCTTTGGGGAAAAAAGAATAGCCCGCGCGACCGGGGGGGCATGTTGGTCGCGCGGGCTTGTCTTTTCGTTCGCCGGCGGCTGGGCCTTTAAGCCCCGGAGGGGCTGGGGGGCTGATCAGAATCCAGGGCGAAAGGAACCCCGACCGACCGACCATCAGAACTTGCCGACCCAAGCCGGCGCCGCCGCGTCGGAAATAAGGTCTTTTCGTGGCGAGCGCCGTTTGCGATGCATCTCGCCGAGCGCGCGGGATTGGGTTTAGGATGGCGGCTCGATGAGTCTCGACAGCCCGCCCTCACCCCGGCCCGCGGCCCAGGTCTTTTTCGAGCGCCGCGAGCTCGACCGGCTGCTCGGCCTTTACGGCATGCGGGTGGCGGCCGGCGAGTGGCGCGACTACGCCATCGACGGCCTCGGCGACGCGGCGGTCTTCTCGGTCTTCCGCCGCGCCTCGGAGGCGCCCGCCTATCGCATCGAGAAACGTCCGGCCCTGGCCCGGCGGCAGGGCCAGTGGGCGATCATCGGCCAGGGCGGCATGGTGCTGAAGCGGGGCCACGAACTGGATCAGGTCCTGCGCTTCTTCGACCGCTCACGCTTCTCCGTCGTCAAATAGAGCCGCCATCGCCCGGCGCGCCCGATCCGGCGCCTCGATGACCGGGGTTGAGTCGGTCACCTGGTCCAGCGAGCCGATGATCGGCAGAGCGCTCAAGGCTGGATCGACGATTTCCGCTGCAACGGCCGCTCCGATCGCATCGGCGTTGATCACCATGAACGACCGGTCGTGGAACGGCCCGATGACCGGCCGGGCGCCGGGCAGGCCGCGCGCGGTCTGCACTTCCGCGAGCGTTCGACAGGCCTCGGCCAGCGCCGCCTCGCGGGCTCTCCAATCCGACGCGGCCAGCGCGCGCTCGAGCATCGGTTTCAGGGCCGGTGCGCAGGGCAGCTGGGCGAAGGCCGCGCCGAACCATTTCGGATAGGGCGCGTAGCGGTCCTCGATCAGGAAGGCCATGCGCATGGCGTCGCGCACGAGGCGCGCGGCGATGATCTTCGAACCCAGTTCATCGCCCAGGTCGCCGGTGCGCCCGACAAAGGCCTGCTCCTCGGCGATGCGCCGCCACTGGCAGGCCAGCTTGTAGAGACGTACGTCACGCGGAGAGGCGCTGAGGCGTTCGCGCAACGCGGTCAGGCGGCCGTCGTCGTCGTGGAAGACGGCGCCGGCGGTCAGCCCCAGGAGCCGATGTTCGGACAGGCCGAGCCAGGTCAGGGCGTCGCGTGGCTCATCGAGCGCCAGCGCCAGGGTCCGCCGCAGCATGGCCTCCAGCGTATGGACCTCAAGGCCATGGCTTGGATCGCGACGGACACCCTCGATCTCGCCGCGTGTGCGATTGAGGCCGAGCGGGTGGCCGAGAAAGTCAGCCGGCGCGACGGCTGCGAACCCGCCGGCCACGGCGTCGGCATGGGCTGCGAAGTCCGCCTCGCTGACGAAGATCAGGAGCCTTGGCCCCCAGTCGTGGTCGCGCGAGATGGGGTCGTCGAAGCCGAGCACCTCCGAGCCCGGGCCGATCAGGGCCGCGGCGTAGCGCAGTTCTGGAAAGGCGCGCTGAAGCCACGGCGCGACCAACTCGTCGTGGAAACGGCGCGAAAGCTCGATGCCGGAAATGTCGTCCATGCCGCCCTCGTGGGAAGGCTTGATAGCAAAGAAAAGCCCCGGCGGTCGCCCGCCGGGGCCCGTTCCGGTCGTCCTTGTCGCGCCTTAGCGGCGGGCGCCGAACATGGAGAGGAGGAACTGGAAGATGTTGATGAAGTCGATGAACAGGCTCAGCGCGCCGTAGTTGGTGGCGACGCTCATCGCCGCCTGGTCGCCGCCCAGTTGGTAATAGGTCAGCTTCAGGCGCTGAGTGTCATAAGCGATCAAGCCGGCGAAGATCAGCGTGCCGATGACGCTGATGATCATGTTGAAGCCTGGGATGTGCAGGAAGATGTTCACCAGCGAAGCGGCGATCAGGCCCCAGACGCCCATGATCAGGAAGCTGCCGAGCCCGGTCAGGTCGCGCTTGGTGGTGTAACCCACCAGGCTGAGGATGCCGAAGCCGGCGGCGGTGATCAGGAAGGTCATGGCCACCGAGGTCTGGGTATAGATCAGCAGCCAGACGCCGAGGCCAGCGCCGATGGTCGAGACGATCGCCCAGTAGAGAATACCTGAGGCCGCCGGGCTTGGATTGCGCATGCCGAACATCGCGGCCAGCAGGATGAGCAGCGGCGCGAAGCGGACGATGCCGCCAAGGGCGGTGAAGCCGGCCAGCCGTCCGTCCGGCGTGGTCAGGTAAAGCATGTGCATGACCGGCGGATAGGCGCTGGTCAGATAGGCGAGGACGGCGGCGACCACGAGGCCGAGCGCCAGTTTGTTGTAGACGCCGAGCATGAACCCGCGAAGGCCCGCGTCCACCGCCATATCGGCGGCGCCCGCCGGAGCGGGGCGCGGATAGCTGCGGTTGAAGTCGCTCATTTGAGTCTTGGTCCTTGACTGAAACGCCCGCAAAGGGCGCGGCTAAGATATCGGAGAGGATGCGCCTAGCCGCAAGGCCGGGCAAGCCGCATCGGCTTGGCTGTAAATGGGTTCCGCTTGAGGGCGAGGCCCGGCCGGCGGCATAAGGGCGGCATGATCCGCCTGTTCGCGGCGCTGACGCCGCCGCCCGAGATCGCCGAAGCGCTGGCCCCGCGCCAGCAGGGCCTGGCCGGCGCCGACTGGCGCCCGCCCGAGGCGTTGCACATCACCTTGCGCTTCTTCGGCGAGATCGCCGAGACCGCGGCCGACGACCTGGACGCCGAACTGGCCGGCGCGGGCCGGGGGCCGCTGACCCTCGAGCTTCAGGGCGTCGGCGCCTTTGGCGAGGGCGCCAACCTCCATGCGGTCTGGGCAGGCGTGGCTGAGAATCCCGCCTTGCGACAGCTCGCCCGGCGCTGCGAGACGGCGGCCCGGCGCGCCGGCCTCAAACCCGACATCCGAAGCTATCGCCCGCACCTGACTCTCGCCTATCTGAAGCGCGCCGAGCCGGCCGCCGTCGCGGCCTGGATCCAGGCCAATAATCTGTTGCGATCGCCGCCGTTTCGCGTGGACGCCTTCGGCCTCTATTCCAGCCGGCTGGGCGCCGACGGCTCGCGCTATCGGCTGGAGCGCGCTTATCGGCTGGGTGTCGGCTGAAAGCGCCCTGTTCGCTTGGCACGCGATCTGCTGTGAAGCGTCCGCAAGACCCGGTTTCGCGCCGGAACAGGACGCCCGCCATGCAAGATGTCAGGGATATCCGGCCGCTTACCTCGCTGAGGTTCTTCGCGGCCATGTGGGTGGTGGCCTTCCACTATTGGCCGAACCTCGCCTCGGTGATGCCGCCGCTGGTGGCCAAGGGCTATCTGGGTGTCGAGCTGTTCTTCGTCTTGTCCGGCTTCATCCTCTGCCACGTCTACCTGGATTCCGTCGCCGGCGGCGGCTTCCGGTATGGAAGCTTCCTCTGGGCCCGGCTGGCGCGGATCTATCCGCTGCACCTGGCTACCCTGTTTGGGATCGGGGCCATGGCGCTGGCGGCGCTGGCCGCCGGACGGGTGATCGACCCCAACATCCTCTCCTGGTCGTCCCTGCCGGCAAACCTCCTCTTGCTCCAGGCCTGGGGGTACGCGCCGCAGGCCGGCTGGAACCATCCGTCCTGGTCGATCTCGGCGGAGTGGTTCGCCTATGTGACCTTTCCGCTGACCGCCTGGGCGGCGCTCAGGCTGGCTGATCGGCCCCGGCTGGCGGTCGCGGCGGCGATCGCGCTGCTGGTCGGCCTCTACGCCGCCTTCGGCGACCTGGCCGGATTTCCGCTGACCCACGCCACCATCCGCTGGGGGGCGGTGCGCATCGTTCCCTGCTTCGCCTACGGCGCGGCCATTAACCTTCTCTGGCGCAAAAGCGCGGTCGAACGTCGCACGCCTGCGGTGCTTGGCGCCCTTTTTTCAGGCGCCGCGGTGATTGTCTCGGCGCAGCTTCTGGCCCCCGACGCGCTCCTGGTCACCCTGTTTGGCGGCCTGATTTTCTCGCTCGCCGCCCTGTCTAAAGCAGGTCAAAACAGCGGTGGAGGCAGATTATTCGTCTATCTGGGTGAGATCAGCTATTCGATCTATATGATCTGTATCCCGTGGAAGCTATTGTTCGTTAACGCTGTTGCTCCATTGCTCCACTTGGATAAAGCTCACCTGCCCCTATACCTCTGGTTGGCGATGTATGCTGCGGTTATACCTCTTTCGGCCATGTCCTATCATCTGATCGAGCACCCGGCTCGTCGCTGGATGAGGCGGCATCCGGCGCCCGGTGAGAAAGCGTTAATAAGCGTGGCTTAAAGGGCACGACGGGAAATTATTTTTCTTTTCATCTTTGCCCGAGATGGTTATCGACAGGCCCAGTACGGGTGGGGAGACCCCTGAGTATGAGTCGAGGGACAAGAGCCATTTGCGGCTCGCTTGCCGTGGTCGTGACGCTCTTCCTGAGCGTCGGCCAGGCGCAGGCGGAGGACTATTGGCAGTGCGTCCCCTTCGCCAGGATGATCTCGGGCATCGAGATCTTCGGCGACGCCTGGACGTGGTGGCAAAAGGCGGCCGGCAAATACGCCCAGGGCTTCACGCCCAAGGCCGGCGCCGTGCTCGTCTTCAAGCCCACCGGGGTCATGGACAAGGGCCATGTGGCCGTCGTCAGCCAGGTGCTGACCGACCGCGTTATCCAGGTCACCCAGGCCAACTGGTCGATCATCCAGGGCCATCGCGGCCAGGTCGAACGTGACGTGACGGTGATTGACGTGTCGCCCGCCGGCGATTGGAGCCAGGTGAAGGTCTGGTATGATCCGGTTCGCGACCTCGGCAAGACCGTCTATCCGACCTACGGCTTCATCTATCAGACGACGCAGACCGCCGCGGCCAACGCCGCCGCGACCGCGGTGCGCACTGTCGCCCAGACCGCCATCAATCAGCTGACCTCCGCGGTGCCAACGCCGGGGGCCAATCCGGCCCAGGCGCTCAGCCAGGCGGCGGGCACCTCCACCGACCGCATCGCCGCCCTGCTGCAGGCTGCGACGGGCTCCGACGGCCGCTAGATCGATCTCTAGGGCGCGCTCGAAGCGGGGGCGCTAGAGGCCGGTTGGTCGGAGGCTGGCGCAGCACCGGCCAGGGCCGCGCCCTGGTCCTTCAAGTTCTGACCCGCCGTCTCCAGCGCCGTCCCGGTCCTGGCCGCGGCGTTGTCGATGGCCGGGGCGACGCTGCTGGTCGCCTGGCCGAGCTTGTTGTCCACCACCGCCCCGCCGGCCGTGAAAGAGCCTTCGCGGAAAGCGAAGACGATCAGCACCACGCCGACGACGGCGGCCAGGAGCAGGATGAAGGCCAGGGGGCCGAAACCGCCGCGCCGGCGTGACCGCTCGTCAAGGCGGCCATGATCGTAGGCGCGGCGCATATCCGCGTCGTACTTCGCGGGGTCGACCACATTGACCGGTTGAACCGCCACGGGTTCGACCGTCGCGGGACGGTTGGCGAAACTCCAGAAAGCCATGTTGACATCGCTCCTAGGACGTCGCCGGCGACCCGGCGACAATCTGCGTCAAGGAAACGGGTTGGCCGACGCCAAGGTTCCGGTCACCATGGGGATGCTATGTGAGGGTTCGGCGCCGCCTTGGATCGGCGCCGTGCTTTGAGGGAGGGGTTTCGATGGACGTTCGCTTGTTAGGTCGACGGCTGGCCGGCCTTGGCGTGATCGCGGCCTTTGGGCTTAGCCTGCCCGCCTGCACCAATACGAGCCAGCCGCTGGTCAAGACCACCGCCTGCGCCGACTTCACCTTCCCGATCTATTTCGATCAGCATTCCGACCAGCTGAGCACCGCCGCCCTGCAGGTGATCTCCGCCTCGGTCGACCGCGCCAAGGCCTGTCCGGTGGCGGGCCTGGCCATCAGCGGCCTCGGCGATGACACCGGGCTGGCTTCGCGCCGCGCGGCGGCGGTGGCCAAGGCGCTGGCCGCCGATGGCCTGGCCTCGCCGGCGCCGGTGGTCCAGCCTGATCGGCCGAACCATGGCCTTGCCCTTCTGCGGCACAGCTCGCAGGTCAGCGTCCATTTCGTGACGCCTTAAACGGCGGCAAGAAAAAAGGGCGGCTCCGGGAGCCGCCCTAGTCATTTGCATCATCGAGAAAAGGGTGCGGAGACGGCTGGCTGGCTCTCACCAGCCTCAAGTCGGGGGGGCGTCGCCGCCTCCGCAATCGAGAAACGGATCGTCGCGGCGATCAGTTCCCGCGACCTGTGAATTTATTTGCCGCAGCCAGGCGGGCGGGTTCCGGGCGGATCGTTCCGCGCCGCCTGCGCGTTGATGGGTCGAGATTCCGAAGCTCTTGCAAAGGAGACGACCCATGGCCCAATCGCAATCCCCCGCCGGCGCGGCGGCTGAACTGCCCGCCACCAAGGCGCGCCAGGGCCGGCTGGGCAGGGACGTCTTCTGGGTGCTGGTGATTTCCGTGGTCCTGGCCGCCTTGGCCCTGACCCTGGCCTGGATTTATCGCGCACCTCAGCTGGCCTCCAGCGAAGCCAATAACGGCAAGCAACCGGCCGCCGCCCAAGCCTTCAGCGCGCCGCCATCGCAGCCGATTCAGAGCGCCGCGCCGCCGTCGCAATAGACGGCGGGGGCTTGCTCTTTGCTTAGATCACGATGACTTTGGATTGAACCAATCCAAAGTCATGAACGTGATCGACCCTTGAGAGTTAGAGCGGGTCGCGGGCGGAAAACCGCTTCGCTTTTCCGGAGGCCCGCTCTAGACGACGGACTGCCCGCGCACGGCGCGGATGATGAAGCTCACGACCAGCAACACCAGGAAGACCAGGAAGAGGATCTTGGCGATTTCGGCCGCGATGCCGGCCAGGGCCACGAAGCCCAAAAGCCCCGCGACGATGGCGAGAATGAAAAAGGTCAGAGCCCAGCCGAGCATGATCGCCTCCTTGGCGTGAAATGCGCTGCTTGTCGGAGCAGCTTCACGCCAAAGAACGCCGCTTGGCTTTCGGACGTTCCGCCGGGCGCCGTGAAGGCGGGGCCCTTAGGCCACCGCCGCCTTGTCGCGCGCCGGATGGAAGAACAGGGCCTGGCCGATCGCCGCCTTCACCGTCTCGGGCTGGAAGGGCTTGGTGATCAGGAAGGTCGGCTCCGGCCGCTCGCCGGTCAAAAGCCGTTCGGGAAAGGCGGTGATGAAGATCACCGGCACATTGAACTTGCCGAGGATTTCCTTGACGGCATCGATGCCGGAGGAGCCGTCGGCCAGCTGGATGTCCGCCAGGATGAGGCCGGGCCTGTGCTTGGCGACCGCCTCGATCGCCTCCGAGCGGGTGGCGGCGATATCGACCACGTTGTGGCCGAGTTCGCGCGCCAGGGCCTCGATATCCGCGGCGATCACTGGCTCGTCCTCGATGATCAGCACATCGGTGGCGAGTTCCGCGTCGATCTCTCGCTGCGCCTCGGCGATCAGCTGTTCGACTTCGGCGAAGTCGGCGCCGAGAATCTGCGCCGTCTCACTGGGGGTGAAGCCTTCGAGCGCCGTGAGCAGGAAGGCCTGGCGCGAACGCGGGGCGATGCGCATCAGGCGCGAGGACGGGTCGTCGCCGGTCGCGGCCGTATCGTCCGGCCGCGCTTCCAGCTGGGCGCCGGTGGTGCACCAGATGGTGTGGAAGACGTGATAGAGCGCCACGCGAGGGCTCATATTGGGCTCGAGCGTCCGCTCGCCCGCCGCCAGCGCCTCCAGCGCCACGCGCACATAGGCGTCGCCGGCCGGCTGGTCGCCAGTCAGGGCGCGAGCGTACCGCCGCACGTATGGAAGATGTGGGGCCAGTCGGGCTAAGAGACTCATTTACCTCCCCTTTCGCATCCAACCTAGGGCGCGAAGACTATGATCACACGATGATGGCCTCGGCGAGGCCTATCCAAGCGGTTGTAACGTAACGCTTGCCGCTTGGTTCCCAGCCAAGCCTGTTTTCTTGGAACCTTAGGCGATCCGACGCGTTGGCGATGGCCGGAGCATGTTTATTATGATGTCGCACAATGGAGGGGGGCGGGCTTTGGAACGAGAGGACGAGTCGGCCGAGGCAGCCAAGCGGGCGCCGCGACGGGCCCTCGACGAGGCGCGGTTGCGACAGCAGGCGATCGGCGTGAAGCTGCGCCAGATGTTCGACCGGGTCGTCAACGAGCCGGTGCCGGACGAGTTCCTCGACATTCTCCGCCGCCATGACGAGCAAGCGAAGGGCGGCGATGACAAATGAGGTCGGGGCCGCGACCGGCGGCGCAGATCCGGCCATGGAGGGGCGCTTCAAGAAGGAGCTGGTGACGCTGATCCCGCATCTGCGCGCCTTCGCCCGCACCCTGACCGGCGACCAGGCCAGCGCCGACGACCTTGCCCAGGACGCGCTGATGAAGGCCTGGGACGCGCGCGCCTCCTATCAGATGGGCACCAATATGAAGGCCTGGACCTTCATGATCCTGCGCAACCAGTTCTATTCGGAGAAGCGCCGCTC
>FSWT01000275.1_pt1 | contig 9468 bp, 9 predicted proteins | sample 1638051 | NCBI WGS metagenome assembly FSWT01 (sample SAMEA3914788, study PRJEB12502) | metagenome | biome: forest; material: soil | place: Canada | collected 2011-07-03 | depth 0.1 m
AGATCAGCGATAGGCCAAAGACGGGCAGCATGGTCAGGTCTAGTCCAGCGCGCCTTGCCGCGGATCGAGCTTGTCCGCGGGCGCAAGGCGCATCACTTCGGTCTGGTATTTCTCATCCTCGCCCGCCGCCAGCAATGGCAGCGCTTCCGCGCAGGCGTTGCACAGGGCGTTGACCCAGGCCTGGTCGACCTTGTGGAAGTCTGAAAGCACGTGGCCCATCACCTTGTCCTTGTGTCCCGGGTGGCCGGTTCCCATGCGGGCGCGGCGGAAATCGGGTCCAATATGGGCGGTGATGGAGCGAACGCCATTGTTGCCCGCCGCGCCGCCGCCCAGCTTCATGCGGAAGCGGCCAGGGGCCAGGTCGATCTCGTCGTAGAAGACCACCACGTCGGCCGGCGTGGCCTTGTAGAACTTCATCGCCTCGCCGACTGCTCGGCCGGTCTCGTTGTAGAAGGTTTGCGGTTTCAGCAGCAGCGCCTTTACAGGGCCGCCGGGGGTGTCGATCGACCCCTCCGATACCAGGCTGTGAAACTTTGAGCGTTCAGGCCCGAAGCGCCAGCGCGAGGCGATCGCCGTCAGCGCCAGGAAGCCGATGTTGTGGCGGTTGTGGGCGAATTTCGCGCCCGGATTGCCCTGGCCGACGATGATCAGCATGTCTTTAGCCGCTCATCCCCGCGAGAGCGGGGATCCATCGAGCCGTCGGCTCTCAAGCGGACCGCCCGCGTCGAAACATCAATACACCGCGCATTGGATCCCCGCTCCCGCGGGGATGAGCGGTCGAAATGATCAGGCTTCGGTCGTTTCCGCCTCGCCGGCTTCCACCGACTGCATCGCCGAGGAGGTGGCGATGGAAGCGAACACCGCGTCGCGGTCGTGGGCGCTGACGGTGGCGCCCTTGGGCAGGTTCAAGTCGCTAGCACGGATCGTCGCGCCGATATCCAGGCCGGTCAGGTCGACCACCAGCTCTTCCGGGATCGCATCCGCCGGAACCATCAGCTCGACTTCGTGCACGGCGATGTTCAGGGTGCCGCCGCGCTTGATGCCTGGGGAGGCTTCCTGGTTGATGAAGTGCACCGCCACCGAAATCTTGATCAGCTGGTGTTCGCCGACGCGGAACAGGTCGAAATGGATCGGCTCATCCGTGACGGGATGGAACTGGATGTCCTTGGCGATGACCGGCTGGCTTTCGTCGCCGTACTTCAGGGTCACCAGGTGGCCCAGCAGCTTGCCGGTGTAGAGCGCCTTGCGGAACTCGCCCGAGCGGACCGTGATGGCCACCGGCGCTTCCGCGCCGCCATACAGCACGCCCGGCACCTTGCCTTCGCGGCGGACGGCGCGCGCGGCGCCCGTGCCTTGTTGTTCGCGGACTTCGACGTTCAGGACAATATCGGCCATTGTAGTGTCAGGCTCTCGAAACGAAACGCCGCGCATTGACCGCGCGGCGTGGGTCGGATGAATTTGGCCGGGCTAGATACACGCTAAAGCCCGGCCACGCAACGGTGTGAAGACGCTGTTTAATCGGGGCGATCAAGCCCCGTCGCTCTTCTTTTTCTTCTTGGAGTGCGCCGGCGCCGCCTTGGCGCCGTAAGCGACCTCGGTGGTGGAGACTGGGATCGGCGTTGTGGTGGGCTCCGGCACGCCCGCGGCGTACTCCATGCATTCCCCGGTGTCGGCGAGGGCGTGCTGGCCGAGGCAGAAGACATCCTCATAGTGAGGCTTGGCCACGGCCAGGCACTGGTAGAGGTTGAGCTTGGCCATATCCAGGCACTTCTGGCTGCCCGCGTCGCCCAGCATCGAGACGATCAGCGGCGCCTTGTCGTCGCCGGCTTGGCCGAGGGCGGCCAGGGCCGCCACCGCCAGAGCGTGAACCACCACGGGCGGGTAGGGCGCCTTGGCCGGATCGCCGGTAATGGCGAGGGGCGCCGCGCCGGTGGCGGCGTCGCCGAGCCGCTGGACATCCTCACTGGAGGCCTTCATGGCGTCGGGCGCGCTGGTCTTGGCGGCAAGTAGGCGCTCGTCTCGATTGGTCACGAACTCCTTCGACCAAGCCTGATGTTGGATGTCGTAGGCTTCCTGCTTGACGCCTGCGCCCTTGTCGACCACCGGCTTGGCGATGCCGATGAGCGCCGCTTCCACCAGGCCGGCCGCGCTGTCGGCGCCGGTGATGGCCGTGACGTAGTTAGGATCGTTCATAATGGTGCGGGCCATCTGCTGACGCCCATCGGGATCGATGGCGAACTTGCGCAGGGTGGCTACGAAGGTTGGGTCCTGCAGCGCCGCGACGGCGCCGTATGCGATCGCGCCCTGCAGCAGCTGGACCGAGTCATAGGACGCGCCGATCTGGAGCGATTGGGCGACGTCCTGGCCGCTGTGGAAGTCGTCGTTGAGGGCGGCGTCCCGGCGCATATAGGCCTGATAACCGGCGGCGTCTTGGACTACTGTCCCGGACAAGGCGATCGGCGGCGCCGCGGGGGGCGGCGGAGGCGGTGGGGGTGGAGGCGGCGGCGTGCTGCAGCCGGAGACAGCGGCCGCCAGGATCAGCGCGGCGAGTGAATGACGGATGTTCAGAACGCGCAACATGCCGCTCTCCCCTGCCTTGTTCTCAACAAACATATGCCCGCTAAACAGCGGTCGCGTCGAGATTATGGCGCGTATGGTTTACCGTTTCTTGACCGGATTTGTACCGGTTTCCGTACGGCTAAGCTTTAATCGAACAGTTTAGAGACCGATTCTTCATTGGCGATACGGCGGATCGCCTCGCCGATGAGTGGCGCGACACTCACGACACGGATCTTATCGCTGCCCTTGACCCGATCGTCCGCCTCGATGGAGTTGGTCACCACCAGCTCTTTGAGCGCCGAGCTTTCCACCCGCTGCACAGCCTGACCCGACAGAACGCCGTGGCTGACATAGGCGGAAACTTCGCTGGCGCCGGCGTCGATCAGGGCCGTGGCGGCATTGCAAAGCGTGCCGCCGCCATCGACGATGTCGTCGAACACGATGCAGCGACGGCCTTTGACGTCGCCGATGATGTTCATCACCTCGCTCTGGCCCGGCGCCGAGCGGCGCTTGTCGACGATGGCCAGGTCGGCGTTGAGGCGGTCGGCGATGGCGCGGGCGCGGGACACGCCGCCCACGTCCGGCGAGACGATCATCAGCTCTCTGGATTTTTCGTAGTTGTCTCGGATGTCCTCGGCCAGGACGGGCGTGGCCAGCAGGTTGTCCGTGGGAATATCGAAGAAGCCCTGAATCTGTCCGGAGTGCAGGTCCATCGTCAGCACCCGGTCGGCGCCGGCGCGGGTGATCAGGTTGGCCACCAGCTTGGCCGAGATCGGCGTGCGGCCGCCCATCTTCCGGTCCTGACGGGCGTAGCCGAAATAGGGCAGCACCGCGGTGATCCGCCTGGCCGACGCCCGGGTCAGGGCGTCGATGCAGATCAGCAGCTCCATCAGATGGTCGTTGGCCGGGAAGCTGGTGGACTGGATCAGGAAGACATCCTCGCCGCGCACGTTCTCGTCGATGGCGACGAAAAGCTCGTTGTCCGCGAACTTGCGCACCTGCGCGCGCGTCAGCGGCAGGTCGAGATAGTTGGCGATGGCCTGGGCCAGGGTGCGGTTGGAGTTGCCTGCGAGCAGCTTCATGGTCGGCCTCGATGGGGGTCGGCTGTCGCTCGGGGCTTCTAACAGGCGAGGCGTTGGGGGCAAGCCTCAAACGGCGTTAATGGGGACGGATATTCAAGATCGTCGGTATGCGGACGAGGCCAAAGCCAAGCGCGAACGCCTTGCCGGGAGGCGAAGGTGGACCACCAATCACCCTTATGCTCATGCAGGTGGCCAACCAGACATAGTATTCAGAATTGAATTCTCCAAAAGTTGTAACTCGTTGAAGTCTTCCATTGTTAAGGCGGAATTAGCCCTGTTATCCGATAACGCCCCTGTCTTGCGCGGGAAGGGCTATGTTCCAAACATTCCTTTGTGTCAGTCATCAGCATAACCCCTGGCTGGTGCTGATGGCCGCCGTGGTCAGCCTCATGGCCAGTTTGACCACATTGTGGATGTTCATGACCGGCGCCGAACGCGGCGAGCGCGAAGGCGACTTGTGGCGGCTCTATGCCGGCCTGGTGGGCGGCTCCGGAATCTGGGCTACGCACTTCATCTGCATGCTGGCCTTCGATCCTGGTGTTCCCGCCGGCTACGACGCCGTCGGCGCGGCGATCTCCCTGCTCATCGCCTTGGCCTTCACCACGGCGGCGGTCTTCGTGGCGGACCGGTTGAAAGGGCCTCTGCGGCTGCCCGCCTGGGCCATACTCTTCGTCACCGGCGTGGGCGCCATGCACTACTACGGGACCCTGGCGCTGCGCACCGCCGGCGTCATGAGCTGGGATCCCGCCTATGTCGTGGCGTCCGTCGTGGCTGGAATAGGTTTGTCCGCGCTGTCGATGCGCGTGCTGGGCGGACGCGCGGACGGGCGCCGGTTCGTGCTGGCGTCGCTGAGTCTCACCCTTTCAGTCTGCACCCTGCATTTCCTGGGCATGGCAGGTCTTCGGATTGTGCCCGACCCCCGCATTCTGGCGCCGCTCGGAGCCGTCCCGCGCACCACCATCGCCTTGTGGGTCGGGGGGCTGACGCTGGCGATCCTGCTGGCGGCGATCTGCACCATGACCTTTGCCGCGGGCGCGCGTAGGTCGGCGCTCAAACTGCTCAATGGCGCCTTCGAGGCGACGCCGAACGGTCTGGCCTATTTCGACGCCGGCGACCGGCTGGTGTTCTGTAACCAGGCCTATCAACGCGGTCAGTCGGCGCTCGGGATCAAGAGCGAGATCGGCCTGACCTATGCCGAAATTCTCGGCCGCGCGGTGCGGGCGGGCGCCATACTGGCGCCGGCCGGAGAAGAAGCCGAATGGATGGCCGACCTGCTGCGGACTAGACGGGAAGCCTCCAGCGTCCACGAACAGCAGGCGCCGGACGGCCGGGTTTTTCAGATACTCAACAACCACACGCCCGATGGCGGGATCGTCTCCTCCTACACGGACATCACCGAACTGCGGCAACAGGCCCAGGACCTGACGGTTGCGCGCGACGCCGCCCAGACGGCCGATCGCGCCAAGAGCGTCTTCCTCGCCAATATGAGCCACGAGCTGCGCACGCCGATGAACGGCGTAATGGGCGTGGCGGGGCTGTTGGCGCTCGAGCCGCTGACGGCCCGGCAGGCGGAGCTGGTTTCCATCATCCAGGCCTCAGGCTCGGTGCTGAACCGGCTGCTGGCCGATCTGCTGGACATGTCGAGCCTGGACGCCGGCGCGATCAAGATCGAGAACGAACCGTTCCATCTCGGCGCGACGGTGAACCAAGTCTGCGCCTTGTTGACCCCGCAGAGTGAGGAAAAGGGCCTGACCCTGCGCGTCGAGATCGACGCCGGCGCGGACCTGCGGTTCCTCGGCGATGAGGCGCGGGTCAAGCAGATCCTGACCAATCTGGTGTCGAACGCGATCAAATTCACCGACAGCGGCGAGGTGTTGGTCTCGGCCGCCGCAACCGCTGGCGACATCATCCTATCGGTTATCGACACCGGGATCGGGTTCGATCCGGCGGACAAGGCGCGCCTGTTCGCCCGGTTCGAACAGGCGGATGGGTCGAGCACCCGCCGCTACGGCGGCAGCGGACTTGGCCTGTCCGTTTCGCAGGACCTCGCTCAACGCATGGGCGGCAGGATCACGGCGGAGAACCAGCCTGATGGCGGCTCGGTGTTCGCCCTGAGCCTGCCTCTTATGCTTGCGCCGCAAGCGGAGACCGCCGTTCAGACCGACGCCGTGGAGACCCCGGAAGATGGCGCGCGCGCCCTGGTGGTCGATGACAACAGCACCAACCAGAGGGTCCTGAGCCTTATCCTGCAGGGCGCTGGGATCGACTGCGTCCTGGCTGACGACGGCAGCCAGGCGGTCGACCTTTGGCGCTCCGAAGGCTTTGATCTGGTCTTCATGGACATCCAGATGCCGGTGATGGACGGCGTCACCGCCGTGCGGACCATCCGCGCGCTGGAGGCCGAGTCGGGTCGGCCCAAGACGCCAATCATCATGGTTTCGGCCAACGCCCAGCCGGACGATGTTCACGAAAGCCATGCCGCCGGCGCCAACGCCCACGTGGCCAAACCTGTGTCGGCGCATCACCTGTTCGAAGTGATCAATCGGGTGGTGAACGACATCGGTGAGCAGGGCCAGGTCGCCGCCTGAGGCAATCTTGAGGCGATCAGGCCTCGATCATGATCGCCGACAACAGTCGCCCATAGTCGGGTTCGCCGGTTTTGAACGCGCGGCGGTTGGAGAAGAAAAGCTCTCCCTCGGCGCAGGTGTCGGCGCCAACCCATTCGGCCTTGGCGACGCCGGCCCGCTCAAGTCGATGCAACACGAACGCCGGCAGGTCGAACTGGCGCTTGTCGGCGCCGTCGCCCGGCCCGAAGAACTGTTCGAAGGCGGCGTCTTCGGCGATGAAGGCCGACAGAAATTCCATCCCCACCTCATAGGACGCCTTGGCGATACAGGGGCCGACGGCGGCGACCATCCGGCCGGGATCGGCGCCTTGGGCGACCATCGCTTCGACCGCCGAGCCGACCACCCCGCCCAAGGCCCCGCGCCAGCCCGCGTGCGCCGCCGCCACGATCCCGGCCTCTGCGTCGGCGATCAGCACCGGCGCGCAGTCGGCCGAAAGCACCCCTAGCACCAGTCCCTTGGCGCCGGTCACCATGGCGTCCCCTTGTGGCGGCGTGGCGTATTTGGCGATGGTCGGGTGGGTTATGGCGGAGTGGACTTGATAGACGGTGGCTAGGTCGTCGAACCCGCCGCCGAACCAGCCCGCCGCGCGGGTGCGGTTCTCGCGGACGCAGACCTCCTCGTCGCCGGAGCCAAAGCCGACGTTCAGGCTATCGTAAATGCCGCGCGAGACGCCGCCCTTGCGGGTGAAGAAGGCGTGGTGGACGCCCGGAAGTTTCGCGAGCATCGCCGATTGCAGCGGCGCCAGATCAGTCATGGGCGTCCTCGAAGCCGGGCGGGACCGGGCCGTTCGCCGAAAAGAGGCAGGCGGCCTTGAACAGGTCCCCCATCTGGTCGGGATCGATCAGCCGCGCAAGCTGGCGGGCGACGACCGGGGCCTGATCGGGACGAGCGCGCGATAGGGCCGCGGCCCGTTGCTCGACGCCCAGGCGCTGCAGGAAAGCTCGCTGGGACAGAAGCGCCGTCCGCAAACCAGCCCCTTGGGCCGCCGCAAGGACAGCGGGAAAGTCGGCGTGGATGGTCAGGTCCGCCTCGCCGGGTGAGGCGAGGGGATCGACCTTCCTGTGCCGGCTCAGCGCCTGGAGGGTGTCGCCAAGGCCGCCTGGCTGGTTGCGCCCATAGTCGATCAGCAGCGCCGCGCCGCCGTCCCGGGCGATCCGCGCGGCGAGTTCGGCGGCGAAAACGCGCTGGGCTTCGGAAATCTCGACGACGACACCGAGCGGGACGCCCGTCGCGGGTTCCTTCATCTCGGTCGGCGCAAGCCCAAAGGCCAGGCCATTGTCGCTCGACAGGCCGACCATCCGCTCGGCCCAGCCCGCCTCGGTGCGCACGAACTGACGCGCCGGCAGGCAGTCGAGCAGTTCGTTGCCGATCAGGATCAGGGGAAGGCCGGCGGGCAGATCATCAAGGCTAGACCCCCAGTTCGGGCTCAGCGGACCGCCTGCGAGCCGTTCGCGCTGGCGCGTGATCAGCGGCGCGCTGGTCTCGATCAGCCAGAGGTCGGCGGCGGCGATGAAGGCGGGGTCCAGCCGGGCGGCGCGCAGGGCGTCCTGCATCAGCACCCCTGTTCCAGGGCCGGCCTCGACCAGCAGCACTCGGGGCGGAGCGCCCATCTCGCGCCAGGTTTCCACCGCCCAAAGCCCAATCAGCTCGCCGAACATCTGCGAGATCATCGGCGCGGTGATGAAGTCGCCGTCCTCCCCCAGCGCCGGCCGCGTCGCATAATAGCCGTCCCGCGGGTCGTGCAGACAGGCGGTCATATACTGGGCGACGGTCATGGGTCCGGTCGCGCTGATTTCGGCGATGAGCCGATCCTTCAGACTCATGCCGCCGGCGGTTCGACCGCCACGACGTCCGTGGCCGGCGGCAACCGGCTGGCTCGCCAGATCAGCCAGGCGCCGGCGATCACCATCGGCACCGACAGAATGATGCCCATGGTCAGGCCGAGCGGGAAGTTGTCGAGGCCGGCGTCGGGCTGGCGAACATTCTCCAGCAGGATGCGGAACAGGCCGTAGAACAGCATGAACAGCCCAGTGACCGCGCCCTGCCGCCGCAGCCAGTGCAGCCGGTGGGTCGCGAGGCGCAGGATCAGGAACAGCAAAAGGCCCTCCAGCGCCGCCTCGTAAAGCTGGCTCGGATGGCGGGGCAAGGCGTCCGGCGCGCCGGGGAAGATGATGCCCCAGGGCAGGGTGGTCGGGCGCCCCCAGAGCTCTCCGTTGATGAAGTTGGCGATGCGGCCGAAGAACAGCCCGAACGGCACGCAGGGCGCGACCAGATCGCCCAGCCGCAACATGTCGATCTTATTGACCAGGGAATAGACCACCAGGGCGATGGTCACGCCGATGAAACCGCCGTGAAACGACATGCCGCCCTTCCAGATGGCGAACACGTCGAGGGGATGGTCGATGTATTGGTCGCGGCCATAGAAGAGCACGGACCCGGCTCTGCCGCCGACGATCACGCCTACGGTGATCCACAGCACCAGGTCGTCGATCTGGCGCGAGCCGACGGGCGGGACGGCTGGCGTCCACAAGTCGGTCTTCTTCACCAGCTGAGCGCAATACCACCAGCCCAGCAGGATACCGGCGATATAGGCCAGGGCGTACCAGCGGATCGCCAAAGGTCCGATGTGGATCAGAACCGGGTCGAAATTCGGGAAGGGCACGCCTGACGCCTCCTATAGCGGTCGCGCTGGTTTAGCAGGCGTGGGTAAATCTTACGCAACGCGACAACAAGGCCGCTTCGCATCCGCCTCGTTTTCCCATAATAAGACACTCATGCAGACTCAGAATCCATTCTTGGACGAGTTTTCCAAACTTACGAACGCGGCCCTGGGCATCGCCCAGGCGGCGGGCGAGGAAGCCAAAACGGCCTTCCGCGCTCAGACCGACAAGCTTGCCGCCGAATTGGATCTTGTTCGCCGCGATGAGTTCGACGCCCTTAAGGCCGAACTCCATGCTTTGCGGGACGAAGTGGAGAGCCTGAAGGCGAAGAAAGCGCCGCGCGCGAAATCTTAAGACGAGAGTTTCGCTCGCCAGAGACAAGAAGCTGGTTGAGACGGACGCCGCGAAGCAGATTAGGCTTCGCACACTGGGGCGATTCATCGGGGTGAAAACCGTGTGGTCGGCTCGTTGGTAGCGATGAGGTTTTCATGGACGCGCCCCACTCCGAGGAAGACGACGTCGATCTGGGCCTCGATCCCC
>FSWT01000507.1_pt1 | contig 9382 bp, 10 predicted proteins | sample 1638051 | NCBI WGS metagenome assembly FSWT01 (sample SAMEA3914788, study PRJEB12502) | metagenome | biome: forest; material: soil | place: Canada | collected 2011-07-03 | depth 0.1 m
CTGTCGGTGTATTCGCGCGCCGTCTTGGTCACCAGCGAATAGCCGTTGTAGTCCAGCCAATCGACCAGCGGCCGGATCGGCGAATAGTCCTCATTCTCGACCAGGGCAGTGTAGTAGTAGGCCCGGGTCAAAAGGCCGCGGGTGCGAAACTCGGCCAGCAGCTTCTTGTAGTCGATGTCGAAGCCGAGGCTCTTGGCGGCCGAGTAGAGATTGGCCCCGTCGATAAAGAGGGCGATGCGGTCGGTTGGGTAAAATGTCATGATTTCAAATGCCTTATTGAAATGTTCGACGACGCCGTCCTGATCGCTCTTGGGAGTAGCCTGGCTGGGAGGTTTGGCTCGCGCGAGGCCTTGCTGGAGGCGGCGCTGGACAATTTTCCGGCCGCCGGGCTCAAGCTGGTGACGCGATCTTCGTGGTGGCGCTCGGCCTCCTGGCCTGACCCTGGGAAGCCTGACTACCTCAATGGTCTGGCTCTTGTCGAGACGGCGCTGTCGCCGCGCGAGACCCTGGCGGCGCTACGCCGCATCGAGGTTGCGTTCGGGCGCCGGCGCGAGGCGGAAAATGCTCCGCGCACGCTCGATCTGGACCTCATCGCCCACGGCCGTACGCGGCTGGATGGCGCGGAGCTGACCCTGCCGCATCCGCGCGCGCACGAGCGGCTGTTCGTCATGGGTCCGCTGGCCGAGATCGCGTCGGAGTGGCGCCATCCCGTGTTGGGCGAGACGGCTAAGGCGCTGGCGGCGAAGGCGAGCGTCGGGACCGACGCGGCGCCGGTCTAGAGGCACTCGCCTGCAAAGGGGTCGCGCGGCTTTTTCAAGCCGGCCAGCATCCGATCGAGGGTCGAGGCGGCGGTCAGTTCCTCGACAATGGACTTCACCTGGCCGTAGCTGGACCCGAGGCAGATGTCGGCCTTCAGCGGATCGGGATCGGCCGCCAGCTTGTCGTGATAGCCCTTGTCGGTGGCGGCCAGGCCCGCCTGCACGGAATCGCGGGTCTGGTCAGCTGCGAGCTTGGCGTTGGCGACGATGGCCGCCTCGGTGGCTGCGCGCAAGGTTGCGTAGCGCGCCTCGCCGTCCGGCCCCAGGCTGTCGCCGCACGCTTCCATCTGGGCGTGGCCCTCGGCCAACAGGCCCCAGAGGCAGATGGTCGATGACTCCGCCAGCGCCATGGATGGCGCGAAGACGAGCACGAGGGCGAGAATCAGGAACTTGCGCACACCATCAGCCTAGCCGCCGGCGGCCCGGTCACAAGCCGCCGGCGCGCGAGAATTTCAGGTCTTCGCCTCTCGCCGGAAGGTCGAAACCGGCCAGAGCGGCGAGAGGTAGTCGAGGCGCTGATAATGGCCCTCGCGCAGGTCCGAGAAGCGGTAGGCGTTCTCCGGATCGTCGGCCTGGCGGAACTCGGTCGGGGAGACGGCCAGGAGGGCCGGTCGGCCACCTTCGACAAAGGTCAGGCCTCCCTCGACGGCGAAGATTTCGCGGTCGTAGTCGCCGCTGAACCGGCCGACGCAGGCGGCGAGTTCGGCCACGCTCAGGGCGATGGGCGTCGCGCTCACCTCGTCCAGGTCAAGGGCCGCGCGGATCACGCCCCGCGTCACCTTGTCGAACGGGAAGAGGTAGAGGTTGGAGAGGACGACGGTGGTCAGGTCCTCGTCGCGGAAATGCAGCATGTGCGAGGCGAAGCCGCTGATGCCGCCGGTGTGGTGCCAGGCGCGCCGACCCTCATAGTTGGCCGTGCCCCAACCGAAGCCGTACGGGAACACCGAGCCGTCGTTCATCGTCGTCGGCGTCAGCATGGTCTTCAGGGTCTCCGCGGAGATCAGCCGGCCCGTCCTGACGGCTCGATCCCATTTGGCGAGGTCGTCCAGCGTCGAGCCCAGGGCGCCGGCGGCGTGCGACCAGCTCATGGCGTCCAGGCGAGCATTGTGAAAGCGCTTGCGGCCGCGCACATAGCCATAGGCGCGCTTGGGCGTGATCGCCTCGTGGCGCAGCATGCCGGTATGGTCCATGCCGAGGGGCGCGAAGATCTCATCGCGCAAGAAGTCCTCGTAGCGCTTGCCGCTGACCGTCGCGATGATCGCGCCCAACAGCAGATAGCCGGAGTTGTTATAGTCGTAGCGTTCACCCGGCTCGAAGGCGAAGGGCTGGGTGCGGATGAGCTCGAGCACCTCTTCGACCGGCGGGTTAGGGCGTTTCGTCCGGTCGATCTGGCTGCTGTCGTGGCTCCAGATTCCCGAGGTGTGGTTGAGCAACCGGCGCGCGCTGACGGTGCGCCCGCGCGCCGGCCAGTCGGGCAGCCAGGTCTCGATCGGCGCGTCGATGGAGAGCTGGCCGCGCTCGGCCAGCATCATGATCGCCACGGCGGTGAACTGCTTGGTCAGGGAGGCGATGCGGAAGACCGCGTCGGGGGTCAGCGGAACCGCCCACTCGATATTGGCCATTCCATAGGCCTTGCGATGGATGAACGCGCCGTCCCTGATCACCGCTATGGCCGCGCCCGGGCCGCCGGACTCAAGCTCGGCGGCGAGCACCGCGTCGATCCGCCCTTCGATGGAATTTTGCATGGCCGCCCCTTTGATTTTCAGGGCGCGGAAACTATGCAGAAATCCGCGGCGAGGGCAGGCTTGAACTTAACTATATCGGCCCCATTCTCAGTATAGAGGCAGGGCGCATTGCGCGCCGTTTCTCGCGCGAAGGGGCCATAAGCGCTCTCCGGGCCTCTATGCCGCGTTGCAAAAAAGGCCGCCAGCCTCTATCTTATTTGGCTCCATCCCTGTTCGAGAGACTCCATGGCCCGCGTCACCGTCGAAGATTGCGTCGAAAAGGTCCCCAACCGCTTCAACCTCGTCCTCCTGGCCGCGCACCGCGCCCGGGCGGTCTCGGCTGGCGCGCCGCTGATGGTCGACCGCGACAACGACAAGAACCCGGTGGTCGCCTTGCGCGAAATCGCCGACGACGTGGTGGACTCCGAGGCCCTGCGCGAAGGCCTGATCGTCAGCCTGCAACGCGTCGATGAGCATTCGGACGCCGAGGAAGAGGCGGAAACGCTCGCCCTGCTGGCCGATCCGCAGCACCAGCACATGAGCGAACAGGAACTGGTTCGCGCCCTGCAGAGCGACCGCGACGGCGGTCAAGAGGAGCGGTACTGAGCCCGCCGGGCGCAGAACCACTTCCCCTGGCGACGGTCGAACCCGCCGCCACACCCCCGGACGCGCGCCCCGAGGCGCCAAAGGCCAAGCGCCGCTCGCAGACCCTGCTGCGTCAGTATGAGCTGATCGAGAAGGTCAAGAGCTACGACCCGACGGCCGACGAGGGGCTGCTCAACCGCGCCTATGTCTACGCCATGCGCATGCACGGCTCGCAGACCCGCGCTTCGGGCGACCCGTATTTCGCCCATCCGATCGAGGTCGCCGGCATCCTGACCGACTATCGGCTGGACACCGCCTCGATCGTCACCGCGCTGCTGCACGACGTCATCGAGGACACCCCGGTCAGCCGTGAGGACATCGAGGGCCTGTTCGGCGCCGAGATCGCCGAACTGGTCGAGGGCGTCACCAAGCTGTCGCGGCTGGAGCTGACCGCCGAGCACACCCGCCAGGCGGAGAACCTGCGCAAGTTCATCCTGGCCATCTCCAAGGACGTCCGCGTCCTGATGGTCAAGCTGGCCGACCGGCTGCACAATATGCGCACGCTTGGATTCATCCCCGAGGCGGCGCGGCGCGAGCGCATCGCGCGCGAGACCATCGACATCTACGCCCCGCTGGCCCGCTCGATCGGCTGCCACCGCATCTGCACAGAGCTCGAGGAGCTGGCGTTCAAGCACCTCAACCCGATCGCCCGCGACGCCATCGTGCGGCGGCTGGAGACCCTGCGCGGCAGCCAGGGCGAGGCGGTGGCTGTGGTCTCGGGCGAAATCGTCGCCAAGCTGGAGGCGGCGGGCCTGCCGGCCAGGGTCTATGGCCGCGAAAAGCATCCCTATTCGATCTGGCGCAAACTGCAGCGCAAGTCGATCAGCTTCTACCAGCTCTCGGACATCTATGCCTTCAGGGTCATCCTCGACTCTGAGGAGGACTGCTATCGCGCGCTCGGCGTCATCCACCGCGCCTGGCCGTGTGTGCCGGAACGGTTCAAGGACTTCATCTCGACGCCCAAACGCAACAACTACCGCTCGCTGCACACCACGGTCATGGGGCCGCGCGGCATGCGCATCGAGATGCAGATCCGCACCGAGGCCATGGACCGGGTCGCCGAGGATGGGGTCGCGGCGCACTGGCGCTACAAGGACACCTCCTACGGCTTCGACCCCGAGGCCATGGAGGCCGCCGGTGGGCGCGATCCGCTGGTCAATCTGCGCCACCTGGTTCAGGTGCTCGAGCACGGCGGCGACGCCGAGGACCTGGTCGAGCACGCCAAGCTCGAAATGTTCGTCGACCAGGTGTTTGTCTTTACCCCTAAGGGCCGGCTGATCAGCCTGCCGCGCGGCGCCATGCCGCTGGACTTCGCCTATGCGGTTCACTCCGACGTCGGCGACACCACCGTCGGCGTCAAGATCAATGGCGAGCTTCGCCCCCTGCGCATGCCGCTGACCAACGGCGACGTGGTCGAGGTGATCCGAGGCGCGACGCCGACCGCGCATCCGGAATGGCGCTCGCTGGCCATCACCGGCCGCGCCCGCTCTGCCATCCGCCGCCACATCCGCCAGACCGAGAAGGAGGAGTTCATCCGCCTCGGCCGCGCCTCGATCGACCAGACCCTGGAGCGCGCCGGCAAGTCGCGCGCGGTAGTCTCGCTGCGTCCGGCGCTCGACAGGTTCGGGGTGGCCACGGAGGATGAGCTGTTCGACGCCATCGGCCGCGGCCGCGTCACGCCGGCCCAGGCGCTCGACGCGCTCTTCCCCGGCATGAAGGAGAGCGAAAAGGCCTCCGCCGCCGCCCGTCGCCGGATAGAGGACGGCGTCGGCGCCCGGCTCTATGTGCGTGGCGGCGGCCTGACGCCTGGCGTGTCGCTGCATTTCGGCGAGTGCTGCAATCCGCTGCCCGGCGACCGTATCGTCGGCATCCTGCAGCCCGGCGGCTCCGGCCTGATGGTGCACGCGATCGATTGCTCGCGACTGGAGGAATACGAGGATCGCGACGACCTCTGGCGCGACCTGCAATGGACGCCGCAGGCCGAGGCCAACACCGTCTCCCAGGCCCGGCTGACCGCGACCATCCGCAACGCGCCCGGCGTGCTCGGCCAAGCCTGCACCATCATCGGCGAGGCCGGCGGCAACATCATCGGCCTGCACATGGATCACAGGCAGTCCGATTTCTTCGACGTCGATATCGATCTCGAGGTCCGTGACGCCCGCCACCTGACCAATATCGCCGCGGCGCTCCGCGCCTGCCCCCCGATCGAGACGGTAGAGCGGGCGAGGGGTTAGGCGCCTTTTCCGCCGGCCCCGAACGCGGTATCGACCCACCCCATGACAAACGACGACGTCCTCGCTGAATTTCGGGCTTCCGGCGCGCTCAGGGAGGGGCATTTCATCCTCTCCTCGGGCCTGCATTCGGGAGTCTTCCTGCAGAAGAACCTGGTCTTCATGCATCCGGACCGCTGCGAGCGGCTGTGCGCGGCCCTGGCGGCGAAGATCCGGGCGCAGGTGGGCGAGGTGGATGTCTGCGTCTCGCCGGCCGTCGGCGGCATCATTCCAGGCTATGAAACCGCGCGCCAGCTGGGCGTGCCGTCCATCTATGTCGAGCGCGAGGGCGGGGTGTTCAAATTCCGCCGCGCCTTTTCCCTCCCGCCAGGCGCGCGCATCGCCATGGTCGAGGATATCGTCTCGACCGGCCTTTCATCGCGCGAGTGCGTCGAGGCCATCCAGGCGGCCGGCGGCAATGTGGTCTGCGCCGCCTGCATCGTCGACCGCTCGGGCGGCCGGGCCGAATCCGGCGTGCCGATGGTGGCGCTGGCGACCCTGGACGTGCCGGCCTATCCGGCCGACGCGCTTCCTCCCGAACTCGCCGCCCTGCCGGCGGAGGACCCTGGCAGCCGGAGGCTGAACGCATGATGAGGCTTAGACTGGGCGTCAATATCGACCATGTGGCGACCATCCGGAACGCCCGCGGCGAGACCTATCCCGACCCGGCCAGAGCCGCCGAGGTGGCCATCGCCGCCGGGGCCGACGGCATCACCGCCCACCTGCGCGAAGACCGCCGGCACATCGCCGATTCCGACATCGACGCCCTGGCCGCCCTGACCAAGCGACGCGGCCGGCCGCTGAACTTCGAGATGGCGGTGACCGACGAGATGCTGGCCATCGCGCTGCGGCACAAGCCGCGCGCCGCCTGCCTGGTGCCCGAGCGGCGCGAGGAAGTGACCACCGAGGGCGGTTTGAACGTCGTCGGCGAGCATAATCGCGTCGCCCCCGTCGTTGGACGCCTGAAGGAGGCCGGGATTCGCGTCTCGCTGTTCATCGAGGCCGATGATCGCCAGATCGCCGCCGCCGCCGATGTCGGCGCCCAGGTGGTCGAGCTGCACACCGGCGCCTACTGCATGGCCGTGCGTGAGCGCCGACCCGAGGCTGAAGCGCTGTACCGGCGGCTTCGCGAGGGCGCGGCCCAGGCCGCGGCGCTGGGCCTCGAAGTGCACGCCGGCCACGGCATCGACTACGAGACGGTGGGCGCCATCGCCGCCATCCCCGAGATCGCCGAACTGAATATCGGCCATTTCCTGATCGGCGAGGCCATCTTCACCGGCCTCGATCCTGCCATCCGGCGCATGCGCGGCCTGATGGACGCCGCCCGCGACGAGGCGGCGGCTTGATCATCGGCATAGGCTCGGACCTGACTGACATCCGGCGCATCGAAAAGACGCTGGGGCGATTCGGCGACCGTTTCATCAGTCGCATCTATACTGAGGTCGAACGCACGCGCTCGGAGCGCAAGCAGGACCGCGCCGCCAGCTACGCCAAGCGTTTCGCCGCCAAGGAGGCTTGCGCCAAGGCGTTGGGCACCGGCCTGAAGCGCGGGGTCTTCTGGCGCGACATGGGGGTGGTCAATCTGCGCTCGGGCCAGCCGACCATGGCGCTGACCGGCGGGGCCGCGGCGCGGTTGGCGGCCATGCTGCCGGATGGCATGCGCGGCGCCATCCATTTGAGCCTCACCGACGACCACCCCTACGCCCAGGCCTTCGTGATCATCGAGGCGCTTGGCTCGGCCGAGCCGGAAGCACAGGTTCGCCCCGTGACGAGCGCCGAGGCCAGGTCATGACTGCTGAGGTTCTGCGAACACGTCAGGCCAAGAAGGGCAAGACCAACTGGATGAACGAGGCCGCCGCCATCATCGGCATGGTGCTGGTCTTTGTTCTGCTGCGCACCCTGATTTTCCAGCCCTTCACCATCCCCTCGGCCTCGGACGAGCCCAACTTCGTGCAGGGCGACTACATCATCGTCTCCAAGGCGGCCTATGGCTGGAGCCACCATTCGATCCCGCTCAGCCCGCCGCTGTTTTCCGGCCGTCTCTTCGGCCGGGCGCCGCAACGGGGCGATGTGGTGGTGTTCAAGCTGCCGCGCGTGCTGGACGGCCACGTCGACTACATCAAGCGGCTGATCGGCCTGCCGGGCGACCGTATCCAGGTGAAGAACGGCATCGTCTACATCAACGGGACGGCAATCCCGCGCACCCAGCTCGGACCCGGCATGGGCGACGTCCAGGCCGGCTATGCGCCCGTGCAGCGCTACATGGAGACGGCCTCGAACGGCCATCGCTACATCATCCAGCAGGACGGGACCAACGGCCCCGCCGACAATACCGGCGTCTATGTCGTGCCGCCGCACTGCTATTTCGTCATGGGCGACAATCGCGACAACTCGCTCGACAGTCGCTTCGACCCGGACATGCCGGTCAGCGCCACCGGCGCGCAGACCTGCGGCTGGGACAGCGCGGTCGATCAGTATCTGCCGCCGGAGGCGGGGGTCGGCTTCGTGCCGGAGGAAAACCTGGTCGGCCGGGCGGTGCTGATCCTGTTTTCGTGGAACCCCGAGGCCGCGGCGCGCGACGGCGGCGGCTTCCTCGGCCTGCGTCCGCGCCGGTTCGCGCGGCCTGTATCCTAGGGCGCGCCGGTGGCCCGCCTTGCTTGCGCCCTAACCAACGTCTAGCTAGGCGCATTGCGCCGCGCCCGGCCCATCGTCTTGAGAGATTCGCCCCTTCCATGACTACAGACGTCAAGAGCGCGCCGGCCGCCAAGGGCGGGGCTGTCCATGAGACGGTCGAGATCGTCAAGACCATCGTCTATGCGCTGCTGATCGCGCTGGTGCTCAGGGTGATCTTCTTCCAGCCCTACACCATCCCCTCGGCTTCTGAAGAGCCCAATCTCTATGAGGGTGACTACATCATCGTCTCCAAGTGGAGCTATGGCTGGAGCAAGCATTCGATCCCGCTCAGCCCGCCGCTGTTCTCCGGCCGCCTCTTTTTCCATGCGCCCGATCGCGGCGACATCGTGGTCTTCAAGCTGCCGCATGACGCGGAATCCAAGGGCACTGACTATATCAAGCGGCTGGTCGGCCTGCCCGGCGATCGCATCCAGGTGAAGGCCGGGCAGCTCTACATCAATGACAAGGCGTTGCCGCTGAAGCCGCTGGCGCCCGGCATGGGCGACGTCGATGAAGACGGTCCGTCGCCGGTCGACCGATTCCAGGAAACCAATCCGAGCGGCCGCTCCTACATCATCCAGCGCGCCCCGGACGATGCGGGCCATGCCGCCAATAATACCGGCGTCTATGTCGTGCCGCCGCACTGCTATTTCATGATGGGCGACAACCGCGACAACTCGCTGGACAGCCGCTTCGACCCCTTCATGCCGATGACCTCGACCGGTTCGGCGACCTGCGCATGGGACGAGAACCTCGATCAGGGCGCGCTGACCGATCCCGACCATCCGGGCGTCGGCTTCGTGCCGGAAGAAGATCTGGTCGGCAAGGCGCAGTTCGTGCTGGCCTCGTGGATGCCGGGCGCCTCGCTGCTCAAGCCCTGGACCTGGATCCACATTCGTCCGGACCGGTTCTTCCATTCGCTGAAATGAACACGCGCGCCGACGCGGTCGAGCGCCTCGAGCGCCGCCTCGGCTACGCGTTCGCTGACCGCGCCCTCCTGGAGCGCGCCCTGACCCATTCGAGCGCGGTCGGGGGCTCGCTCAAGGCGCGCGACAACGAGGTGCTGGAATTCCTCGGCGACCGCGTGATCGGGCTCTTGGCGGCCGAGCGGTTGGCCGAGCTGCATCCCGAAGCGCGCGAGGGCGAGCTTTCGCCGCGGCTCAGCGCGCTGGTCAGCGGCATGGCCTGCGCCGAGGTCGGCCGCCGCATGGGGCTGGGCGATGCGCTGCGGCTGGCGGGCTCGGAGACCAAG
>FSWT01000400.1_pt1 | contig 9373 bp, 6 predicted proteins | sample 1638051 | NCBI WGS metagenome assembly FSWT01 (sample SAMEA3914788, study PRJEB12502) | metagenome | biome: forest; material: soil | place: Canada | collected 2011-07-03 | depth 0.1 m
CGGGCGGGTGTTCGGTCGGGCGCGATGCCCCCCCCCCCCGCCTCAACTGACGCCTTGATCGGCGCCTCGCCCGTCGCCTGGGACGAGGGCGGCGTTCCGCGTTCGCCGCGGTTCGACGACGTCTACTATTCGAGCGCTGGCGGCCTCGCGGAGGCTCGCTCGGTCTTCCTGGACGGCTGCGGGCTGCCGGACGCCTGGGTCGGCCGGTCCCGGTTCGTCGTCGGCGAGCTGGGCTTCGGCACCGGCCTCAACATCCTGGCCCTGCTGGACCTCTGGCGCCGGACGCGTCCCAACCGCGCTCACCTGCAGATCTTCTCGGTCGAGGCCTTTCCGATGTCGGCCGCCGACGCCCGCCGGGCCCTGGCGCTCTGGCCGGAACTCGGCGACCTGGCCCAGGCGTTGCTGGCCTGGTGGCCGCGCCGGGCGACGGGGTTTCACCGGGTGGCGTTCGCCGATCTCGGCGCGAGCCTTGACCTGGCGGTGATGGACGCCGCTGAGGCCCTGGACGCCTGGAGCGGCCGGGCCGACGCCTGGTTCCTCGATGGGTTTTCGCCGTCCCGGAACCCTCAGATGTGGTCGCCCGAGGTCTTGGCCGGCGTTGCGCGGCGCTCCGCGCCCGGCGCGCGGATCGGGACCTTCACCGTCGCCGGCGCGGTGCGGCGCGGCCTGGAGGCGCACGGCTTCCAGGTCGAGAAAAAGCCCGGCTTCGCCGCCAAGCGCGAGCGGCTGGAAGCGCGGGCGCCGACCGCGCCTGCGAGCCCCGCTCCGCGTGCGCCCAGCGTGGCGATCATCGGCGGCGGCATCGCGGGCGCCTCGTTGGCCCGCGCCTTTGTGGCTCTCGGCGTCCGGCCGCTGCTGGTCGAGGCTGTGGCGACGGGCGCCGGCGCCTCCGGCAACGCCGCGGCCCTGGTCATGCCGAGGCTGGACGCCGGGTCCGGACCGATCGGCGCGCTCTACGCCCAGGCGCTGGCCCGCGCCGCCGATCTCTATGACCAGGCGCCGGAAGCCGTCATCGCGCGCGGCGCTATCCAGACCGAGGTCGAGCCGAAGGATGCGGGCCGGTTCGACCGCATCGTGCAGAGCGACCTCTTTGCGGCGGACGCGGTCGAACGCCTGACGCCGGCGGTGGTCTCGGAACGTCTGGGCCAGACGCCCGCGGTCGGCGGTCTCGGCTTCCGCGACGCTCGCGTCGTCGAGCCGTCCAGGGTGCTTGCCGGCTGGCTGCAGGCCGCCGATTGCGTCATCGCCGGGGTGACCGCCGTCGAACCGGCCGGCGAGGCCTGGCGGCTGGTCGATAGTGAAGGCGGCGAGATCGCGCGGGCCGACATCGTCTGCATCGCCTGCGGCCAGGGTGTGGCGCCTCTTGCGTCCGACATGCCGCTCACGGCGCTGCGCGGCCAGGTCAGCATGGCCGCCGGGACGCCGCCCGCCCCGGTCATCGGCGGCGGCTACGCCATCCCAATGCGCGAAGGCCTGCTGTTCGGGGCGACCCACGACCGCGATGACGCTAGCGAGGCGGTGCGAGCCGAGGATCACCGCCGCAACCTCGATCTTCTGGCGACGGTGCTGCCGGCCCTGGCCGTGCGACTGGACCTGGCCGACCTCACCGGCCGCGCCGGCCTGCGGGCGGTGACGCCCGACTTCCTGCCGCTGGCCGGGCCGCTGGCGGCGCCTGGCCTGTTCGTCCTCTCCGGCCTCGGCTCGCGCGGCTTCTGCGCCGCGCCACTGCTGGCCGAGCACATCGCGGCTCTGGCGCTTGGCGCGCCGTCGCCCCTGCCGGCGCCGCTTGCGGAAATCGTGCATCCGGGGCGGTTCGCGGCGCGACGCAACCGCCGTCTTGCGCGTTCAGCAAAGGTTCAGGTGGCCGCCCCCACGTGAAGGCGCGAGGATCGGCCCGTTCAAGGAGGCTAGGCAAACCCCATGTCGCGAAACATCACTTCCAAGGCGATTGGCCTTGCCGCATCGGCGGCGATCCTGGCCGGCGCGGGTCTTTCAGCGCCGGTCGTCAGCGCCCAGCCGGCGGCTGGCCCCAGTCACGGCAATCAGTGTTTTTTGAGAAGCAATATCAACGGCTTCCAGGCCCCGGACGATCGCACCGTCTATATCCGGGTCGGCGTCAGCGACATCTATCGCCTCACCCTGATGGTCGACTGCACCAGCCTTAGCTTTCGGCAGGGGATCGGCCTGGAATCGACCCCAGGCGATCCGTGGATCTGCAGCCCGATCCAGGCGACCGTGGTCTATCGCGATGTGGGCATACACAACCGCTGCCCGGTCAGCGACATCCACAAGCTGACCCCGGACGAAATCGCCGCCCTGCCCAAGCGCGACCTGCCCTGACGCCAGAGCGGGTTGAGGAAAAGTGCGAAGCGGTTTTCCGCCCGCAACCCGCTCTAACGCCGGGAATCGATCACGATGACTTTCATCGTGATCGGGGGCAGGCTTGCGCCCGCCGGGCGCGGCTGATCGGATAGTTTCAAACGTCACGCCGGAAGGGCGACTGCATGCTTAAGGTTCATCACCTCAACAATTCGCGCTCCCAGCGCATCGTCTGGCTCCTTGAGGAACTGGGGCTTGACTACGAGATCGTGCCCTATCAGCGCGACGCCACGACCAATCTGGCGCCGCCGGCGCTGACGCATGTGCATCCGCTCGGCAAGTCGCCGGTGATCGAGGACGGCCCGATCAGGATCGCCGAGTCCGGCGCCATCGTCGAATATGTCGTCGACCGTCACGGCGGCGGCAAGCTGCAGCCCGATCCGAAGTCGAACGAGCACGTCGCCTATAACGAGTGGCTGCACTATTCCGAGGGCTCGGCCATGTTGCCCTTGATGATGAACCTCTACGTCATGCGGCTGGGCGAGGCGGCCGCGCCGCTGGCGCCCCGCATCGAGAGCGAGATCGCCAACAACCTCAGCTATATTTCCGGCGCGCTGGGCGACCGCGACTATCTGATGGGCGAGTTCTCGGGCGCCGACCTGCAGATCAGTTTCGTGATGGAGGTGGCGCGCGCCTTCGGCAAGCTGGCCGCCTATCCCAACCTTGTCGCCTATCTGGCGCGGCTGCATGCCCGGCCGGCGTTCAAGCGCTCGCTGGAAAAGGGCGGGGCCTACAACCTGGCCAGCTAGGCCCGCCGAACCCGCGTGCGGGCGAGCGCCGCTTAGGCCAGGATGGGGCGAGTGATTCGTATCACCCCGGAGGTCTCAGCCCTTGCCCGACAGCGGCGTTTCAGCCCGCTCCTTCGCGCCGAAAACCAAGGTGCTGGACGGCAAGGTGGTGCTGGTCACCGGCGGCACTGGCTCGTTCGGCCGCCGCTTCGTGCATCGAGCGCTGGCCGAATACGCCCCGAAGAAGCTGATCGTCTTCTCGCGCGACGAGCTGAAGCAGTACGACATGCAGGCCGAGCTGCGTGAGGCCTTCCCGGCCGAGGTCTACGCCAAGATGCGGTTCTTCCTAGGGGACGTGCGCGACCGCGAGCGGCTGACGCTGGCCCTGCGCGGCGTCGATATCGTCATCCATGCCGCGGCGCTGAAGCAGGTGCCGGCGGCCGAGTACAACCCGTCCGAATGCATCCACACCAATGTGCTGGGCGCCGAGAACGTGGTCTGGGCCAGCCTGAGCAATCGGGTCAAGCGGGTGGTGGCGCTTTCCACCGACAAGGCCTGCAACCCGATCAATCTCTATGGCGCGACCAAGCTCGCCTCGGACAAGACCTTCGTAGCGGCCAACAACCTGGCCGGTGATATCGGCACCCGGTTCGCCGTCGTGCGCTATGGCAACGTGGCCGGCTCGCGCGGCAGTGTCGCGCCGCTCTTCCAGCGCCTGGTCGCCCAGGGCGCGGCCGATCTGCCGATCACCGATCCGCGCATGACGCGGTTCTGGATATCCCTCGATCAGGGCGTCGATTTCGTGCTGTCCTCGATGGAGATGATGCGCGGCGGCGAGATCTTCGTGCCCAAGATCGGCTCGATGACCATGCCCGAGGTGGCGACGGCGCTGGCGCCAGGCCTGGCGCAGCGCACGGTGGGCATCCGGCCCGGCGAGAAGCTGCACGAGATGATGATCTCCGGCGACGACGCCCGCATGACCGCCGAACTCGACGACCGCTATGTGATCGAACCGCAGTTCGTCGAATACACCCGCAAATCGTTCAGGGCCGAGGGCGGCAAGGCCGTGGCCGACGGCTTCGTCTATTCCAGCGACACCAATGAGGAGTGGCTGGACGCCGCGGGCTTGCGGACCCTGCTCGCCGGCCATGGCTGAGTTTCTTCCCTACGGCCGCCAGACCATCGAGGACGACGATGTCGCCGCCGTGGTCGAGGCGCTGCGGGCCGACTACCTGACCACTGGCCCCCGGGTGGAGGCCTTCGAGCGGGCCTTTGCCGAGACGGTGGGCGCCGGCTACGCGGTGGCCTGTTCCAGCGGCACCGCGGCCCTGCACCTGGCCATGCTGGCGCTCGACCTGAAGCCGGGCGAGGTGGTGGTCGCCCCGGCCATCACCTTCGCGGCCACCGCCAACTGCGCCCGCTATCAGGGCGCGGAGGTGGTGTTCGCCGATGTCGATCCCGACACCGGCCTGATGACTCCGCAGACCTTCGAGGCGGCGCTCTCCCGGCTGGATGGCCGACGCCTCGCCGCCGTTCTGCCGGTGCATCTGGGCGGCGCCACGGTCGACCTGCCGGGAGTCAAAAGCCTCGCTGGCGGCGCGCCGCTGGTCGAGGACGCCTGCCACGCCCTGGGCACGACCATGAGCTTCGGCAATATGCCCGAGCAGGTCGGGGACGGCCGCCATGGAGCGATGGCCTGCTTCTCCTTCCATCCGGTCAAGACCATCACCACCGCCGAGGGCGGCATGGTGACCACCAACGATCCGGGCGTGGCCGAGCGCTTGAGGCTGTTCCGCAGCCACGGCATCGTTCGCGATCCGGCCCTGTTCGTCGATCCGCCGGCTGCGCCGGAGCCCTGGCTCTACGAGATGCAGGCCCTGGGCTACAATTATCGGCTGCCGGACCTGCTCTGCGCGCTCGGCATGAGCCAGCTTGCCAAGCTGCCGAGGTTCGCCCGGCGGCGGCGAGAGCTGACCATCCGCTACTGGAGCCTCCTGGCGCGGCTTTCGCCGGTGGTCCGCGCCGTCGCGCCGCCGCCGGGGTGCGATCCGGCCCTGCATCTCTTCATCGCCCTGATCGATTTCGAAGCGGCGGGGCTGACCCGCGCCGAGGTCATGGGCGCCCTGGCGGCGCGCGGGATTGGCAGCCAGGTTCACTACATCCCGGTGCATCGCCAGCCCTATTATCGCGAGCGCTACGGCGACCTCGATCTGCCGGGCGCCGATGCCTACTACGCCCGCTGCCTCAGCCTGCCGCTCTATCCAGACATGGCGGACGACGACCCGGACCGCGTGGTGGAGGCCTTGGCCGAGGTGCTGGGACTGGTCTGACCATCCCTAGAGCAGTGAGGCGTCGAGGCCCGGAAAGAAGCGGTGGGCGAGCCAATCCGGCAGGATGTATTGCGGAAACGACGTCGAAGAGTTGGTCGCGTGGGTCAGGTGCAGGCAAAGGCCTGTCTGGTCGCTCAGCAGATGCACGTTGAAACCATTGGCCATGGCGGCCCAAAGCAACGGGGTGTCCTCGCCCCATGACCTTGCGGGGAATTTGCCGGCTTCCCAGACTTTGCGCCTGAAAACATAGCTGAATCCAAAGCCCAGGTGCAGGTTGTCGCGTTCGTCGCTTGGCGGAAGCCGGGTCAGGTGGATATCCGGGCTGCTCGACCAGATGAAGCTGGGCGCGTCCTTGTTCAAAAGGTCCCAATACCCGAACTGCTTGTGGACTTTGCTGTACACGAAGAAGGAGGTCAGCTTCACGAAGTCGACGCCGCCGTTCTCCATGAAGGACGTCATGATCCGTATGTAGCCTGGCGCATAGTAATCATCGTCGTCGAACTGAGCGATGATGGGGGCGGTCGCCTGTTCGACGGCGATATTGCGCTTCTCGCCGAGCGGCGTACGCGCCGGCAAATGGACATAGCGCACGCGCGGGTCGGCGAGGTTCGACATGAAGTCGGATTTCGCCTCGCTGTCGTCGACGACGATCCACTCCAGCGGCTCGACGTCCTGGGCCACGAACGCCGCATAGATGCGCGGCAGAAAGTCCGGCCGGTCGTGCGTGGGCGTTATGATGCTGACCAGAGGCGTGAGCATGTCGGTTGGCAACACACCACCGGACCGCTGTCAAACCGTTGGGCGGCTAGACGGCCTCGTCGAGGATGCCGTCCAGGCCCTGTTCGCGCACCTTGCGATAGAGGGTCGAGCGGCCGATGCCGAGGCGGCGGGCCACCTCGCTCATGTGGCCGGAATAGATCTCGATGGCGAGCTGGATCAGGTCGCGCTCGATGTCCTCCAGCGTGCGCAGGTGGCCGCGTTCGTCGAGGATGCGCACCGGTGAATCCATCGGCAGATCGTCCATCAGCTCCTGGGCGCTCGGCGTCGCCGCAGCCCCGGCGTGGGCTTCCGGCGCCGGCGCGTTCAGCCCGGATATGGCCGGGAAGTCGTAAGGCTGCAGATAGGGCGCGTCCGACAGCACGATGGCGCGGTAGATGGCGTTTTCCAGCTGGCGGACATTGCCTGGCCACTCATGCGTCTGCAGCAGCGCCATGGTCTCGGGCGAGGCCCCCTGCACCCGCTTGCCCTCTTCGACGTTGAAGCGGCGGATGAAGTGCTCGGTCAGGGCCGGAATGTCCTCGCGCCGGGCGCGCAGCGGCGGCAACTCGATGGGGAAGACGTTCAGGCGATAGTAGAGGTCCTCGCGGAACCGGCCCTCGGCCACTTGCTGGGCGAGGTCACGATTGGTCGCCGAGATAATGCGGACGTCGACACGCTGGGAGCGCTTGGAGCCGATCGGGTCGATCTCGCTTTCCTGCAGCGCGCGCAGCAGTTTGACCTGCATGTCGAGCGGCAGCTCGCCGATCTCGTCGAGGAAAAGGACGCCGCCATTGGCTTCCTGGAACTTGCCCAGATGCTTGTCGGTGGCGCCGGTGAAACTGCCCTTTTCGTGGCCGAACAGGATGGATTCGACCAGGTTTTCCGGAATGGCGCCGCAGTTGACGGTGACCAGCGGCTTGCCGGCCCGGTCGGAGCCACCGTGCACGGCCCGCGCGATCTGTTCCTTGCCGACGCCGCTTTCGCCGAGCAGCAGGATCGGAATGTTCGACTTGGCGGCGCGCTCGCCCAGCCGCATGACCACCGACATGGCCGGCGAGGCGCCGATCAGTTCGGAAAAGGTGATGCGGCCGCCGGCGCGCTTCTTCAGCCGGTCGACCTCGCCCTTCAGGTCGCCCATCTGCAGGGCGTTGCGGATCGAGACCATGATCCGCTCCGGCGAGGCCGGTTTAACGAAGAAATCCTGCGCCCCAGCCTGCATGGCCTGGACCACGGTGTCGATCCCGCCTGTCGCGGTCAGCACCACCACCGGCTGGTTGAAGCCGCGCGAGCGCAGCTCCTTCAGGGTTTCGAGGCCTCCGAGGCCCGGCATGTTCAGGTCGAGCATGATAGCGTCGGCCGCAGCGCCGCCGACCAGCCTGTCGATCGCCTGCTCGCCCGTCTCGGCTTGGGCCACGGCCAAGCCTTCGCGCTCCAGCACGGCCTGAATCAGCCGACGCTGGGTCGGATCGTCATCGACGACAAGAACCGTCTTGGCCATGCAACACCCGTCCACCGTAAAGCCGCCGGCCCTCATTGAGGCCGGCTGATTGTGCGTCCCGTTTTAGGGCGCCCAGGTAAAGGCGGGGTTTCGCAGACCTTGGTCGAAGGTTAACGGGGGCTGGTGTGCTGGATTTGAAGTTCGCCCACTGATTGGGTCAATCTCAGCGCGAACTTCAAATCCAAGAAGCACACCAGGAATCAAATGTTTCCAGGGTGGCTTTTGATTCCGAAATTCGCTCCAGGCCTGCCACATGACGCTGGCGAATTTCGGAATCGCCACACAGGTCCCAGCGCCTTTCGTTTGCGAGCCGGCGGCCGGCGGGCCATAGATTTTCCATGACCCTGCACGCCAAACCGGAAGCCGCCGGCGAAGCCCTGCCCGAATGGCGGCTGGACGATCTCTTCTCCGGCCGCGACGACCCGCGCATCGAGCTGGAGCTCGCCGAGGCGGCGCACGTCAACGCCGCCTTGCTGGCCCTGAAAGGCGCCTTTGTCGGCGCTCGCGCCGACCCGGAACGGCTGGGCCGGCTGCTGGCCGAGGCGATCGGCCTCTACGAGGCGGCGACCAACAAGCTCTGGGCCGTTGGCGCTTACGCGTCGCTGGCCACCTCGGTGGCGCGGGACGACCCGGCCTGGGCCAAGTTCGAGGCCGATATCCGCGAGCGCAGCAGCCAGATCGGCGCGGAGGTGCTGTTTTTTACCCTGGAGCTGAACGAGCTGGAGGAGTGGGAGATCGAGGCGGCGCTGCGCATCGACGCCGAGGCCGCGGCCTGGCGGCCATGGCTGCGGCGTGTCCGTCTCGGCCGCCCGCACGAGCTGACCGGCGATCTGGAGCGGCTGCTGCTCGACCGTGCCCCGTCGGTGGCCAACTGGACGCGGCTCTATGACGAGACCCTGAGCCGGCTGGTGGTGCGGGCCGGCCGCGATGATCTGACCCTGGCCGAAGCGCTGAACCGGCTGTCCGATCCGGACCCCGCCCAGCGCGAACAGGCCGCCGGCGCTCTGGCCAAGGCCCTGGAGGCGCAGACCCCGGTGCTTGGCCTCAGCCTCAACACCGTCGCCCAGGAAAAACAGGTCGAGGATCGCTGGCGCAGGTTCGAAACGCCGGCCGCCGCCCGTCACCTGGCCAACGAGGTCGACGCCGAGGCGGTCGACGCGCTCGAGGCCGCGGTCGTCGAGCACTATCCCAGCCTGTCGCATCGCTACTATGCGCTGAAGGCCAGGCTGATGGGCAAGCCGGCGTTGGACCACTGGGACCGCAACGCCCCGCTCGATGCGGCGACGCCGCGTCAGTACGGCTGGACCGAGGCCAAGGCGATGGTGCTGGACGCCTACGCTTCGCTGGCGCCGGGCTTCGCCGACCGCGCCCAGGTCTTTTTCGAACAGCCCTGGATCGACGCCCGGCCGCGGCCCGGCAAGTCGTCCGGCGCCTATTCACATCCGGTCACCGCCGACCGGCATCCTTACGTCTTCCTGAACTATATGGGCGAGCGGCGCGATGTGCTGACGCTCGCACACGAGCTCGGCCATGCCGTGCACCAGACCCTGGCCGCCCCGCTTGGCACGCTGCTGGCCGACACGCCGCTGACCCTGGCCGAGACCGCTTCGATCTTCGGCGAGGGCCTGGTGTTCGAGCGCCTCTTGGCCGAGGCCGCGCCGGCCGACCGCCGCGCCCTC
>FSWT01000724.1_pt1 | contig 9345 bp, 6 predicted proteins | sample 1638051 | NCBI WGS metagenome assembly FSWT01 (sample SAMEA3914788, study PRJEB12502) | metagenome | biome: forest; material: soil | place: Canada | collected 2011-07-03 | depth 0.1 m
AGGGACGGTGATATTCGAAGTGCTGTTCGGCGTGCAGCCCGCCGCCGCCTCCACCGCCGCCGCCGCCAGGGGCGCGTTCGATTCCGCTGGGGTTCTTGCCCGAGCCGAACCAGGGCTGGCCGATCTTGGGCCTGAGGAAATAGTCGGGATCGAACTGGGCGCTGGCCTGGGCGAAGGTCGGCGGGGCGATAATGCCGCCGGCCTCGGTCTTCTTGGCGTGGTCCTCGTCGGAATAGACGGGATTGTCGTCCCCGACCGAGCGGGCGAACATCAGGATGTGGCTCGCTTCGACGGGAAATTTCTTTGCGGTCATGGCGTTTCCTCTCAAGTGCGGTCTTATCCGCGCACCTCAGCCGGCTTGAACGCCGCCGTCAACCGCGTTCGGGGGCTGCCCTCACGGCATGCATGGGACTTAATCGTTCGCTGTCTCCGCGCGCGGCCGCGCGGCCGGCCGCCAGCGCCAGCAGGATCGATGGCGCGATGATCGCCGCCCCCAGATAGAAGGCGCCGTTGATGTTGATCATCAAAAGCGCCAGGCCCAACTGCGGCCCTACCACCCGCGCCAGGGCCCCGGTGGCGTTATTCAGCCCCATGATCTGACCCTGGTGGTCGGGATCGACGCTGCGCGACAAGAGCGCCCCGGAATTGGGGAAGGCCACCGACTGCGACAGCGCCATCAGCGCCATCAGCGCTACGGTGTAGCCGCCGCCGGGCGAAATCGTCTGCAGGAAGTTGCACAGCACAGCGCCCGCCATGCCTACCGCCAGCATTCGGCCCTCGCCGAAGCGGCGCGACAGCGGCCCGGTGAGCAGGAACTGGCAGCCGGCCGAGACCGCGCCGGTCACCCCGAAGCAAAGCCCGATCTCGCGCGGCTCCCAGCCGAACCGGTGCCGGGCCCAGAGTGCGAATGTGCTCTCGATGGCGGTAAAGGCGATGCCGACCGAGAAGGTCAGCAGCATCAGTCGGCCGACCACCGGATGGCGAACGGCGAAGCCGAACATCACCCAGCGGCTGGGCTGCGGGCCGATATCGTGGCGGCGCTCGCGGCTTTCCTTGACGATCAGGGCGATGCCGATGGCCGAACAGGCCGCCAGACCTGAAGAGACCAGCAGCGGCAGGTGATAGCCGGCCGTGCCCGCCGAGGGGTTGGCCAGGACGCCGCCGACGAAGGGACCGAGGATGAAGCCCAGATTATAGGCCGCGCCGAGCCTTGCCATCCGGCCGGCGCGCAGCTCCACCGGGGTCACATCGGCGATATAGCCCTGCACCACCGAGCCGTTGCCGGCCGCCATGCCGCCGATAATCCGGATGACGATGGCGAACCAGATATTGGGCGCGAACGCCAGCGCCCCGTAGCAAAGGCAGTTGGCCGCGACCGTCCAGATCAGGATCGGCTTGCGCCCCAGCCGGTCGGAAAGCTTGCCCCAGAAGGGCTCGCCGATGAAAGAGCCGACCGAATAGGCCGAAAAGACCAGACCGATCTGCCAGGGCGCGGCGTGGAAGGAGGCCGCGTAGAAGGGCAGGAACGGCACGATCACGCCGAAGCCCATCATGTTGATGAACATCACCGACAAGAGGGTATAGAGCGCGGCGGATGAGGCCCGCCCGCCCGAAGCATCCTGATCGGCGGTCATATACGGGCAGATAGTCCGCCTCGCCGTTCGCCACAAGCCGCGCTCGTTTATTCCGGCGCCCGAGGGCCGCCAGCGTGGCGCCCGAGCATCAGCCGGAAGGGTTTTTCGTCTATGAGGAAGCGAAAGTCGCGATCAACACCACACGGTTGAACGCGGCGCCAGAGCGGGCCTACAGAAAAGTGCGAAGCGGTTTTCCGCCCGCAACCCGCTCTAACTCTTGAGGATCGATCACGTTTATCAGTTTGGATTGCTTCAATCCAAACTCATCGTGATCCAGGTCGACGGCCGGGTTCGGCGCGTCAGCGCGGGGCCAGGATCATGATCATCTGGCGGCCCTCCATGCGCGGCTCGTACTCGACCTTGGCCACGGGGTCGAAGTCGGCGCGGACCTGCTGCAGCAGCTTCATGCCAAGCTCAGGGTGGCGCATCTCGCCGCCGCGGAAACGCAGCGTGACCTTCACCTTGTCGCCCTCTTCGAAGAAGCGGTGCATGGCGCGGGCCTTGACGTCATAGTCGTGTGTGTCGATGTTCGGGCGCAGCTTGATCTCTTTGATTTCGACCAGCTTTTGGCGCTTGCGGGCCGCGCCCTTCTTCTTCTGCTCTTCGAACTTGTACTTGCCGTAGTCGAGGATCTTGCAGACCGGCGGATCGGAGTTCGGAGAGACCTCGACCAGGTCCAGACCGGCCTCTTCGGCGGCCTCGAGGGCGGAGGCGGTGGGCATGACGCCCTGCTTTTCACCGTGCTCGTCGATCAGGAGCACGCGGGGAACACGGATATCTTCATTGATGCGCGGGCCGTCCTTGGACGGGGGCGCTGGCATGGGACGACGAATAGGCAAGTTCTCCTGGAACCGTTGAGAGGCGAAGCATAGAGCCTGAAACCTTACGCTTCCGCTGACATATGACCAAGCGCCTAGCGCCGATCAAGGCGTCCGGCGAAAAGCATCGTTCGGCATGACGGGGACGAGCCGGGCGACGGCGGCGATCGCATCAGTGACTGGCAGCTCGTTCAGGTCCTGCGCCTGCAGCACCGCCACATGGCCGCGCGGGCCACAAAGGGTTGGATCGGAAGCGGCGGAAAACAGCACCAGGGTCGGCGCGCCGGCCGCGGCGATCAGGTGGATGGGGCCGGTGTCATTGCCAACGGCGAGCGTCGCGCGGGCGCCCAGGGCGGCGATCTGCGCGAAATCCGTGCGGCCGGTGAGGTCGCGCGCCTGCACCTTGCGCTGGATAGCCATGGCCAGCGCGCTCTCCTGCGGGCCGCCGACCACCAGCACGTCCAGGCCGCGATCGCGCAGGTGCTGGCCAAGCTCGGCGAAGCGCTCGACCGGCCAGCGCTTTTCCGGCCGATGCGCCGAGGCGCCGGGCACCAGCAGCGCATAGGGCCGGGCGGTGCCGGCCGAACTCATCGGGCGCGCGGCGCCGGTCTTCTTGATGATCCAGCTCAGGTCCGCCGGCGGCGCCGAGCCGGGCGTCAGCGGCGCGTCGGGCCAGATGCCGGCCTCCTGCAGCTGCTCGGCCTGGCGCTCCAGGGTGTGCATCTTGCCGCGATCGCGGTTGCGGTGCGGCAGGCTGGCGCCGACCGCGACGCCCGACCATTCCGGCGGAAACGGCCGCAGGAGCTGGAAATAGAGGTTCGACCGAGACGAGGTCTGCAGGTCGTAGACCCGGTCGTATTGGGCCGCGCGCAGGCGGCTGATCATCGACAGGGTCTCACCGATCCCGGCCGAACGCCCGTCGGGCTCGACCGCGTTGAAATAGGGGCTGGCCCTGGCCAGGGCCTCGAACGGCGAGGTGGTCAAAAGCGTGATGTGAGCGTCCGGATGCGCCTCGCGGATGTGCTTCATCGCCGCCAGCGCCTGGACGAAATCGCCGAGCGCGCCGAGCTTGATCACCAGGATCTTTTTAATTTCACGCGTCTTGCGGCTCACAGATGGCCCCCGAGCAGACCGACATAGACGTCGAGGGTGGCTTCGCACATGGCCGCGGCCGAATAAAGTCGCCGCGCGCGCGCCTGGCCGGCCGCGCCCATGCGGGCGCGTCGTTCGGGGCCGGCGGCGATAGCCTCGCCCATGACCGCGGCGAGGGCGTCAGCGTCGCCGGGCTTGAACAGCCAGCCGGTCTCGCCGGCGACGACGGTTTCGCGCGGCGCGCCGTGGTCGGCGGCGATGATCGGCCGGCCCATCGCCTGCGGCTCGACCGCCGTGCGGCCGAACGGCTCCGGGTCGAGCGAGGGGGCGCAGGCGATGTCGGTCGCCAGATAAGCGGCCGGCATGTCGTCGCAATGGCCGACCAGGCGCACAGCCTCGCCAAGGCCGGCGGCGGCGATGGCGGCTTCGAGCTCGTGGCGATAGCCACTGCGGCCCTGGTCGTCGCCGGCCAGGATGATCAGGAAATCGACGCCGTGCCTGGCCTTCAGTATCTGGGCGGCGTCGATCAGGAGGCGCTGGCCCTTCCAGCGGCTGAGGCGCCCGGCCAGGATGAAGCGCACGCGGGCGTCGTTGGCGGCAATAGCCCACCGGGCCTTCAGCGCCGCCACTCGCTCCGGCGCGACCTTGGCCGGATCGAAACGGTCGATATCGACACCCCGGGCGATGGCGACGACCTTCGACGGGTCGATCCCGTGCTCGGCGATGATGTGGTCGCGGGTGAAGTCGGAATTGGCGATGGTCACGGGGCCGCGCGTCATCACCGAATTATACCAGCGCTTCAGCAGGTTACCGGAGCTGTAGAGGCCGTGATAGGTGGCCAGGCACGGCACGCCAGCGGCCCTCGCGGCGGAAAAGGCGGCGAAGGCCGGGGCCCGGGAGCGGACATGGACCAGGCTGACATGCTCGCGCCGGATCAGCTCGATCAGCCGCCCGCGATTGGCCGCCATGACCCAAGGAGTCTTCGAATTCACCGGCATGGGCGCCCAAGTCGCGCCGCGCGCCTCAAGGTCGGCGACCATGCGCCCGCCATTGGAGGCGACGACGGCCCGCCCGCCAGCCCGGACCACGGCCTGCGCCACATCCAGCGTCGTCTGCTCGGCGCCGCCGGTGTCCAGGTCCGGAATCACCTGCAGCAGTGTGAAATGGTCGGGCAAACCGGGCATCGGGTCTGAATAGACCAAGGGCTCCAGTTCCTCCACCGTAGGGGGAGGCGGACCGCACGAAGTGCGGTGGAGGGGGACCGGGGCCGTGCTGTGCCGGCTTCAGGAATGATATGGGTGACGTGCTTTCAGCGCCGAGGCGCGGCAGGCCCCTCCACCGTCCTTCGGATGGTCCCCCTGCCCCAACGGGGGAGGATCAACGCGCTAGACCGCCCGCAGCCGCTCCTCGGCCCCGTCGGCGGCGAGCACCGCGGCGCGTTCGGCGTTCCAGGTCGAGGCGCTGGGGATCTTGGAGAGGTCCACGCGGTCGGCATGGGCGCGGGCGATCTCGACGATGTCGCTCATCAGCCCGGCCTCCAGCGTGATCGGCTCCAGGCCAAGGCCAATCAGGGTCTGGTTGCAGGCGGCGAGTTCATTCTCGCTGGCTTCGTGGCGCGGGTTGGCGACGAACTCGACGGCGGCGCCGGTCAGCCGCGCCACCATGCCGCCCAGGTCGCGCACCCGCCAGCACTCCGTCATCTGGTTGAGGATCTTGACCCGCTCGCCGGCCTCGGGCGGCCGGCTGAGCGCCAGGGCGATGCAGCGCACCGTGTCCTGGATGTTGATGAAGGCGCGGGTCTGGCCGCCGGAGCCGTGGATGGTCAGCGGATGGCCGACCGCGGCCTGGATCAGGAAGCGGTTCAGCACCGTGCCGTAGTCGCCGTCATAGTCGAAGCGGTTGACCAGGCGCGGATCGGCGCGGGTCTCCTCGGTCTGGCAGCCCCAGACGATGCCCTGGTGCAGGTCGGTGATCCGCAAACTGTCGTTGCGGGCATAGAACTGGAACAGCAGCTGATCCTGGGTCTTGGTCAGGTGGTAGATCGAGCCGGGCGAGACCGGATGCAGGATCTCGCGCTCGACCAGTTCCCCCTCGGACTCGATCATCACCTTCAGATAGCCTTCTGGGATGGCCCCGGCCGTCGCGCCATAGCCATAGACCCCCATGGTCCCGAGATGGACCAGGTGCACGTCCCGTCCGGACTCGACGATGGCGGCCAGGAGGTCGTGGGTGGCGCAGACATTGTTGCGCACGGTGTAGCGCTTGTGGCTGGACGACTTCATCGAATAGGGCGCGGCGCGCTGTTCGGCGAAATGCACCACCGCGTCGGGCCGCCAGTCCTCGATCAGGGCGACGAGTTCGTCAAAGTCGCGGCCGAGGGTCAGGGGGAAATAGTCGATGTCGCGGCCGCCGACCTCGCGCCAGGCTTCGATGCGGGCGGCGAGCGTCTCGATGGGGGTGAGGGACTGGACGCCCAGCTCGGCGTCGATGTCGCGGCGCGACAGGTTGTCGACAATGCCGATGTCGCAGCCGCGCGCCGAGAGGTGGAGTGCGGTCGGCCAGCCGCAAAAGCCGTCGCCGCCAAGAATGAGCACCCGCATGACCGCCTCGCTAAGAAGCCTGTACCGCTGTCGCGACGGAGCCGACGACTCTGTCTCGTGCCAAATTCCGACCGCAGGTTGACACGTTGATGACGGGTCCGTCGACTCCGTGTCGCCCTCTGGTCTAGGACAAGCCGTCGCGGCGCCTTTCGGCGTCAGAACCAGACAGGACCGTCGAGCTGGTGAGCGGGGCGCAACCCATTATCGTGACAGGGGTCGCCGGCTTTATCGGCCGGGCGGTGGCGATGCGTTTGCTTGAGCGCGGCGAGGCTGTGGTCGGGGTCGACAGCTTCAATGATTATTACGACCCGGGGCTGAAAGAGGCTCGGGTGGCGACCTTGGCGGGCCATTCGGGGTTCCGGCTGCAGCGACTCGATATCGCCGAGGCCGAATCACTGGCCGCCCTGGTGCGCAGCTGCGGGGCGCGGCGGATGGTTCACCTGGCCGCCCAGGCGGGGGTTCGCTACGACAATCCGGCCGCCTACGGACGTTCGAACCTGACCGGGCATCTGGCCGTGCTGGAGGCGTGCCGGAGGGCGGCCGGTTTCGAGCACCTGGTCTACGCCTCGTCCAGCTCCGTCTATGGCGAGCGGGGCATCGCCAAGGCCTTTGCCGAGGACGATCCGCTCGGTCCGCCGGCCTCGCTCTATGCCGCGACCAAACGCGCCGACGAGCTAATGAGCCAGACCTACGCCCACCTCTACGGACTGGCGCAGTCGGGCCTGCGCTTCTTTACGGTCTATGGGCCATGGGGGAGGCCGGACATGGCCTATTACAGCTTCACCCGCGCCATGCTGGCCGGCGAGCCCATCGCGGTGTTCGGCGAGGGCAGGCTGCAGCGCGACTTCACCTATATCGACGACATCGTCGACGGCGTGGTGGGCGTGCTGGATCGGCCGCCGGAGGACCCGCGCCACCGGGTGCTGAACATCGGCGCCGGACATCCCGAAGCGGTGTCGACCCTGATCGTCATGCTGGAGACGCTTTTGGGCGTCGAGGCGCGAACGGTGATGCAGGAGAAGTCCGCGGCGGACGTCTCGGCCACCTTCGCCGATACGTCGAGGATCGCCGCCCTGACCGGCTATGCGCCGAAGGTGCGGCTGGAAGAGGGGCTGGCGCGCTTCGTCGAGTGGTATCGGGGCTACACGGCGGGAGCGGTGAGGCGCTAGGGTAGCGGCTCGCAACTGGAGCACCGCCATGACCTCGACCCTTGCCGACAATCCCGTGCTCGCAGCCTGGGACGGGCCGCATGGCGGGGCGCCGCCGTTCGACCAGGTCAAGGTCGAGCATTTCGAGCCGGCGCTGGAGGAGGCGATGGCGCGTTACCGGGCCGAGATCGCGTCCATCGCGGCCAATCCGGGGCCGCCGACCTTCGCCAATACGCTGGAGGCCATGGAGCGGTCCGGCCGCGACTTTCGCCAGGCGACCTCGCTGATGGGCGTCTTCACCTCGACCATGAACACCCCTGCCATGCAGGCGGTGCAGCGGGCCGCGGCGCCGAAACTGGCGGCTTTCCGCGACGAGATCATGCACAACCGGCCGCTGTTCGAGCGCATCCGCGCCGTCTATGAGGCCCGCGAGGAGAGCGGTCTGAACGCCGAGCAGCAGCGACTCGCAGACGTGGTCTGGCGCCGGTTCACCCGCCAGGGCGCGGCCCTCCCCGACGCCGAAAAGCATCGCCTGGCCGAGATCAATCAGCGCCTGGCCAGCCTCTACACCAATTTCAGCCAGAACATCCTGGCCGACGAGGAGGGCCTGTCGCTGGTCCTGGAAAGCCAGGCCGACCTGGCCGGCCTGCCCGCCGACCTGATCGAGGCCGCGGCCGCCACCGCCGAAGCGCGCGGGCTGAAAGGCAAGTGGGTGATCGCCAACACCCGCTCGTCCATGGACCCCTTCATCACCTTCTCCGAACGCCGCGACCTGCGTGAAAAGGCGCTGGCGATGTGGGCCAGCCGTGGCGACAACCCCGGCGACCACGACAACAACCCGATCATGACCGAGATCCTGAAGCTGCGCGTCGAGAAGGCGCGGCTTCTGGGGTTCGAGACCTTCGCCCACTGGATCGCCGACGGCCAGATGGCCAAGACCCCCGACGCCGCCATGGGTCTGCTCCGCCAGGTCTGGACCCCGGCCGTCGCCCGCGCCCGCGAGGAGATCGCCGAAATGGCGCCGATCGTCGCGGCGCAAGGCTCCAACGAGCCGCTCGAGGCCTGGGACTACCGCTACTATGCGGAGAAGCTGCGCAAGGCGAAGTACGACCTCTCCGACGACGAGGTGAAACCGTATCTGCAACTCTCCAAGCTGCGCGACGGCATGTTCTGGGCCGCGGGCCAGCTGTTCGGCCTGGAATTCACCCAGGTTCACGACGCGCCGGTCTATCACCCCGATGTCGACGTCTTCGAGGTGACCAAGGACGGCGCGCGCGTCGGCCTCTGGTATTTCGACCTCTATGCGCGGCCGGGGAAGTCGTCGGGCGCCTGGATGAGCGAATACCGCACCCAGCAGAAGCTTGGCGGCGTCACCCCGATCATCTCCAACAATTCCAACTTCATGAAGCCCTCGCCGGGCGAGCCGGTGCTGATCAGCTGGACCGACGCGGTAACCCTGTTCCACGAGTTCGGCCACGGCCTGCACGGCCTGAACTCGGCCGTGACCTATCCGTCCCTGGCTGGGACCAGCGTGGTGCGCGACTTCGTCGAGCTGCCCAGCCAGCTCAACGAACGCTGGCTGCCGACGCCCGAGCTGCTGTCGCGCTTCGCCGTCCACTACGAGACGGGCGCGCCGATGCCGGCGGCCCTGACCGACAAGGTGCTGGCCGCGCAGAACTTCCGCCAGGGCTTCAACACAACCGAATACCTGGCCTGCGCCATCCTCGATCTTGAGGCCCACCTGGGCGCCGACGAGGCCCTGGACGCGCGCGATTTCGAGCGCGAGGCGCTGGAGCGGCTCGGCATGCCGAAGGAGATCATTCTTCGCCACCGCCTGCCGCACTTCTCGCACGTCTTTTCCGGCGAGGGCTATGCGGCCGGCTACTACAACTACATCTGGGCCGACGTGCTCAGCGCCGACGCAGCGGAAGCCTTCGCCGAGGCGCCCGGCGGCTTTTATGACCGGGACCTGGCCAAGCGGCTGCTCAATGAGGTGCTCAGCATCGGCAACACGGTCGAGGCGGCGGAGGCCTATCGCCGCTTCCGCGGCCGC
>FSWT01000756.1_pt1 | contig 9264 bp, 10 predicted proteins | sample 1638051 | NCBI WGS metagenome assembly FSWT01 (sample SAMEA3914788, study PRJEB12502) | metagenome | biome: forest; material: soil | place: Canada | collected 2011-07-03 | depth 0.1 m
CGGCTGGTTCGCCTACCGCTTCATCGACGGCAGCGTCCGCTTCATGTGCAATTGGTCCACGACCGTGGAGATGGTGGAAGAACTGGGCGCGGCGCTGAAAGAACTTCTCTGAACCGTCGCCCCGCTGCGCAGGGCGAGGGTTCTAAAAGCGACCTATCGCGTAGAAGCGCTCGCGGCGCTGTTCGCGCAGGCCGTCCGGCGTCAGGCCCTCAAGGCCGCGCAGTTCGGCCTCGATGGCGTCGCCGACCGAGGCGACCACCGTCTTCGGGTCGGCATGGGCGCCGCCGGCCGGCTCTTCGATGATGCGGTCGATGATCGAAAACTTGATCAGATCCTGGGCGGTGATCTTCATCGCCTCGGCCATGAAGGCGGCGCGATCCGAGTCTCGGAAAACGATGGAGGCGCTCGCCCCCGGCTCGGCCACCGAATAGATGGCGTGCTCCAACATCAGCACCTTGTTGGCCGCGGCGATGGCCAGCGCTCCGCCGGAGCCGCCCTCGCCGGTGATGGTGGCCACCATCGGCTGGCCCAGGGTCAGGCAGCGTTCGATCGAGCGCGCGATCGCCTCGCCCTGGCCGCGCTCCTCGGCCCCGATGCCCGGATAGGCGCCGGCGGTGTCGACGAAGCTGATCACTGGCAGGCCAAACTGGTCGGCCATGTCCATCAGCCGCACGGCCTTGCGATACCCCTCGGGCCGGGCCGCGCCGAAATTGTGCTTGATGCGGGTGACGGTGTCGTGGCCCCGCTCATTGCCGATGACCACCACCGGCATTTCGCGAAAACGGCCGAGCCCGCCGACAATGGCCTGGTCGTCGCCGTATTTGCGGTCGCCGCGCAGCTCGACGAAATCCTCGATCAGGCCGCCGATATAGTCGACGCAGTGCGGCCGTTCGGGATGGCGGGCGACCTGCACCTTCTGCCAGCCGCCCAGATTGGCGTAGGCCTCGCGCCGCATGGCGGTGGCGCGGTCGCGCAGGGCGTCGATCTCGGTCTCGAAGGAGCCGGCGCCGCCCGCCTGGTCGGAAAGCTTCGACAGCTCTTCGATCTTGGCCTCGAGCTCCGCGATCGGCCGCTCGAAATCCAGGTAATGCGCGGCCATGCGGTCCTTTTTGACGTCGCCGTTGGCGAAGCGGCGGAAAGTAGGCGCGATGTGGCGGCGGGACAAGGACGGGGTTGTCGCGCCCTGGATGGCGTCGCGGGGTGGTGGCGATAGCAGCGTCCAACAGCCACGCTAACGAGCATTTGAACGCTGCTCGCGCGAGAACGGCGTAGCCTGCCGCTCATGACCCTGCACATCGTCTGCCTCGACGGCACCGGCCAGCAGATGCCGCAAGCCAACCTGACCAATATCGCCCTGATCTTCAACGCTCTGGGCGGAACGGCGGTCGCCGCCGGCAATGGCTCGTTCGAGACCGCCATCGGCCCGGCCGCGGCCCCGACCCAGCTCGGCAAATACCTGCCCGGCGTCGGCACCCAGGGCAATGCGATCCTGAACGCCATCGACCAGGGCGACGGCGACGGCATCGCCGAGCAGATCGTGCGCGGCTACACCTTCCTGTCGCGCAACTATACCGCCGGCGACACCGTGCTGATCACCGGCTTCAGCCGCGGCGCCGCGGCCGCCCGCGCCCTGGCCGGTTTCGTCGCGGTCCAGGGCCTGCTGACCACCGCCAACTACGACCCGACCAACAAGGACGAGGCCTATCTGCGCGCCATCGCCGCCTGGTACCTCTATCGCAAGAGCCGCCCGGACCTGGCCAACCAGGCCTCGCTGGGCGACATCCAGGTCGCGACCGGCGAGACCGTCCCCACCCTCACCCCGGCCGACTTCGTCCCCGTGGCGGCGATCGACAGCGTCGCGGTCTTCGACACGGTCAGCTCGCTCGGCGTGCCGCAGCCGCGCATCGGCGGCGGCGTCGGTTACGACTTCTCCATCGCCGACACCTATCTGAACCCCAAAGTTCTGAACGGCTTCCACGCCCTTTCGGCCGACGAGACCCGCGCCGTCTTCGCCCCCACCTACTGGACCCCGCGCGCGGGGATCACCCAGGTCATCTTCCCCGGCTATCACTCGAACGTCGGCGGCGGCTTTCCCAACACCGGCTTATCCGACCGCACCCTGACCTGGATGCTCGGCAACCTGCAGACCCGCGGCCTGCAGTTCGCCGCGGCCAATCTGCCTCGCGCGCTCGCCCCCAACCCGCTCGACTATGCCGAGGACGACTCCACTGCCGGCGCCTGGGTGCTGCTGCCGAAGTCGCCGCGGGTCTTTCCGCCGACCGCTACCGCCGGCAAGCCGGACTTCGCCATCGACGACTCGATCCACCAGCGCTGGGGCCAGACCGTCACAGTGCTGCAGCAGGGCCAGCCGGGCCCCTACAAGGCCACCGGCCTGATGGGCGCCAATCCCCTCTACACGCCGTCCTGAACCCCGGCTCATGCACAAACCCGCGCCGAAGACCCCCAAGCCGAAGGCCTCGGCCGTCCAGGCCCACGGCGCCTGCGTCTGCGGCGCCGTGCGGTTCGAGATCGACGTGCCGGCGGTCTGGGCCTGGCACGACCATTCCGCCGCAAGCCGCCACGCCCACGGCGCGGCCTATGTCACCTATGTCGGAACCTGGCGCAGCCGCTTTCGCATGCTCGCCGGCGAGGAGGCCCTCACCCGCTTCGAGGACGCCGAAGCGGGCACGGCGCGCAGCTTCTGCGCCGCCTGCGGGACGCCGGTGCTCTATGAGCGCCGCCGGGCGCCGAAGATGCTTAACATCCCGCGCGCCCTCTTCATCGAGCGGACCGGCCGCGAACCGCGCTATCACCTTGCCATCCCCCAATCGCCCGACTGGGCCTATCTCGGTGAGGCCCTGGCGCCCCTGAAAGGTTATCCCGGCGTGATGTGGGAGCGCCCGAGGCGGAAGAAGACCCGGGCGTTCGATCCGCTCGGCTGAGCACGCGGAGCCTCAGCGCCCGTCGCCGCCCGGGATTGGCGAACCCGGAGGTCCGAGCAGGCCGAGGGCGTCGCGAAGCTCACGCAGGCGGTCTTCAAGCGCTCTGCGCGCCAGCCCGTCGCCGCGCCCTCCCCAGACCGAGCGCTGTGAGCGTTGCAGGAGCTCGAGTTGCCGCCGGACCGCCTCGCAGGCCGCCTCCAGTTCCGCCCGCAGGTCGTCGTCTTCGGAGTCCATCGCCACAGATTGACACTCGATCTTACGCATGTAAATTACAATAAAATTACAGGCGTAAATACATGCTCCGGATCACCGCCGCTGAAAGCCAGGTCATGGAAGCGCTGTGGAGGCGCGGGGCGATGACATCCGACGAGATCGTCGCCGACGTGGCCGCGAGCCACGCCTGGGGCGAGGCCACGGTGAAGACCCTGGTCAATCGCCTGCTGAAGAAGAAGGCCATCGAATCCATCCGCGAGGAGGGCCGCCATCGCTATCGTCCGCTGCTGGCCCGCGCCGACTATGTGCAGGCCGAAAGCCAGGGCCTGCTCGACCGGCTGTTCGACGGCCAGCTCGCGCCGCTGGTCTCCCACTTCGCCGAACACCGACGCCTCAAGCCCGACGACATCGCGCGGCTGAAACGCCTGATCGAGGAGCTGGATGATGATCGCTGAGCTGCTCGGCGGCCTCGTCCGCGTCAACCTGGCCGCCGCCGCGGCGATCCTCCTGGTGCTGATGCTGCGCCGGCCCGCCCGGCATTTGTTCGGAGCCCGCGCCGCCTATGGCCTCTGGATCGTCGTCCCGCTGGCGGCCCTGGCCGTGCTGCTGCCGCCGCGTCCCGCGCCGCCCGCCGCCGTGGCGCCGCCTTCGCCGATGGCCGCGGCCCATGTGCTGACCGGGCTGCCGGTCGCTCCCGGCTTCGTCGCGCCGGCGCTCGCGGTAGGCCAGGCGGTGAGCCGGCTCGCCGCCCCACCCATGCCGGCCGACGGCCGGGCGACGCCCACCAATCCATGGGCGCTGCCGTTCCGCGTATGGATCGTTGGCGTCGCGGCCAGCCTCGGCCTGCTCGTCTGGCGCCAGCGCCGCTTCCTGGCCAGCCTTGGCCGGCTTTCACCGCTCATCCACGATGGCCAGATTCTGCTGCAGGCCGAGCGTGCGGGCATCGGCCCGGCGGTGGTTGGCGCCCTCTTCCCGCGCGTCGTCGCGCCGGCTGACTTCGCCACACGTTTCACGCCCGCCGAACAGGCGATCGTCCTGGCGCATGAGCGCGCCCATCTGGCCCGGCAGGACGCGCGCGTGAACGGCCTCGTGGCGCTGGCCCAGTGCGTGGCCTGGTTCAATCCGCTGGTGCAGATGGCGGCCTATTTCATCCGTCTCGACCAGGAGCTGGCCTGCGACGCCACCGTGGTCGCCGACCGGCCGAACGAGCGTCGTCGCTACGCCGAGGCGCTGCTCAAGACCCAGCTCGGCGCCGCCACCTTGCCGCTCGGCTGCTACTGGCCGGCGCACGCGCGCCATCCGCTGGAGGAGCGGATCGGCATGTTGAAGCTCACTCCCCCCAGCCGCGCCCGCCGTCTCGCCGGTCTCGCAGCCATTGCTGTCATCGCCTCCGCCGGCGGCCTCGCCGCCTGGGCCAGCCAACCGCCGCAGGGCCCGCGCCCGCAATCCCTCGCCCAGGCCGACGCCGTGCCGACCCTGCACGTCACCGCCGCCACCGCGACCACGCCGGCGGCCCTGACCACGGCAGGCCCGGACGCCAGCGGCGACTGGATCGGCCAGTTCCGCGCCGCGCCCAATCTTCAGGTCGCCTTTCACATCCAGCGCGGCGCCGATGGCGTCTATGCCGGCGCGATCGACGTGCCCGAACAGTCCACCTACGACCTGCCGCTGGGCAAGATCACCGTCGATGGCGACACCCTGACCATCTTCGATCCCCACATCCGCGGAACCTACACAGCCAGGTGGGACGCCGCCGACGCCCAGTGGGTCGGCGACTGGCGCCAGCTCGACCTCGACATCCCGCTCACCCTTCGCCGCGGCCGCTTTCCACCCGCCCCAACCGTCACCGGCCTGGACGGCGCCTGGGACGGCGTCCTGCCCGCCAATGGCGGCATGCGGCTGGGAATGACCATCGCCACCACCGACCAGCGCGGCACCGTAGCCCGCTTCGACCTGCCCGATCAGAGGGCCTATGGCGTCCTCGCCACCGCCATCGCCCGCCGGGGCGACAACGTCGCCATTAAGGTCAAGGCCTTGAACGGCGAGATCGATGCGAAAATCAGCCCCGATGGCCAGACCCTTTCCGGCGTCTTCGACCTCAGCGGCACGGGCGTCGCCCTGACCCTCACCCGCCGCCCGCCCGGCGCGCCCGCGCCCTATCCACCGCCGCCGCCGCGCCCCGCCGCGCCGCCGCCCCTGCCGCCCGAGCCGCCGGTGGTCAGCCTCGATGCGCGCCAGCTCGCCCCCTATGTCGGGCGCTACGAGGTCGGGCCCAATCGGGTCTTCACCGTCACCCTAGAGAACGGTCGCCTCTTCGTGACGCGCCCCGACCAGATCAAGCTGGAGATCTTCCCTTCCGGTCCGCGCGACTTCTTCTCCAAGGAGGTCAACCTCCAGGCCACCTTCCCGACCGGCACAGGCGACTTCGGCGGCCACCCGCCCTACGTCGTGCTGCGCGAAGCTGGCCGCTACGAGATCGCCGCCTTCGACCCGGTCAAGGCGGGATGACCACAGCGCTCGCTGTCCTTGTTGCGCTGGCCGTTCTCGCCGTGGCCGCGCCCGCCAAGGCGGCGGACCTCTCGCCGCCAACTGGCCGCCGACCCAGCGCGCCGACCTCGAGACCCGCGACGCCTTCCCCTTCCCGGCCCCCTTCCCGGCCTATGCTGGCGGTCTATAATCGCGCGCCATGTGCAACGCCTACGAACAGGACCAGGGCGACCTGCCGCTCTCCTTCAGCGAGGTCCGCATCAAGCTGAAGAAGCCGGACGAGGGCGATGGCGGCGAGCGCCCGCGCGAAGCCTATCCGCGCCTCAAAGGCAAGTTCCTGCGCCGCGTTACGGGCGAGCCCGCTGCCCTCTATGATCTTGAGGAAGTGCACGGCCGCTTCGGCCTGGTCGAGGAGGACGCCGTCCTCCTGCCGCCCGGCGACCACAAGACCCCGGCCTATAACAACGCCCGCTCCGAGACGGTGGCCAAGACCTGGCCGTTCAAGAACGCATACCGCCGCCGCTGCCTTGTGCCGATGGACGCGGTGATCGAGTGGTTCGGGCCCAAGGGCAAGCGCACCCGCACACGCGTCTGGCGCCGGGACGGCGAGCCCCTGATCATCGCGGGCCTGTGGAATTACAGCCCCCGGCTGCTCACCGGCGCCCTGCACTCCTATTGCGTCCTGACCACCGAACCCGGCGGCGACATCCAGGGCCTGCACGAGCGCCAGCCGGCGATCCTGGAAGCCGACGAATGGCGCACCTGGCTCAACCCCGACGCCGACCCGACCCCCCTCTTCCGCAAACGCCCCGCCGGGTTGTTGGCCTGGGCCCCGGCGCCGCTGACCAAGCCGCCGAGAGCGCCGGCGGCAGGGGATTTGTTTGCTTAGAGCGAGGCACACCCCTCAAGGCGCATACCGCGTGAACACATAGTCCTGCCCCCTCGCCGGCACGTGGCAGGAGAAGCAGTCCTTGACCACGATGGGCGCGGGTTTGTCGGCATTGAACTGGGTAAAGCCCCAGCCGCCGGTGGCGGCGTATCGGCGCGAGTCCTTGACCATGAACTGGACGTTGGTGGGCGCGCCGGGGACGAAGGACTGGGCGCGGCCGAAGGCCTTGTCGTTTTCCGCCGACGGGACATAGGCCCAGGCGATACGGGCGATGATCGCGCCGTCCGGGAAGGGCGTCTTGCCCTGGCGATAGGCGCGGACGGCGATGTCGTTGCCGAGCACGGCGCGCAGGTCGTTCAGGCTGCCCGCCTCGTGCGCCACCGAGACCAGGCGCCAGTCGCGGTATCCAGGCGGCAGATGGCCGCCGAAGATCCTGGCGCTGTCGTAAGGCGCGGCGGCTGGTGAGATGGCCGCAGCGGCGGCGGCGAGGCCCACCACGGCGGCCGGGGCGCCGAGCATCGGGAGCTTTCTCATCGGGCGGCTGCCTTTCGGGGGGCCGGTCGGGCTTTTCAGGGCTGGCCCCCGGACGCTACTAGAGGGCCTGGCCCAAAGCATCATACGCCCTGAAAGGCTCACGGACCGTCCATGAAACTCTATGGCCACCCCTTTTCCTCCTACACCCAGAAGGCCCTGATCGGCCTCTATGAGCATGGGGTGGACTTCGACTACCGGGTGATCGGGCCGGACGATCCGGCGCCCGGCCAGGAGCTCGTGGCAATGTGGCCGCTGGCCAAGTTTCCCGTGCTGGTGGATGGCCTCGCGACCATGCTCGAAGCCAGCATCATCATCGAGCACCTGGACTTGAAATATCCCCACGGCGGGCGGCTGATCCCGGCCGACGCGCCGGCGGCGCTGCGGGTGAGGATGCTGGACCGGGTGTTCGACAACTATGTGATGACCCCGATGCAGGCGATCGTCGGCGACGCGCTACGGCCCGAGGGGACGCGTGACGCGCTGGGCGTCGAGCGGGCGCGGGCCATGCTGGAGACGACCTATGCCTGGCTGGACGGGCTGATGGCGCCGGGGCTCTGGGCCGCCGGCGAGGACTTCACCCTGGCCGACTGCGCCGCCGCCCCGTCGCTGTTCTATGCCGATTGGGCGCACCCGATCGGGGAGCGGTTCGAGCGCCTGCGGGCCTATCGCGGGCGGCTGTTGGAGCGGCCGTCGTTCGCCAGGGCGGTGGACGAAGCGCGGCCGTACCGGGCCTTCTTCCCGCTCGGCGCGCCGGATCGGGACTAGGCTTCAGCCAGCGCCGCCTCCGCCATCGGATCCCCCGCGATCCGGCTGTGCCACATCACGCGGGGCTGGCGCATGTCCCAGGGCATGGCGCGGTGCAGGAGGCAGCGGTTGTCCCAGACCACCACGTCGCCGGGCGTCCAGGCGTGGTGGTATGTGCGCGGCGGCTGGCAGGCGGCCTCGACCAGGCCCTCGAGGAAGCGCTCTGACTCCGCCTCGTCCCAGCCGGGGATGGCATGGGCGTGGCGGCCGATCAGCAGCGACTTGCGGCCGGTCTCCGGGTGGGTCTTGACCAGGGGGCGGAGCGGGACCGGTACCGCGTGGAAGCCGTAGCCGCTGTATTCGCTGTCCGGCTTGGCCGCCGGGTCGTGGCCGAGCTTGGACTGGCTGTAATAGAGCGAGTGGTGGGCTTCGAGCCCCTCGACGCGGGCCCGCGTGGCCTCGTCCAGCGCCTCATAGGCCGCGCGCATGTCGGCCCAGCCGGTCTGGCCGCCCTCCGCCGTCGTCACCCGCGCCGAAAACACCGCCCCCTTGGCCTGGACCGGCATGTAGGTCGAGTCCGCGTGCCAGCCCATGTTTCCCTTCAGCACCTTGATAACATCGTCGTTGGCGGCTTCGTCGCGCAGGGAGCCGTCGGCTTTGACGTTGCTGATCGGCGCGAGGTCGAATTCGAGCGGGCCGAAACGTTTGGCGAAGGCGATCTGCTGGTCGCGGGTCAAGTGCTGACCCGGAAAGATCAGCAGGGCATGGGCCAGCCAGGCGTCGTGGAGAGCCTCGAAGGTCGGGGCGTCGAGGGTTGAGAGGGTGAGGCCGGTGACGACGGCGCCGAAGGTCGCGTCGAGCGGGGCGATGTCGAAAGGGTGGTGGGGCATGTGTTGCGCCTCCGGTTTCTTCCCTAGGGGTGACCATAGCAGAAAGCCTCACCCAACGAACGCGTCCCTTCTTGATCCTCGCCCGTCGGGGGAGGGGGACCGCGTGTAACGCGGTGGAGGGGGCTCGGGGACGGAACTCGCCCGTTTCAGGGATGATCTGGGGACAGACTTTCAGCGCCGAGGCGCGGCGGGCCCCCTCCACCATGCTGCGCATGGTCCCCCTCCCCCAATGGGTTCCCAATGGGGGAGGATCTAAGAAGCGGCCTTCGGCTTCCTCCGCGCTAGCGGGTGGCTCTGTTCCATCACGCTGCGTAGGCGGCCTTGCGCCACGTGGGTGTAGATCTGCGTGGTGGCGATGTCGGCGTGGCCGAGCAGCTTTTGCACCGTGCGCAGATCGGCGCCGCCTTCCAGCAGGTGGGTGGCGAAGGCGTGGCGCAGGCCGTGGGGGCTGAGCTTGGCGGGGGCGATGCCGGCGACGATGGCGGCTTCGTCGAGCAGCTGCGAGAAGCGGCGGCGGGTCAATCGTCCGCCTTCGGAGCGTGAGGGAAAGAGCCAGGGGCTGTCC
>FSWT01000766.1_pt1 | contig 9251 bp, 7 predicted proteins | sample 1638051 | NCBI WGS metagenome assembly FSWT01 (sample SAMEA3914788, study PRJEB12502) | metagenome | biome: forest; material: soil | place: Canada | collected 2011-07-03 | depth 0.1 m
ATCGCTGACCTTTCCCGCCGCCGACGGGACGGACCCATCGGCGGCGGCCTAAAGGCGCTCGGCTCGGCGCTAGAACTTGCCGATCAGGGTCAGCTGGATGTCCCGGCCGGTCTGGAAGGTGTAGAAGCCGTCATTGGCGGCCTTCGAAGATGCCCCGTTCTGAAACAGGGTTGTCGCATTGGACTCGGGCACGAAATCCGTGATCGATCGCCTGTCCAGCAGATTGAAGCCCTGCAGCTTCACCTTCACCCGGCCGAAGTCATAGGAAACGGAGCCGTCGAAACTGTCAAAACCCGACAGGTCGAATGTGTGGCTCGTCGTCCCAATGACATTGTAGACGACATAGGCCCCGGATTGCTTGTAGGTCAGCGACATCTCCCAGGGGCCGTGGTCGAGGATGGCGCCAAAGGCGTCGGTCCACTTGGGCGAATTGGGCAATTCTTCCGCCGGATTGGCGGCGATTCCCGCCGCCGCGTTGGCCGCGTTCGCGAGTTGCTTGGCGGTGTTCAGCGAGCCGTTGGCGAACAGCGTCAGGCCGAACGGAAAGTGATAGGCGCCCTCGCCTTCAACGCCGCTGAACCGCGCCTTGCCCTCATTGCAGGTGGCGCCGTCGGGGCCGAGGCCCGGAATTCCGCTCGGAACCGTACAGGCGACCTGCAGATTGGTCGCGTCGATCTCGTAGACGTCGGCGTCGGCGGTGATGTTGCCGTGGGTATAGACCGTGCCCGCCTGGTAGTTGGTGGTATATTCCGACTGCAGCTTCTGGATGTTCGCGCCTGTCGAATAGAGCTCCGACAGTTCCGGGATCAGGAAGCTCGTCGCGTACTGGGCGTAGACCGACCAATCTGACCGTATCTTGTAGTTTGCCGTCAGAAAATAGAGCGGGCTGGCATAGGTGTTCGAGGCGAACAACGGCTGGACTTTTAAGCCGCCGACCACCTTTTCCTCGGCGGCGTCGACGTCACGCTTGAAGACCACATATTTGAAGCCGGGCGAAATCGTCAGCTTGCTGGTCGGGGTCCAGTTGAAGTCGGCGAAGGCCTGCCCCTGCTCCCAGTCCGAATGTTCCTGCAGCGAGCAATTCGTGGGGGTCTTGGCGGCGCCCGACAGGAACTGCACATCCGGCGTACCGCCTGTCGTCAAGTCCAGGAGGCACTTGTGGCGTTCGGTGCTCGAGGTTTCGACCAGGCCGCCGAGTTTCAGCGTGCCGAATGACCACTCCTTGTTCAGGCGGACCACATCGCCGAGAACGCGGTAGCCGTTCAGTTTGTTGTAGCCCTCGATGTCGTTCGGGATGGTCCCCACGTCTTTTGTCGGCGAGGTGTTCGGGCCGCCGATAATCCCCGAGTTGTCGTTCGAGGATATGGTCTTGTTGGCGTACCAGTAGGTGTAGAGCTGATCCTCGAACGAAAGCGTGGGCAGGGCCTGGTATTTCAGGTCCACATACTCGAAGTCGGTCTGCTTTCGCTCGTAATTGTATTTATAGTAAAACTCGTCCGGAGTGTTGGTCAGCGAGAAATTTTTCCCGTACAGCTGGGTTTGCTGCCAGGTTTCGCCCGGGCCGTTGGAGTCCGGGAAGTTAAAGCGCGTGTATTCATGAGTGCCGAACACGGTGAGGTTCAGCTTGTCCCCGATGGGAAGAACGTATTTGACCATCTGGTTCCACAGGTAACCGCCCGTATGGGTGAGTTCACCCGCCGCGGTCCGCTCTTCAAGGTTCACCAGCAGTTTGCCGCCGCCCAATTCCGGGAGCGTTCCGGTGTTTAAGGTGGTGACCAGGCCCACGGAGTCGTAGCTGCCATAGGTGACCTTCTGGACGACGCCGAAGGTGTCGCTGACCGGCGGCGAGAAGAAGTGGATGGCGCCGCCGAAATTGGCCTGGCCAAGGTCGCCGGCCGCGCCAGGGCCGCGGTCGATCACCACCGAGCCGATGGTCGAGGTCGGGAAGTAGTCGGCCGAGTGGTGGGTCGGGTTGTTGGTGTCGCCGAAGGCGATGCCGTCATAGGTGATGTTGTACTCGCCATCCTGAAACCCTCTCAGTGTGGGGGTCTGGTAGTCGCCGATGCCGCCGCCGTTCGAGGTGGCGCCGACCGAGACGCTGGGCGCGATGGAGACCACAGAGGCCCAACCGCCCGTCTCGGGCGTCGCCTGCTCGATATATTTGCGGCTGATGATGGATTCGGGCTGGGTCTCCTCCAGCGAGGCCTTGGCCGGCGCGGCCGCGGCCGCCGGGCTGCGTTCGGCGGTGACCACGACGTTGTTGGCCTCGACGCCCTCGCCGCCGGCGCCGGGCTGGGCCGTGCCGCCGCTTTCCTGGGCGAAGGCCGCGCCGGCGGCCAGAGAGGCGATCAGCACCAGCGCGCTGCCGTTCAGCCAGGCCTTGTGTCGAACATTCATATTTGAATCCCCAATTTTCACCGGGGACGCGTCTCAAGCCACAGCAAGACTCGCGCGCCGGGGCCTTCGCCCCCTGGCGTCGTTTTCCGGTGAGTCTGCAAGGCCTCCGCGCCCCAGTCGGGGCTATCGTCCCGAGCGGCGCGACTGGCGAGTGAAGTTTATTTTGAATTTAAGTGACGATAGTTTGACGACGATCCACCACCAGATACTTTTCGTATCGGCAGTTTATCTGAAGTTGTTGGGTCGAGCGGGATATGGAAACGATATCTCCATCTTGCAACTTGCGCAAATAACCTGGCTCGTCCCTCGATTGTGAAAAACCGAGACGTCAAAATCTTTGATTTGTCGTCAGTCGGCGCCGCGCCGGCCTCGGGCGGCCTGGTCGTCGTGCATGCGCAGGCGCGACCCTTGCGATTTCCGCCGCATGAGATCGCGCCGGCCCTTCAAGCCCGCGTTGGTGAGCACCGGGCCGTGCTCGCCCTCGACTAGCCAGCCGGCCATGGTGAAGGCCTTGATCCAGGTCTCGACGCCCACGAGGTCAGCCCAACGCCCCCGGTGGATCGCCTCCAGCGCGCGATAGGCGCCCTGGTCGATGGGCTTGACGCGCCCGGCCGCCGCGCCGGGAGCGGCCATGTGCGGCGCAATCGCCACTTGGCGCAGGCTTCCCGGCCGGTAGCCCCGCAGGGTGAAGCCGAACGGGTCGAGCCGCCGCAGGTCCGGGATCAGCGCGCGGGCGCGCTGCGGGTGACCGCAGAGCCCCGGCTCATGGTCCAGGCTCGCCAGGTTCAGATGCGAACCATGAGCGCCGCACACCGGCCAGACCCCTCAAACGCCAAAACGCCAGCGACCAGCGACGCCTCTCAGTTCGGCGCCACGATCAGGATTTCGAAGGTGCCGGGCACAGGCGTCGGCCGACCGGCGTCCATCGCGTACTGGGCGGCGGGCAGGTAGATAACCCCGGTTTTCGGATCGACCGCGCCCAGCCGCGCGCCCTGGCTGGTCTTCGCCGACTGGACGATGGCGACATCGGTCGGGCTGCGCACGTCGATCACTTCCAGTACGCCTTCCAGCGCACAGGGAATGAAGGCCAGCTTGCGCACCGGGTCGTAGATCACCGCGTCCGGGAAGTGGCCGATGGCCAGGCTGGCGACGTCGGCGCCGGTGGCGGCGTTGATCACCTTGCCGACGCCGTTGCCGCAGGCGGCGATCAACACGCCCGCATTGGCGGCGTAGGCCAGGCCGCTAGGACCCTTGCAGCCGGCCAGCGGATAGCGCGCCACTACCGCCTTGGTCTTCATGTCGATGACGGCGATGAGGTTTTGGCTTTCGACATTGACGAAGGCCCTGCCCGCTCCGTCCGAAGCGCCAAATTCCAGCTCGCCGCCGATGGCGATGGAGCCGACATCCTTCCAGGTCTTGGGGTCGACCAGGACGACATCGCCGGATGCGCCGTTCATCACCACGGCCAGGCCGGTGAACGGATCGAAAAAGGCGCCGTCCGGCTTCTGGTGCATGGGGATGTCGGCCAGCACCGCGCCGGTGAGGGCGTCGAGCACGTGGGCGGAATTGGTCCCGCTGTCCGTGACCAAGAGGTTGGCGCCATGGTTGAGGATCAGGCTCTCGTGGGTGCGCTGGGCCGCCGGATCGAGCGTGGTCACCGCCTTGGTGTCGACGTCCATGGCGGTGATGCCGCCGACGCGGCTGACATAGAGCCGCCGATGCACCGGATCGAAGCTGGCATAGTCGAAATTGCCATCGGGAATCTTGACCCGGTCGACCAGGCTGTAGGTCGGCGCGGCCTGAGCCTGGGCGGCGGCGAACCCCATGGCGGCGATCAGCCCTAGGCCGAGCAGGCGAAGCATTCGACATGGCATTTTGATGGTGTCCTTCCCCGAGGTCGCAGTCTCGCAGGCGATGCGGCCGTTTTCCGATCGGTCTTTATCGTGCGAGTGAGGGGCCTAAGCTGAACCGCTAAACTGACGGCCCCCTGACGCGATGCGCATTCTACTGGTCGAAGACCACCAGGATCTGAGAAGCATGACGGCCGCCTACCTGGCCGAAAACGGTTTCGTTGTCGACACGGCCGCCTCGATCGAGGCGGCGAAGGCGGCGCTGGACATGGCCGCCTATGACGCGATGATCCTCGATCTCGGCCTGCCGGATGGCGACGGCCGCTCGCTGCTGGCCCATCGCGCCCGCGGCCGCAGCGCCCCGCCGGCCCTGATCCTGACCGCCCGCGACGCCCTGGCAGACCGGATCGACGGGTTGAACGCCGGCGCCGACGACTATCTGGTCAAGCCGTTCGACCTGCCGGAGCTGCAGGCGCGGCTGCGCGCGGTGCTGCGGCGGCCGGGCGCGCGCACCGAGGTCGAACTGGGCCTCGGCCGCCTGGCCTTCGACACCGTCGCGCGGGAGGCCCGGGTGGACGGCCAGCCGATCCTGCTGCGTCGCCGCGAAACCCTGCTCTTGGAGGCCCTGCTGGCCGCGCGCGGCCGCATCGTCGTGCGCGACGTGCTGGAAGAACGGATCTACAGCCACGACGAAATGGTCACGCCCAACGCATTGGAGGCGGCGGTGTCGCGCCTCCGGCGGGCGCTGAGCAGCGCCGACGCCGGGGTGCGGGTCGAGACGCGGCGGGGCATCGGCTATCTGCTCTGCGCCGAGCCCGCCGGCTCATGACGGACGCAAAACACAGCCTGCGCCTTCGCCTGTTCGCGGCGTTGCTGCTGGTCTGGGTCCTCGGCGCCGGTGCGATGACCGTCTTTCTGCAAAGCCAGGCCGCCAGCCCCGATGAGCAGCTGGAGGAAAACAGCCTTTCGACCCAGGCGCGCGACCTGGTCGGCGGGCTGCACTTCGACCAGGCCAGGCGGCTGACGCGGGTGGCGATCCCTGAGCGCTGGCGACAGGCCTATGACCAGCCCGGCGCAGCCTATTTCACCCTGTTCGATCCCGCCGGTCGCGCCGTGGCCAGGTCCGCCAACCTGGCTGGACCGATGGCGCCGACGCCGCTGCCCGCCGGCGTGGATATCACCCCCTTGCGGCTGGTCGGGCCGGACCAGGATTTGGCGGTGACCGCAAAGGCGCCGAACGGCTACCTCCTGGTCGCCGCCCGCTCCAATCCCGGCCGGGTTGACGAAACGCTGATGGAGCGGCTGGAGGATTTCGCTCCGATCCTGGTCTTCATCCTGGCCGCCGCGGTGGGCTTGGGGATCGCGGCCTTCGTGGTGGCCTGGAGCCTGCGCCGGCTCTCCAGCACAGCGCGGGAAGCCGCGGCCATCGGGCCGGACAGCCTGGACGCCCGCCTCAGCCTGCATGACCTGCCCAGCGAGATCCGGCCGCTGGCGGTGGCCGTCAACCGGGCGCTGGACCGGGTGTCGAAGGCCTATGACAACGAAAAGCGCTTTACCGCCGAGGCGGCGCATGCGCTGCGCACGCCGCTGGCCGTGCTGGACCTGCGCCTGCAGCGCGCTGAACAGGGCGGCGTCGCCGACTGGCCCGCCGTGCGCGCCGACATCGCCGAACTGACCCGGGTGGTCTCGGGCCTGCTCGCCCTGTCGCGCGCCGACCGGGCGCGGACCTTCCGCGCCTCGTCGCCGGTCAACCTGACCCGCGTAGTGCGCGAGGCGGCGGCGGCGCTCGCCCCCAGCCTCGAGCGCGACCAGCGCGCCATCGCCGTCGAGGCCCCCGAGGAACCGCTCAGCCTCGGCGGCGACGCCGGCGAGCTGCGCGAAATGGTCTTCGCCCTGATCGAAAACGCCCTGACGCACGGCAAGGGGGACGTGGTGGCGACCTTAAGGCGCGAGGCGGACGAGACGCTGCTGACCGTGCTCGACCAGGGCGCCGGCGTCGCCGTTGAAGCGCGCGAGACCGTGTTCGAGCGCTTCCACAAGCTGGAGGCGGCCTCGCCGGGCGCGGGCCTGGGCCTCGCCATCGTACGCCAGACCGCGCGCAATCACGGCGGCGAGGCGCGGTTCGTGGGTGGGGCGGAGGTCGAGGTGCGCCTTCGCGGGTGACGCGACTCCGGTCAGGCTAGGGTCAGGCTTGAAGCGCAAGTCGCGGGCCTTGGACGCGTGGCTTTGAGGACCCAAGGGATGCGGAGCGGCCCAGCCCTGCTGGCGGCGGCCCTGGCCAGTGCGACCGTGCTGGCCGGCTGCGCCAGCTATGCGCCGGCGCCGCTGAAGCCCGACGCCCAGTCCCTGCTGGATGGGCCCGATCTCAGCACTGCGACAGTCGATGCGACGCTGAAGTCGCACCCGCGCCTGAAACCCGTCGCCATCGACCTGAGCCAGCCCTTGACGCCCGAAGCGCTGGGCCTGATCGCCGTCATCGCCAATCCGGACCTGAAGGCCACCCGCGCCAAAGCCAAGGTGGCCGATGCCCAGGTCTTCACCGCCGGCCTGCTGCCCGATCCGGTGATCACGCTGGGCGCCGACCACATCCTCTCCGGCCCCGACACCACCGACGCCCTGCTGGCCCAGTTGGCGGTCGATCTGGTCGCCCTGCGCGACCGGCGCGTGACGATCAAGGCGGAGACGGCGGCGCGCGACCAGGTGCGGCTCGATCTGGCCTGGCAGGAATGGCAGACCGCCGGCAAGGCCCGCCTCCTGGCCGCCCGCATCGCCGGGCTGAGCCAAGCCTTGGCATTCGACCGGGAGGAGCGTGCCACAGGCGACGCCAGCCTGGTCCGCGTGATCGCCGCGGCGGCGCGGGGTGATGTCCGCGGCGACGAGGTCATCGCCCACCGGCTGGCCGCCGCCGACGCGGACGACAAGACCCGCGCCGCCGAGCGCGACCTGGACGGCGCGCGGCTGGACCTCAACCGCCTGCTTGGCCTCAAACCCGAGACGGTGATCCAAGTCGCCGAGGTCCCGCCAGCATCGCCGCCGCTGCACGCAGAGGCTCTGTTCGCGCGGGCCCGTGACCAGCGGCTCGACCTGCGCGCCCTGGAGGCCGGCTACGACAGCCAGGAGGCCAGCGTGCGTAAGGCGGTGATGGACCAGTTCCCGACCCTGGAGCTGACCATCAGCCGGGCGCGCGACACCACCAACAACCAGACCATCGGACCACAGGTGAACTTCACCCTGCCGGTCTGGAACCGAAATCAGGGCGGGATCGCCATCGCCGAAGCCACCCGTGATCAGCTCCGCGCCGAATACGCCGCGCGACTGTTCACGACCCGCGCCGACATCGCCGACCTGGTGGAGGGCCTGAAGAGCGAACAGCGCCAGCGGGGTGAGATCGCCGCCCAGGTCGCGCCGCTGACCCGGCTGGCCGAAGCCTCCGAGGCCGCCGCCGCGCGCGGCGACGTCGCCCACGACACCGCCGACGCCACGCGCCAGAGCGTCGTCGACAAGAGCGTGGCGCTGGCCAATCTCGACCAGGCCATGGCCGAACAGACCATCGCGCTGGAACTGGCGGTCGGGGCGCCCCTGGATGACTAGACTTGCCCTGAAACCCGCCCTGCTGGCGCTTTTGCTGCTGCCGCTGCTACCGGCCTGCTCCAAGGGGCCGGCCGATCAGGACGCAACCCCGACGGCCCTGGTCACCACGGCCGTCGTGGCGCGCGGCGACATCGCCGAGACCGTGACGGCTTACGGCGCCGTGGAGTTCAATCCCGACGCCGAGCACTCGCTCACCGCGCCGGTCGAGGCCGTGGTGACGGCGGTGCTCGCCCCGGCTGGAACCCAGGTGACGGCCGGGCAGCCCATCGTCTCCCTGAAGCTCAGCCCCGCCAGCCAGCTTGATCTGGGCAAGGCGCAGGCCGATGCGGCGGCGGCGACAGCGGCCTATGCCCGCGCCCAGCGGCTGCGCGCCAGCGGCCTGGACAGCGACGCCGACGTCGAGACGGCCAGAGCCGCGGCTGCGGCGGCCGAAGAGTCCGCGCGCTCCCTCGCCGGCCGCGCCGGCGGGGCGCTGGTGCTGCGCGCTCCGATCGCCGGGGTGGTCGAGGCTGTGACGCCCGCGCCCGGCGACACCGTGGCCGCCGGCGCGAGCGTCGCCAAGGTCGGCGCCCTCTCCGGCCTGCGCGTCCGCCTGGGCGTCGAGCCGGCCGCCGCCGCGCGCCTTGCCCGCAACGCCGCCGTGCGTCTCTCGCCGCTGACCGGCGGGCCCGAGCAGGCCGCCAGCGTACTCAGCATCGATCCGCGCCTGGACGCGCAGACCCGCCTGGCCTCGGTGGTCGTCCGCGCGCCGGGGGGCGGGCTCGCGCCGGGCGAGCCGCTGAAGGGCGTGCTGGTGCTGAGCGAGCATGCCGGCGCGGCGGTGATCCCGCGCGCGGCGCTGCTCTACGACCAGGACAAACCCTATGTTTACGTGGTCGCCAAGGCCGTGGCGCATCGCCGTGACCTCGTCCTGGGCGCCAGCGACGACGAACGGGTCGAGGCGGCCAGCGGGCTTGATGTCGGCGACCGGGTCGTGGTCGAGGGCGCCTCGGCGCTGGACGACGGCATGGCCGTGCGCGAAGGCGCGGCGGCCGCCAAGAGCGACGATCAATGACGCGGTGGCTGTCGGGTCACGTCCGCTCCATCGTCCTGGCTTTCCTTTTGCTGACCCTCGCGGGGATCGGCGCGGCCTGGAAGCTACCGGTCAGCCTCTTTCCTCACATGGATTTTCCGCGCGTGGTGATCTCGGTCGATGCCGGCGATCGAGCGGCCGACCAGACCACCGTCCAGGTCACGCGGCCCCTGGAGGAAGCGCTGCGCAGCGTGCCGGGCGTCGCCCATATTCGCTCGACCACCAGCCATGGCGCGGCTGAGATCTCGCTGACCTTCGACTGGGGCCACGACATGGCCGCCGCCACGCTGCAGACCGAGGCGGCCATGAACGCCGCCCTGCCCGACCTGCCGCCGGGCGTG